>Ga0105097_10001599_pt1 | contig 10904 bp, 13 predicted proteins | sample PPLLak12cMay2015_FD_87035 | JGI IMG/M metagenome (GOLD analysis project Ga0105097, IMG submission 87035) | Freshwater sediment microbial communities from Prairie Pothole Lake near Jamestown, North Dakota, USA - PPLs Lake P7 Core (1) Depth... | ecosystem: Environmental > Aquatic > Freshwater >... | reverse complement strand
AGCTTGTGTAGATATTTTTTGTAATTCCCTTTGTAACCTGGCTAAATTCTTTTCATAATTTAAAAGAAAATCCTGGTTATCCATTACCTTTTTTACATTCTTAACAACAGTGTCTACAGCTTTTTCTACAAATGATATTACGTCCTTTACTACACCTTTTATATTTTCTACCTTCTTTGCGTTTGCCTTAGCAAGTTCAATATTTTGCTCATTCAGTGCATCAATTTTTTCCTGTATCGCAGCGGATTCCTCAGTATCTCCAGTAAAATCATTCCAGGCCTTTCTTAATTTCAGAACAGCTATTTCAGCGTTATTGGTCCATTCTAAAAACTTATTTAAAACTAGGTCGATTAAATTATCTTTAATCCATTGACCACCTTTTTTGAAACTAGTTACCAGGTCCTCCCACCATCCTTTAGGGTCCTTAAATAACCGCATAAAAGAATTAATTGCTGGTTCCATCACTTCTACCAAGCCATTAATTACCCCTGTTACAATATTCATTGCAGCCTGGAAAAGCTTCGCAACTTTTTCATTCTGCATGAAGGCCCCAGCCAGGGCATCAAATAATTTCAAAACTATTCCAAGGCCTAACCCACCTTTAATAATAGTTCCTAAACTGGTTAATCCACCCTTTACACCATTGACAGCTGGTCCAAGTTTTTTGATATTTTTCTCAGCATCATTAACATTGTCACCAAATTTATCTGATGCCTTTGACATATCGTCAAATCCTTTTTTGACTTTCGAGGTATCTAAGTCAGCTTCATAAACTATTTTTTCTGCCATGTCCGTTTAATTAAAATTAATAACTGTTTCCAGGTATACACTTTTTTATATTTACCTTTTGCTATTTCCACATTTTCACTTACTCCCATCCATTTATTTGCCTGGGATAATTTTATTATTTCGTTTATCATATGATTCTTTCTATTATTAAATAAATTCTTGATACGTCAATTATATGCGTTCCACCATCTAAAATTGAAGCTCTTAATTGTACTTTTTGACCTTTGCCTATTGATGCACTGCCTATCATATTAACCGAAATTAATCTATTGGTTTCTAGTTCTTGCCATGCTTCCGTTTCTTTTCCATCTATATATATTGCTAGAGCTATTCTGTGACTTCCAGCACTATCAACTACCATCGAACCAGCAAACCTGTATTGGCCATCAGAATTAATTGTTACTTCACTTAATGCTAAATTTGGTGTATAATAACTTGAATCACCTTCATAACCAGCATTTGCTAAAACAAAGCCAGTTGGAGTGGGTGACATAGTTATTGCTAAAGTCCCAGTAGTCCATATCGAGACTTTATTTAAAGATAATGTAGGAATATAATTATCTCTTATATTCATAAATTGAAAAGCCAGTCCTTGATTATAGTTGGCTATATCTATACCATTTGTTAAATATGTTGTGCCATCAAATATTGCATTTGCTATACCTTTTCTTAATGGATTGCCTTCAATAAAAGTAGTATTCCCATTTAAAGCTAATGTAGTATCAAATATTGGTTTTTTCCCTGTAGTGCTAGTAATTGTTAATATATTGACTAACGGATATGTCATAAGCTCTATTACAGCTTTCTGACTTAATAAATCATACGTTATTTTTTGAATTTTATAATAATTACCGCTGATGGCAATATTATCATTCAATTTCATATTAAGCCATACACCAACAGGTAATATAGCATTTACAATAACTATTCTTGACCTGGTGCTGTAAATCCTACTTATATACTCATTCCAAAAACTAAAGTATAAACTATTCTTAGGCATATTCCCAATTCTATTTGCTTCCAGTCCAAAAGCTAATGAATAGCTATTTGTTGTAATTCCACTGAATGAGCTTGATTTAGGGTAAGAATTGTATTGCGTGGTTCCAAAATACCATGCATAATTTGTAGATACCACACCATTGAAATAAAATAATATTAGCTTCTGGTCAACTGATTTCGCATCTTTATCATATATCGCTGGTATTTCTAAATCCGTATCATTAATTACCACACCATTCTGATTAGTTTGTCTAATTATAACTGGTGGATTTATTTGAAAATCAGTTTTAATATTTATTTCACCCTCAGCAAAGTCGACTTCAGGCTTAAACTCCACAGAACCGAATTCCCTTTTGTATGAATTATTGAAATATACCTGTGGCAATGTTTCTCCTTTTTCATGTGACATGCTTACCTTACTCGGTATAGGCATTTTTTTGTGGGTTAAACTTTTAAAATCAATAAATTCAGTATACTCAACATTCTGACCAGCTCGGTACCAGTCCTCCAGGTTATGAAGTTCAAAGCTCGTGTAAGATTTAGGAATTAATACAGCGTTATAAGTCTTTAAAAAACTACTAAAAAAATCAGATACTTTAACCTCTGGCATAGCATCACCCATAATACAAGTTGGTAAAACTGTAGCTGGTGAATTTATACAAGATATAGAACCATTTACAGTCCCGTTATTATTACACCTATAATAAATTTTGAATATATTTCCTTTAGACAAATTGTTTAATACTATGCTTTGACTACCTGTAGGGACAAACGTAATTTGACTTCCAGAATATTTGCCTGATATAACAGGTTTAATGGTAATTTGGGTGTTACTCGTTAGTGCTGTAATATCTATATTAAAAGTGTAATTACCATTTTGTGGTATAGTATATTCATAAGTAGACGTATTCCATGCTGCACTAATATTGCCACTAGTTACTGTATTACCTATTGGTAAGGTACCCCATGAATTTAGATTATTTGTATTACCTGTTATTGTTTGTGGTGTGGTATTATTAGCTGCAAAATTCCCGAAATTGGTACCATTTTGTAAATCAATAAATGGTCCAGCTGTATTCATAGGAGTAACATACAAATTATTAAATTCTGGCCTGGCTAATAAAGTTCCTTCTAGTCCATAACCTTGCTGAGAAAATAAATGTTGTATCACCTCTTTTAAAAGTATTGAAGGCCTTAAATTTAAATAGCTTATCCCATTTGCCCTGGCAATGTTATTTGTGGTGTTAAATGTTGAGTAAGTAACGCCATAACCATAATCTTTCAAGTCCCAAACAACTTTCCCAGATAATAACCCACCAGTCCAAGATGCTACAGCAATTGCATTTGAAATTGAATGGTTATATGCGGACCAGTCTAATTCTGGTAATGTTTTTTCACCCCATCCAACCATTATATTTTTACCCTGGCCATAGAATACAATTGAATAATCTGATGGCAAACCATTCAAAAATTTCACCTCCAATAATTCGACCACACCATTAAATACTGGAAGGCCATGAACGAAAATCTGACTGTTTAAAGCGTAGTTTTGATTCCAACTTTGCAGCAATACATTTTCATCAAAAAAGTTCTGGAAGATTGCATTATTTAAATCTGTTGCTGGAAGATTAAAAGACTTTGAAAAGTCTGTAAAAACTGTAGATATATCCTGGTAGTCCTTTACTTGTCTGTTCAGCTGAATAGATTCATCAGAATATAAGTCTACAAGTTTACCATCAATTGTAAGTGAAAAATAAATCATTATCGAACTATTGAATTAATTAAAGGCTGGGCAAATTCAAAATTCATTGTGTACATAATTAGCCTGTCATTTTTGTATGTTTTCTTTTCGATTGCTGTGTCTGTAACCTGACAAGATAAAATTTGATTTTCGTAAACTGTATAGCATAAAGTACTCAACATTATTTGCTGGATTATCTCTACATAACTCTCATCAATCCAATTGGTATTTGAAAGCTGTTTGTATATTCCCTGAACATTGTATAAGGACTTTATTTTTACTCCATAGCTCCAGGCATCCGCCATATTTGCCTGGGCGTAAACTCCTTTGTAATAATTTTCGCTAGAAGTTGTTAAAGATACTTTTGACAAAGCATTCATGGATAAAGCTTCAATTACTCCATACCTATTTTTGTAGAATAAAGTTTGGCACCCGAACCTATTCACACAGTCAAATTGAACAGCAATTGTTTCACTTCCTCCAGAATAGTTAAACACAATATTGCAATTGGTTCCCCATAATCCAGCTGCAGTAAGTTTGTTTTTCAATTCAATTGACTGAATGTATGTCGAACTATTTGTTACAGCTGTTGGAGTAATTGTTGTGGCCCCAATTGTAATGGTGGTTATTTTTGTTGCATCATACCAGAGATAATCCGCAAATGTTTCCTCGGTTAAATAAACAACTGTTCTGCTGGTTAAAATTCTTTTGCTTGTGGACTGATTAAAACCTTCTACAGTATATTCATATCCTTTGACAGCTAATATCACGTTAGACGTAACCTGGGCATCATTGGTAAGCACACCAGCTACATACCAGAATCCCTGAATCTTTACAGCACAGTAAACTGAACCAGTACCAATATTACTTGCGGCCCCAATTGTGAACCATTCATCCGAAATATATTGCGTTACAATTTTCGATATATCAATGAAGCTCCTGTTCCCAGCGAATACGTCTGGCAGTCTCTGGATGGTGGCAATTGGTGTACCTGGTATTGTTGTGGTCCCAGACCAGACATAAATTTTATACTCGAAGTAGAATCCATCATTACCGACATTTGCGGTATCTTGTGCCTGGTAAAGCATGGAGCTGAATGCACCTTTTATACTGGAAGGCTGTTGTATTATCGTTATTGCCATTATCGTTTCGGTTTAAATATTACTCCTAAATTGTTTATGATATCCTTCTTCATTTCTTTTTTAATTTCGTCTCTGAATACATATCTTGTGGTTTCTCTGGAAGTTTTTATAAATGGATATGGTTCGATTCCAAAATGCTTTATTTTTCTGTTCATCATAAAACCTATTGACTTTCTTGCAGCTGGTGTATTCTTTTTAAATTCTCCAGTTTTCAGGTCCCTCGGTTTTAAATCTCTTTTCTTTATCCATTTATTCATAACAGGTATTGGAATCCCTTTACCCTTTTCCCTTCCATCATTTACAAATACTCCATATTCATTCATACTAACTGCATACCCAATATTAGACTTACTTACTTTAATGGACCTTATAAGACTACCAGATGCCGAATGTGATGCCCTGAATGATTTTACACTGGTGTTATAAGGTTTTCCATTCCTCCATTTACTCCTGTAAGATTTACGCTTTACTTTTGCACCCAGATTTATTCGCATTTGTTCTGCAAAAAAATCAGTCATTTTCTTTAAAACTTTATTTGTCTTAGCAAAAACCATCTGTTACAATTGGATTAACTATTTCAATATTAAATGTTGCTGTATAACCAGCTAGAACGTCTGATTCCTGTTCTATATAAGACTGCAGCGTATAAGGTTTTTGAATGCTCAAAGAATTGAAATATTGCATTTCATACTTTTTAAAGGCAATAACAAATGTGGCATACAGCTCTTGTAATACCATAGCATAGTTATTATTTTCTGTATACCCAATTTCAGAGTATAAAGTACTTTCATCCAGGCCTTGATTCTCACTTGTTATGATATTTACCCTGTCTGAAATATCAATATTCACAGAGACGTTCGAAAGGACCTCACCAACAGCAACATTGTCTATATTAATGTGCATGTATGGATAAACTAACATTGCATGTTTATTCGTTTCGGTTATATTGCCATGACTGAACCTGGCCCCCATTTCATTTGCAATACTTTTGAAAAGCATTACAATAGTCCCAATATGATTTTTACTTTGCTGCATTTTTTTGTAATTCTTGTTTTTGTATTTCCTGTAGGTCTAGCTCGTAACTTGTCCACAATAATGTTTTGTGTATAGGAAGTTTGACCATTTCATTACTTTTAAGTACGTCTCCTTTACAAAGTCCGTAAATGTAACTAAACCATCCCCATTTTTTAGAAAAGCTTGTAATTCCAGCATTTGCAAGTCCTTGGGATTCTTCTCCTCCAAAGACTTCTGGATATAATGAATTAAGTCTAGTCCTAAATCGCAAAAAAAAACCATTGCAGCCTTTACAAAGTACATTGGGATTTCTCTAAAGTCCTCATTTATTCCCCCAGAGTATGATTCAATATCGTATCGTTTCCCCTCGATAATTGTAACTGGTCTGTAAAGGACCGACATTAATTTATATAAATCACCTCTTTCCTTTTGGTAATTTTCGATATCAATAAATTCCGCTGTGCTTATGTTATCCAAGTTCGGGATGAATCCATATTTTATTTCATTAAACTCAAACATAAATTCCAATTTGGCTTCCTCATTTAACGCTGATTCAATTTTATTCAGAGCTTCTATAGTAACCTTTGATGGAAGTTGTTTTACCTCCTGTGTGGTCAGCTGACAGAATATTGAAATAGTCTGAATAGCTCTGTCATTGTCTGATAAATTACCTGGTAACTTTTCATACTCCAGGAATTGAAATAGTGTTATGTCTTTCAAACTTGTAGGCACAATAATACTTTTGTTCATACCAATAAAACCAATAAAGTGTATTTTGTTACAACAAAAAAAAGGGACAGCATTTATGCCATCCCTTTACAATAATAAATTTAGTCCTACCAGTTTGCTGTATCAAACATCATTAACGCCATACCATCAAAGTCATCCTGGATAAGTTGGTCAACTTTTTCTTTGTGTTCTTGGCCCAGGTAAATAATTGAATCAATTTCTGGTTTTTTATCCCACCAATAAAGATTCACTTTGAAATTTGCATCCTGAACAACATCACCACCTGGTAAACCTATTTCGTTAATCGTAACTGTAATTTCTGTTTTTGTCATAATATCCTTGTTTTATATCCTTGTTTTTCTAACTTCTTTTGCTCTCTAATGCATTCTTCCATGGTTCCTACATAAAAGCTATGTTCCAGGTTTTTTCTGTACTCCAGTGTGAATTTTGGTATCATATTGCTTCATGTAGTTTGATTCCATAATGTAGAAAAACATTGCACCAGCGAATGAAAAAATTAATAAAAGCAAAAGTAGATGCTGAATGATGGTCTTAACCCTGGTCATACTTCTTTGAATTGATTCGATTGACTTCATACTATATTGATTAAAATTCAAATTCCCCCTCTATTAATACAGATTTAATTCCATCAATTTTTTTCTGGAGTAAAATACAATCAATTTTATAAGACTGTATAAATTCTGTTGCCTGGTAAACAATTCGCTTTTTTGATTCTAGCTCAGACATAGTTTGTTCTAATTGGCTGATAAGAATAGTTCTGGTTTCTTTGGTAAGTTTTTCCATGATGTATATTTTTTATTTTTTAAGATGGGAGGTGACTGCTCACCCCCCTTTTGTTTTTATTTATTTGCTTTGGTTATTTCGCAATTGATAATATCACCACTATTATTAAAAAATCCTTCAAGTGTACCATAAGAATTTCTGCAACGAGAATCATTAAAATACCAACTTTTATTTTCTACTCTTGTAACTTTGAAATCTGTTTTTTGTCCAGTATTGTAAGTTAATGTGATAATGTCATTTACTTCAATGTTTCTAATGTTTGTAATTTGTTGTGCCATTTTTGTTGTTGTTATAAGTAGTGCAAAGGTGAATCTATTTTTTGTATTTAAAAAATAAAAAACATAAATAGGTGACAAGTCATTCGTTTCCAAATGAATAATTTTTATTACCTAATTGAATATTTGCCCAGATTCGGTCTATTTAAAGTGTTAAACACTGCATACCGACACGCATCAATACCATGATTAAATGCATCAACTGGTTTATTTGTCAGCCTTCCCATTTTATCCTCGATATACTTATAATTCCTGAACTCCTTTACTAAATTCAAACTCCTTTTAGTCACAGCTATTTTATACCTCCGCATCATATCTATTCCAATATTGATGGAATCTGGCCCCTTTGAAGTGGGCTTGATATTGAATCCGAATTGGTATATTTCTTGAATGGACTTTGGTTCCGAGCTATCCGCAAATATTATATTCCTTCTGTCTATCTCCAGGGACTTTAAAGTATTGGCAATGTCGGTGTTTGTCATCCCAGTCTGGTAAATTAATTCATCAAAGTAAATGGTATCTTCATGCTGGTAAAATGCAATTAAGCTGGTAGGGTCCGCACTATAACCAAAGTCTAACCCATACGCCTTAAATTTAGCTTCTTTCGGAATATCACTTTCGATATAATTAAATACAGCTGACCTATTTTTACCTCTTTCTCCCAGGCCATAAATTTGCCAGTAAGTATTATCCAAGACTTTTAATCTTTCTATTTCCAGAATAATAGAATCTTCTAAAAACGGATTATCCAAGTAAGTTGTTTGATAAAAATCACAATCATCCCTGGTTAAAACGTCCTCATATATCCAGTGAAATTCATCAGACGGGTTATAATCTAAAATTACCTTTTCTGTGGTCCTGAATAATAATTGCCTCCAGTCCTCAATTTCAAGTTCGTTAGCTTCATTTAAAAATAGAACGTCCCTTTTGCGGCCCCTTACTTTTTGCGGCTGGTCCACTGACATGAACTCAACTATATTCCCAGCCAGATGATATTCAAAATTACTCTTGTTATGGTTTTCCTCTCGGTACATGTTTGCCTTGGTGAGAATATCAATAAAGTCTCTCATTACTGATGAACGAACAGCTGGTAAAGTCTTTCTTACAATTGAAATTGTTTTACCTTTATTCCGCATACAGTAGTGGAAAATAATCCACATGAGAATATTATAGGTTTTTCCCGACCTGGTGCCACCCTGTTCCACTGTTATTTTTTTAGTGGAATCCCTTAAGTGTATGAATACTTTATTAGTCTTTAATTCGGCCATCTATAATTTCGAGCTTGATACTATTTTCATCTGAACCAATATCAATTCTTTCTGTATACCCTCTGGACTTCCCACGACACTTTAAAAAGAATATTGTTGCTGCAGTGTTATTTTCTTCAATTTGCTGGTGCAATTTGCTTTCAGCGAAGTCTAACGCAATATTTTCAATATCCCTTACACCCTGTGCATATTCCTGGTCTGTATTCATCCAGTCATAATGTGTGCTTCTGTGTATACCAACTTTTTTACAAGCTGTGGTAACTATTCCCAGGGACTTTTCCAATGCTTCTAGCATCGCATTCTTTTGTATTTTTGACATATTAATCTAAATTAGTAAATGCTTTTAAAGGGTAAAATACCAGACTGTTTCTGTAGCCATCGGCATGTGTCGGCAAGATTGGTGTTACTCCATGAATATTCCTCCAGGCTGGATAAACAAGTATTGAATTATCTTGCTGTCCGACTGTGGCACCATAATCTGGTATGTTCAAATCACCTCCCTTTGAATTTCGTTTCTTACAAATAATAACATTTACAGCACCAACAATATTACCATTGTCTCTGTGGAATGGAGCTGAGATATTGTAATTCGAAATTGAAGAAGTGAATAAATCTCCGAACCTCCATTTCGGATTAACCTTCTTGAATAATTCAACTTGAAGTTCGTATTGCTTAGGAAGTATTTCCCGAATCAATAATTCACTTTCTTTTGCCAACATAAGCATTGCCTTAATAAATGTTTGAGCTGTTTTTACCTGGTGTACTGATGATACACTTGCGTAAGGTCGTTTCATGTGTGGCTTAGGTGGAATAGAACCAATGATGGTAGAGTATTGTAATACTTCTTTTGACTTATCATTCGAGGTAAGGCCACTAGACCTTTTCATTTCGCTTTTTGGAACGTTCTTACTTCTCAGTTCGGCATTGGCCAGGTCCGCAAGTTTACACATTTTATCAGGCATCTTGGTCATGTAGAATCCAATTGGTTCACCTTCAAAATAAAATATGCAGTCCTCGGTTACATTTGGTTCTATGTATTCGCAAACGTCACCAACTTTGATTGAATGTTCAATCTGTTTTAAATCAATTCTTTTCATAACAAAATACATTTGTACAGGCTGGGAACCAACTTTTTTGCCATACGTCATAATCACGACTTTCAAATTTAGCTGTATTTCCTATTGAACCTAATTTATAATTTTTATTTAACTTTTCAATGATATTCCAGAATCTTGGCAATGATGGGTCAATATCAAAGCTCCATTCGAAAACCATTTTTTTGAATACTCTTTTTGTGTTTTCTAAGATTAGCATTTCGGCCCCTTCAATATCCATTTTAACACATACGCCATCTGAAACAACTTCATCAAAATTGACACAATCAACTTTAAGACCTTTTCCATTCCAATTTTTAAACATAGAATTTCTCCATACGTTTCCATTATTCCCTACATATAAATTGGCTTTTTTAGTTTGATTATGAACTAGACCAGCACAAACTATATCCGCTTTAAAGCCATTTAATTTCAGATTCTTTTCAATCATTTCACAATTGTATGGGTCAGGTTCATATACAGTAACTTTGGCACCCTTAGAACAGGCTAACAGAGTAAATGCACCAACATTGCCGCCACAGTCAATCCAATGTTCCCCAGCTAGAATTTTCATGCCTTTTTTCTGGTAGACGTCTTTACCAATTACCTCCTCAAATGTTTTTAAATCACTTGTGTTTTCTCTGTGGTAAAATTTAATTCCATTTATTACACTTTGTTTCATAACTTTTCTTTTTCCTCCTTTAAAAATTGCATAATCATATAACCTACATAAGCTTTTTTCTCACGCCAAAATTTAACAAGCTCGTACGCTTCATCATAATGGTCTGGTTCAAATTCTATCTGAATAGCTTTTTTAACGCCATCTGACATAGCATCAAGTTCATCAGATAGGTTTTCTTCATCCAGTATGGAATAATCCACGTCAACAGGTTTTTGCCATACCTCCAGGCCCCATTCCTCTAATTGAACTTCATCCCATTCCCCCAGGACTGTCCAGTCCCATTCACCAAATGAAATATTATCTTTAATAATAAATTCCTTTTTTTGGTCCTCAGTTAGATTATCCGCAATGAGAATCGGGACTTCTT
>Ga0105097_10001598_pt1 | contig 10906 bp, 10 predicted proteins | sample PPLLak12cMay2015_FD_87035 | JGI IMG/M metagenome (GOLD analysis project Ga0105097, IMG submission 87035) | Freshwater sediment microbial communities from Prairie Pothole Lake near Jamestown, North Dakota, USA - PPLs Lake P7 Core (1) Depth... | ecosystem: Environmental > Aquatic > Freshwater >... | reverse complement strand
GCATGGACCGCGGGGGCCTGCTGGCGCAGGATTTCACCCGGTACCGGGTCCTGGCTGAAATGGCGAAAATAGGGACCGCTGAAGCCGATGTCCGCCAGGCTCGGCGCGTCGCCCAGCAGAAACGGGCGCAGGCTGAATATTGCCTGCAGCTGCGCATTGCAGCGGTGATAGACGGCTTCTACCGCGGCCACGTTGCCCGGGTGGATGCCATCCCCCAGGGTGTAGCCCCGGCGCTGTCGCTGCCGCATGAACCAGCGCTTCAGACCGGCGGGCAGCGGTACATCACGGGTGAGCTCCGAGGCGAGGTGGCGGCTGCGCATATGGGCGCTGTCATCCTGGTACCAGCGGAAGTGCATGGCGGGGCGCCACAGCCACTCATCGGCGTAGTCTTCCAGCAGCAGGCTGAAAAAACGCTGTAAAGGGTCGCGGGGGATAAGTGGGTTGGCCGGAACTGCCTGCTCAAACCACTGGATCATGCGGGTGGTATCGGTCATCCAGCGCCCGTCCGCCAGTTCCACGCTCGGCAACTGCATCACACCCGTCTCCCGCTCGGCCCTGGTCATCAGGGCCCGGTTCATGGCCTGGTTGCGATAGGCAATGCCCCTGACCCGGAAGTAAGTTTCCATCTTGCCGGTGAAGTAGGAGATGCTGGAGCCGTAGAGGGTCACTGGCGCTGGTTTGGTCCCGGTCATTCATTCACCCCGTGTTTATTCACATTTGTGGCGGCTTATGAGCGCAGTCTGTTATCATTTCGGCATTATATATGCCGATAGCTGGATGCGGCGACTGGCGGGAGGGATATTTTTGAAGAAGCGCAGCGTGTTGTGGCTCGTTCCGGGTCTGGTATACCTGCTGTTTGTGGCCTGGTACACCGATCTGCGCGGCCCCCTGAACGCAGGTGAAATCACTGTGTTCACCGAGAAATTGCGCGAAAACGGTGCTGGCGAAGAGCGCATCGCCAGGATCCGTGAGTTTATGGAGGCGGATAGCGGCCGCCAGTTCCTGATGGTCAACCTGATCGATCTGAACGAGAACCCGCCTGATACACCCGGCGCCGCGCCTGGCGAAAGCGCCATGCAGTTGATGGATCGGTACATGGAGCACATGTACCCCGAACTGCTGCGAAGGGCGTCGCACCCGGTACTCATGGGAACGGCTATCTTCAGCAATTTCGACACTCTGGGCGTGACCGGAGCCGACAACTGGACGATGGGCGCGTTGATGCGCTATCGCAGCCGCCGCAGCCTCATGGAAATCATCACCCATCCAGAGCTGCTGGGCAGGCATGAGTTCAAGCTGGCGGCGCTCGACAAGACCATCGCCTATCCGATCGAAATGAACTTTTACTACAGCGATCTGCGGCTGATGCTGGGCCTGTTGCTGCTGGGTTTTACCGGCCTGCTGGATATCCTGTTGTTTGGTCGCTCGAAAGTGCTCGCTGCACCCTGAACAGACAGCCGCCGGGAGCGACTGGCGCGAGGCTTGCCGAGCCTTGACCGGGGGCTACTATAAAATAATGGCATATATTATGCTGCTATTTGCCAAGAGGTAGCAATGCAGCTGGCAAACGCGCGCAGTCAATGGACGCTTTGCGCCTGGCTGTTATGGCATCCAATTGTCCACTAACCCTCAGCAGGGAATCACCAGAACATGACTAAAGCGGGTAAGCGCAGCATCGGGAACAAACCTGATGCGGTAATTCATTCCCCCGAGGAAAAAAAGCCTGACGGCAGGCTGCTGCGCACCGAGCGCAGTAGACAGCTGATTATCGATGCCCTGTGCGACCTGGTGCAGGAGGGGGTTCTCGTACCCACTGCGCAGACAGTCGCGGAGCGTGCCGGAGTGGGCATCCGCACGGTATTCCGCCATTTCGCCGACATGGAAGCGCTGTTTGCCACCATTGATATACAGCTGCGGGAAAGCTACGAGGGCCTGTACCTGGGGGGAGATCGTGCAGGCAGCCTGGAAGAGCGTATCCGCCACGCCATCGAGCGGCGGGCTGCGGCTTATGAGAAACTTTCGTCGCTGATGTTGTCGACGCGCGCCCTGATGTGGCGCTCGCCGGTACTACAGAAAAACTATGCGAGAAACCAGCGCGGCCTGCGCAAGGACCTGACTGACTGGCTGCCCGAAATAGCGGGACTGCCGGCGGTAAGAAAGGAGGCGGTGGATGCGGCGGCGTCGTTCGAGACCTGGGACCGGCTGCGTTCGCAGCAGGGCCTGAGCACCAGGGCCAGCATGGAAGTCGTGTACGAAATGCTGCGGCTGGCCTTCAACATCGAGTAGCCCCGCTTCCCGGCCCCCTGTGGCGCCGCAATACAAAAAGGCGTTTTTTCAGAAAGGCCAGGCCGCAGATGTCAGTCTCGACAAGGTGCCTGTGGGCGCGGATTCACGCTTACCGGGTCCCCAACCATTACCTTGAACGGGAGCAGGATCATGCCAGGCCATGCGACAGGAGGAGAGACCCCCGACCAGGCAGAGTTCAGGGCCTATTGCCGGAAGTGGCTGGCGGCCAACCACCCCGGCAGGCCGCCGGTGCCCGTACCTCAGGGAGCAGAGCAACTGACCGATCCGGCGGCAATGGCCTGGCTGCGTCAGTGGCAGAAGGCGGCTTATGACGCCGGCCTGGTGGGTTGCGACTACCCGGTGGCCGTGGGCGGTGGTGGCAGGCAGAACTGCCAGGCTATCGCCAATGAGGAGATGCAGCGGGCGAAAACCCCCTACCTGGCCAACATCGTAGGTATGGGTATCGCGGCGCCGACCATCTTTTTTCACGCCCGGGAGGAGGTCAAGGCGGAGCTGCTGCCGAAGTTGCTTTCGGGTGAGGAAATATGGTGCCAGGGCTTCAGTGAACCCGGCGCCGGCTCGGATCTGGCCAACCAGCAGACCTTTGCCGTCAGGGAGGGCGACCACTGGACTATCAACGGTCACAAGGTGTGGACCACACTGGCCCACTTTGCCGACTGGATGATTCTGCTGTGCCGCACCGACCGGGCCGATAAATACAACGGCCTGAGTTTTTTCGTGGTCCCCATCAGGGCTGCCCTCGGGCGGGGAGTCACGGTGCGGCCCCTGATCAAGATGACCGGGGGGGCCGGTTTCAACGAGGTGCTGCTCCAGAACCTGGCAGTTGCCGATCGCTATCGGCTGGACGAAGTCGGCGCCGGCTGGAAAGTCGCCATGACCACCCTGGCCCATGAGCGCGGCGCCGGCACCATGGTGACGCCGGCGTCCGGCGGCATGCCACTGGAGGAAGAAAGCGGTGTGTCGACCGATAGCGTCGGTTCCCTGATCGCGCTGGCTAGGGCCCAGGCCCGTGGCGACAAAACCGCCGCCGATGATCCCTTACTGCGGGATGAGATCATCAAGCTCCTGCTGCGGGAGGAGGGCCAGCGCCAGAGCGCGAGGCGCGCTGATACGCTTGCGCTGACCGACCACCCCCTGCGCCTGCCCCTGCAAATGAAGGTGGTTGCCAGTGAATTGTGGCAGGACATCGCGGCGCTGTCCTGCGAGGTAGGGGGAGCCGCCAGCACGCTCGCAGCCAGTGATCCCAACGCGCCGGATGGGGGCCAGTGGCCACTGGCGTACATGAACAGTTTCGGGGTCACAATTGCCGCTGGCACCAGTGAGGTACAACGCAATATCCTGGGCGAACGGGTACTGGGCCTGCCCAAGTCCAGGTAGGCCCGGCCCTGTCGATTGGGGTCACATGTTTCGCGACACAGGAAGACAGACTATGAAAATATCGACGCTGATGTCCTATACCCGGGGTTTCATCGAGGCTACCAGGGATATCGTCGAGCTGGAAAAAGCCGGCCTGGACATGGCGTGGGTGCCGGAACCCTATTCGTTCGATGCGGTCAGTGCCCTGGGCTACATCGCCGCCAGGACCGACCGGCTGCAGCTCGGCTCGGGCATCCTCAACATTTACAGCCGTACCCCCGCCCTGCTGGCCATGACGGCGGCGGGCCTGGACGCCCTGTCAGAGGGCCGTTTTACCCTTGGCCTCGGCGCGTCCGGCCCCCAGGTTATCGAGGGTTTTCACGGCGTTCCCTTCGATGCGCCCACCACGCGCCTGCGCGAGGTGGTGGAGATCTGCCGCAAGGTCTGGTTGCGCCAGGAGAAGCTCACCTACCAGGGCAACAAGTACACCCTGCCCCTGCCGAAGGAGCAGGGCGGCTCAGGCCTGGGTACGGCGTTGAAGCTCATCAACCATCCCTATCGCAATGACATTCCCATCGCCCTGGCCACCATCGGCGAACAGAGCGTGGAGATGACTGCGGAAATCGCCGATATCTGGCTGCCCGCCGTCTATATGCCGGAACGGGCTCACCTGGCCTGGGGGAATGCTCTGAAAGCCGGTGCCGCCAGGCGCGATCCGGCCAGGGCGCCCCTGGAAATTTTTGCCGGCGGTTCGCTGGCGATTGGCGAGGGCCTGGAGCACCTTCGCGAGCACGACCGGCCGGGCACGGCCCTGTATCTGGGTGGAATGGGTGCCAGGAAGAAGAATTTCTACAACCAGGTGTTTCGCAAGTACGGTTACGATGCGGAGGGTGAGCGCATCCAGGAGCTGTACCTGTCGGGGCGCAAGGCCGAGGCGGAGGCCGCGATCCCTGCCGACTACATCGAGGCGATGTCGCTGGTGGGGCCCGAGAGCTTCGTCCGCGACCGCCTGGAAGCCTTCAAGGCCTCCGGGGTGACCTCGCTACTGGTGGCATTCCATGGCGCCAATACGGCAGAGCGGGTTAAGCACTGCGATGCACTGAAAAACCTGATGGTCAGGCATGGGATCTAGGACGGGGTCGCGTGTTCGACCGTGGCGGTTATCTACTGTGGGTGACCAGTGTCCCTGAGCCTAGGCCGCAACGGCGGGCTCACAGATAAAAATGGGGATGTCCCTGTTGGTTCGGGCGCGGTAATCGGCATAGGGCGCGTAGGCCGCGTCACACAATGGCCACAGCGCCGGCTTCTCGGTCGCAGTTGCCAGCCGCGCCCTCAGCTTCATTACCCTGCCGCGATACCTCACGGAAATATCGGGATTCTTCGCGATGTTGTAGTACCACACCGGGTTTTTGACGGCCCCGCCCATGGAGGCAACGAGCAACAGGCCGTTGCCGTAGGGCACGTACATCAGCGGCATGGTGATAGTGCGGCCGGACTTCGCGCCGGTCATCGTCACAAAGCACACCTCGTCGCCGGCCAGGGTGTTGAACATTTTGCCCAGGCTCAGCTTGTTGAGGAAGATATGCGTGCGCGACATGGTTTTCAGAATCCACTTCGGCGGATTTACCCCTCTCCGCTCGTCCCCTGTGTGCTCGGCCATGCTGGCTTCCCTTTATCGACTGCCGCGGAATATGCGGGCTATGCCAGTGTCGACCGCTATCACCCGGGCTGTCAACTTCGGCGCGGTGCCGCCGACTGCCAGCTGCGGCAGCCGCTCATGAGGCGATAAACCGGTTGAAGATCTCCGCCAGTTCCTCACCCTCGTTGTCCTGGATAAAATGGCCGGCGTCCAGCATGCCGTGGGGCTGGCCTTGTGCGCCGGGAATCAGTGAGGTGTGGAGTTCCTGCAGTTCAATGGTGCCGAACTGGGTGTCACGGCTGCCCCGGACATGCAGAAAGGGCCCGGTAAACGTCATCAGCTTGCTCCAGCCCGCCAGGTTGCGGGGGCCGATGCCGCAGACCATCGACGGCAGGGTGCGCGGGCCCGCCTTGTAGATGAGCGAGGGAAACGGCGCACGGTAAGCCTGTTCCTCCTGCGGGCTGAGGGGGCGCCCGCCGGCAGTGCAATTGAGGGCCAGGAACTGCCCGGGATCCCAGCTGTCCCCGGCGGTCAGGGTGTAGTTGATCCAGGCCTGGAACATGACCGGAAAGGGATCCGCCAGGTGCGGGATGAACAGGCCCTGCATGATGTCCGGCGCAGCCCGGTCCAGCTCCACGGGTTCCGGAATCGAAAAGGGATTGAGCACAAAGCCGACCATGACACCATTGGTCAACAGCACCCGGGAAAACAGTGCCGGTTGTTCCGCCACCACCAGCAGGGCGATAACACTACCCCAGTCCTGGCAAAGCAGTGAGATATCTTTCAATTCAAGCTTCTTAAGAAACGCCTCGAAATTTCCCACGTGGGTGTAGTAGTCGTGGTAGCGCTGGTCTATGGGCTTGTCGGAGCGCCCCATACCCATCATGTCCGGAACCACCACCCGGTGGCCTGCCGCCAGCAGGATGGGAATCATGCGCCGGTACAGGTAGCCCCACACCGGCTGGCCGTGCATCAGCAGCAGGGTCTGTGCGTCCCTCGGACCCTCGTCGATATAGGCCATGCGCAGGCCGTCGATATCCACGTACTTTGGCTGGTACGGAAAATCCGCCAGCTTGTCAAAACAGGCATCGGGCGTGCGCACGTACTCGACACCCGCCGCGGTGGCGTGCACCGTCACATCCGGTTCCAGCGCCGCCAGTTCCTGCGGCGTGGGGATCAGGGTTCGTATCCTGGTGTTGCGCACGGGTCGATGGCCGGCGGCAATCTGCTCTTTGCTTGGCATGGTCGGGTAACTCCGGCGGTAGATTTCCTCGCGGCTGGATTTCGTCGCAGGCAGGCGCTCTCAGGTCTGCAGCGTCGAGCGCGCGTTCCTGGCAAACTCCTCCGCCTTCTCCTTGTCCTCGATGATGCTGTCGATCGCGACGGGTACGCGGACGCCCCGCTGCAGCCCCGGCTTCTCCTTCATCACGTTCATCCAGCGATCGAGATTTTCCAGGCCGTCCCGGGAGATGCCGGACCACTTGTAGGTCCGCACCCAGCACCAGTTGGCGATGTCGGCAATGGAGTAGTCATCCGCCAGCCATTCGCTTTGGCCCAGGCGCGTGTCCAGCACCTCGAACAGGCGGCGGCCCTCGTGCTGGTAGCGGTTGATTGCAGCCTCGATTTTCTCGGGAAAATAGCGGAAAAAGACGTTGGCCTGGCCCATCATCGGACCGATGCCTCCCATCTGGAACATCAACCACTGGATCACGCGTGAGCGGCCCTTCGTATCGGTGGGCAGCAGCCTGCCGGCCTGCTCCGCCAGGTAGATCATGATGGCGCCGGATTCGAACACGGCGAAATCATCGTGAGCCCGGTCGACGATCACGGGAATTCGGCCGTTGGGGTTAAGGGCACGGAACTCCGGCTTGTGCTGGTCGCCGCTACGGATATCCACTGTCTTGACAGTGTACTCCAGGCCCAGCTCTTCGAGGGTGCATGACGCCTTGTAGCCATTCGGTGTGGGGGCGGTGTACAGGTCGATCATGCGCAGCCTCCTAGATTTTTTCTTGCGTCTGGATAATCTCTTTGGAATTGGGCGGCAGCGTAAAGGAGGTGCCATCCTGGCTCAGGGTGTAATTTTCAAACACTTCGCCCACACCTTCCAGCCAGGCGGCTTCCGCTCCGGGGAAAATGAGGGGCGGCACTACATGGTAGTACACCAGGCGGCCGACGCCGGCATCCCGGGCGATCTCTGCGGCTTCCACCGGAGTCGCGTGGTAATTCAGTATGTCGTCGGTAATCTTGGCCATATTTTTATTGCCTGCCCGCTCGGCGCCGTCGTGCAGGATGCCGACCAGCTTGGCTGACAGGGCATCGTGCACCAGGATGTCCACACCCTGGGCGAATTGCTGCAGGTTGGCGGATTTGGCCGTGTCACCCGACACCAGTATGGTGCGGCCCTGATAGGTGAAGAGATAGGCGGCAGCCGGTTCGACGGGGTCGTGAGTTACCGCCAGCATCTGTATTACGAGGCCGTCCTGGTCGTACACCGTGGTCAGCTCCCCGGGTTCCGGCAGGGGAAATTCGACCGCCACCAGCCCCTTGCCCGACAGCGGCGCTACCGCATCGCCGTGGTGTGCATTGCGGTAGCCGGTATCCAGCTCATAGGACTCGTTGAAGCCCGCAACCACCTGCGTCACGCCCTCGGGACCAATCACCGGCAGGGGGCTGGTATTGGCCGCGGACACCCAGCGCAGGGTAGCCACCTCGCCCAGGCCGTCGATGTGGTCGGAGTGAAAATGGGTCAGCAGTACCGCGGCCACCTGGCCGAGGGGGTAGCGCATGCGGCCGAGGTTGCGCACCCCGTTGGTGCCGGTATCCACCATGAATATTTTTTCCCCGGCGACGATCGCCACACAGGCCCCCGAGCGTTTGATGTCGGGCATGGGCCCGCCGGCGCCGCAAATGGCCAGGTGCAGGCCGTCGCCAAGTTCAGCCAGCGTGTCGGTATTCATGACCGTATCCACCCCGCGGCTCATGATGCGCTGGGCGATGGCGCCGCGCTGGGAGTAGGCCAGGGCAGCCGCAACCAGCAGGACCGCCAGAATGATGGTCAATTTTCGCATGGAGTGTCTCCTGTTATGCTCGCGCAAGACGGCAGCTCGGGCCTGGGGGCCAGAACCGGGTGGCAGCCACCGCAGGCGCAGGCAGACAGCGTGGCATAATGGCATCGAATATGTCAATATTATGTGCGGCCGGTTGTTCCGGCTTGCGGTCGATTTTCAGGAAGATCGCCCGGTAGATCCTGTAGCAGTTCCGGATCGAGTAACAGTCCCAGTTGAGGAAGAGGCAGATGACCCTACCCAGCCCCGTTGAGTTGATCGGCTCCCCCGGCTCGCCCTACACGAGAAAGATGCTGGCCTTGCTGCGCTACCGGCGCATTCCCTACCAGATGATCTGGGGTGATCCCGCGGCCGTGCTGCGCAAGCGCGATATCCCGGTGCCCAAGCTGGTATTCCTGCCCACCTTTCTGTACCGGGACGAGGCAGGCAACACCGTGTCCCGCAGTGATTCGACCCCGATTATCCGCGATCTGGAGCAGGCCTTTGGCGGGCGCAGCGTGCTGCCCGGCGACCCGGCCCTGGCGTTCATCGACTACCTGCTGGAGGACTTTGCCGACGAGTGGTGCACCAAGTACATGTTCCACTACCGTTGGCATTTTGCCGCGGATGCGGACAATGCGGGCAGCGTGCTGCCAACCTATATGGATGTCACGCTGCCGGCGGCGAACTGGACGCAATTCAAGCAGATGTTCACCGAGCGCCAGGTGGGGCGCCTGCGCTACGTGGGCTCCAATGAGGAGACCGCGCCGATCATCGATGCCAGCTACCGGCGCCTGCTGCAGGCGCTGGAAAACCATTTTGCCAATCTGCCCTTCCTGCTGGGGCGACGCCCCGGCGCCGGCGACTTCGCGCTGTTCGGGCAGTTCAGCCAGTTGGTGGGCTTTGATCCCACCCCCCGCGCCATCGCCCATGAATTGTCAAAGCGCACGGTGGGTTGGATGGGGCTGGCGGAGGACCTCTCCGCGCTGGAGCCGCAGGACAGCGACTGGCAGCTGCCGGAAGAATTGCCCGCCAGCATCAGGGAGATTCTCTGCGAGGTCGGACGGGTCTACGCGCCCGCGCTGCTGGCCAATGCCGTGGCGGTGCAGGCGGGGGAAAAGCACTGGCGGGCCCCGATCGATGGCTGCAACTGGAGCCAGCAGGCATTCCCCTACCAGGCCAAGTGCCTGGGCTGGATCAACGAGGCGTATCGCGCCCTGGGCAGCGCCGACCGGGCGCGGGTCGATGCGCTGTTGGCGGGGACCGGTTGTGAGACTATATTGCGCGACTGAGTTGCGTGCCGCTGACTGAGCGGAAAACTTCAGCTGAAAAGGAAGCAGGGAATGACAATCGACAATCGGGTGACCAGGCTGACTGGCACCCAATACCCCATCATTCAAGCGCCCATGGGCTGGATCGCCCGCTCGCAGCTGGCCTCCGCCGTCAGCAATGCCGGCGGCCTGGGAATCATCGAGACCTCATCGGGGGAACTCGACAACATCAAGCGCGAAGTGGCATTGATGCGCGAGCTGACCGACAAGCCGTTTGGTATGAACGTGGCCCTGTCCTATGTCAAAGGCAGCAATATCATCGATTTCGTGATCGGGCAGGGGATCAAGTTTGTCACCACGTCTTCCGGCAGCCCCAGTGTCTGCACCCGTGATTTCCAGGCGGCAGGCATTACCGTATTCCACGTGGTACCCACCCTGGAGATGGCCCTCAAGGCCATCGATGCAGGCGTCGATGGCCTGGTGGTCGAGGGCGGTGAGGGCGGCGGTTTCAAGAACCCCAGCCCGGTCTCCACCATGGTGCTGCTGCCCCTGATCCGCTCCCGCGTCGATGTGCCCATTGTCGCCGCCGGCGGCATCAGTGACGGAGTGTCGATGGCGGCCGCCTTCGCCATGGGTGCAGAAGGTGTACAGATGGGCACCCGGATGCTGTCCTGCCTGGAATCACCGGTGCACGACAACTGGAAGCAGGCGGTGGTGGCGGCGAGGGAGACGGATACCGTGTTCCTCAACCAGCAGTCACGGCCGGCGTTGCGCGCCTTGCGCACGGCGCGCACGGCGGCCCTGGAACCCCTGGGCAAGTTCAATGTGATGGAAAATATGGCCGGCATTCCGCAGTTGTATTTCGGCGGTGATATGGAGGCGGCCATCCCGTTGTCCGGAGAGGTCTGCGGCCGCATCGACGCCGTGATCAGCGCCAGGCAGATCATAGACGAGACCATGGCGGGCTTTCATGACGTTATCAGGGGCCTGGCGCAGCAGTACGCCGGCTGATCGGCGCGTTTTATCCATTTAATCCCCCGGGCTTCCCCCAACAGTCAATTCCTGGCGAAGGAGCAACAGTCATGGTGCAGCTTACGAGTATGGTCGATTACGCAGTGCACGCTGGCGTCGCCGTCCTGACCCTGGACAACCCCCCTGTCAATGCCCTCAGCCAGGGGGTGCGGCAGGGTCTCAAGGAGGGAGTGGCAAAAGCCCAGGCCGATGCCGCGGCGAAGGCCATCCTGGTTTACTGCAAGGGCAGTACCTTTATTGCCGGCGCTGATATCACG
>Ga0105097_10001597_pt1 | contig 10910 bp, 12 predicted proteins | sample PPLLak12cMay2015_FD_87035 | JGI IMG/M metagenome (GOLD analysis project Ga0105097, IMG submission 87035) | Freshwater sediment microbial communities from Prairie Pothole Lake near Jamestown, North Dakota, USA - PPLs Lake P7 Core (1) Depth... | ecosystem: Environmental > Aquatic > Freshwater >... | reverse complement strand
ATGGTCTTGTTCCCGAAGGTGCCGGTATAAGCGAGGAATCCTCTGCCCCCGCAGTCGAGCACGACCGTCGCGAGAGACTCGTCCATCGGGATGATGGCGTGGGCGAACCGCTGTATCCCGTGCCCGTCGCCTATCACTCCTTTCAGGGCATCCCCGAACACGATGCCGATATCTTCGATCGTGTGATGGCAGTCGACACCGAGATCGCCTTTGGCGGTGCAGGTAAAGTCAAATCCCCCGTGCCGTGCCATTGCATTCAGCATATGGTCAAAGCACGGCAACCAGCTGTCAGCAGAAAACTTCCCGCTGCCATCCGGGTTCACCGTGATTGCGATTTTAGTTTCCTTCGTTTCCCGTTTTACCGTTATATTCCTCATGTACTAGCCTCCAGTGCTTCTTTGAGAGTAATTTTCCCGCTGTAGAGAGCTGAACCGAGCACGGCACCGGATGCCCCGGCATCCCGCAGCCCGGCCACATCCGATCGTGCGGATACGCCACCGGCAACAACTACGGGGATGTGCACATGGTCGATCAGCTTCCTGACGGGGCCAAACCGTACTCCCTGCTGCAGTCCTTCAACATCGACATTGGTATAGAGGAGCGAGCCTGCACCCAGCTCCTCGAAACGTCGGGCCCACGAAAGGTAGTCTCCCGCTGTTTCCTGCCAGCCGTGGACTGCGATCTGTCCTCTTCGTGCATCGACTCCCGCCATCACGCATTCACTCCCGAACTCATCAGCAAGCGTTTGTATACTTTCCGGTTTTTCTATGGCAAGCGTTGCAATGATGACCCGCGAAACCCCGGTCTCCAGCCAGCGGGCGGCATCTTCGATTGTGCGGATACCCCCGCCGAGCTCGATCTCCACACCGGTTTTTTTGACCAGATCGGTGATAAGCCCGGCATTTCTGCCTGAATTCCCGAAAGCCCCGTCGAGGTTCACCACGTGAAGGGCATCGGCTCCCTGGTCGAGCCAGCGTGTAGCACAGGAAAGCGGGTCCCCGAATGCTGTTGCACTCTCGCGTCTCCCCTGGACCAGCTGGACGCACTGTCCTCCCAGGATATCAACAGCGGGAAAAATTCGCATAGGTCTCAGCGGATCATCCGTTGGATTGCCATAACAAGAATATCCTTTGCACCGGCACGCCTGAGAGCGTTGATCAGGCAATAGACCCGTTCCTCGTTGACGACTGCATGGACCGCCACGAGGTTTTCAGTCGATGCAACATCCATAACCGTCGGGCCGGAGAGACCGGGCAGGACTCGTTTCACCGCATCGAGGGACGACCGCTTCACGTTCATCATCAGGTAACACTGACCGCGAGCCCGGATGACACTCTCCAGGGCGAGGTGTATCTCATCGATCTTCTCTTTCTTTGTCCGGAGCGAGTCTTTGTTTGCGATCAGGAACGTCGACGTTTCCAGCACGTCATCGATTACCCGGAGGCGGTTGGTCTTCAGCGTCGTCCCCGAACTCGAAAGGTCGACAATGGCATCGGCAATACCCAGGTGCGGGGTTGCCTCGCAGGCACCCGCGACCAGTACAACATTGACCTTTACCTTGTGTTTCGAGAAGTATGCCTTTGTGATGACCGGGAATTCTGTCGCGACCTTCATCCCAGCCAGTTGCTTTACCGAGGTTACTGCTGAATCTTCGTGAACAGCCAGGACAAGTTTTGCCTTCCCGGACTGGAGATCGAGGAGCTCCTCAACGTCAGACTGGCGTTCGACCACCATATCGTGGCCGGTGATCCCAAGATCTGCTGCACCGGTTGCGACATACTCGGGAATATCCACCGGACGGGCAAACAGGATCTCCACGTGAGGGTCAAGGGTTTTCGTGATGAGCCGCCGCTCGCCGGCTTCTGGAAGGTGAAGCCCGCTCTTTTCCACGAGATCCAGGATTGGCACCGCAATCCTGCCCTTATTGGGAATCGCAAGCCGGACAACCGGTGAAAAGGGGGCAGGATCGCCTTTTTTCCGCCCGGATTTTGTTTTTTGTGCCATGGGGGTCAGAACGTCTTGAGTTCGCCACGGATTACTTTCTCGGTGATATCGGTTACATTCTCGAGCCAGTGATCGACAATCCCCTCAATTTCACCCTGGATCTTCTGCATTTTTACACCGCTTTTGGGCAGGACCTGTACGCTTGCCACAAGCGGACGGTCGATGGGCTGTCCGATCTGGGAGAGCAGCCGGACATACAATTCTTCGATCCCGTCTACTTTGGAGACACAATCTGTGGCTATCTGCGTCGAGAGCAGGTTATAGATCTTACCGATATGGTTGATCGGGTTCTTTCCGCTCGTCGCCTCCATGCTCATCGGGCGGTTGGGGGTGATAAGCCCATTGCAGCGGTTGCCACGCCCGACAGAACCGTCATCGCCCATCTCCGCGGATGTGCCGGTTACCGTCAGGTAGATGCTCCCATTCTTGATGTCATCACCGGTGTTGAGGTGTACGACGACCTTTCGTTTCGTGCTTTTCTTTGCCACCCTGCCGATCTGTTCTTTGAGGAGCTCCATGTATTCCGTGTACTGGTGAATGTCCGCACAGTATTTATCGACAATTGCACAGGCAACGGTCAGCGTGATGGTGTCACCGTCACGAAGTCCCATGATTTTGATATCCTGCCCGATGGCGGGATACTTCGGCCTCAGCTTGTCATCGATAAAGTCACTGACATTTTTTACAATATTCTCAATATCAGAGAACGGGGCATGACCGACACCAAAAGAGGTGTCATTTGCTCTCGGGACCCTGCCATTGTGGGGCCTGAACACATCGCGGAGATCGGTCGACCCGGTCCCCAGCCGGCAGTCCATAATGACGTCGCGTTCGAGGTTCAGGGTTGTAAAGTTGGAACGGAGATACTTCCGGGTGGCCTCGACGGCGATGGCATCGGTAGGGATGGATACGTCATTGAACCGTTTGGTTGCACGACCGTCAATCAGGATGAAAATCGGGCGGATAACCTTCCCGCCACCAAACTTCGGGTCGGATTCCCCGGCTACAATCTCTCCCTGGTCAGTATTGTGGTGCAGGACAACGCCAAACTCTTCGATATATTCCCTGCAAAGCGCCCTGCTGATCGCTTCAGCAACACCGTCCGCAATACTGTCAGGGTGGCCGATGCACTTGCGCTCGACGAGTTCGATCCGCTGTTTTTCCAGAGGGATCTGGGCTAATGCTTCAATCTGGATGTTTCTCTTCATTGATTTCCTCGTAACACTGAGTACTAATAAAAAGGACTGGAATTCATATAACGATTTCTCATAGACAATAGTTTTTGGTTTTTTTATGACTGGGAGTAATTTCAACGATTTTTTTCTCGGGCACTTTCAAGAATGCAGGAGAAGACTATAGATCCGGATTTTGCTGCTCTTTCTGAGCAGGTGTAAGATTTCCTTCCTGCCAGATAAATAATTCGGGATTTTAATGAAGCCCCATCTCTTTGAGTATTTTTTTAAGTTTTTGAATGGGCCGAAAGTGATCACACTGTGCGTATTCATCTCTAAAACCGGGTTTGGATTCATATCGGAGAAACTCGTCAGCCACCGAATCGTCTCCTCTAAACGAGGTGCAATCATCCCCAGTGACACTCTTCCCGGTAACAAATATCATCAAAAAGGATTTTCTCAAACCCAAAATCGGGGTCTCCACCCACTTCTGCAAATATCGCCCATCGATTTTTGAAGGGATTTTTTTCAATGGATACGCATTTTCCGGATGATTTCTAAGAGTTGCCTTTCCTCAGATAATGGAGATAGAAACTTTTAAAATAAAATTAATCTTTGTCATTTTCACTGTTTTCACTGTGCACACAGGAGAATAGAGCGATTTTTACAGGTTCTTTGGTAATGTACGAAATACTGCTCAAACACTGGATTTCCGGGTTGTTACAGATTTTGCAGCATATTTTGCAGAAACAGGAAAGGAGTATATACTGACACACTACATCAAGGTGTCATGAAACCTTTTTCTGTTTTCGTATTAATCGGGCTTGTGATTATCGGAATATCTATCGCAGGCTGCACGTCATCAACTACTGTAAATTCTACCGTTGATAAATCAGCGACTACCATTAATACAGCTGCACCAACAAACACAGCAACACCGATAAACACTGCTACACCGATAACCACAACCACACCAACAAAGACAGCTACAGCAACTAAGACAGCTACACCAACAACGGTCAGCGTAGCTCCCATGCAGGTTGTAATCGATTACTCGGGCACATGGCAGGGATCGATAACGAATGGCGGCAATATCAGGACCATTGACGGGACAGGGACCGCCACCTTTGATATCCCGTCTCCCCTATTCCCGGTATCGGTAACAGTACAGAAGAAAGACGAATCCGGGCAGATGTTGACGGTTAAGATCCTGCAGAACGGAGTGATCATCAAGACCGAGTCTACCCTTGCAGCCCATGGCTCGGTACTGGCGACGATATCAGCATGAGATTTGGTTCCCGTGCATAACAACAACTGGAAGGGGGGCAGTCGGCTTACCGTCGGGTTTCCCTGCCCCCTACTAAAATAAATTCAAGCGAGGACCAGAGCATACGAGTTGTTATCAGAATTGCTCTACTCATTGGGGCCATAATGGAGAGAAATGCCTGGCAGATGTGAAAGATTGTGATGTTGTCGTACGATGATAATGAAGATGTCCGATGCGATATCGCTCAACAATTACCTGTTGATTTTAACGAATTGAAGGGATGGGGAAGTTATGATGGGAAATAAAATCGGTCTTGCGCAGGAAAAGGCATTTATGGATATCGGATATCAACCCGTCCATGACGGAGGGAGCTTTAAAAGAATTCCCTCATTTGCGTGTAAAGATATCGGGATCGATTGCACATTTGAAACACAGGCAGCAACCGATCAGGAACTGATGAGAAGATTTATTGATCATGCAGAATCCGCCCACAATATGCAGGTCCTGTCCGCAGACATCATTTTTAAAATTAAGGAGGCTATTAAAAAATAATTTTTGTGTCTCCGAAGAAAATCTGATCCTTACGAATAGATTTTGCCGGTTATATTAACTCATTACAGAGCAGGTGTACAGAATCCGTGGAGAGAAAAGCTCCGGCAGTCCGGTCAGTTATCAGCAGCAAAACCTGCTTTTCACACCCCCCAAAAAATATCATTGTATCCATATTCTTTATGAATCAGATTTTGTTACGAAATTTGTATCAACGGGCAATGTTGATGTGGATTCGCGCTTAAAAGGACGCAGAAGACATTTAATTTCTGAGGAGTGATGCGATGAGTTGCTGCATAACATTGGGAAAAGATTAAAACCGGAATAGTTAGACGTGCAAATTCCCGCTTCATTAATTGTCGGGATAACACGAGTCCCATTCAGAATAGTAAGGATACCATAAACCTAAGGAGTTAATGCGAAATGATAATGGAAGATTCTAAAATAGAAATGCACATGGGTCAGGCCAAATGGGCTGAGATGGCCTCATGGGAAACCCTCGACGACGAGACAAAAAAGAAAATCATACTGCGCAAGCTCGATGAACGAATCATGCATAAAGAGTTCAAGATTGGGTACAAGAAACACAAGGTTGAAACCCTGAAGATGATTAGGCAGGCGATGGAAAAGAAATAGACGGCATCCAGTAATTTTATCTTTTTTTATTCACAGGTTAAAAAGTTCATATTCGTATTCTATTGTTTTGTAAGATATAGGTTTGAGACCTCGATCGCGTTCATTTGTACCGGAATTGTTGTGAGTGGTGAAAAGGGTGACCGGAGAATGGCGGAAAGTTAAAAGGGAAGTGAAAATTTGATGTTGCGGGTTTCACGAAGCACGCATGAAGTAATCAATAAAAAAAATAACCGGTCGATCTACCGTCTCAGGAATTTGTGGAGAATCGTCATCTCGCTGCCCTTTGGACCCTTCCTGACCGGGGGTTTTGTCGGTACAGGAGTCTCATCCTCTTTTTCTTCCTCATCGATCTCCTCTTTTGGAGGAACTTTCTTCTCCCGGGCTGGAGCCGGGTGATGGGGTGCTTTCTTTTCAGCAGGTGCTTCCGGTACCCGGGCGTGAGGGAGGGTACGGTGCAGGCTCAGTTTCGTCCCGCACCCAGGACAGAAGTTAGCTGCGAGGGGGAGTTTTTTCCCGCAGTTATGGCAGTACTGGGGGATTTCTGCACTTTCTTCCGGGGTTTCCACGGGCTTTTCCTGAACAACCGGACGCCTCGGGTATACCTTTTTTTCTTCAGGTTCCTTTGCAGCAGCTGATTCTTCGATCACCGGGCGTTTTGAGGTCTGGAGGGAGGAATGCCTGAGAGGCTGCATGGCACTCTTCATCGCGACCTTCATCGCAGACTGCACTTCGCGTTTGCGGACAGCCTGGACATCTGCAGCTTTTACCGGGGTTGCCCCCTGACCGGATTCCTGTTCCGGCACTTCCCGTACCTGTGCACGCCGGCGGGCAGGTTCAGCGACGGGGGCTTCCTGCTCCTGCACGGTTCTGGCTGCAAGATGACGTTTGACCGGCGGCTGCTTTTCATGGTCTTTTGCCGGTGTCCGTTTTGGCTGCAGTTCCTGTCTTTCTGCATGTTTTTCCGGTTCGGCAGGAACCGGCTTTTCCTCACGGACCGGAATCTCTTCAGCCTGTGGCTCGGGAGATTTCGATGTCTCCTCTTCATGGAGAAGAGCGATCCATTCGTCGATTTCGTCCGACCGTTCCATACCGTTCTGGACAAAAACAAGTTTCATTGTCTTGATTTCGTCATCCGGGGAACGGATGGATAGAACAAGGACCGGATCGGAATTCTCCGAAAATTCAACGATGCTTCCGATAATCGAATCCCGTGGAATATCCTTTGCGGTAACTTTGACCTTTTTCTCCTGCGTATCGAGTAAAAAAATGCGCTGGTTGGTGAGGTATGCATGGAAAAAGAATTTTTTGACCGTGATATTGAGCGAGCCGATAAGGACGTGTTCGCCTTTCTGCAGGTATACAGAAAGTCCCCCTTCACCTTCCTCTTCGGTCTCCGGCTCTTCATCCCCGGATCTTATGGTTTTTGCTGCCCCTTTCTCTCCCGTACTGCCTCCGGAGATATTCGGTCTGCCCGCTCCAGTAGTGGATTTCTCGGATTCGTGAACAATTTTTCCGCCGCAATAGCCGCAGTCGGCTACTTCATCCCGTATATTCATTCCGCAATGGGGGCATTTCATTGGTGATCTCCCTTTCAGTATCCAGAGTGGATAAGTATAATGTTCTCATTTGATATGAAAAATTCTCTGGTCGGATCGATTTAAGACCTGCCAGGCGGTTCCATCTCATCAGACGGAGATGAGTCCTTTCAGGAGTTCGGTAATGCGTTTATGCTCAGCTTCATCTCCGCTGGTGTAGATAAAGACCGCCGCCTCTTTTTTGTTGTTGCAGAGCAGGGCATTCATCCTGCAGCGCGTGCTGTCCCCGCTGAGAAGGCAGTCTTCCGGCAAAATCCGCCCCAGCGTATCATTGATCATGCTGCGGATTGTGTCTGTACAGTTGATAACAGCGTATATTCCCCGGTTGACAACCACAACCAGTACCCCGTTCCTGTCCCCTTCGCGGGAATCCACGAGCCGGAAGGTACCGTACTTTTCGTCACCATACATATTGAGGAATTCACGATAAAACGGGTCGTGACGTTCCTTGAGCTGAGATAAAAAAAGTCCTGTCTGCAAAGGCAGGTAACGGGAGTATCTGGCGTTTATAACGGGAAGCAGGTGGCTGAAAGCGGGATTTTCCAGGATCCCGGAAAGAGGTTTTTGTACCCGGGCAAAGACATCCCCCCGTACTGCCCCGGTAAAATTCAGTTTCAGAGGTTTGAAAAAGAGTGTCTTATCCCCGACCGGGACGACAAGGGACCCGTCTTTCAGCTGCGTGAGGCTTCCCGCAGGTAACTTTGGGGACGGGCTGCTGTCAGGCTTTTTTCCCACCGGGTGCTGGAAGGGTTTTCCACCTGGGACAGCTCCCCGCGCGAGAGCTGCCCAGGTCTCTGCAGGAAATGTCTGGTCCAGGTGTTTCCTCCAGAGCGGATCGCGGACGGTGGCGATGGACACCAGCCGGAACTGGGTTCCGACAGGAATAAATTTTGCCCCGCAGTGCGTGCATTCGATGTAAAAATCCGTGTGAGGAATGCCAAATAGCTGTTTTCCTACAACCCGGTTCAGGATCCCGGTCCGGCACACCGGGCACATGCTCATCCAGGATACGGTGGAGGCGTCATCGTCATGCCCCGCACCCGGGAGCCTGACTGCTTTCGACATCACCGGACCAGCATCCCACGTCCATGGCGGGAGCAGACGCACAGCTTTGCGGGGGCGGTGAGCACGGCGGTCCAGGAATTCTGTAGCTTCTGCAATACCTGCACTGCACAGCACCTCGACAATTACCGGGACAACGGTCTTTCCCGGGATTCTGAGACGCGCTTCGATGCAGCAGTCAAGCCCGTCATCGGGTTTCACGGCTGCATCCGGGGGGGTCCGGAGCGCCAGGGTTTTGTTGAACTCGGCATTGAGACATTCCATGGCAACACCGAGCAGTTCACCGGTTACCATAACCCCGCTTCGAAGGAAGGGCAGCCGCGACACACGCCTGTTGACGGTTTCACCGGCAAGCGCAAACAGTTCCGGGGGAATGGGAAAATACTGGGTGGCTGACATTTGTTTTAACCGGTTATCCCTCGGAAAGGATAAAGAATCGCACTATGGCAAAGAAGGTCAGGGAAATGAAAGAACCCGCCACATTTACGGTGCGGGTGAAGCCACAATAAACAGGAATTGTTCACCTTGGCACCTGCAATTACCCGCTCATTTTTTATTTCCATTGAATACCAGCGATACTTTAAAAAAGTGGAACACCCCTCAGTTCGGTGAGGGATACTTCATAAACAGGAGATGAGCGCACGTATGACCGAGACCGTTGCCTATGAAATTACCGGAAAGATCGGACAGATAGAGTTCCGGAAATACCCCCGGATGGTACTGGCGACCGTTGCAGATGACGGAGATGACCGGGGATTTAACGTGCTTTTCGCCTATATCACCGGGAACAATCAGACAAGGACGAAACTTCCGATGACTGCCCCGGTAATCACCTCTGAAAAGATCCAGATGACTGCCCCGGTGATTTCCGATGAGAGATCAATGTCATTTGTGATGCCGGAGGGTAAGCGGGAGGAGGATATACCGGTTCCTTTGGACCAGCGTGTGAAGATCTCAACGCTTCCCCCACGGGAGGTCGCCGTCATACAGTTTAAAGGAAATGCCTCAGAGGAGGATGTCAATACTGCGAAGGTCCGGCTGCTTGAGGGACTGAAAAAAGCCGGCATTACCGGCACCGGCCAGCCGGTACTCATGCGGTATAATGCTCCATGGACACCCGGGTTCCTGCGGAGGAATGAGGTGGGGGTGGAAATAACACGTTAAAAGCCTGGAATGAAAAACGGTCTGATTTTCATTTCAGACAGGAATTCGCTCTTATGAAAGAGGTTGCTACCTCCCCAGTGCAGAAACATGACAGAGATGGTAAAAGTTTTCGCAAAATTTCAAATATAATCAGGTCCTCCGCAGCTCACCGAAGCAAAAAAGGATGAACGCCGCTGCCCCCGAAGGGACACCCCCGTGGCGGATCAATAATTAAAGCTCTAATAATTTTCTGTCCCCGCTGTGCCTCGAAGAGGCCTTGATGTGGGTGATTCTCATAAAATAATCACCATGGATATTGTTTTTTCAGGCATTGTATCTTTGAAATCCATTATGATGAACGCCGCCACCCCCGACGGGGCGCCCCCGTGGCGGATCAGGAACATAAAAAATTCAAAACCTCCCGCCCCGCCGTGCCTCGGAGAGGCCCTGAGGCGGGTGACTCTCATAAATACGAAAATGAGAGTCTATCTAGATCAAACCCCGTTCAGCAATGACCCTTGAACAAATCCCTCACCATATCCGGTATCTCGGAAGGACGCGATGCCACCGGCACGCCCAGCTTCCTGAGCCGGCCGATCTTGGAGCGGGCATCGCCTTCACCACCCTCAACGATTGCACCGGCATGGCCCATGCGTTTGTCCGGGGGAGCTGATATCCCCGCAATATACGACACGATGGGGAGATCGGTGGACTTTGCCCCTTCCTCTTCAAGATTCCCGCCCACTTCACCGATGAGCACCACGGCTTTTGTCTGCGGGTCTTTTTCAAATCGCTTCAGCACATCGACAAAGGTCTGGCCGATTACCGGATCGCCACCGATACCGACAACAGTGCTCTGCCCGATGCCTGCCCGGGTAAGCTCGTCCACAACTTCGTACGTCAGGGTGCCGCTCCGGGATATCACTCCGACATTCCCTCGCAGGAATAATCCCGCCGGCATGATCCCCATCTTCACTTCCCCGGGAGAGAGGAGCCCGGGGCAGTTGGGTCCAATGACGCTGCACCCTTCCATCTTTGCATAGGCAAGTGCCTTCATCGTATCATGCACCGGGATGTGCTCGGTGATCGCCACGATAGTCTCGATACCGGCATGTGCCTCCTCCATGATGGAATCGGCAGCAGCCATGGCCGGGACGAAAATGACGCTGGCTGAGATATCATGGTCCCGCATCGCCTCTTTCACGGTATTATAGACCGGGACGCCGTGGACTTCCTTGCCGCCCTTGCCAGGAGTCACGCCTGCCACGACACCCCGTGCTCCCACCTCACGGGCATAGGTATTCATCAGCCCGATGTGAAACTCACCCTGTTTTCCGGTGGCTCCCTGCACTAAGATACCGGTTTTCTTATCCCCGTAGATCATGCTGCCACCTCCACGGCTTTCCTGACCACGAGGTCCATCGTGTCCAGCATCTCGTAGCCTTTTTCCGAGAGCATTGCCCTGCCTTCTGCCTCGTTGGT
>Ga0105097_10001594_pt1 | contig 10919 bp, 15 predicted proteins | sample PPLLak12cMay2015_FD_87035 | JGI IMG/M metagenome (GOLD analysis project Ga0105097, IMG submission 87035) | Freshwater sediment microbial communities from Prairie Pothole Lake near Jamestown, North Dakota, USA - PPLs Lake P7 Core (1) Depth... | ecosystem: Environmental > Aquatic > Freshwater >... | reverse complement strand
GTGAAGAATGCTACAAATTATTAATGTCATCAAACGTGATGGCAAAAAAGAGCCATTGATGCTAGAAAAATGGCAAGCACAAGTTGCAAAAGTATGTAATGGAATAGCTGATGTTAGCCCATCAATGATTGAGATCAAGAGTCAGCTTCATTTTTATGATGGTATTACCACTAATCAAATTGACGAAATTACCCTACGTGCTATTGTTGACTTAATTGATGTAGAAAGCAACAGTGATGTTGGACATACTAACTATCAATATGTAGCTGGTAAGCAACGATTATCAATGTTACGTAAGGATGTATACGGATCATATGAAGTTCCGCACCTGTTTGATATCGTTAAAAAGAATGTAGCAACTGGCTTATACACATCAGAATTACTTGATTGGTATACAGAAGAAGACTGGAACAGAATGAATGACATGCTAGATCATTCTAAAGATGAAGGTTATAGCTATGCTGCTATTGAACAACTGATTGAAAAGTATCTAGTCAAAAATCGTTCTACAAAAGAAATATACGAAACTCCACAGATTCGTTATATGGTTGCTGCTGCTACAGTTTTTCATAAAGAAGAACCAAACTCAGCAAGAATGCGTTATATAAAGGAATATTACAATGCGGCTTCTGACGGTCTATTTACTCTCGCTACTCCTGTTCTTGCTGGGCTTGGTACTCCCACTAAGCAGTTCAGTAGTTGTGTACTCATTCGCAGCGATGATGATCTTGACTCCATTTTTGCTAGTGGCGAAATGATGGCCAAGTATGCTAGCAAGCGGGCTGGCATCGGATTAGAGATTGGTCGTCTACGCCCACTGGGCTCACCTATTCGTGGTGGCGAAATTATGCACACAGGTATGATTCCATTCTTGAAAAAGTGGTTTGGCGATCTACGTTCATGCAGTCAAGGAGGTATTCGTAATGCAAGTGCTACTGTATTTTATCCTATTTGGCATCATCAGTTTGATGATCTTATTGTACTTAAGAATAATCAAGGCACAGAAGAAACACGAGTTAGGCACATGGATTACGGTGTGGTCTTATCGGCGTTCTTCTGGCGCAGATTCAAAAACAAAGAAGACATAACATTCTTTGATCCCAATGAAGTTCCAGACTTGTACGAAGCATTCTACAAGAACACTCAACTGTTTGAAGAACTGTATGTCAAGTATGAGAAACAAAAGAACCTTCGTAAGAAGACAATGAGTGCCGAAGAGGTATTCAAGAGTGGCATTCTTAAAGAACGCACAGATACAGGACGTATCTACTTAGTGTTCATTGACAATGTGATGAAGCAGGGACCATTTGATCCAGAGTATCATACAATTTACCAGAGTAATTTATGTTGTGAGATCCTACTTCCGACCAAAAGTTTTAAGAGATTAGACGATGACACCGGCAGGATAGCCCTTTGCACACTTGGCAGTATTAACTGGGGTGCATTTCGTAATCCCGAAGATATGCGCAGGGCTTGTCGCATCTTACATCGTAGTCTCAATAACATTTTGGATTATCAAGACTTTTTAAGTATTCAATCTAAGCTAAGTAATGATGAGATTCGCCCATTGGGTATTGGTATCACTAACTTAGCATACTGGCATGCCAAGCGTAGTCTCAAGTATGGTGAGAAAGATTCTCTTGCTGAACTCAAAATTTGGATGGAACACTTATCATTTTATCTAACAGAAGCAAGCGTTGAATTAGCTAAAGAGCGCGGCAAGTGTGAAGGCAGTGACCATACTCGTTATGGCAAAGGCATCTTCCCGTGGGAACTACGAGCAAATGGAGTTAATGAACTAGCTGACTTTACTCCAGAATTAGATTGGGAAACACTGCGCACTAACATAAAACTGTATGGTGTCCGTAATGCTACACAAATGGCCGTAGCTCCTGTAGAATCAAGCTCTGTTGTTATCAATAGCACTAATGGTATTGAAATGCCAATGAGTTTGATTAGCGTGAAAGAAAGTAAAGCGGGTTCACTAACACAAGTTGTCCCCGAGTATCATAAGTTGAAGAACAAGTATCAGTTACTGTGGGAACAAAAAGATTGCGAAGGTTATCTAAAGACAGCAGCAGTAATTGCAGCTTATGTAGATCAGGCTATATCTGTAAATACTTTTTATAACCCCAAACATTTTCCTGACAGAAAAGTTCCAACTACATTGATAGCAAAGAACTTAATGCAATCACATTATTATGGTATCAAGACCTTCTATTATAGTTTGATTAACAAGCAGGGTAGTAAAGCTGATGCAGACGAAGCACCACCGATGTTAGAAGCTATAGATTTTGATGATGAGGAATCCTGCGAAAGTTGTAAATTATGAGCCAAGCACAATATAACCTAAATACCAAGACAGACTACTTAAATCGTAAGATGTTTCTAGACCCAGCAGGACCTGTAACTATCCAACGATTTGAAGAAGTTAAATACAAAAAGATTGCAGATTTTGAAGCTACTGCACGTGGCTTCTTTTGGCAACCAGAAGAAATTAGTCTAAGCAAAGACAGCAATGATTTCAAAGATGCTAGTGATGCGGTCAAGCATATTTTTACTAGCAACTTACTGCGTCAAACAGCACTAGATAGTTTGCAAGGACGCGGCCCAACTCAAGTGTTTACACCTGTTTGTAGCCTACCTGAAGTAGAAGCATTGATGTATAACTGGGGCTTCTTTGAGACAAACATTCATTCAAAGAGTTATAGTCATATCATTCGTAATATCTATAACGTACCAAAAGATGTGTTCAACACGATCCACGATACAAAAGAGATTGTAGACATGGCTAGTAGTGTCGGTAAGTACTACGATGATTTGCATGGAATTAACTGTGCAAAAGAACTAGGACAGCCCGTAGAAGAAGTTGAACACATACAAGCTATTTGGCTGGCATTACATGCCAGCTACGCATTAGAAGCATTCCGCTTTATGGTATCATTTGCTACTAGTTTAGCAATGGTTGAGAACAAAATCTTTATTGGTAATGGCAACATTATCAGTTTAATTCTCCAAGATGAACTTCTACATAAAGGCTGGACTGCTTACCTTATTAATCAGGTTATTAAAGAAGATCCGCGTTTTGCTAACGCTAAAGTACAATGTGAAGCAGAAGTATATCAACTGTATATAGATGTAATTCGTGAAGAAAAAGCATGAGCAGATTATTTGTTTAATAAAGGTCCAGTCATTGGATTGAATGCTAATGTATTAAAAGACTTTGTAGACTATACAGCAGTTGGCGCATTAAAAGATATTGGAATCAAGTATCAGGGTAATGCACCAAAGTCAACTCCTATCCCCTGGTTCACTAAGCACGTTGATACAAGCAAAAAGCAGTCTGCACTTCAAGAAACAGAGAGTACCAATTACGTAATAGGAATTATGTCCGAATCATTAGATTACGATCAATTACCAAATTTATAAAAGGAAATATTATGAAAGCAGTATTATGGAGTAAGTATCATTGTCCTTATTGTGACCAAGCTAAAGCATTGCTAAAGAGCAAAGGTTACATTATTGAAGAAAAGAAAATCGGGGACGGATACTCCAAAGAAGAATTATTAGAAGCAGTACCAAATGCTCGTACAGTACCACAAATCTTCATTGAAGGAGAATTAGTGGGTGGGTTTACAGAACTCAAAGCAAAATTAACAGAAACAGAAAGCATATAATGAGCGAATTAGAACAAGGCAAAACATACACATTTAAACTAAACTCGGGCGAGGAACTTATCGCTAAAGTAACTGATATCTCTAAAGAAGAACACACAGTTAAGATCACTGATCCAGTATCTATTGCCCCTGCTCAAAATGGAATGCAAATGATTCCTAGTATGTTTACCGCAGAACCAGGTTCTTCAGTTACGCTAAATACTAATAGTATTGCAATGTTCTCAACTACTGAGGACAGCATTAAAATGAAGTACTTAGAAGCAACAACCGGCATCAAAGTACCCGAGAAGAAACTTATATTAGGGTAATACATGACAGCATTGAGTAGAGTAGGGGACAAGAATCAACCAGGCGGCGCTATTGTTCGCGGAGCCGCAACGGTATTTGCAAACAATATTAAAGTTGGCATTCATGTAAGCCCTATTACTGCTCATGCACCATGGGGAAAGCCCCATCCACCGCATGATAATGCTCACACAACTGAGGGCAGCCCCACAGTCTTTGCTGAAAATCAAGCAGTATTAAGAGTAGGATCAGGAAATACATGTGGTCACGTTATCGTTGAAGGCAGTCCTGATGTGTTTATACCATGAGTAATTCAGGTAAACAAAGCCCATTGGGCGTTAACGTACTAAGCGGATTAGTTCAAGGCAAGGGCTTTTGGATTAATCAACCATCAGCCGGCTACATGGGAGCTAGCACTAGTATCAGCACTTATACTGCTGGTACTGTTGTGTCAAGCACGGTATTAAACAATTTAACTAACGCACTGCGTCAAGGTTGGGTAAGATATAATGCAGGTGACTTGTCGCTAACTACCTATAATAATCTTATTGCAATTGGTAGCAGCACTATTCCTGCATTAGGAAATAGTATCCCGCCAACATATACTTATACCGGAAGCCCAAGTTGGGGAGGCGCAGGCTATGCAGGGGAAACTGCAAGTTACGGCTTTGTAAGATTGTTTGCTTGGCAAGCATACAATGAGTTTAATTATAATAATACGCTGGCTCTAACTACCTTTTACAATGATTTTGTAGGATCGTTCTTATCAGCTAGCGCATTCGTTGATTATTCTAACCAAGCAATTAATACTTTACAAAACTCATTGACCTTCTTAGAAGGTACATTTAGTAATATGGATGACTTAATCACCTCTGATATAACTGGTATCAGTTTATCAACAAGAGTGTTTGGTCAAGACTTGATAAGATTAGGTAAAGCAATAGACTTGTCTACAATGTGGACATTTGGACTGCCTTCTAACTTATTAGCAACGCTTAAGAAATACAACGCACTTACTCCATCATTGAGTGTAGCATTGTTAGCTACCGGAATGTCTATTAGTGATATAGATAAAGCTACCGACAATGTAGGCGTTACTAGTTTGCAACAGAAACAAATTTATTCTGCATTTTTGATAATTTCAGGGGTTGACTTAGCTGAGATATTAGTATCACTTAATTGCAGTACCCCGGGTCTTGAAACACTAGCTGACCTACTTAATGTAGTAAAGTTATTCCCAACTAGCTTCCCTACCCTGACGGTACCAATGTATAATGCAGTCCCCGGACCAACAAATAGCAAAACTTACTATCCTATATTCAAGGAGAAAGTAGTCGCACCAGCAATACCAGTATTACCAGTTCAGCCGGTATACCCACCTGGTCCTCCTGAGATAGCGATTCCACCACAAGCGCCTCCACCACCACCCGAAGCTCCTAGAGAATTTGGCGGTAGAGAGCCTGAACCAGGGTTTGGTGGCTTTGGTGGAGGCGGCGATGGAGGCGTAGGTGGTGACGCCGGTGGCATAGGTAGTGGAAGTGGATATCAATAATGGCTACATACTTTTTTAATAATCTAATTCCCGGCGAAGCTGCTGCAACTACAGAACAGTCTAAACCAGAAGAATTAGAACTCAATATACAAATTGTTCCTGAAGGATTTGGATCATACTTAGATGGCATACTCCCGCCTGAGTTAGCAGTAGCTGCGGGTGCATTTGGTGCGTCTATGCAACAAGTGAAAAATATTACGCAGTTAGAAATTGAAAAGTTTGCACAAATTGTTGCAAATCTCGAAACAACAGTTGGATTACCTTTAGTAGGTGGAACTAATATACCAGTAGATGCTACTGAAGCTAGTGCCGGACTTGCACTAATCGCATTAGGTAGTGGCCCTCGACACACTTACACATTCTCAGATTTCTTTGGATCAATGTCTGGGTTGCCTTATCCTTGGGTACTACTACAGAAATATATCACGAATATTCAATCTACTACACTAGCAACTATCTATAGTAATCTGTATGCAGCAACACTTGGTCCAACTTTGGGGCTGGACGTTGCAGTACAAGCTCAGATAGACTTAGCAAATGCAGAGATTGCAATAATACGAACAGTGAAACCAGGTCAATCTGTACAGTTAGAAGACCTTTGGGAAAAGATGGGAACTCAACTTGGGGTAGAGCAACGTGCTAGAGTAACAGGATTAGCAGCAGTTCCTTCACCAAGAGATACAAACTTGAATCCGTATCCAGTTACTATCTATAGCTTTACTGATCTTCTTCCTAAATTTGCACTGCAAGTTGCCCCACATATGGCAACTCAGACACTAGAAGCTATCTCTGACTTAGACTTAGTTGCAGGTCAAAGTATAGTCGCTGAAATGAGAGCGGAACGAAATCAAGTAAGATTGAATATTCTCGGAGTTCCGTTAGATGACAATATTTCAGACGCATTGCCTGAAGAAGACGAAACTGTACTGATTGCTAACGGATCCATTAGCAATATAGACTACTCCAGTAGCGCTACTGGAGTAGTCTATGATTCAATTCCAGCATATCCATTTGATATTGTTCCTGTAGGTACTTACGACCCTGTGCTTGAAGAATACTTAATAGTCAACGAACCCGTAGTAGTAGGTCCAGGATCAGTGATACCTGATCCTGTGGCAATAGGTGTACCCTCTGTAATTGGCGGTATTAGTGGCCCAGCTGCTATTACAGCGGCTGTTCCGGCGGCAGTTTACACGGGTGGCCCCATCGTACCAGGCAGTTTAGCCGGCTCGCCGTATACAAAATTAGTGCCACCTGCATTAAATGTACTGTATACTAGTGATGTGCTAAAACCGTCTACATATCCAGTTGACGCCGCAATTGAACAAGTTATCAATTGCAATTGCGATTGCTGGGTACATTAACCAAAACACTTTGGTTTATATTAGCCCCGTGTTATAATACGGGAGAAAGAATAATTATGTTTTTATTAAAAAATAAATTGTTATTGGTGTTTTTTATTTTCATGGCAATCATGTTTGTGCCTAAAGCTACCCAGCCTTTGGTTGATACTGAAGTACTAAACAAAATAGCAAAAATAGATTTGAAGCAACTGGGTTGCTTATCCACCAACATTTTCTACGAAGCAGGTGGTGAAACCTTACTCGGTCAAGCTGCTGTTGCTAGAGTAGTGATGAACAGAGTACGAAATGGTTTTGCAAAAACTCCATGTGGTGTAGTTTATCAGTATACAGTAAACGATGATAACATTAAGATGTGTCAGTTTAGTTGGGTATGTGAGGGCAAATCCGACCCCAATAAAAACTCAGCACAATATAAAAAGGCTGAGAGTATTGCTCTTGCAGTATTGTCACAGGATGCATACAGCGAAGTAATCCCAAAGACAGCTTTATTCTTTCATAACTTAACGGTAGATCCTAACTGGCCCTATAAACAAGTTGCAGTTATTGGAAATCATATCTTTTATTCTAAAGCTAAAAAATCTCCTTAAATAGAAGACATAAAGGAAATTAATGAGTTATTTATTTACAAGTGAAAGTGTTAGTGAAGGTCATCCTGATAAAATAGCAGACGCTATCAGTGATGCAGTTTTAGATTTGGTCATGTCGCACGAGGATACTGCACTAAGATGTGCATGTGAAACTCTAGTGACAACTAACCGAGTTGTAGTAGCTGGCGAATACAAAGGCATACTGCACCCTGAAAGTGTTGATGCTGCTGTACGAAAAGTTATTAAAGAAGTTGGATACGAGCAATCAGGCTTTGACTGGAGAACTGTAGAGATTACGAACTTGCTTCATGGCCAAAGTGCAGATATTGCACTAGGAACAGATACATTTGGCGCCGGAGATCAGGGCTTGATGTTTGGGTATGCGTGTAATGAAACAGAAAACTTTATGCCAAGCGCTATCTACTGGAGTCATAGAATTGTTGAGCAGTTAACCAAACTACGCAAAGATGGGGTGATAAAATTCTTAGGGCCTGATGCTAAGAGTCAAGTCACCTTTGAATACAATGATGATGGCACACCTAAACGTATTTCTAAAGTCGTTTGCTCTACTCAGCATGACGCTGATGTTACTATTGAACTAGTGCGTGAGTCAGTAGAGAAACTAATTAGAGCACTTTTACCTAAAGAGTATCATGATGATAAGACTGAATTCTACATTAATCCTACAGGTAGATTCGTAGTTGGTGGACCAGATGGTGACACTGGTCTTACTGGACGTAAGATTATCGTAGACACATACGGTGGCAGTTGCCCTCATGGTGGCGGGGCCTTTAGTGGTAAAGACCCGACAAAGGTTGATCGTAGTGCTGCATATATGATGCGATATATTGCTAAAAACATTGTAGCAAGTGGCAAAGCAGATTGGGCTACAGTTCAAATCAGCTATGCTATTGGTATGACAGAACCTATGAGTTTCTATGTAGAGTGCGCTGATAAAGTTATGGCCCGTGACTTGACAGCATTGATTCCAAAGTTCATTGACTTGACCCCAAAAGGTATCATTGAACGATTCAATTTGTTCAGACCAATTTATAGTTCTACTACAAACTACGGTCACTTTGGTAAAGATTACTTGCCTTGGGAAAAGACAGACTTGTTTTAATCAGTAGTGTATGATATACTTGAATCATGGATGATATAAGCAAAAGCCCCGAGCGTGGTACTTTTCAAAAGAAAAGATATTTAGAAAAACTAGAAAACAACCCTGATGATCAGGCGGCTAGTGATATGCTAGAGTGGTATGCTGATATAGCAAATGAAAAAACAGAATTGATTCAAGATGAAAGTTGGAAAAAAGACAACTTAGAGTTTGATTTGCGAACTACTGATTGGATATTAGAAAAGGTAAGAGCAGACGATATCTATGCACAGCATTTATATGCAGCCATATGTAACAGAGATTTTACGAAGAACGATGTGTGGCCTATCTTAACCGAGAAAAAATGGAGTTGTTCTTGGAGATATGCCGGTGGCATCGTTGCTGACATGAGAGAAACTGGAGATTATATTGATTGGTATTGTACTGGTATTCGTGACTTAGCCGAGATACATGCTGAGGATTATCAACAGTTAACAATTAAGCAACAAGAAGAACATTTAAAAAGTAGAGCATATGTAAGTGAAGGGGTAGTTACTAATGAGATTAAAGAAGACTTACGTAAACTAGGTTGGATTGTATTAGACGATGAAATTGATATATAAATACATCCTAAAATCTCACAAACGGGCGCCCCGAGATAAATAGTCATATGAAAACTAAATATGGCTTATTGATGTGCTGCAATTATTGCGGATCTGATTTTGTGACAAAACCTAGATTTTTAGAGTTTTGTTCAACTACTTGTAAAAATCCCATAAACCGCAAGGGTAACATACCTTGGAATAAGGGAATAGAGATGACACCCGAACAAAAATCAAAACTGAATTTAGACGGTCTTAAAAAAGGACATGGTTGGAACAAAGGGAAAGTTAATCTTACGCAAAAAGAAAAATGGACTGGTTCATCCAATCCAAATTGGGAAGGTAAATTAAATAACCAACGCCTTAAAAACAAAGTAGATGACGAACTAACTAAATATAAAAGAGAATGTAGAAAATCTACTTATAGGACTATGTACAGACTTAGAAAACAAAACTTAGCCCCGGTTACTGGAAAAAAGAAAACTGATATCCAAGTGGATCATATCATTCCTTTTAAACAAGGATATGAACTTAAAATTAATCCGTTAATTATCGGTCATCAATGTAATTTAAGATTTATAACAGGGGAAGACAACAGAAAGAAATGGGATACGTTTCAATCTGAGGAAACAATTAATACAGTATTGGAGAACTTTGATGGCTTACTCAGATAATGTTTTGGATCATTACAATAATCCAAGAAATGTCGGTTCATATAAAAAAACCGACGAAGATGTTGGTGTAGGCCTAGTAGGGGCCCCGGCATGCGGTGACGTCCTTCAGTTAAGTATAAAAGTAGATAAAGAAACAGGAGTTATAACAGATGCTAAATTTAAAACATATGGGTGCGGGTCGGCAATTGCTTCTTCAAGCCTTGTCACAGAGTGGGTCAAGGGTAAAACATTGGATGAAGCTAACACCATCAAGAACTCAACCATCGCAGAACACCTCGCCCTCCCCCCAGTTAAAATCCACTGCTCAATCCTCGCCGAAGACGCCATCAAAGCCGCAGTAGAAGACTATAGAAAACGTCATTAATATGAGTAACGATTTAGCAAAATACTTAAACTCTCGTCGCCGCTATCGTGACGAGACTAATATCAAAAAACAAGTTAAAATTGCAAAACAGAATGGTCTTACTAACAAAGACCGTGCTGTTAAAGAACCACATAGACTGGCAAAACATCACGTAATGAATTGTGGTAATCCAAAATGCGTAATGTGTATGAATCCTAGAAAATCTTTTAAAGAACTTACACAGCAAGAAAAAAGACTGTTTCAAGATGCAGAAGCATTAAGAGACAAACACTCAAATGGTCTTGTTACACCAGATTCAATTGAGTAAACAATATAAATTTTAAAGGAAAATAATGTCACAGACACTAGCTAATCTACAAGATGCATTCGCAGGCGAATCTCAAGCTCATATCAAATATAGATATTTTGCAAAGATTGCCCGAGCAGAAGGATTTGAAGAAATCGCTCAACACTTTGAGCATACAGCAGACCAAGAACTGCAACATGCATGGGGACACTTGGACTTACTAATAGGCAAGCCATCAACACAAGAATGTTTGCAAAAAGCTATTGATGGAGAAACTTATGAGTTTGAAATCATGTATCCTAATTTCGTAGAGACCGCTGAATTTGAAGGAAACTTAGTTTTTGCAAATGAAGCTAATATGCAAATCGCAGAATCAAAAGAACATGCAGAGCAGTTGCCGCAGTGTTAGCTAAAGCACAAAAGCGTTTT
>Ga0105097_10001593_pt1 | contig 10920 bp, 10 predicted proteins | sample PPLLak12cMay2015_FD_87035 | JGI IMG/M metagenome (GOLD analysis project Ga0105097, IMG submission 87035) | Freshwater sediment microbial communities from Prairie Pothole Lake near Jamestown, North Dakota, USA - PPLs Lake P7 Core (1) Depth... | ecosystem: Environmental > Aquatic > Freshwater >... | reverse complement strand
TATGTTAATCCGGTTGTTTTAGATTCTCATTAAAGTTCCTTAGTGAAGCAACCGGAATTTCAAATATCTTTGCATATTTGGCAAGCGTTTCATTGTCCAGTTTACTGAAAACTTTTGATTTCAAATGTCTCCTGATCCGCCACTTACTGATTCCGGTATATTGTGAAAGCAATTTCAGGTTCATGATGTTTTTTTCCATGTAATAAGCCACCGGACTCAGCTTTCCTTCCAATACTTTTCTTTTAACCTCTTCAACTTTTTCATTCACCTCTGCCCACGCCTGTTTTAATGCCGCATTTTTAGGCGTCCAGCCCGTACTCAGAACAGTTACATAATTTCCACTTTCGTCAACGGCATAGCAAACCTCACGAAGTTTTCCATCGAGCAATCCTTCATTATCCTGCGGTACCTCTGCTTTTTTCATTCTATTCTATACTTGCTCCGAAGTAAATATTTTTAATTCACATTCAGCCGCCAACCTATCATGCACTCTCACTTTTCCATTTACGATTGTTGCATTGGCTATCCGATATAAAACCTCAATTTGAGTGATCATCTCCGAATTTACTTCGGGCAGAAAATAAACCTGAAAATCTTTAACTGCACCTATAACCCCCAATGGTATTTTTTGTTCACCTTCCTGCAGGTTTATTGCCAGCCAACCGGTCATCAATGCCGCCGACTGTGCGATATTTTCGATCAATCCGGATTCGCTGAACTGGCCTTTTCTCACAAAAATATTATCGGGTAGTATTTTCAAACCCGTCATTGCTTTTTGATCATTACACTCAAAGAGTTTATCCACCATCACCATGGGTGGTCTTTGAGGAATCAGGTTGAATATGTCATTTCCCTGAACTAACATTTGCCAGTAATAAAATCAATTTGAAAAGGCTGCAAATTTATGAAACTTAAATCAGATGGGTGAAAGGGTTCAAACTACGGTCAGCATTGAATAGACATATGAAAAACGTGCGCTTTCAGGGATCATGCACAGGATTTTATCTTCTTTTTTTAGTTTTCCGGAATGGAATAATTCCTCCAGCATTAAGTAAATGGATGCGGCTCCCACATTACCGAGTCTTGTAAGGTTAGTAAACCATTTTTCCTGCGGAATGAGAATGTTTAATTGCTTTAGCTCGTGATCGATCTTTTTCCTGAAAAATTCAGAAGAAAGGTGAGGCAGGAAATAATCTATATCATTCACATCGATTTCTCTTTTCTTTACAATATCCGCCAAAAATGCTCCTCCTGCTTTCACAATATTATCTCCCAATAAATTCACATCCTGCTGAAGTGCAAATATCGACCTGTCTAAAAGTTCATCCGGTTCAAACTCTTTCCAGCCTTTAATTTTCCCATTGTCTGCTTTTTCTCCTCCTGCAAACATACAGCTCTCTAATTCATTTGCGTAGGAAATGCTATCGATCCAGTCGATCCTGAGTGAGATGCCAGATTTGTTTGGTTTATCACTTAACAAGGCAGCACCAGCGCCATCTGATAGCATCCACCTTAGAAAATCTTTTTCAAAGGCGATGATAGGGTAGGCTTCAAGTTCATGAAGTTTGTCCGATTCTTTTTTGAAATTCTTCGCCTGCATCCAAACCGAAAGTAATTCTGAACCCGTGCAAACTGCATTTTTCTTTTCACCGGCAAGGATTGATAAATAACCAAACTTTAGTGCATGCATTCCCGAACAACATGATCCGGAGGGTGAAATGATTTCAACAGGGTTTGCTTTCAACTCTCCATGGACCATTGAAGCATGTGAAGGTAAAAGCTGGTCGGGAGAAGTGGTACCACAAGCAAGTATCTCAATATTTTCAATTCCAAATTCCTGATCTGTTAGTTTGCGAATGGCTTCGGCTGTGAGTTCAGCGTTATTATGAGTCAGGTTACCATTTTTATCCAGAGCGTAATAGCGGGTTTTAATCTTATTGTTTCGGAGCACCAATGGTTTGGCTTTGGAGGGATTACCATCAACAAGTCTTAAATAATTCTCCATTTCTTCATTCGAAATGGGCTTGTTAGGTAAAAATTTCGCTAAACGATTTATAAAAACGGATTTCGACATAAATTCAGTCAATGGTGCTATCTAAATAAATGAAGCGGCAAAGATATAAATTGTAAAATAAGACAAAAAAAAATGATGATCAGTAAATAGATGAATTTCCTATACGGGTTTTGCCGCGAATGCTCGAATGTAGTTTGCCAGAACCTTAATCTTTATTCCATTAACTCATTATGAGAGTAGTAATCGGTTAATTTTCGGGTTTTCCGGGTATTTATTTTTTGCATTATTAAAAACAATAGGGAAGCAAAAGGAGAGATCAAATAAATTACTGCAAAGAGGTAATATTTAAATAGTTTTAACCTGCCGATCCTCTCAGGGCTGTTGTAGTCACCTTTTTTTAAAATGAATTTCGACCAGATCTTAAACATCATCAATCCCCGCTTTTCAATGCTCGCCAGCACCGGATTAATTTGTATCGCGCGCTCAGCCAGAAGCCTGCCTTGCAATTCCTCTAAAGTGTTATCCTGAAATGTTTGAAGGATGATTTCTCCGTATTTCCCAGAATCATGGATGTCTTTCTCAGAAACTCCGGCAGGTGGAAAGATTTTTGCATAAAATCCTTTACCATGCTTTTCTCCCTTTGTCATCCACCTTACGATGGTAATTACGCTTATGAGGTTTGGATTTTTATCTTTTAAAACAATATTTCCCACCAATTTTCCACCGGCTTCCCAAACCCTCTTTTTAATTCTTTCCTGCGACATCACCCACATATTGCGCACTCCCTGAATGGTGATAACCGGTTTACCTTTCATGACTTTCTTCGCTTCAGGAGATTGAAGAAATGAATTGATAGGAATGGATGGAGACAGGTACCACACCTGGAAGGCAAGGATCACCAGATCAAAATTATCTTCTGGAAGAAAGCTGAATGGTTTCAGTTTGCAAGGTATTTCCTGAACCGACTCCGGAAATGTTTGAAAGAAGGACATTCCGGTCCACGGAAAAGGGTAGGAGGGTAAGGGCTTTAATTCTTCATATAAGATTTCAAAATTAGAACTTAAAGGTTTAACAATGGTGTCGGCTATTTCTTTTACCTGACCTGATTGTGAATAATAAATGACCAGTGCTTTTTTCATTCGGAGATAAAATTTAAAGCCACAAATTTAGATGAAACATCAGAATGCTCACTGATTAATAACGAAATAGGAACTAAACATGTGTAATTATAAAATAAAATTTACTTTACCTTTGCATGATTATAAGTTAAGCAATATGTCGCAACAACAATATATAACCGACAAAAATGGGAAAAAAATTAGTGTTGTAATTCCTCTCAAAGATTATAACAAGTTGATAGAAGCCTGGGAAGAGCTTGAGGATATTAAGGCGTATGATTCTGCAAAATTAAAGAAGTCTGATCCTATTGAGGCTCAAACTGCCTTTGAGGAGGTCGAAAGTTACACAAAAAGCAGAAAAACAAGATAGTGCTTTATCGAATCGCAATAGAGCGTTCAGTAATCAAATTTCTCAGTCGGATTCCTGAAACTGACTACCACCATATTAAAGCAAAAATTCAATCTCTGGCAACCGATCCCCACCCGAATGGTTCTATAAAACTGAAAGGTAGAAATGCTTACAGGATAAGGCAGGGAGATTACAGGATTATTTACGAGATCAGGGATAAGGCTCTTTTAATTGTTGTTGTTACAGTAGGTCATCGCAAAGAAATTTATCGGAAATAAATTGTAACGACGGAAGTAATTTAGAAACTATTCCCTATGGGAGGGGTTAGGAGGGAGCAGTTTTAAATTCTACATTAACCATCTCAAATTCACCTAATAGAGGTTATACTATATAATCTTATATTTCTTTTGCCTGACCAGATTGTGAATAAAAAACGACCATTGCTTTTTTCATGAATGAACTTTTCTGAGATATAATACCAATTTGAAATATAACTTGGTCATGGACCAAATTATATTTCAAATTGGTATAACGAGCCTGATGAAATCAAAAGGTTGATTAAAATGTTTACTATTTTTGGCAAATCAAGTTTCAAATATTAAACTTCGGTCGATGAAAATACTTAAGTTCGCTATCATCCTTTGTGATGGATTAGTAGTATTACTTGGATTAGCTTTTGCCTTTGCCTATTTATTCCGGCCTGAATTCATGAGCTATCATGCAGTAGCAGTGCATGAAACCTGGGCCGATGTAGATCCGGGATTTCAAATCCTTATCATTGCTTTAATGAGGGTTTCAGGAGGCGGCTTTCTTGCTATTTCAGTAGCGATTATGATGTTATTGTACCAATTTCATAAATATGAAAAAGTTTGGCCTGTTACCGCTATATTTTTTATCGGACAATCCATCCTGATCCCAACACTATATGCCACCCTGCTTGTTAAAAATCATACCGGAGCAAACCCGCCATGGATTGCTGCAGCTGCCGCAATAGGGCTTTTATTAATCGGATGGATTTTGGCGCTATCAGAAAAAATCGAATTAAAGGTTAAATCCAAAAAATTCAGATTTATCAGGACCAAATTAATAGATGATGGTTTTCATATTTAGGTTAATTCAACCTTAGGACTAAATGAACAATTGTTTCCTATTCATCTATTTTAACAAAACGCATCAGCTTAATGGTTTCATTTGAATTATAAACACGCAGCAAGTAAACCGAGGATGGGATAGCCCCCATATCAATGATGGTTTCATTTATAACTGATGAAAGGTTTCCGTCTTTAACGATCCTGCCGTTTAAATCCAATATTTGATAGGATGTATTGGCTGATAGGTTGGCGGTATTGGTAACCAGATACAAACGGTTTATAGCTGGGTTTGGATAGAGTGAGTAAGATGAAGGTGCTTGTTTTACAGTAGTTCCAGTTGTAGGGTTGGGATCGAAAAAAGCATGGAAGGAAATTTCATCTGCATCTAAAATATCAAGAAAAACCGGGTTAAGGGTGTCGGTAATCAAATCATTGTTTCCCCAATGCGAGAAATTATAGCCCTCATCGGCTATGGCTTCAATCCTTACCGGAACACCATTAAAATAGACTCCCTGCCAGGGATAAGTTTCAGGTGTAATGGTGCTGATATGGATTTTGCCGGCATCTTCCGGATAAACATTTAAGGTTAAATCTATCTGGTTGGGTAACGAAAAATTTGACTGGATATGATTTCTTACTTGTTCGGTTCTCAACGAAAGTTGTGATTGAAATACCAAATGATTGTTGTGAAAGTCAAGCATCTGCTGTTCAATATTATTCGGATCGCCCCATCGTGCATATTCGTTGGGCATTTCGGAAACCGTTTGATTATAAAAGTTGTTTTCAATTGACAGTAGCCGATCGGTTTTATATGATGTATTCATGACATCTGCAAAGCGGTTGATGAAATAATTCCTGTACCGTTCATTTTGCATGCTTTTCAGCCAGATATTGATATACGGAATACCTGTACTTTGCGATAGCATGAACTGGATATGATCAAAATAGCAGTCGGTCCATCCGTTGGGGGCCATAGAAAGTTCAAGATCAATGATACAAAAGCGCCAGCGGAAATCTGTTTTATTTGAACGGTAAATCTTGATGTTGTTCCAGGGCCAGTCATTATTGCCCATCCACGATTCCCCGATAATATAATCGGTGTACCAGGTCAGGTCAAAATAATGATCTGCCAAATCCCAATAGTTAGTATCATTTGTATTTAATTCATTGAATGCGGCATAAGAAACAAAAAAAGAATCAACATTGCCCGCAACTGCTCGCAATGCTCCTCCGTACCAGGCACTCAGGCTCAAAATATCAGTTGAATCGGGATCAGCACCTTCCATTGTTTCAAAATATTCTGTGTCGAATTTTTCCCGTAATTCATAGAGTCCAAAGTAAGACCCATTAATGTATACTGAAACCGGACGCCAGGCAGAATGATATGCATTGGTTTTACCAGCCATAGCCTCCACCTGGCAAGCATCTTTATATGGAAATGTCAGAAATTGATTACTTCCATTTCGCAGATAAAACTTACCATATTGTGTTCTGTCGGGCCTGTTCGGTATCAAAGTATAATCGATGGGGCCAGCTCCCAAAACACCATCATCCAATTCTAATCTAAATGAATGTTGCGGATAGTAGCGGCTACCGCCCCATCCTCCGTCAACCTGCATGCCTGTATTCTGAGAAAATATCAATTGCTGCGTCGAATCAAAATATTCAACATAAGCAGCCCTCTCCCAGTCATTCATCCAATTATCGAAAATTCCGGTTTCTCCATAAAGATTTGCGTTATCGGTTACTACAGATATAACAGGTGTAGAATGGTTCACCCCAAAGAAATAGGAGGAAACTATAATAGGACTTGGTAAAACTTCATTAGCAAATATTCGGACTTTTAATACTTTTGAATCATTAATGTTAACGGGAGTTCCATCGTACAGCGGTGAGCTGGTGGTGGGATCGTTCCCATCAAGTGAATAATGAATAAATGAGGGTCCAAGGTTCGGATTTGAAATATAAACATTGATTGGTGAATTGTAAAATCCGGATGCGGTCGAAATAGCTGGTGGCAGCAAATAGCCGGAATAAATGCTTGATTCATTGTTCGTGGCTGAAGGCGTGGACGATTCAAATAGAAAGACAGTCGGAGCTGAATCAGGAAAAGAGCCTATACTGTTATCCAGGTTGTTGCAATTCACAAACAAATTGCTCAACAAAGTTTGTTCAGGAGAATATAAAAACACCGTTTCACCCGATTCGGAAATTTTAAAATTGGTGTGCAGGTAGTTATTCGGGTTCACAGGTTCAAATTTTGAAGAAACTGCGCCTGAGGAAACCATTTTCAAATGAATTTCAATATAATCATAAACTGTGTTAGGGTCAGTGGCTGCAACATCAAATGCAATGCTTGAAATATCGCCTGCAGTTAAACCGGCTTCAATAAGTTCTGAACCAAGAATCAGCATCTGATTTCGTGCTCCCCAATACCAATTGCCGTAAGGAGCCGGATATTCAGTGTTTGAATTTTGAACGGTTCCTGTCCCAACGATAACGTCATTCAACATCATGTTGGGTCGCTGATAAACCGGCGTTCCATAACCAGCATAGCAGGCGCCGTCACCTCCATCCTGAAATGAAAAAACTGTGGACAGATATGTCGTTGCTGTTTGATTGAAGACCGAATTTGTGGTATATCCTGCTGAGCTATAAGAGCAGGTGTTGATAAGGAGATTGGAAACACCATCCCAATTGAAAGGAGTAGTTAATGTATGAGTATTCCAGCCAACAACGGCATTAAAAGTGCCGGTATTGATCACATGAATGAATCCAGAAATGGGTTTACGGTCCTTTCCGCTGCAAAAAACAATTCTGAATTCACCGGGTAAAAGTTGAATATTCGGGAAAACCCATTTGGTGGGATCATTTTCATTATCTGTTAACGAGTAATTTAGAAGATAGGCAGTATCTATACCTGAATTGTAAAGTTCAATCCAATCAGGATATTCAGCATCTTCATCAGGCATAGTCATATAATTTCTGTTGGTCCCTTCATTAATCACTATCTGGGCAATTGATCCGTTGCTAAACAGAATCCCTGTGATGATACCGAAAAACAACTGCTTAAATGACATCTAATTTATATTTGATTGCCGTAAATGCTGTATTCATGCTATAATCGAAGCAAAAGTAAGCATATTCTGCATTTTACCAAATTCGATGCTATTCCTTTACTGATTTTTTGTGGTTATTGTGTGGTTGGACCATTGTAAAACAATATCCAATAATAAAACGCTAAATGGCAAAAGCGATCCTACCTAATTTCTCCCAATCGCACACTCCAAATCTTCAGGGTATCGGATCCAAATATCTTATCTTCCTTTACCACGTAAACGTCAGTGCTTCTTCTTATGGAGTTCATTATTAATCCAGGCAGGGAAGGATCGGTAAAATTTTGTGAAAACCTAAGGATTCCGGAATAGGTTGTATTGCCAATTCTGTGAAGTGGTTCATGAACAATAATGGAGTCAACTGAAAAGAGTGGAAGTTTTAATTTGTTCTCTAAACCGTCTTCAATCAGAAGATGAACTTCAAATTCCGGTCCAGACTCCTTTTCTTCCTTATCAAGTCTTAGACTTACATTTTCCGATTGAAAAGTTTTCTTTATCATTTCACCCGCTTTTATTCTGAACGACATATCAAGTGAAGTGTCCGTCATAATTTGAAGATAATCGGCGAAGTCGGAAAGTTTTTGTTTTGCTTTAACCTCGTAAGCGAATAAAGAAGCTTCATCCAAATAGTCCGTTTCAAATTCCTTCAGGATGTTTTTCTTCGTCTCGGATAGGATGGCCTCTTCACGATTTGCAGTTTCCTGCTCATCTTCGCATGAAGGGGCACAAAGGACAAATAGTACAAATATGATTGTTGATATTTTGAAAATTTTAGTCATCTATTTTTTCTCGTTAATTCTAAACCTAAGAACCATGATTTTGTCATCTTTAAATTTCGTGTCCAATATTTCAATGTGCTTCAGGCTGCCCGAAGGCAAGGTCAGCTTGTCAATAAACTCCTCTTTGTTATACAATTCCATTCCGGGGGCATTCAGATCATTAAGCACCTGATATATCATAGCCCTATCGTCGATGATATTACCAAGGTAGTTTCTTCTTTTTTGCCAGTCAACCACATTCATTTCAGAAAAGTAATGGATGATCAGGGCATAATCGTTGGCCTGGAGGCTGATCTTTTGTTCTTTTTCGAATGATTTCAGGATACGGGTGATGGTATCCGTCTTATAATATGGAGCGTTGATCACCATTTTAATAACACTTTTATCTGTCGTAAGGACAAAATTTCCAGTTGTATCGCTTAAGTAATTCACCGGAGATTCAGCTTCGGATAAAAGTTTGATCTCGATCTGGAAACCAGTAATAGCTTCTCTTGTATGTGCATCGTAGAAGCTAAATTTATATTCACGGTTATTTAAAAGTTTAAATAAGAGGAATAAAATAGCCACCACGCCTAAAACAATGAGAGGTACAATAAAAAAATATCGGTTTGCTTTTGGTAAAGTCTTTACCAGAGCAGCCGGGTCACTGTTATTAAAAACAAAATCATTCCAGTTTGCATAACCCGCATATTTGCTTAGCAAATTCAAAACGTCAATCCTGGGCAGCGATCTGTTTTCCGATTTAATATGATTATAAAACCATTTTTCGCTGATGTGTGCATTTACCTTAATCAGCAATTCTTCCTGGAAATCGGTGATTTCCTGTCCCTTCCAATCGGAGATTGAAGGATTGATACCCGGGTATGACTGTTGCATGGTCGCCACAATCTTTTGCTTTAACAATTCAAAATAATTTTTATTTCCGTTTTGCAAAGCTGATTAAATTATTAAGTTTTAGATAGTAAAACGCTTGCAAAGTAATTTGCAAATGTTTTACAAGAGAAATTCAACTCATTCGCTGGCCGCCATCATAATTTTACCCGAAAAATGAATGGAAAACAAAAATAAGAAATTAATCAATGCTTACATAATTATAAAAAATGGAGGACTACTTATGAAAACAAAAAACTATCAAATCTTATGTTTTATGATGATGGCTATTTTAATCTCAGTGAAATTGTTCGCACAGCCAGGAACGTTAACCCTTACATTTGCTGGGGATAATAATGGCCAGCCTGTCGCTCCCGAAAGCGTATGGGTTAAAAATCTTACGCAGAATTGCGATACTACACTTTACCCGCCTGATTTGACCCTCGTCATTGACACAATTATGACAGGCATTGTAAATTCCGCAAATTCGGGTAAAGATTTTTCAATTTCGCAGAATTTCCCGAATCCTTTTACTGATCAGACAACTATTTCAATTTTTCTTCCTGAAAAGGATCATATAGAGATCAGAGTCAGTAATCTTCTTGGACAGCAACTGGCAAATTATAGTGGTCAGTTAAACAGCGGAAACAATACCTTTAAATTTTTTCCTGGAAAGGAGAGTATTTATTTAATGTCTGTGAATTATAAAAAGACAACAAAAGCCATCCGGATGCTTTATTCAGGAAATGGAAGTGTGCAATTATGCAAATTAGATTATGAAGGAAATGGGGGTGGTGAATTTATAAAATCAGCTCATTTCAAAAACTATTTCGATTTCAACCCAGGAGATAAGTTGCTGTTTGTTGGCTATGCTTCTTTGGGAGAATCAGGAATCACTGATTCTCCTTCAAACAGTAAGGATTATGTTTTCCAGTTTGCAACAAATATCCCATGTATCGGCACCCCAACAGTAGATTATGGAGGGCAAACCTATAATACAATTCAAATTTATAGTCAATGTTGGTTTAAGGAAAATTTAAATGTTGGCGAAATGATTCCTGCTGCACAATCTCAAACAAACAACAATATTATCGAAAAATATTGTCCATTAGATGATGAGTACTACTGCAATACTTTTGCAGGGGCGTTGTATCAGTGGGGCGAAATGATGAATTACGCTATTGAACCCCAAGGGCAGGGAATTTGTCCTGATGGCTGGCATATTCCCACCGATATTGAATGGAAGGTACTTGAAGGTTCAGTTGATAGCGTTTATGGGATTGGAGACCCTGAATGGGATCAAATTGATTGGAGAGGTTCTGATGCAGGGGGGAACTTGAAACAAATAACAAACTGGATGCCTCCAAATACAGGGGCTACTGATGCTTTTGGGTTTTCCGCTCTTCCCGGAGGCTATGTTGTACAGAATGAATATTGGGGAGGCGATTGGAAAGGTTATTTCTGGAGTTCTCACACTACGGCGCATTATTTCCGCAATATGGACTGGAACCAGGTTATGATCAACCGAGGTAATGGAGTTGGGGGTGGTCTTGCCATATCTGTTCGTTGTGTTAATGATTAAT
>Ga0105097_10001592_pt1 | contig 10920 bp, 9 predicted proteins | sample PPLLak12cMay2015_FD_87035 | JGI IMG/M metagenome (GOLD analysis project Ga0105097, IMG submission 87035) | Freshwater sediment microbial communities from Prairie Pothole Lake near Jamestown, North Dakota, USA - PPLs Lake P7 Core (1) Depth... | ecosystem: Environmental > Aquatic > Freshwater >... | reverse complement strand
CTACAGGAACGGTCAGCGGTCGCGCCCCGACGCGCCGAACACCTTCTCGAGCTCGTAGGCGGGAGTGATCTCGAGCTGGTCGTAGCCGCAGTCGATCGGGCGCTTGTCGGACCGCCACCGCAGGAAGACCGCGGCATGGCGGAAGCGCTCGCCCTGCATGTGGTCGTACTTCACTTCGCACACGCGTTCGATCCGCAACGGTTCCCACGACAGGTCCTTGCCGGCGCTCCACCGGCTCTGCCCGCCGGGCATGCGCGTGGCGCCATCGCCGGCAGCGGCCCAATCGCGCCACGGATGGTGCTCGAGGGCGCCCACCCGAAGCGGTGCAAGCTCGGCCGCCAGCTGCCGACGGGCCGTCATCGTGAACGACGAGGTGACGCCAACATGGTGCAGGCGCTGCTCCGTGTCGTACAGCCCCAGCAGCAGCGAGCCCACGAGCTCGCCTTTGCCGGCCTTGTGCCAGCGGAACCCGGCGACCACGCAGTCCGCCGTACGGACGTGCTTGACCTTGATCATGGCGCGGACGCCCGGCTGATACACACCGGCTTCGGGTTTGGCGATCACGCCGTCGAGGCCGGCGCCCTCGAATCGCAACAGCCACTCTTCTGCCTGGGCGCGGTCGCGTGTGACGGGCGTCAGGTGCAGCGGCGGACGCACGCCGACCAGCAGCCGCTCCAGCCGCAGACGACGCTCGGCCAGCGGCAGCTGCCGCAGATCCTCGCCGGCCACCGCGAGCGCGTCGAAGGCGACGAACGCGGCAGGCGTCTCGCCTGCCAGCCGCGCCACCCGCGAAGCCGCCGGATGCAGCCGGAGCTGCAGTGCATCGAAGTCCAGGCCGCGCGGGGTCGCAATCACGAGCTCGCCGTCGATCACCGCCCCCTCGGGCAGCGCCGTCAGAAAGGCCGCGTGCATCTCAGGGAAATAGCGACCGAGGGGCCGCAGATCGCGGCTCTGGATGAACACGTCGTTCACACCGCGAAAGACGATCGCCCGGAAGCCATCCCACTTCGGCTCGTAGAGAAAATCGCCGGCCGGCAACGCGGTGGCCAGCTTCGCCAGCATCGGCTCTATGGGCGGATCGATGGCAAACACGCCTGGCATGATCAACCTCGAGCATTCCCGTGTAGTACCATTCGCCTGCTCACGTGTGTTCCACGCACGTGATTGTACGTTTCAGTGCGCGGTCGATCCGCCGCTCCCGGTACCTTCGTTGACCACCTCGTGGATGATCAACACTCCGGGACCACGCGCCTCCCATGCGACGGTCCCCTCCCGGCCGCGGCTCTCCACGGTGACACGGCTGCTCCTCTTCGCGCCAGCTCTTCTACTTGCAGCGGGTCTGTGCACGACTCTAGCTGCCGCGCAACACAACGGCGGCGAGTACGCGCTCAAGGCCGCGTTCGTCTCGAAGTTTCCGCATTTCGCCGAGTGGCCGGACAGCGCACTGGCGAACCGCAACACGATCGACGTGTGCGTGGCGAAGCCGAACCCGTTCGGCGACGCGCTGAGCGAGCTGGTCGCCGGCGAGCAGCTCGGTGAGCGCGCGCTGAACCTGCGGTACATCGACGGCGCCGATGCGCTGCCCGGCTGCCATGTGCTGTTCGTTCCAGCCCGGCCAGCCGTCAACCGCAAGGCCCTGCTGGCACGGGCGGCCGCGTTACCCATCCTGACCGTCGGAGATTACGGCGCGTTCCTCGACGAGGGCGGCATCGTCAAGCTGCAGATGATCGACGGGCGTGTGCGCTTCGAGGTCGACGTCGCGACGGCCGGCCGCGTCGGTCTCCGCCTGAGCTCGCAGCTGCTGCAGCTGGCACTCAACGTGCGTGGAGGGCCGCGATGACCCGCTGGTTCTCCAGGCTACCCATCCACCAGAAACTGGTGGCTCTGGCCCTCGTCGTGACGGCCGCCGCGCTGCTGCTGTCCACGGCGAGCCTGGTCGGGCTGGACCTGCTGCGTTACCGGGACAGCACCGCCGACGACACCGAGTCCCTGGCGCGCGTGATCGCCGAGAACACCGCCGCCGCCGTGATGTTCGAGGATCCGGATGCGGCGCGCACCAGCCTCTCGACGGTGCGCGTGCGGTCCACGGTCAGGCGTGCCTGCCTGTACCTGCCGGACGGATCGCTGTTCGCCGGTTTCGAGCGGACCCCCGAGTTCGCGTGTCCTCCGGCGCAACCCACCGCCGTGCCGTGGCGCGTGGTCGCCGCCAACGCCCCGATCAACCGCAACGATCGGGCGATCGGGCGCGTGTACCTGGAGCGCGAACTGGCGGAGATCGGCACGCGCATCGGTGTCGCCAGCCTCACGGGCCTGGGCATGCTGCTCCTGGCTGGCACCGTGGCCCTGTTCCTGGCGCATCGCCTGCACAGCAGCGTCTCGACACCAATCGCGCAACTGGCGTCGCTGGCGCGGACGCTCCAGCCGGACAGCAAGACCGCGTCGCTGCCGCCGATTGCGGCGGGCGAAGACGAAGTGGGCGACCTGGTCCGCGCCTTCACCGAGATGATTCGCCGCGTGCACGACGCCAACGCGCGACTGGTCGAGTCGAACGAGATGCTGCTGCGGCAGCAGGCGGAACGCGAGCTCCTGCTGGCGCGCGAGCGCGAGGCCAACCGCTTGAAAGACTTGTTCCGCGCCTCTGGGTCGGACGATCTGCGCACGCCACTCAACGCGCTTGTCGGCTGGGTGCACGTGCTCGCCACCACCCCGGCCAACGAGCAGATCACCGCGCGCGCCGTCGCCAGCATCGCGCGCAACGCCAGGGCGCAGACGCGCGTCATCGAGGACCTGGTGGACGTGTCCCGCATCGTGGCGGGCAAGCTGAACATCCACTTCGATCCGGTCGACCTTCGCGACGTCGTCGACGATGCCATCGAGGCGACGAGGCCGGCGGCGCACGCCAAGGACATTGCCCTGACGGTGAGCGCGCCCGGCAGGCCCGACGCCGATCTCCGGGTGAACGGCGATCGCGACCGCCTGCAGCAGATCGTCTGGAACCTGTTGTCCAATGCCATCAAGTTCACGCCAACGGGGGGCGCGGTGTCGGTGTCGCTGAAGGCCGAGAACGGCATGTGCGAGCTGAGCGTGACCGATACCGGCGCGGGCATTGCGCCGTCGTTCCTGCCGCACGTCTTCGATCGGTTCCGCCAGGCCGATGGCTCGACCACACGTGAGCACGGCGGCCTCGGACTGGGGCTGGCCATCGTCAAGGAACTGACCGAACTGCACGGGGGCGTGGTCGTGGCCACGAGTCCCGGTCCGGGCCTCGGCGCGACGTTCCGGGTTCGGCTGCGACAACTCTCGCCGATCCACGCCGCCGACCGGTCGTCGATGCAGCTCGGACGGACGCCCCAGCCCGCGGCGCTCGCCGGCATCAGCATCCTGGCGGTGGACGACAACGCCGACGCGCTCGAGGTGCTGTCGGCGTCGCTCATCATTCGTGGCGCGGACGTCCGCACGGCGTGGGGCGGCGAAGAGGCGCTTCGAGAGTGGCAGCGTCAGCCGGCCGAAGTGCTGATCTGCGACCTCGCCATGCCCCGCGTGGACGGGTTCGATGTGATCCGTGGCGTGCGCGAACTGGATGCGGCATCCGGACGGGCGACCGCGGCCATCGCCCTGACGGCACATGCCTCGCCGGGGTATCAGGCCAGGACCCGCGAAGCCGGATTCGATGGGCACATTTCGAAGCCGTTCGACGTCGAGGAGCTGGTGCAGGCGGTGCTCGGCGCACTCGAGCGTGTATGAGGAGGACCATGTTCGGACGATGGTGGATGCGACGGATGACGAGCGGTGTGCTGGCGGCCGGCTGCGTCGCCGTGTGTGCCGCGACCGAGGCAGCGGCGCAGACGACCACGGAACAGATGAAGCGCATGAGCCTGGCGGATCTGCTGAAGCTCGACGTGACCACGGTGTCACGCGGCCCCGAGCCCATCGGACGGGTCCCGGCGGCGATCCACGTCATCACGCAGGACGACATCCGCCGCTCCGGTGCGCTATCGATTCCAGAGGCGCTGCGGCTGGCGCCCGGCATGCAGGTGGCGCGCATCAACGCGGGAACCTGGTCGATCGGCATGCGCGGCTTCGCCGATCGGCTCGCGCGTTCGATGCTGGTGCTGATCGACGGGCGCGCCGTCTATTCGCCGCTGTTCGCGGGCACTTACTGGGAGACGCAGGACGTGCTGCTCGAGGACGTGGAGCGGATTGAAGTGATTCGCGGGCCGGGGGGCACGTTGTGGGGCGCCAACGCCGTGAACGGCATCATCAACATCATCACCAAGCCCGCGGGCGCGACCCAGGGCGCGCTCGCCTCGGTCGGGGGCGGCAACCAGGATCGCGGCTTCGTCGGCGTCAGATATGGCGGGTCGAACGGAGAGGCCTGGAACTACCGCGTCTACGGCAAGGCGCAGGACCGCGCAGCGGAGTTTCATCAGGACGACCTCGACTACGACGGGCTCCGCATGGCCCAGGGCGGCTTCCGCGCCGACTGGACGCCCAAGGGCGGACGCGTGGTGACGATTCAGGGTGACGTGTACAAAGGCACACTCGGCAGCCGTCCGACGGTCACCAGTTACGAGCCGCCGTATGCGGTCGCGGAGAACCGTGATTCACCGCTGTCGGGCGCCAACGTGCTGACACGGTGGTCGGGTCCCATCAGCGGCCGCGGCCGATTCCAGCTGCAGGCCTTCTACGCCCGCACCAATCGCGACGAAGTGCCGGTGAGCGAGAACCGCGACACCGCCGACGTGGACTTCCAGCAGACGCCGCCGGCGCTCGGGCGGCATCAGCTGGTGTGGGGGCTGGGCTATCGGGTGACCTCGGGCCGCATCACGGCGGTGGCGCCGACGGAGTTCACGCCCGAGACCCGTACCGACAATCTGTACAGCGGGTTCGTGCAGGATGAAGTTCAGCTCCTGCCCGAGCGGCTGCACCTGACGATTGGGGCCAAGCTGGAGCACAACAACTACAGCGGTGTCGAATTCCAGCCTGGCCTCCGCCTCGCGTTCAGGCCGGACCCGGACGACACCGTGTGGGCCGCGGTCACCCGGGCGGTTCGGGTGCCATCGCGTGTCGAGACCGACTACACCACTGCCAGCCTCCTCAACCCCGCCATCCCGCAATTCGTGCGTCTGCAGCCGAATCCCGACTTCGTGCCGGAGCGGCTCGTGGCCTATGAGGCCGGGTACCGGATGCGGCCCGACTCTTTCATGTTCTTGTCGTTCTCAGGGTTCTACAACAACCTCGACAACGTGGTCAGCACCGAGATTCTGCCGCCGTTCACCGAGCCCACGCCGGATCCGGTGCGCTTGATCGCCCCGGTCACGTTCGGGAACGGCCTCGAGGGCGACAGCTACGGCGCCGAGCTCTCCGCCGACGTGCGGCCCAAACCCTGGTGGCGCGTCACCGGCAACTACTCCTACGTCCGGATTCGGATGAACAGGAAGCCCGATAGCCGTGATGGCTCTCAGGTGCGTCGGAACGAAGGACTGAGCCCGCGCCATCAGATTCAGGCGCAGACCTCCTTCGACTTGCCCGGAGAGTGGTCGCTCGACGGGCTGGCGCGCTATGTCTCGGAGTTGCCGGCGGGGCCCATTGCCTCCTACGCCACCGCTGACCTGCGACTGGCGTGGCAGGTCACCCCCCGCCTGGAACTGGCCTTCGTCGCCCAGGACCTCGCACAGCCATCCCATGTCGAGTGGACGAGCGGCGGCGGTAACGTCGGCATCCAGCGAAGCGGCTACCTCAAGGTCACATGGCGCCAGTAGAGGCGCATAATGAGGATTGAAAGCGAGGAAGACATGCCAGACACGAAATCGGGCACGCCCGAGCCCAAGAAATGCGCTCATCCCAGCTGCAGCTGTCCGGCGCCGGCGGACAGCAAGTACTGCAGCGAGTACTGTAAGACCGCTCCGGAGACGGAGTTGCACTGCAATTGCATGCACAAGGGCTGTCATCTCTGATTCGGGATTGGCGATCGGCGGGGCCGCCTGGCCCCGCCGCCGGTCACCCGCGCTCCTCGCTGCGGTGACACAAACTGGCTCACGGACTGACGAATTCAGTCAGTCGGGCCGGCCTCAATCGAGTGCAACAGAAGTCACATGCGTGCAGGCGACGCTGGCAGCGATCCTGCAGTGCCCCCAGCGATGACATGGCTCTCTCAATTCGCGCAGCGGCTCGTCGCGGTCCTGTGGATCGTGTCGGGCGTCGGACTGGCGACGGCCACCGCCTTCGAGATGAAGAGTGAGTGGTTCATGCCGCCGACGCCTCCCGAGGTCGCTCGTGACATCACGGTCACCGACGCGAAGGACACGCAGGGGCGGCGCGCGTCGTTTCGCATCCTGCTGTTCTCGGACGAGTTCCGGTGGCGCCTCAGCTCGTATGAGGCGACCGAGGACGGCGCCTCGTTCCCGACCTTCACCGACGAGATGAAGGCGGTGCTCGACAGCGCCAGCGAGATCATCTGCGTCGGCGCGAGCTCCGAGGAGGTCCCGGCCGGCACCAATCTCAAGGCGGGTCGCGCGCAGGAGGAATGGCGGGCCGCCCGGCGCGCTGAACGCATCGCGGTGTGGGTGCGGCAGGCGCTGTCGAAGCCCGTGCCCGTGCGCAAGCTGAACATCGGCCACCACGCGCCGACCACGGGCGCGAGCAACACCTCGGACCAGCGGCGCGTGGTGGTGATCCTCGTGCTCGATCGAGACGAAGGCACGAATGTCGACGAGTCGCTGCGCTCCGCGATGACCCAGGAGGCCGCACGCTCGCCCATCTTCGAATCACTGTTGACCGACTACTCGCTCGGCGCTGGAGAGGCTTTCACGTGGGTCCCCTGACGAACCTGCCCCCGGAGCTCGTGTTCGGGTGGGCCTTGTGGCTGGCAGGGGGCGTGGTGCTGATGCGCTGGTTCCGGCGGCGCAGCGCGGCGCCCACGCGATCGCAGAGTACAGTGCGCCACATCGCGCCGAAAGGTGATCCGCGGCTGTCGGGCAGCCGCCCGGCCGCCCAGCGCGCGCAGGCATCGCCCGACGCGTTCACCGAGCTGCACGCCCTGCTCGATCCGCCGGAAGAACCACCCCGCTAGGGGTCTGGCACGAACCCCTCGAAAACGTGGCAGTTCCTGCTATGGTGGCGGGACACTGCCATGACACGACTCCTCGCCCTCGTCTTCGCCCTCGCGGCCGCCGCGGCGCTCGCCGCACAGTCATCGCCCATCGCCACCTGGCGCGCGCAGCACGAACGCCAGATCGTGGACGAACTGCTCCAGCTCGTCGCGATCCCGAACGTCGCCGGCTCCGATGCCGACATGCGACGGAACGTCGAGCACCTCGCCGGCCTCTTCAAACGGCGCGGGTTCACGGTGGAGACGACCGAGGGCCCGGGCTCGCCCGTCCTGTTCGCCTCGCTCGACGCGCCGTCGCCGCGCGGGACGCTCACGCTCTACATCCACTACGACGGCCAGCCAGTGACCGCGTCGGAGTGGACACGCTGCAAACCGTTCGCGCCGTGCGTCTATGGACCGTCCGGCGAAGTCCCCCTGTCGCCCGCCACCACCCTCAATCCGGACTGGCGCGTCTATGGCCGCTCCGTCTCCGATGACAAGGGCCCAATCGTCGCGGTGCTGAACGCGGTCGAAGCGCTCAAGGCCACCGGCAGCGGACCCACGTGGAACCTGCGCGTGGTGCTGGACGGCGAAGAGGAGGCCGGATCGCGCAACTTCCGCCGATTTGCCGCGGCCCGCGCGGACGCGCTGAAGGCCGACCTCGCGATGACGCTCGACGGCCCGCGGCATCCGAGCGGGCGGCCGACCGTGTACTACGGTGTTCGCGGTGGCGCGGGCCTCACCCTGACCGTGTTTGGCGCCCGCAGTGACCTGCACTCCGGCAACTACGGCAACTGGGCGCCCGATCCGTCCATGCGCCTGGCGCGCCTGCTGGTGAGCATGAAGGACGACACGGGTCGGGTGGTCATCCGCGGTTTCTACGACGATGTCACGCCGCTGACCCCGACCGAACTGAAGGCCATCGACGAGATGCCCAACGTCGAAGCCGCGCTGAAGAAGGACTTCCTCGTGGCGCAGCCCGAACGTGCGGAGCAGCGCCTCGAGCGCAAGCTGAATGAACCGACGCTGAGCATCCTGACCATGGAAGCCGGCGGCGGTTTCAGCGCCGCGCCGCGATCGGCCATCCCGGCGTCGGCCGCGGCCCGCATCGAGATGCGGCTCGTCCACGGCCTCGATCCCGCGAAGCAGACGCGCCTCGTCGTCGATCACATCCGTGCCCAGGGCTACTTCATCGTCGAGGGCCGCGATCCGAGCGATGAGGAGCGGCTGACCCATCCGCTGATCGCGCGCGTCGATCCGCGCGGCGGCTCGAACGCTCCTCGTGTGTCGATGGACGAGCCGATGGCGCGCGCGGTGGTGGCGGCGCTGACCGCGAATGGACGCCAGCTCGTGCGGCTGCCCACGCTCGGCGGCAGCATGCCCTTCCAGACGTTCAGCGATCGCATGCCGACGGTGGGATTTTCGATGGTGAACCACGACAACAACCAGCACGGGCCGGACGAAAACCTGCGGCTCGGCCATTTATGGGAAGGCATCGAGATGATGGCCGCGATCATGACGATGACGCGCTGATCACGGTTGTCAGCGCGCACGCGTCACGCGTAGACTGGTCGGGTCTTGACGCGCGCAACATCAAACGTCGAGCCGGCTCCCGATCGCGAATCGCCAGGGTCTCCCCCCGCAGTTCCCAACGCCGCGCACACTATCGCTGCGCCCTCCCGCATGGTTGAGCTTTCGTCGGCGGATGCGCTGCTGGACTTCGTGTCCGAGAGCGCATCCGCTCCTCCGCGCCGGGAGACGAGCGGCGTCACGCCAGCACCGCGACCGGACATCACACCGCCGTCCACCAAACCGCCGTCCGATGCGGACACGCCGGCGCGCGTCGACGCCGCCGTCACGTCGGCACGTGTGGACGACATCGTGGAGCAGGTGCTGCAGAATTACGCGGAAGCCACGGCGCCCGCCGCGGCGCGACCCGCGCAGGCGCCACAACGGCCGCTCACACCTGCACGCAGTGCCCCGCCGCCGCCACGCGCCGTTCCGCCACCAGTGACGGACAGACCAGCTGCGGCAGGGCCGCGGCCCCACGCCGGGACACGATCTCACGCCATCGCACCCGCACGCACCGCGCCGCCGGCACAGGCGACGCCCGAGCGGCCGCACGCTCCAGTCAGACTGTTTCCGCCACGTCCGCAGCCAGAAACACCTCCGCTGCCGCTGCAGTTCGCAGACACCCTTGATCCCGCGCACGGGCGAGCCGAGCCGAAATCTGCCACACCGCCGTCGAACACGCGCGCGCGGATTCTGATCACGCTACTGATTCTGGTGCTGGTGCTGCAGAGCGCGTCGATCGTCTGGTGGTTGCGGGCAGGCCAGGGTCCGCCGGTCGCGGACACCTCTTCCGTGACCATCACGTCGGATCCCGCTGGCTCGGTCGTGTCGATCGACGGCGCGGCGCTTGGCATCACGCCGCTCACCACCACGATCGCCGCCGGCACGCACGAGCTGCGGGTGGGCGACGAGGCGCCGCAATCGATCCGCGCGGAAGCGGGCGGCAGCTCCACCCTGCACGTGGTGCTCGCCACGGGCACGACGGCCGCGGCACCGACCGGCTCCGTCGAGATCACCACCGAGCCGCCGGGGGCCGCGATCACGGTGGACGGCGTCTCACGGGGCGTGTCACCGGTTCGTGTCGCGGATCTGCCCCCGGGCACATACGCCGTCACCCTCGCACGCGCGGGGCGGCTGCTCCGGCGATCGGTCACCGTACGAGCGGGCGCGTCCACGGCCCTGGTGGTGGCCATGGAGCGAGACGCCACCGGCTCCGGCTGGCTGACCGTGACCAGCCCCGTCCCCGCGCAGATCTACGCCGACGGCGCGCTCATCGGCCGGACCGACACTCCCCGCACGATGCTGACGCCGGGACGCCATCAGCTCCTGCTCGTGAACGAAGCGCTCAATTTCCGTGAGGAGCGCACGGTGGAGGTGGGCCCCGGACGCACGGTGGCCCTCAAGCTAGAGGCCGTGAACGGCGCGATCAACATCAACGCGCAGCCCTGGGCCTCGGTGTGGATCGACGGCACCGCCGTCGGTGAAACGCCGATCGGCAACTACTCGGTGCCTGTCGGCACTCACGAAGTGGTGCTCCGCCATCCTGAACTGGGCGAGCGCCGGGAAACCGTGACGGTTGGCGTCGGCGCGCCCACCCGCCTCGGCGTGGATTTGAGGAAGTGACCATGGTTCTCCGTTCGGTGATGGTCGCGCTACTGACGCTCGCGTCCGCGCGTGCGTTCGCGCAGGACGGCCTCGACCGCGTCCGTCAGCTCTACGCCTCCGCCGATTACGAAGGCGCGATCGCGGAACTCGATCGCCTGCCCGCCGCCGTGCAGGACGAGCAGCTGGAGCGCGAGCGCTATCGCGCCATGACGCTGATCGCGCTCGGCCGCACGCCGGAGGCGCATGCCGCCATCGAGCGGATTGTGCTGGCCAACCCGCGCTACGAACTGAGCGACGAAGAAGCCGCACCGCGCATCCGCCTGGCGTTCCACGAAGTTCGCCAGCGCGTGCTGCCGCTGATGGTGCGCAGCCTCTACAGCGAAGGGAAGGCCGCCTTCGCTCGGAAGGAACTGGAGGAGGCCAGTTCCGCCTTCGAACGCGCGCTCGCGACCATCGACCTGATGCCGGCCGGGGAACCCGGCATGGCGGACCTCCGCACGCTGTCCGCGGGCTTTCTGGCATTGAGCCGGGCCGCCGCGGCTGCGGCAGCGCCGGCACCAACGGGAACGGCAGGAACGACGCCCGTCCCAGCCCCCGCCGCCACCTCGGGGACGAGTGCCGCGTCCGCGGTCGCGACAGACGCACCCACGCCT
>Ga0105097_10001588_pt1 | contig 10932 bp, 5 predicted proteins | sample PPLLak12cMay2015_FD_87035 | JGI IMG/M metagenome (GOLD analysis project Ga0105097, IMG submission 87035) | Freshwater sediment microbial communities from Prairie Pothole Lake near Jamestown, North Dakota, USA - PPLs Lake P7 Core (1) Depth... | ecosystem: Environmental > Aquatic > Freshwater >... | reverse complement strand
GTGTAAATGTTATAGAGTACATAACTATAAATTCTACAGGCAATTCTATTGATTTCGGTGATTTGACTAGTGCTAGGTCTGGATTGGCTGCTTGTTCTAATTCAGTTAGGGGAGTTAGTGGTGCTGGTGGTGGTTTAAACACTATAGACTACGTGACTATTGCTACTACAGGTAATGCTGCTGATTTTGGAGATATGATAGGTGCTAGTAGAGCATATATATCTGCATGTTCTGACGGTCATGGTGGTCTAGCGTAATATGGGAGGAAAGAAATGGCTACAGTTTCCAAAATATTAAGCACTGGAATTGCTAATGTTTTTAGTTACAAAAGTGTATCTGAAAGTATTATAGGTAAAATATTTGATGTATCAGTGTCTCATACATATGTCCCGCCTGAAGGTGATGCTGTAAATTTTACTTTTGAAGGGACTTATACACCTCCAGCTGGAGATGGTGTGAACTTTAATTTCTAATAAAGATTATTGATTAAGGAGGTTTAATATATGGCAGCTGTAACTCGTTGGATAGAGTATTCAACAACGGCGTCTGGAGTGATTGGAGACGGTAGAGCTCAAGGATGTAAAGGAACCAGAGGTTATTCTATTGGAACTGCTTCTGTGGGAGATACTTTCACAATAGGTCCTACTACAAATAATCTACATTTGAGTATGGATGGTGAATCTGGTCCTTACATTACTCTTTATTCAGGCTCAAATCTGGATGCTCGTTTTGTAGCAAGGGACATTACAGAAAAGCTACACAACCTTGGTAAAGTGGATCAGCGGTGGGATAATGCAATTTGTGTTTATGAAAACATTCCAAGTGCTGGCAACAGATTTAAGATTTATTCAGGAACACTAGGATCAGCATCGTCTGTCACAGTGGTGAGTGGAACTAATTCAGCCCACGAAATTTTGGGATTTGGTACTAAGTCAGAAGTAGGCGGCTCTGCTACTGGTAATACTTTTGCTGGTGATGCTTCTATTTCTGGAACCTATTATGGTTTGTTTGACGATGTGTATAAGGTGGTTATTTCAAACGATAATGACGCGGTTAGAGGTATTGGTACTCCAACTAAGGGTGGTTCAAATACCTATGCTGGGACTATGACCACTGGCGGTGTGTTTACTAATGCTTCCGACATTCAGTATGTCATTGTTATTGATGTTACCAACGGAACTACAATGGGCGCGGGAACAGGAAACGTTCCTACAATGACTTGGACTTCCACTGGAAGCGCTGACGATTCTTCAGCTTCTACTGAATTGCTATTCCCCAACTTTTGGTATAAAGTTGGAACTAAAGGGTTTATGGTGAAATTTACTGATGCGGTGTTCAATACTTGTAGTCCTGCGTGGACTATTCAATGCTACAAACCAGATTATGCTCAAGGAACCAACGCAACTGCCCCTGTGGGTACGGCTGAGTATGTGTGGAGTTCTACTCGCGGCGACGATAGTGGTGCTTCTAGAATTACTACTGTCTCTGGCGGTTTTACTAGGGTTGGTTCTAGGGGTTTGAATGTAAAGTTCAATCCTACTGGTGGAGCTGATTATCTCGGTGCTGGAGATACTTTTTACATTGTTTGTGCTGCTCCTAAGCCGTCTAGCTATAACATTTCAAGTTTGAACTATGGTAACGTAACTGTGTCTACTGAAAGTTCAGTGAAGAATGTTATGTTTGAGATTGAATCTGGTGCTGCTCAGTTGAGCACAGTCAAGTTTGGTTTGCAGAGTCATGGCACATTTGCTCATCATAGCGCTGGTAATAATGATACTTATTTCAGATTTGGAACTGTTGGTGCTGGAAACACAGCCGGATCGGCTCCTATCAATGGTATTGAGTGGTATCCTGGAATCGTAGCTGCTGATATCGATAGTGATACACCTCCCAGTTATCTCTACTCCACCAAAGCTAATTTGTTAGTGGTTTCTACTGCGGATGATAGTCAGAGTGTAGGTAACTGCCCATTAGTGGGTATGACAAGTGACCCAGTTTGGATGGGTATTCGTCTTGGCGCGGCTGAAACTGGAGCCAACTCAACGATCAATTATAGATTGTATTTTGATTACGCGTAATTAAAGGTGTATTTGAGATTTACCAAGGAAGGGATGGTCTTTCACAGCAATGTGGTTAGTATTATAGTTTTCTAGGAACAAGGTGGAGGTTAACATGAACGGTACAAGATATTGGGAAGCTGAGCTTGCCAATGGAAATGTCTATAGAGAAGGACAGTACGAATGGAAAGAAGTGCCCAAAAAGGCTATCATTCGGCTGTCCTTATTTTTTGATGGTCGTAGATGGGATCTAACGGGTAAAGAGGCTTATTTTGTAAAGTACAGAGCTTCTATGGTTCCCGGTATTCAGGAGAGTTTTAGAATTGAAAGGCGCACGATTGGTTTTTATCAGGGCGCTGAAAAAGTTTGCTATCATGTCGAAGAGGATTCTGGTAGATTTACAATGGAGGTAATTGATACCAATGTCGGGTAATAGATGTCAATACTGGAGTGTAGATAAAGATGGTAACCCTATAGAGCCTGGTAAATGCTCGCATTGGGATGAGTTCGCCACTGTCTGTACTGCCCCAGTTGATAAGTATGGTAGAGACATGGCTTCTTCGGCTCCTTTTTGTAATCTAATAGGCACAGATTCCACTTGTACTCAATACAAAGGAACTGGTGTTCAAGCTCGTTGTATTTTACCTGATTGGGGTAGACATGTCGTAAATAGAAAAACTGGTAATAAATGGTCTACAGCTCCTACGGTAAATGAAAACGGGGATGTCACTGGCAGTGCTGATTTCAGTGCGATTGACGGATACAATAATGGTAAATGTGATGACGCTGGTACTGGGCATGGTGATGGGAGAGATCCTAATTTTGTTTGTGCTGCTTATTCTCCCTACCATTTACAATTTGGAACATTACAACCAGCTCCGACTACCGCGACTGGAATAGATTACGAAGGTTTTACTACTGTTTCAGGCTTTGGCGTGAGACTCCCACTTGGGTATGAAGTATACAACAAAAGAGCTCAATTAAGCAGGTGTTATTGGTGGGCTGGAAACACCACTAGTTTTAGTGTAGTTTCTACAGGCGACGATTATGGTAAGATAGCCCCATTGGGAACTTCCTTGTGTAATAATCCTGATGAAATAGTCAATAACTACAAAGTGTTCAAGTTTGACAGGGACACTAATATGTACAGGGCTCCTTGTAATGGCTGTAAGCCTGAATGCCCTAGATACACTGGAATTTGTTGGGAATATTGTACCGATGTTATGATGAAGCATGGTGACAAAGTGCGCGCCGAACAGATTATGGAACTCAGATACTATATGCGCAAGGATAGTTGGACAAAAGAGGTCTATGAGAAGTCCTTTGCCGACCCTGATTTATATGCATGGTCGGGAACCGTTTCTTACACACTTACAGCTAAAAATGTATCAAACTACATTATACCTTCCGTCAGAACTTATATGGATAGTTTTGATTCTTTCTCCGTAAAGAGGACATCTATTCCACTGACGCAAGGCATTGCGGCTGACGACAGAGCTAGGAATTACCCAACGCTTGTAAAAGAATTACAGAATATGACTTTCGCTCCTATCATTAGAAACAAGTTTGACACGATAGAAGAAGCTGAGTTGGGTAGAACAGTTCGTATGAATATCTTTGAAACTAATAAATTCAACCATAAGCATATTACAATTGTGGGCGACCATTTTTATTACGGATCGGAAGTTTATGCTATAAATTTATCTGACCCCGAGCTTTTTTTCTTGCCTAAGGAATTGACGCAGTACGATAATATGTCTGATATAAAATCGGCTTTGGTTAGTACTTTCACAGAGTTTTATACTAATCTTGATTGTGTCATATCCAATCTTGTAAACTACATGCCTGAGAAAATACCAGCTTCACAATTTGGGGGCACCGATTGTGGTTTTTACATCGACGCCGAAACTTTCTTTGGATACAATACTATAATGGTAATCACAAAAGGTAGTGGTAGGTGGGAGTTTAGTAAGATAAAGATAAAGAAGATTTTTTGTGGTGGGGTGATAGGACAACTCTCCTTCAAAGTCGAAGGTGATGGAAAAGAAGCTGGTTACTTGCCTTCCTATGAAAGTTCATTTAATGCTAATGTGAATAACAATGGTAAGATAGACATTCAGTTCTTTCCAATGGATTCTAATAACTATGGCGACAAAAATAGTAATGTGGATGTCTATTGTTTTTACAATGATTTTGTTCGAAAACAACTTCCAGCTATTACAACCTTACCGCCTGAGTATGACACCTATGAAATGGGGTATAAACTTTACAGAATCAAATATCCTAAAGTAGAGTTATCTATAGATAACGTTAGATTTTTCGGTAACGCTGGTTATGCGCTTGTGACTGCCTCTTCTGGAACGCAGGGTTGTTTTATAAACCATGCTTTCAAACCTTGGGAATTGGATAATACTTCGGGTAAGATTTACATTTCTTATCCGTTTGGGAATATCTATGGCGACGCCAACGAGACCGCTGAAATGGAGGTCTATGCCAAGTGCTCCGATTCTATCGATTCTAACCAGTTTGTAATCAGACCTAAAGATGTTAAGAAATTTGTGAGTGTGTGTAAAAACGCTAAGTTGATAATTGAAAATCTTTATGTGTATGAGAAACGTAGTTTTAATGAGGTTCCTACAATTCCAGATGGGTGTAGCTATGAGATTGTGAAAGAGGATTTTGTAGGCGAGGACAATCAAGTTGTTTATAGATTAAACGAGTCCATTACTCATGGTGAGTATGGAAGTGCTACTTTAGGAAGGTTTGGTTATTCAACCTTGAATATAGGTGCTGTGTATAAGGGTTTGACTGGTAGAATTCGTGGTCAAACGAAAACTAAACTTATAACGTGGGTTAGACAGCCTTTTTGTAGAGACGTGGAAATTTATTATAACTGGGTGGCTGCCTATGAGGAATCTAAGTTGTTGCCTGAATTTGATTGTCATGGTACAAGGGGCGAGTCTTTGAAGGATGGTTTGAAATACAGATCTTCTATTCCTTCCTGCGGTGATCATGATTTAAGTAGAATAAGTGGATTAGGTCCTATGTGGTATCCATACACTGATTGTGATTCAATAGCTAGCTATAACATTGTAGGTAATCTAAGCGAATGGGATACTAACATAATGGAAGTATTCAGTGAGCGAGACTCCGATACAGGGGCATTTTTACACGGACAACACGATATGAGAATGCTTGGTCCTGACCAGAACTACGGATGGACTTGTGATACGCACGCTTCGTTATGGGCTTGTACTTGTGATTGGACGTTTTGTAACGCGCGAAAGAAAACTAAGAATATGTTCACTGGTTTTGCCAGGTATAGAGGCGGTATGGACTATACTGCTAAAGAACGTTGTGTTGAAGGTGGAGGGGATTTGCCAAAGTTTGGTAATGTTTATAGAGATTTTTTGAGAAGTTACAGAGCTATCGATAATGTTGAGTACTATTACTTCGATAGTTTTCAATATGTCAAGAAGCAAAAATGGGCACCAGTCTCGGAATATTTTTCTGACGCTGACATAACCAATTCAACGTCTTCTACATTTTATCTTTCCTACAGCAGTAATGACTACTATGACGATGGCAGTATGTTTGTTGATCAGATGGGAACTTTGCTGGCTGATAACGATATAGAAGGTGTTAGTATAGGTGAGCGGATATCAATCGGTAGTGATCGATTACCAGTTAGATACAAATTTGATGATGTGTTTAGACACCACTATACTGTAGCTGGCACCTATTATCCATACCCAAAAGATCCCCAGCAAATTATGATTAACTTCAACTTGTTGGATATTATAAGTTGGTATACTTATAAGGATTTTCCTGGAGGGGATACAACAAAATCGATTCAGTGGGCCTGGCGGGAAATGTGGAAAGACATCGAACGCAGAGTAGTTACTGACGAAAACTTAGCTTGTCAGACGCCTTATTTGACTTACAAAGGAGTTCATCCTTGCTTGGTCAGTCCTGAAATTCCTCAAGAAAGGGTGTTGTCCCCCTATACTACTGAAGTTGGTGTTGTGGTAGGGAAGCACGCGTTCCTTAGTGTTGCTTATCCTGATTATGAGTACGATTATACAAACAAGGAGCATAGACTGGTATGTGATGAAGGCGACCATACTGTGACTGTCACCCCCAAAATTTATGATGACGAAGGAAAGTTAAAGGCAGATCCTCACTGGGAACTTCAGTTGAATTCTGGTGCTAAGAGATGTTTCGACTTCGATGGTAATTGGGTAGACACCGGTGAAGAGTGCGATCAGGAAGGATCTGATTTGTATTCTGTTTGTACTGTTTATCCTTGGGTTGAGGACATAAGTATTTTTGACACCGGATATAATTCCACTACACCAAATCCAGATAGAACTATGACTAATTATGACTCTGGTGGGGAGCCGTATGATACTTACTATCAGCGTGGTTTGAATATAACCCCACTTGTCGATATGTTTAGTTATTTACCTACTAAAGCTATTTTGATAGACCCAGTTACTAATAACTGCCAGGTAAAATTTAGCAAGAACCCATCCATACCTTCTGATGACGATTGGGCTAATTTGGATACGTCTCAGTGGTATCCTGCCGCAAACTCATTTGGTTTGACTTATACTGAGTCTGACAGTAGTTTAGACATAGAATATGATTTAGGCGTGGAAAGAAAAATGGGAGTCGTAGTAGTTGATTACACCGTTGGCTCAGAAGGGCAAGACATAACGTTAGGTAAAACTACCGTATGGAGTGGCACTCTTTACAACATACCTGGAATAAAGATTTATAAATCAACTGATGGTGTGACTTACACAGAAATACACAATGTCGATACTATGTATTTGTCTACGAAACAAACGTCTGGATTGACCCAGGCGCGATGTTATTATGAATTTGACGACGGGGAGTTTTTTGAGCCTTATAGGTATTTGAAAATATCGTTGCGATTTGTAGCTACAGCTGACGAAATTCGCAGTTATAAATTACTGGAGAAGTATTATAGTTTACCTTTCAATACCAAACTGGTAAATCTTAAATCTGTCTATTTGTACAAGAAAGAGTTTGTAGAGGCTAAAGAGACCATAAAGACCTATGAGCGCAAGTATAACATATCTTACGGAAGTCATGGTGATTTTCCTCCACACGGATATAATAGTACTGGGTCATTGTTCTATGTAAACCCCACTGATCCTATCACAGCCGACCAAATGGACAATATTGGTGGCGTAACTAGCATGCCTGGCAGCGCTGGTGATTGTAAGACAATGAGCAGAGGCAGAGGTAGAATTTTGAAAGCGTGCCATCCAGACAAGGAAGAAGTGACTGGCTCTAACACGTTAGGTGGTTTGTATAACGCTGAGAATGAACAAGCTAAAATACACAACGATATAGCGATTAACTCAGGCAGTACTTCTTTTACTATGAGTTCCATTGTTCCTCCAGGGTTAGAGGATAAACTACTTGAGATAGGATTGACTTTTCCAAGATGGAATTGTATCTTTACTAATACGATTGTTTTACCTTTAGCTATAGTTCCTCACTACGACACTTTCAATGGGGCTGGTCATTTGTTTGTGTGGAATACTAAGGACGTAAGGAGTCGATTGTGCGGTAGGCTTTTTGCCAGGTTTGTAGCTGATGTGGTAGAGGCTGAGTTTATAAACGCTGGTACTTTGGATGTAACAGGTGGGTATATAGACGCTATTGTAGCATACTTGCGAGGTGTGGGTAGTTTGTTAGTGAACCCGTTTGTGTATCAAGCCAGAGATCAACAACTACGCGACCTTTATACCAATGCTTATAAATCCCAATCAATAGCAGGAACAGCTTTACAATTACAGGAAGCAGCTTCGCCGCTTTATTAGGAGGTTGTCATGATTGATTTAGAGTGTGATGAATGTGGTAGTAAATTAGTATTTGATGTTAAGGAAACCATTGATTCTTATTCTGAAAATATGGATTATATCCTGGACGATATGGGGGATATAGTTGAGAAAACTCTCCAGGAGTATTTGGTTTATAAATGCCAAGATTGTGGTGAAATTTACAAACTTACTTACGCCGACTGGGAACTTAGGATGCGTAAGTTGATAGCTTATAGGGTTATGGAAGTTCGCAAGCAGAAAATGTTTCGCGAGGAAATAAACCCACAATCGATCAACCCTGACAATGGAGTAGAAAAATGTGGTCAATGCTCTGGCTACGCTGGTGATGGTTGGTGTTTTGTAGACATCATAAAACAATGTACGATAAGGAAAAAAGATGCCGTATAATGTTCTAAGAGACGCGAGATCAATAAGAAACTCATTCCTGTGTGTTCATGACAATCTGGATGGGTACTCGTCTGATTTCCATACGAATGGAAACGTTGATGGTTGGTCTACCTATAACAACATCTATCTGTATGGGTGTTGGAATGGTGTTCTCTTTGGTACCGCTTATGATAGATCTTGCTATATTACCCGCCCTACTGTTTTTCAGTATGTGGAAGCGGAAAAGTATTACTATTTGAAACTTATGATGAAGCTTACTAATAACAATCCAGACAAAGTAGTTCAGGGGTTGACGCAGGGCAGACTTCAATGGATTAGGATGGGAGATTCCAGCTGGGATACCAGCAAGCAGTTTGATTTTGATGTGGTTGCGGATGACAAGTGGCATTTATACGTGATTAATCTTGGCCCGGCTCAATGGTGGCAAGGGAACATAAACAACTTACGAGTTTATCCTTTCATTGATGGTTGGAAAGGTGATTCGTTTGCCATAAAATACATAAAGATAAGTTCGCTGGATGAGTATGCCTGTTCTAATACTCAATGCTCTTACTACCTAAATTATTCCCATCCTTGTTTAGGAGCTGGCGTAAGAGGTAGTTGCGAAGCTGGAACTGGTAAAGTGATTTACACTACCACTTCAGGTGTGGATGATCTTCTATTGGTTGACATAGATAGCTATGGTGAAGAATCTTTTAGACTGGGAGATAATCAAAATCTAACCGGTGCTGAAATGGCTAAAGTAATAGCCAGCCGAGTAAGCTCATTGAAGATAGGTGGTTATTCATACTGCGAATGTTTGTGGGACGATGTATCGCATAAATTGAAATTGACTTCGGGGACTGTAGGAACTACAAGTGTGGTTAATGTTGGGAGTTCATCAGCAGCCACTGCGCTTGGGTTTGATACATCGATTATGATAACTGGAACCAATCCAGCTACAGGATTTGATTATGCTTCTTCTCGTTTATTGACCGCGAGTGAAATAAACAAACTGGTGGATGGATCTACCGATAGTTACGCTTACATACACAATCCCGATCAGTATAATCTTGAGGGCGGTAGGAGAGATTTCAGCGAAGTGGGAACTGATTTTTTGCTTTCAGATGCCCTTGCTAATAACTATTACCAATCTTTGAATAATAGTGGCAGAACCATTATTGAAATGTCCCATCCCATAAACAACAATGGTAGATTGAAAGCTGTTTATTTGTATGGTAAGATTGATAGTTTGTCCAAGGTGAAAATATGTAGACCGCATAGTGATGGTACTCTTGAAGTGGTTTATTCAATCAATCTCCCTACGGATGATCCTACCAAACTTTATACTTCCATTCCTTTGGTGTATAGAGTAGATTGTGATCTACTTGTAAACAAAGGTGATTTACTAGCTATCTACAACGCTGATCTCTATGTAGGTAAAACTACAAGCAGCTTACCTGATGCTATCTTTTGCCAGGTGAATGGTGAGATTAGTGGTAGGTTTGATCCTGGCGCGCCCTATTCTTTCGGGGTAGGTGGGTTTGCGATTTACGCTCGCGGGGACAGACAACAATCCGGATTCATACTGGACATTGATCTAGGGGATCGAGTAAACATAGAGAACTTCAACGTTTATGGTGTTGAGGAATCTTCTTATCTGGAAATGAATATCGCTGCTTGCTTGGATCTTACTTGGCAGGTGTCTCTTTTTGGAGACAATCATATTCACACTGGAACTAATTGGTTAAATGGAACTCCATTTACTGACATTCATACAAACATTGCTTATGGTAGTTCTTGTTTGGATGATTGCGTTACGACTGCTGATAATGGGCAATTCACCTTAACTACTTCTTATATGGGGATTGCTACAACCGGTCCACACGCTTATTTCTATGTTAATGGTGACGCTGAGTGGCTTTACAACTATACTTGTGGTAAGAGTGAATATTGCTGGCCGTATGTTCCAGCTGGAACTTATGGATATACAACTGATCCTATAGCTTTCACTCTTGTTTTTCCTTATAACTTTAGCACAAAGATCTTCAGAAGTAGAATGTATTTCAAAGAACGAGACAATTTTAGAAACCTAGCTTTGTCTACTTACCTGGGTCCTTACAATAGTGATGGTAATGCTGATGACCCCTATTTTAGATATATTCCCAGCTACACATCAGTAAGGTTGGATGGTATATTATATGAGCCTGACGACGGATCAACTGTTAATCCTTACATTTTTAGCAACCCAATGGATGATACTCTGTATTATGACGCTAATGGGGAGGCGACAAATTGGCAAAATTGGGAAGCCGCCAACTATGCCAGGTGGAATATAATAGAGCATAATTTCAATGATATTGAATGCTACGGATTTAGAATTTACACAAGAAGACATTTGAGCACAAAAATAACTGAACTTGAAGTATTTTCAAGAGTTTATACTGAGCCTTCTCTTATAGACAATGTCTATCTGACCTTCTCCGATTATGGAGATGTATGGAAAAACGCTACGTTTGACGAGATATCGCAAACAGAGTTGAATGCTTTCATAGGTGGATCTCCTAGATACATACGTCTACAATTCGAGTCATCCAACAAGTTTACTTTGAACGAATTAGAATGTTTAG
>Ga0105097_10001586_pt1 | contig 10936 bp, 14 predicted proteins | sample PPLLak12cMay2015_FD_87035 | JGI IMG/M metagenome (GOLD analysis project Ga0105097, IMG submission 87035) | Freshwater sediment microbial communities from Prairie Pothole Lake near Jamestown, North Dakota, USA - PPLs Lake P7 Core (1) Depth... | ecosystem: Environmental > Aquatic > Freshwater >... | reverse complement strand
GGTTCGGGAATTGGCTCCTCAAGTGGCTTACCAGGGTGTCGTCAGGGAACTACAAGATCACCGACCCCCAAAATGGCTATTCGGCTGCTTCGATTGACGCTTTGCAGAAGATTGACTTGGAGAGCCTCTATCCATACTACGGCTACTGCAACCACTTGTTGGCCAAATGCAGCGTCGCCGGGGTCAAAGTGGTTGAAGTATCGATGCCTGCCAGATATCAAGGAGAGAAATCGAAGATCAGATATAGCCGATACATCCCAAGAGTCTCCTGGCTGCTTGTTCGCGTTCTGTCATGGCGAATGAAGGAGAGACTGGCCTCCTTCGCTGCACAAAGTGCCGCCTCGAGTGCTTGGGGGGGGAGGGGTTTCCCGCGGAAGGAGGCTTCCATGCGGGCAGATCTCATCTTGAGCGTACAAGAATCTCGAGAGGAACCTAGGCAGGAGGACTGGGCGTAAGGGGCCTTCAAGATGCGGAAGACGGGAAGCGGAGGGATCATTCTGTCAGAGACAACAGTCCTTGCACCTTCTATCAGCAGATGAGTTGGAGGAACGTTGTTGAGAGGAATCATAACTATGAACCACACCAGCTATTTGTTGAGGATACCGGGAACATTGATGGTGTACTCCCATTGTTCTTGATCAATGAAAGGAGGTCAATATGCTCCACTTGTTAGTAGTCGTTGGTATCATCCTGTTAATTCTGTGGGCGCTGGGTCTAATCACTCGCCGTACTCTGGGCGGTGGAGTTCATGTATTGGTTGTCATCGCAGTTGTTCTCATAGTGCTCTGGTTGATATTTGCGATCTTCTAGCCACTTCCCTAAGGATAGACTCCAGCCTCTGAGCAGGCCCTCTCCGATGCCAAGGAGCCGTACAGGCATTGTGGTTGACTCAAGCCGGGCAAATTCGGGGCCTGGCATCTGAACCAGAAAGGTGCAAATGGCAAGCGATGTTGCAGGAGACACGAGAAGCTTCGGTGCTCTCGTCAGAGCCCTTGCCGACGAAGATTGCTATGTTCGTCAAGAAGCAGCTTCAGCCCTCGGTGCCATGGGCGACCACCGCGCTGTCAAAGCTCTCGTTGAGCTGCTTGAGGAGGATGACGATGAGGACGTCCGAGAGGAGGCAGCCTGGGCATTGGGAGAGATCTGTGATGCCAGGGCGGTGGAGTATCTGATCCGAGCCCTCCTCGATTCAGGCAAGGACGTTCGAGCAGAAGCAGCCCGGGCTCTCGGGAGAATTCGGGACATAAGGGCAGTGGAGCCTTTGATCCAAGCCCTGAAGGATGACGAGGAGGATGTTCGGGAAGAAGTCGTGTGGTCCCTGGGAAGAATCTGCAACGCCAAAGCCATCCAACTGCTAAAGCAGGCTGCAAGCGACAAGTCAGCGCACGTCAGAAGAGCTGCAGCAGAAGCCTTGGCCAGCATAGGAGCAGAAGGGGCTTTGACAGACCAATTCAGCCGGTGATGTTCGTACCGGAAGCCCTTGTTGCGATCCTGAAGTCATTTGACCCTGGCGGTGCCATGTTGAACTTGGGACTCTCCCTACCTGTCAATATGGCCTGCTGGGCAGAAGAAGCCCGGCGAGGCAGTCCATACTCACATTCAGCACTCTTGGTTATGCAAGAGGAGAACAACACAACGGGCCAGCACGCCAACTACATACGTTGGCTTGAAGAGATCGGCGTGATTCCCCTCTGTCACTTTCAGCCGGCCTCAACGGTGAGCATGGCTCAACCAAGGAGCAGCAATTGAACATTCTCCTGGTCTATCCGCGCTACCCGGACACCTTCTGGAGTTTCAAGCATGCCCTCAAGTTCATTTCAAAGAGAGCAGCCTTCCCTCCTCTGGGGCTGTTGACCGTGGCATCAGCTCTTCCACCGAACTGGAATAGGAAGCTGATCGACATGAATACCGACAGTCTGGAGGATGCCAACGTCGCCTGGGCAGATTACGTGTTCCTCGGCGCCATGGGCGTGCAGCAGCAGTCAGTGCGGGAGGTCATCACTCGGTGTAACCGGCTACACGTGAAGATAGTCGCCGGCGGACCATTGTTTGCCACCAATTATGAAGAGTTCGAGGGGGTGGATCACTTTGTATTGGGCGAGGCCGAGACAGTAGCAGCGAGCTTGGTGACAGATCTGCAGAGGGGGAGAGCGCAGCACATATACCGTTCAGAGGAGAAACCGGACCTACAGAAGAGCCCGGGGCCAGCCTGGGAGCTCATCGACACCAGGAAATATGCCACCTTGAGCATCCAGTACTCACGTGGCTGTCCCTTCAACTGCGAGTTCTGCGATATAGTTCTGCTGAACGGCCACATCCCCAGGACCAAAGACACAAGGCAGCTGATTGGGGAAATGGAGACTATCTACCGCCTTGGGTGGCGCACTTCTGTCTTCATTGTTGACGACAATTTCATAGGTAACAAGAAGAAGCTGAAGGCTGAAGTCCTTCCGGCCATCATCGATTGGATGAAGGAGAGGGACTATCCCTTCACGCTGTTTACGCAAGCTCCAATCGGGCTCTCCGACGATGAGGAGCTAATGCGGCTGATGGTGGATGCCGGTTTTGACAAGGTGTTCACTGGAATTGAGACCCCGAATGAGGAGAGCCTGGAGGAGTGCGGCAAGCACCAGAACGCTAACCGCGATCTGGTGGCATCCGTAAGGAGGCTGCAAAACCACGGATTGGAAGTGCAGGGAGGGTTCATCGTCGGCTTCGACAGCGACCCCCATGACATCTTCGAGAAACAGATCAACTTCATTCAACAGACCGGGATAGTGACGGCCATGGTCGGCCTGCTGAATGCGCCACGCGGGACAAGGCTTCACCAACGCCTCAGGAAGGAGAATCGCCTCCTTGGGGAGCAATCGGGGGACAACACCGATTTCTCGATCAACTTCACACCCAGAATGGGTCACCAAGCCCTGGTCAGTGGCTACAGGCGCATTCTTACAGTCATTTACTCACCTCATGAATACTACGCGCGCATTGGTACCTTACTGAGAGAGCACCGCCCTGCTTCGCACAAGCGTTCCAGCGTGACAACAACTGATCTGAAAGCCTTCCTGAAGTCAATCTGGTATCTTGGAATCAGGGAGAAGGGCCGCAGTTGCTACTGGCGTCTGGTCATTTCCACGTTGTTGAAGAGACGTCGCTCAATGACCCTCGCCATCAGACTGGCGATCTACGGGTACCACTTTCGCAAGCTGATAGGGCGATATACTCAGGACCTGCCCGGTGATCTACCCCCGGAGACTGTCCTAACCGAAACCTGAGCGCGCGCCGTCTCTGAAGGGCGAACTGCAAGACCCAAAAGTCGAAGTAAGTACCCCCCACATCTCCCACATAAGTAGTTCCCCCAATATCCCCACTAAGCTTACCTTGTGATACTGAGTTAGGTTGCAGGCGTGGTGCCATCTTCTTGTCAAGTCGGAGCCGGACCTGTGGATGGGAATGTGAAAGAGATGTGGATGCGGTTGGCGATGGTCTGACTTTGCTCGAACCACGCCTGCACCACAAGAGGTGCGAGAGTTGGCTCTCGCCGGCAGGGTGCAGGCTGAAATGGCACTTCATTCGCTGCAAGGAAGTGAGCTTGAAATGACTCAACAGACGCTCTTGGGGGCAGAGACAGCAACAGCAGTCAGCCAGTTGGCTCGAAACCAGGCTCCAGAAAACCGCGAGAGAGGGGCATCGGGCGATATTGCGGCCGTCCTGGTCGACGCGGCTGTCCATGTTGGAGCTTTGATCGATGCGGCCTGCTCTCGGCTTGGCGATTGGGTTGATCTGGAGCACTACCACCCTCATCCCGGTAAGTCAGTTGTTAACCGCGAGGACAAGGCCACAATTGTCCGCCTGACGTTGAGGGAGGATGAACGGAGCCTGCGCGCTGGCGGCTATATCGAAGTGATAGCGATGCCTGAAAAGGCGGTGGTCGAAGCAGACGGAGGATATTACGATGCCTACCATCAGCCCAAGACGGTCATCGAGGGATCTCTTGGTTGGCATGAACTGAGCCCTCAGAGGCTGGGACAGGTACTCATGATTATGCATGGCAAAATTATGAGGGAATACATGGCACGTGCAAGGTCCGAAGAAAGCCTGGAAGTGTCATCTGGGAGTCCGAATCGGGGCGGCACTGCGGAGATGTCGTGCAGCGAGTAACCCGTATCCATAGGCAATTGCCATGTGGAGCCACACGATGACCCGCTTAAGAATCTGGTGAGAGAAAGGATTTCCGGAATTGAGAGAGCAATTGACTGAGACAACAGAAGTGAACGCCGAGCCGGCGTTGGCGAGCGTGAAGAGTCAGCGACAGTCGGGACAGGTCTTTGGGTATCTCGATTTGGCGGCATCTGTGCCGGCGGCATGCGACGTGAAGCTCAACTGTTGCCATCACTGGATTATCGAAGTTGCGGCAGAGTCCTTGAGCAAGGGGGTGTGCAGGCTGTGTGGCGAGGAGAAGTTGTTTAGAAATCAACTCCAATGGGCTGAGATAGCGCCCGCGAGGGTGGTGGTTAACAAGAGACGCCAGGCGAACGATAGCCTGGATATTCCGGAACAGGTGGGAGAATATGCACCCTTGGTGGCGCAAAGCAGATACGGCAGAGCTGCAGTCTTGCCGTTGGCAGGAATAGGCTTATGATCGCCCCTGCCTTGTGCGCATGGAGGATTGTCAGGTGACCCGGGAGGTCTAGTTGGAGGTAAATGGCGATGTCCGTGTTGGTAGAGGACGTGGGTAGGATTAGAAGAAGGCGATCAACACAGAAGGCGCGAGTGTATGTGCTAGTAGACGTAGCGGGCGGAAACCACGAAGAGGTGGTTTCCGTTCTGCGCTGCAAGCCGGGCGTAGTCATGGCAGACAACGTGGAGGCAGAGCAGAAAGTCATCATGGTCGTTGAAGCTCAGGATCGACAAAGGCTCGCACAGTTGACAATTCAGGCACTGGCGTCGGTAGAGATGGCGATAGGGGAAATGCACTTGATGCCTGCCGAGGAACATCGAACATCGGTGCTCGACAGGGAATGATGAATGATGGTGGTAGAAGAGGGAGGATGAAATGGCCGTGTCTCGAACATATGGGAAGTTGAAGATTCCGATGATAGGTGAGGATGAACCCGTGTTCATTCTGCGTGGCCAGGATATTCTGGCGGAGTCGGGTATCGAGATGTACCGACTCCTGGCTGAGGCCCATGGCTGCCGGGTGGCGGAAGCATTGACTGGGGAGATCAGTTCGTTTCGACAGTGGCAAGGAGAGAGAAGACTGCCCAGTTGGCCTGCACAAGACAAGCCGGAAAGGACTCACCGCGTTTCCGTGGCCTCCGGACTCCGCCGAGTCTAGGGACAGAATCAGCTCATGTCGAATGAGAAGCGAATTGCGATCTTGACAGAGAAGGACTAAAGGATGTCGAGCTCACCCCCCGATACGGCCGCATGCGCCGCGGGGTGGCCAGCGGTGGTCTCGATGAGTAAAAGGAAGGCAATATGGGTTGCTTGCTGGTTATTGGGGTTGTTCTAGTAGTCTTATGGTTACTGGGATTCTTCGTCTTGGACCTAGGCGCTCTGATTCATATAGCGCTCGTTCTCGCAGTCATTCTCATAATCCTCTGGCTGCTGAAACAGGTGTTCAAACTCTTCTGATCGTTCCAGCCTTTGAGCAAGTGTTCTCCAATGACAAGGAGCTAGGTATTGTGGTTCACTCGAGCTGGGCGAAATCGGGGTCAGGTATCCAGAAGCTTGGGCAATTCTGGTGAAGACCTCTTCCGACGTGCCGACGTCATGGATTGAGATCGTCATCGGCATCGTAGTAGCCCTGGGATTGGGCGTTGTACTGGCAAAGTCCATCACCGTCGAACGGCTGGATCGAGCGCCGTTATTGTCCTTGCCTCACATTGCGAGACCTTTCCTTCCAATAACCCGAAGGGCAGGGTTCCACGGGCTCTGCGCGTGGGGAAATGAGAACCGGCCCGCAGGGCGGGCAAGCAAAGCTTGTCATTAAGTAGTGCCGCGGGCTCTTGAGGCCTGCTCTTTCACGCCAAGATAGTAGGGAACGCATCGACAGGCAATCAGCGCCGCTAGTTGCAGGGCGATATCATCGGTACCGAACCTGAGAAACCGTCATTGGCAGTTCAGTGGCGAGACCAGTCGCTACGGGGAGTGGAGTATGAGTAGGAAGTGGTTCGTTTGCCTTTGTGCGGTACTGGAAATTGTCTTGTACAGCGTGGTGGCATCATTATTCGAGCCGGCGGCTGCGGTTGCCGCCTCACCCGATGCCCCAGTCAACATCTCACCGTCGGACGGGGCTAGGAACGTCAGCCTGACGCCCATGCTGCGATCGTCAAACTTCTCCGACCACGACCTATTCGATAGACATGAAGCCTCCCAGTGGCAGATGACGACAAGCTATGGCGACTACTCGGACCCGGTGTTTGACAGTCGCAGGGACAGATCGAATCTCACGAGTATCGCCATTCCTTCAAGCACGTTGAACTACTCGACAACCTACTATTGGCACGTCCGGCACCAGGATAACCACAAACACTGGTCAGGATGGTCGCCGAAGACGTCTTTCACTACGGTTTCGTCACCCAGCGATACAACCGCTCCAGAAGCGGTCACTGACCTGGCGGCAACTTCGGCCACAGCCAACTCGGCAACCCTGATTTGGACCGCGCCAGGCGATGATGGTGGTATGGGCACAGCGTCAACCTATGACCTCAGGTACTTCACGGCAAGCATAACCAATACCAACTGGGGGTCGGCTAGTCAGTGCAGTGGCGAGCCTACCCCCAATGCGGCTGGCTCTGCCGAAACATTTACGGTCACCGGACTTTCACCTGATACCCCCTACTACTTCGCCATGAAGACGGCAGATGAGGTGCCTAAATGGTCAGGGATCTCAAACGTCGCCAGCAAGAAGACGAACACCCTTCCTCCGATCGTGGCCACTAGTGCCGCCGCCAGTGTAGGTAGTACTTCAGCGACGCTCAATGGGTATTTGACCAGCCTCGGCACGGCCGCATCTGTCCAGATATCCTTCGAGTGGGGCCAGACGACGAGCTATGGAAACACCACGGCGCCGCAAACCATGACCGGTCTTGGCGCCTTCAGCTCTGTCGTGGACAACCTTGCCCCTGGGACCATCTATCACTTCAGGGCCAAGGCAACAGGTAATGGCACAACGTACGGTGATCGTTTGGCTTTCACTGCGCCGGCATCGTTTACAGGCACGACAGTGACCACTAGCGCCGCCACCGGGACAGGCACAAGTTCCGCGATGCTCAATGGAAGACTCTCCAGCCTGGGCACCGCGTCCAGCGTCACTGTCTCCTTCCAGTGGGGCACTACCACTAGCTATGGCCATGACACCTCAGCTCAATCAATATCAGCGACCGGTGTCTTCGGTGCCCACCTGACTGGGTTGACTGCCAGAACGAAGTATCATTTCCGCACCAAGGCGGTGGGTCATGGGTCTCCTGTGTACGGTGAGGATATGATCTTCACCACCGCCAGTGTACCTGACGTCACCCTTGTGATTTCGCAGGTGGAGGCGTCGGATATTGCTGCTTCTGGGGCCACTGCCATTTGGACGACAAATCAGGCGGCATCCTCTCGAGTTCAATATGGATTGACGGAAGAGTACGGCTCAAGCTCTGTCGAAATTCGGGACCTGACGACCAGCCATAGCGTGCACTTGAGCGATCTGAAGAGCGGCAAGACCTACCACTACCGCGTCATATCCAAAGATGCCGCCGGCAATGAGGCGGTGTCACGAGACGCGACCCTCACCACGATCGTGCGGTCTGGCGGAATTCCCAAGTGGGCCTGTCTGCTCATTTGCTATGTCGCCGTCGGTGTGCTCGCCACTGCAGGCTTCCGGATTTGCCCGCGGAAATGGTTGTACTTACAGAGTTAGAGTAGTAGGTGTGTTGGCTTCAGGAGATGGTGACTCGCAGAACCTCAGGCCGTCCTCCACCCCTTCAGTCCCAGGTGATCACAGGGGCGTCTACAAGCTTCTGTGCTTTGTCCGTACCGTTCCCTGGTGGGGGGGCTCACGGATATATGATACGATGGGTCAAAGGATGAGTTATGACTGAACTGCCGGTTGATGGAGCCGCCAAGATCCTGCATAGGAGCCCAGAAACTATCATCCGCAGGATCAAACAGGGCAAACTACCGGCCCACAAGGTCACAGTCGGCGGCCATGAAGAATGGCGTATTGATATCTCCGATAACCCCTCGATCGGGAGGGTAGACATCCCATCATGGGAAGTCGTGCTGGCAGAAAAGGACCACCGGATCGAGGATCTCCAAGCCGAGATCTCTACCATGAAGGCGCAGTTGGAAGCGAGAGACAGGGAAATCTCGGCGTTGCACGAAAATGCGCCTGTTCTCAAATCGTGCGGAAGGTAACAGTGGCGTTTCTGCGCCACATCTGCCCTCTAGGTTCACAGTGGCGAATCGGAAAATCCGGCACAAGCTGGCCATGTTGAACCCCTACTCTTCGATGATACCCACATTCGTAGGTGCGACCGAATCCCAGACTCTAATGATTCGGTGGCATCTCCAGTTGACACCGTGCGCTCAGTGTGACCGGGAGATTCGTCGATTCGGCCAACCTGAACAAGAAGAAGGCTTTGAGTGCCACTGGCAGAATATCGAGCTTCGCGCTAGAATCTCGGCAAACACAATGACCAAATATGCCGGCGATATGTTCCATCTGACTGGACAAAGGCAGGCGGATACTCTGATGTGGGACGCCGTATGAGGACACGTAAACTCAGTTGGGAGGAGCCGCCATGAGACTCGCACGACTGAGAATGCGCAACTTCCGCTGTTACAAAGATGAGACGGCAATTGACTTCGAAGACATCACGGGACTGGTTGGCGGGAATGGCTCCGGAAAATCGTCTGTCATGGACGCCCTAGATATCTTCTTCAACGAGGGAAACCCCGATAAAGACGACGCGAGCAAAGGGGGGAACGGGGCGGACCTGGCTATCATCTGTGAGTTCAACGATCTTCCAGAAGAGGTCGTGCTCGATGATGCAAACCCTACCTCTCTGTCTGCGGAGCACCTTCTCAACGCAGAGGGCAGGTTGGAGATTAACAAGCTCTATAGCGGCCATTTGGCCGACCCCAAGTGCACCGGCGTCTATGCGTATGCGCTCCACCCCAGCGCTGATGGGGTTGGCGATCTTCTCCAGTTGAAGGTCTCGGACCTGAAGAAGCGAGCAGAGGAACTAGACATTGATTTGGACGGGGTGGACGCAAGAGCGAATGCCCAGATTCGGAAACGCCTCAGGCAGAGCGTTCCTGATCTCGCCTTAAGGGCTAGGTTGGTGCCGTTGAACGATGAGAATGCAAGGAAAGCATGGGATAGTCTGAAAACGTATTTGCCAGCCTTCGCCTTGTTCAAGCCCGACCAGGAGAGTACTGAACAGGATGCGAAAGCTCAGTGCCCATTGAAGGACACCGCTAGAGAAGTCATCACGGAGAAAGAAGCCCAACTGAATGCGATCGTCGACCAGGTCGAGAAGGAAGTGAGCAAGATCGCTGAGAGCACTCTCAACAAGTTGACTGAGATGGATCCTACACTCGCTACTCAACTGAATCCTCAGTTTGCGGCTCCCAGGTGGGACAAACTCTTCAAAGCCTCCATTCCCGGTGATGACGCAATCCCAATCAACAAGCGAGGAAGCGGGGTCAAGCGACTCATACTGCTCAACTTCTTTAGAGCCAAGGCGGAGCAACTTGCCAAGGAGAGAAGAGATGCCAGAGTCATCTATGCGGTTGAAGAGCCAGAGACCAGCCAACATGCCAGCAACCAAAGGATGCTAGTCCGAGCGTTTGCCGACCTGGCATTGGAGAACCAGGTCATTCTGAGCACTCATACCCCGATGCTGGCCCGGAGTCTGCCAGATCAGAAACTAAGGTACATCGACGTTCACGACGACCAGAGCCGCGGGATACTGAATGGTGGCAAGGAGACCGATGATCGTTTTGCGAGAGCGCTGGGCGTTCTGCCTGACAACTCCGTCAGGATCTTCATCGGAGTCGAGGGAAAGCACGACATCAGCTTCTTGCTGAACATCTGTGAGGCGCTCAGAAGCGACGGGGTTAATACTCTTGACCTAGCCAGGATGGAACTTGACGGCGAACTGATCTTCTTCCCGCTGGGAGGGTCGAATCTCGCACTTTGGACATCTCGTCTTCAGAATCTGAACAGACCCGAGTTCCACCTCTTTGACCGGGACAATCCGCCTCCACAGCCAGCGAGGTATCAATCTGAGGCTGATGCCATCAACTCGAGACCACAATGCAAGGCGCAGATCACAGCCATGAAGGAAATAGAGAACTACCTTCACATGGATGCAATTAACCAGGCATATCAGAGCTTTGGCATCTCCCTTGGTTTGACAAGCAACTTTGGGCCATTCGATGATGTCCCCCTTGAGACAGCGCAGCGGGTGCAGCTGCTATCGGGGAGCACTGTCGGTTGGGACCAACTGGACCGCAAGACCGCAGCAGGCAAGATCTCGAATGCCAAAGCGCACCTAAGTAAAACTGCGCCGACCTTCATGACCAAGGCTCGCTTGGATGTGGTCGACCCAACCGGGGATCTGTTGAGCTGGTTTGAGAACATAAGATCGTTACTAACTGTGACCTAAGAAGTGGTATCACTTTTGGTGGCGGCTCAAGTACAATAGACACAATGTCCCGTTGTTCGTCCAAAGGTGAGTGAGTTCGGGGACACAGCTAGGTCATGCGTGGATGAGCCTCATTCCTAGACGGTGGCCCACGTCGACGCCTTCTTGGCCATGGAGCAAACGTCTTTCAAGGGGTGGATGAAACAGGCGTACTTCCGATCTGGCAGAAGGAGACATCAAGAATGGAGGCCAGCAGCAAGACCATTCGCGGAACCATTCTCCGTATGCGG
>Ga0105097_10001585_pt1 | contig 10936 bp, 9 predicted proteins | sample PPLLak12cMay2015_FD_87035 | JGI IMG/M metagenome (GOLD analysis project Ga0105097, IMG submission 87035) | Freshwater sediment microbial communities from Prairie Pothole Lake near Jamestown, North Dakota, USA - PPLs Lake P7 Core (1) Depth... | ecosystem: Environmental > Aquatic > Freshwater >... | reverse complement strand
TCGGATCATCGCAGCTCTCCTCAGGAAGACGGTTCGATATGCGCAGATTTACTTAGCAGAGGCCGGTGGGAAGTTCAACCCAAACGTTCACGGCCGTAGAAGCGGCCGTGCATCTTTATTACTCCGGCAAATAAACAGGTACAATTTGAGCCGAGGTCCAGCGGGGCGGATTTTCGGCCGCAGCGCGCCGCAACCATCCCTTCTATGATCCTGCGACCGGCAGCAAGCCCGCTTCATAAAGATGCACGGCCGCTTCTAAGGCCGTTAACGTTTGGGTTGAACTTCCCACCGGCCTCTGCTAAGTAAATCTGCGCATATCGAACCGTCTTCCTGAGGAGAGCTGCGATGATCCGAGCCGCCGTTGCCGGCGCAACGGGATATGCCGGGGCCGAACTCGTCCGCCTGCTTACCGGCCATCCCGGCGTTCAGCTGACGATGATTACCTCCCGGCAGTTCGTCGGGCAGCGCTTCGACCGTGTGTTTCCCTCCATGGCCGGCCGGGTGGATCTCGTCTGCGAGGAGCTGGACGACGACCGGATCTGCGCGGCCGCGGACGTCATTTTCACGGCTCTACCCCACAAGCTGCCGATGAAGATCGCACCCGAGATCCTTAAGCGGGGCCGGAAGACGATCGACCTTTCGGCCGATTTTCGCTTCAACGAGGCCGGCGTGTACGAGGCCGCCTATCAGCCGCATGCTGCGCCGCAGCTCTTGCGGGAATCCGTTTACGGGTTGAGCGAGGTCTATTCGCCCCAAATCGCTTCCGCCCGGCTGGTCGGAAACCCGGGCTGCTATCCCACCAGTGCGCTCCTGCCGCTCATCCCTCTGATCAAGGGCGGGCTCGTGGACCCGGGCGGCATCGTCATCGATGCCAAATCCGGCGCGAGCGGCGCTGGGCGCTCACCGTCCCTCACGGTGCACCACTGCGAGGTGAACGAGTCCTTCAAGGCTTACAAGGTGGCGGCCCACCGGCATGCACCGGAGATGGAGGCGATCTTGAGCCGGGAAGCCGGCCGGAGCATCGCCATCACCTTCGTACCGCATCTGGTCCCGATGACCCGGGGGATGCTGTCCACGATCTATGCACGCCCTTCCGGCGCGGCGACGGCCCGGACGGTTCAAGACTGCCTGGCGGCGTTCTACGCCGGCCGGCCGTTCGTGCGCCTGCGCCCGCCGGGAGCGCCGCCGGACACCCTGCATGTACGGGGCACGAACTACTGTGACATCGGCTTTGTTCTGGACGAGCGCGCCCGCCGCCTGATACTCATGTCGGCCATCGACAACCTGGGCAAGGGCGCGGCCGGCCAGGCCGTCCAGAACATGAATCTCATGTTCGGCCTGGATGAGACCGCCGGCTTGGATCAGATACCCTTCGCGCTGTGACAGCGGGTTTAAGGTTTACAGCTTGAAGTTGAACGATCAGCGGGAAAATGGACCGGCTCTGCCCAAACCTTAAACCTTCCACCTTAAACCTTAACCGAGTGAAAAGGAGGAGAAAATGACAGCCAAGTTGATCATGGGAACGGAGATCCGTGAAACCATCCTCGAAGAGCTGGCAGCGGAAGTCAAGGCGATCAAGGCCAAACACGGGGTGGTTCCCGGTCTGGTGACGATTCTGGTCGGCGAAAACCCGGCATCGGTGTCCTACGTGACGCTTAAAATCAAGACGGCCCACCGGCTGGGGTTCAAGGAAATCCAGGACAACCAGCCGGCCACGCTGTCCGAAAGCGATCTGCTGGCCCTGATCGACAAATACAACAAGGACGACTCGATTCATGGGATCCTGGTGCAGCTGCCGCTGCCCAAACAGGTCAACGAGAAGAAGGTGCTCAACGCGATCGATCCGGACAAGGATGTGGACGGCTTCCACCCCGTGAATGTCGGGCGCCTGATGATCGGGGGCTCGGAGATTAAATTCCCGCCTTGCACCCCGGCCGGCATCCAGGAGCTCATCGTGCGCTCCGGGGTTCCCACCAGCGGCGCCGAGGTGGTTGTCGTGGGGCGTTCCAACATCGTCGGCAAGCCGATCGCCAACATGATGCTCCAGAAGGCCAAGGGCGCAAACGCGACGGTGACGGTGATTCATACCGGCACCAAGGACATGGCATCGCACTGCCAGCGGGCCGACATCCTGATCGTGGCCGCCGGCGTGCCCGGTCTGGTGAAGCCGGAGTGGATCAAGCCGGGGGCCTGTGTGATCGACGTGGGCGTCAACCGTGTCGGCGAGAAGGTGAGCGAAAAGACCGGCCAGAAAGTGGCCATCCTGAAAGGGGATGTCGACTTCGACGCCGCCAAGCAGGTTGCGGGCTGGATTACGCCGGTGCCGGGCGGGGTGGGGCCGATGACCATCACGATGCTGATGCAGAACACTTTGAAATCATTGAAGTTCAAGCTTGGCATCGCCTGATCCGTCCGGTGATGCGGCCCTCGGATGCACTTCCTGAGAATAAGGTGTTGACAAGGCAAGGCCCGGGTTTCTATAAAGGTCCTGCTTTACGTTGCGAAAAGGCAAAGTCACCGAAAGATGGCGGCGCAAAGCCACGGGTCTAAAGCCGGAATGGCCAGGATAGCCGGGTTGCCGATGTGCCGTTAAAGACCTTCGGGCGGCTGCGCTCGAAGGTCTTTTTGTCGGTGAAGCCAAACAACCCGAAATCACGACGAGACGCAACGCAACACGGCCGGGCCCCCTCAGGCTCCGGCCCCGAGAGGAACGTCATCATGCGCAAAACGATTTCGCTGGTCGTCTTGACGAACTCCGGCTCGGCGGCGAGGCAGTTTCGCATTTCACGGGCGACGCTGCGCGGGGCGGCCATCCTGGCGTTGGCTCTGCTGGGGATGAGCGGCTTCCTGATCCATGACTATTTCCGGCTGAAAACCGGTGCGCGCTACGTCGACCAGCGCGATCAGGAGCTTTCTGGAACCCTCGCCAGCCAGCGCGACGAAATTCAGATCCAGCGCCAGCAGATCAGCGACTTTTCGAGCGAGATCAACGCGCTCAAGGAGAGGCTGCTGACGCTCCACGAATTTGAAAAAAAGATCCGGGTCATGGCCGATCTCGACAAACGGCCGGAGAGCGCCAACCTCTTCGGCGTGGGCGGGCCCATCCCCCAGACGCTGGATCCCAAAACGGCGCTCGGCAACCAGCGCGGCAGTCTCGTGCGCGAGATGCATTCCCAGGTGGATCAGCTGACATTGGCTGCCGTAAACCAGGAAGACCATTTCAAGGCGCTGGTCACCCACATCGAAAAGCAGCGGGGTCTGCTGGCCTCCACCCCCACCATCCGGCCGATCGATCCGGACGTGGAGCATCTGGTGACCTCCCGTTTCGACTATCGCCTTTCGCCCTTCACCAATGTGCGGGAGTTCCACAAGGGGTACGACATCTCCGCGCGGGAGGGCACCTCCATTTACGCCACCGCCGCCGGGACGGTTATCTTCGCCGGCGACAAGGGGCTGCTCGGCAAGACGATCATCATCGACCACGGATATGGCCTCACCACGACGTACGGACACTGCAGCCGGTTTCTGAAACTTCAAGGGGAGAACGTGCGGCGGTGGGATACCATCGCGCTGGTGGGCAATACCGGCCGCAGCACCGGATCCCACCTGCATTACGAGGTGGCCCTCCACGGCGTCCAGGTCAACCCCGAAAAATACTTCCTGAACTGAAAACGGCTATGCCGGACGGCGGATCGCGCGACGGCTGCGGGCACCGGCCCGGCGGATGGGGCCGTTTTCTGCGCGCGGCCGGCGGCCCGCACGGACGGCTGTGCGGGTCCGGCCATGAAAAGGTTGAGCCTCGTTCAGGATTTGCTATAATTGAAACGGTTCGCACCTGAATTTTTATAGAGAGGATATCCTGTTTTCATGGTCATGAAGTTGCTCACCAAGGTGTTCGGCAGCAAGAACGAGCGCGAGCTCCGGAAGCTCCAGCCGGCGGTGGACCGCATCAATGCCCTCGAGCCCGCCATGCAGGCCATGAGCGACGCGGAGCTCCGCGCCCAGACCGGCCGCTTCAAGGAACGGGTCGAGCGCGGGGAATCGCTGGACGACCTTCTGCCGGAGGCGTTCGCCGCGGTCCGGGAAGCCTCCGCGCGGACGCTTAAGATGCGGCACTTCGATGTCCAGCTCATCGGCGGCATGGTCCTGCATCAGGGCAAGATCGCCGAGATGAAGACCGGTGAGGGCAAGACCCTCGTGGCGACCCTGCCGGCCTATCTCAACGCCCTGGCCGGCCGGGGCATGCACATCGTGACGGTCAACGATTATCTGGCTCGCCGTGACACCGAATGGATGGGCCACATCTACCGGTTCCTGGGTCTGCAGGTGGGGACGGTCCTGCACGGCCTGACCGACGCCGAGCGCCAGTCTGCCTACGCCGCAGACATCACCTACGGCACCAACAACGAGTTCGGCTTCGACTACCTGCGGGACAACATGAAGTTCGAACAGCGCTCGCTGGTCCAGCGCGAGCTCAACTACGCCATCGTGGACGAGGTGGACAGCATCCTGGTCGACGAGGCGCGGACCCCGCTGATCATCTCCGGGCCGGCCGAGAAGTCCACCGATCTCTACTACCAGGTGAACGGCCTCATCCCCCGGCTCGCGCGCGACCGCGACTTCAGTGTGGACGAAAAAGCCCGCACCGCCACCCTCACCGAGGAGGGCGTCGCCCGCTGCGAAAAGCTGATGCAGGTGGACAATCTTTACGACCCGAGCTGCATCGAGCTGCTGCACCACATCAACCAGGCCCTCAAAGCCCACGCGCTCTTCAAGCGCGATGTGGACTACATCGTCAAGGAGGGGGAGGTCATCATCGTCGACGAGTTCACCGGACGCCTGATGCCCGGCCGGCGCTACAGCGAGGGGCTGCACCAATCCCTGGAGGCCAAGGAGGGGGTCAAGATCGAAAACGAAAACCAGACCCTGGCCACCATCACCTTCCAGAACTACTTCCGGATGTACCAAAAGCTCGCGGGCATGACCGGCACCGCGGACACCGAGGCGGCCGAATTCAAGAAGATCTACAACCTGGACGTCATGGTGGTTCCCACCCACCGGCCCATGATCCGCATCGACAACGCCGACGTGATCTACAAGACCAAGCGTGAGAAATACGAAGCCGTGCTGGACGAAATCGAAGAGCTGCACGCCAAGGGCCAGCCGGTGCTGGTGGGCACCATCTCGATCGACGTCTCCGAGCAGCTGAGCAAGAAGCTCAAGGTCCGCGGCATCCCGCACGAGGTGCTGAATGCCAAACACCACGAAAAAGAGGCCCAGATCGTTTCCATGGCGGGGCAGCGCGGTGCGGTGACGATCTCGACCAACATGGCCGGCCGCGGCACCGACATCGTGCTCGGGGAGGGCGTGGTGGACCGGGGCGGGCTGCACATCCTCGGGACCGAGCGGCATGAATCGCGCCGCATCGACAACCAACTGCGCGGCCGGTCCGGGCGGCAGGGCGACCCGGGCTCCTCGCGTTTCTATCTGGCTCTGGAGGACGACCTGCTGCGCATCTTCGGCGGCGAGCGCATTACGGGCTTCATGGAAAAGCTCGGCATGCAGGAGGGCGAGCCCATCGAGCACACCCTGATCAGCCGGGCCATCGAAAACGCCCAGTCCAAGGTCGAGGGGCACAACTTCGACATCCGCAAACACCTGATCGAATACGACGACGTGATGAACCAGCAGCGGGAGGTCATTTACGGCCAGCGCCGTGAGATCCTGATGGGCAAGGACCTGCGGCCGGAGATCATGGAGATGATCCGGGAGACCGCGGGCCGGATCGCCGACACGGTTACGGCCGAAAAGACCCACCCCGAGTACTGGGACTTGAAAGCGCTCTCCGATGCGGTCTTCAAGCAGTTCAATTACCGGCCGGAAGGCCTGACGCCGGAGGCCATCGAGGCCATGACTCCCGAGGACCTGGCGGGCCGGCTCGCCGATGAGGCCGTTCGGATCTACGAAGGCCGGGAGGCGGCGATCGGGGTCGACAACTATCGGCGTCTCGAACACGTGGTCATGCTCCAGACCATCGACAACCTCTGGAAAGACCACCTGCTGTCCATGGATCATCTCAAGGAGGGCATCGGGCTGCGCGGGTATGCCCAGCAAAACCCCCTGCTGGTCTACAAGAAAGAGGGCTTCGAGATGTTCCAGGGGCTGATGGACCGCATCGAAGAGGAGACGCTGGCCATCCTGTTCCGCATTCAGATCGCGGCGCCGGAGCGCATGGAGACCCTCCAGCGGCCCCGCGAGCAGCGGCTCACCTTTTCGGGCGGCGGCGAACCGGCCCGCAAGGCGCCCGCCCACCGCAGCCCGGACAAAGTCGGGCGCAACTCGCCCTGTCCGTGCGGTAGCGGCAAGAAGTTCAAGAAGTGCTGCGGACGTTGAGCCCGGCCGAGCCGGGGGTCTCTTTACAAAAACTCGCCGCAGTGATTATAATGAACCATTGTCGGGAAGCGGCTCCGGCCGGCGCCCCGGCGGATTGCCGGCCCTCCCGCGCGTTGAGGAATCCATGAGCGAACAACGCCCGCAGCTTGAGGAAGAGGTCCGTTCCGGGACGGAGATTCATCTGGACGAGCCGCCCCTGTTCAAGGTGCTCCTGCTCAACGACGATTACACCACCATGGATTTCGTGGTGGAGGTGCTCAAGCATGTTTTTCACAAGTCCGATGGGGACGCCCACCGGATCATGATGAACGTTCATCGCAACGGTTTCGGCGTCTGCGGGCTCTATCCGCGCGACATCGCCGAAACCAAGATCGACATGGTAAACAGCCTCGCCCGGGAAAAGGGATTCCCGCTCAAGTGCGCCATGGAAAGAGACTAAGCTTATGATCAGTAAGGAATTGTCCGCCACGCTGGGCTTCGCCGTGCGCGAAGCCAAGAAGCGCCGGCACGAATACGTCAGCGTCGAGCACATCCTGTTCGCCATCCTCTACGAGCAGAGCGGGATTGAAATCGTCGAGAACTGCGGCGGCAACGTCGATACCATCCTCAGACAGCTGGAAACCTTTTTTGAGGAAAAAATCGAAAAGATCCCCGAGGGCAGTGAATACGTCCTGCAGCAGACCATCGGGTTTCAGCGGGTGATCCAGCGGGCGGTCAGCCATGCCCGTTCCGCCGACAAGGCCGAAGTGTCGGTGAGCGACATCCTGGCCTCCATCTTCCTGGAGAAGGACTCCCACGCCGAGTATTTTCTGAGCACCGAGGGCGTGACGCGGCTCGACGTACTGAACTACATCTCGCACAAGATCCCCAAGACTTCCGTTCAGGAGCGCGAGCAGCCGGACGCGCGGCCCGGAACCGAGGAGCGGCGGCGCAAGAGCAGTCCGCTCGAGATGTACACCACGGATCTGGTCCGCCAGGCCCGCCAGGGAAAGCTCGACCCGCTCATCGGCCGCCAAACCGAAATCGAGCGCACCATGCAGGTGCTCTGCCGCCGGCGCAAGAACAATCCCGTCTTTGTCGGCGACCCGGGGGTCGGCAAGACCGCCCTGGCCGAGGGGCTCGCCCAGAACATCGCCAAGGGCGAGGTGCCCGACCTGCTGAAAGAGGTCCATATCTACGCCCTGGATCTGGGCGGCATGCTCGCCGGAACCAAGTTCCGGGGAGACTTCGAGCAACGCCTGAAGGGCGTCATCGCCGAGCTGAAGCGGCGCCCGAATTCGGTTCTCTTCATCGACGAGATTCACACGATCGTCGGCGCCGGTGCCACGAGCAGCGGGTCGATGGATGCCTCCAACATCCTCAAGCCGGTGTTGACCAGCGGCGAGATCCGTTGCATTGGGTCCTCCACCTACGAGGAGTTTAAGAACCACTTTGAAAAGGATCGGGCCCTGTCGCGGCGTTTCGAGAAGATCGAGGTGCCCGAGCCGCCGGTCGGCGAGAGCATCCAGATCCTCAAGGGGCTGCGCTCGCGCTATGAGGAGCACCACGGGATCGAGTACACCGACAGTGCCCTGAAGTCCGCGGTCGAGCTGTCGGCCAAGTTTCTGAACGACCGCTATCTGCCGGACAAAGCCATCGACGTGATGGACGAGGCCGGCGCCTTCGTGCGACTGTCCGGGGCGGCCGGGCGCAAGAAGATCCATCCGTCCGACATCGAAAAGATCGTGGCGAAGATGGCGCGCATCCCCACCCAGAGCGTTTCCACCTCCGACCGCACCAAGCTCGAGAACCTGGAGGCCCGGCTCAGGGAGGTGGTCTTCGGGCAGGACGACGCCATCCGCGCCCTGGCGACCTCGATCAAGCGCTCGCGGGCCGGGCTGGGCATCCCCGGCAAGCCCATCGGCTGCTTCCTGTTCACGGGTCCGACCGGCGTCGGCAAGACCGAGGTGGCCCGCCAGGTGGCCTTGATCCTGGGGGTGGAGTTCATCCGTTTCGACATGAGCGAATATATGGAAAAGCACGCTGTGGCCCGGCTGATCGGCGCGCCGCCGGGCTACATCGGCTTCGACCAGGGCGGGCTGCTGACCGACGGCATCCGCAAGCATCCCCATTCGGTGCTGCTGATGGATGAGATCGAAAAGGCCCATCCGGACCTCTTCAACATCCTGCTGCAGGTGATGGACCACGCCACGCTGACCGACAACAACGGCAAGAAAGCCGACTTCCGCAACGTGATCCTGATGATGACCTCCAACGCCGGCACCCGCGAGATGAGCACCCAGACCATCGGGTTCGGGGACGCGCAGCGCGGCATGTCCTCCAAGGGCCGCAAGGCCATCGAGCAGATGTTCAGCCCGGAGTTCCGCAACCGCCTGGACGATACCATCGCGTTCAATTCCCTCAGCACCGCGATCATGGAGCTGGTGGTCGACAAGTTCATGAAGGAACTCAACGGCCAGCTGGCGCCCAAGAAGGTGCATCTGAACTACTCCCCGGCGCTGCGCAGCTGGTTGGCCCTGAAGGGCTACGATTCGCGTTACGGCGCGCGGCCGCTTGCCCGCGTCATCCAGACCGAAATCAAGAACAAACTGTCCGATGAAATCCTTTTCGGTCGACTGCAGAAGGGCGGCGAGCTGACGCTCGACATCGACGCGGACCAGGTCGCCTTTCGATACGACTGATGCCCCATGCCGGTTTTCGTGCTTTCGGAGGCTCTCAAATTCCCTCCGCCTCGCCTGGCGACGCCGGAGGGGTTGCTCGCCGTCGGCGGGGACTTGAGCCGGGAGCGCCTGCTGCTGGCCTACCGCCAGGGAATCTTTCCTTGGTTCTCCGACGATGAGCCCATCCTGTGGTGGTCTCCAGATCCCCGGCTGGTGCTCTACCCCCAGGAATTCCACCGTTCGCGGTCGCTGGAGAAAGTCATCCGGCGCGGCGCGTTCCGGGTCACGACCGACCAGGCATTCGAAACCGTGATCCGCGAATGCGCCGCGGTGCGCGCGGCGGGCGGGGAGGGCACCTGGATCGTGCCGGACATGATTCGGGCTTACTGCGACTTGCACCGCATGGGGGTGGCGCACTCGGTCGAGGCCTGGAGCGGCACGCGCCTGGCCGGCGGGTTGTACGGCGTGGCGCTCGGCTCGGGCTTCTTCGGCGAATCCATGTTCGCGCGGGAGACGAACGCCTCGAAGGTGGCCCTGGCCGCCCTGGCGGCCTACCTGGCGGCCGAGGACTTCGGGCTCATCGACTGCCAGGTGACGACCGGCCATCTCCAGCGCCTGGGGGCGCGCGAGATTCCGCGGAATCGCTATCTGGAGGAACTGAAGCGCTGCCTCAAGGCGCCCACACGCATCGGCCGGTGGACCCTTCCCGCGGCGATCCTGGCCGATTCGCCGGCCAAACGGCGGCGCGTTTAGGATATCACCATGGAGAAAGACTGTATTTTTTGCCGGATCGCACGGGGCGAGACGCCCACCGACATCCTGCACGCCACCGATCAGCTGATCGTTTTCCGGGACATCCGGCCCCAGGCGCCGGTCCACCTGCTGATCGTGCCGCGCAAGCACATCCGCAGCGTCAACGACCTGGAGCCCGACGACGCGCCCATCCTCGGCGAGCTTTTCCGGGCGGCCCGGGAAATGGCCCGGCGACTCGACATCGCCCGCGACGGCTATCGGCTGTTCGTGAACGTGGAGCGCGGCGGCGGGCAGGTCATCTTTCACCTGCACCTGCACCTGATCGGCGGCTGGGGACGCTAACGACGGATGCAGGTTGCCGCGATACGGGTCATGGTTCTTGACAAAGCGTACGCAATAACGTACATTTTCAAATCATGGAGGGGCCAATCATGCCAACGTTGACCGCCACGGAGGCGAGATCGAAATTCTACCAGTTGATCGATGAGGCGTCATCAACCCATGAACCTTTCCTGATAACGGGCAAACGCGCCAATGCGGTGCTGTTGTCCGAGGATGACTGGAAAGCGGTTCAGGAGACCCTCTATCTGCTCGGCATACCGGGAATGCGGGCATCGATCCGGAAGGGGTTGAAAACGTCGCTGAATAAGTGCTCCGACCGTCTGGATTGGTGATGTGGCGGAATTTCTTTACCAAACAAGCTCAAAAAGACGCCAAGAAAATAGCAGCTTCCGGGTTGCGCTCCAAAGCCGAACATCTCCTGAGCATCCTCCAAGAAGATCCTTTTCAGAATCCGCCGCCGTTTGAAAAACTAGTCGGTGATTTATCAGGCGCCTGCTCCCGCCGAATCAACATTCAACACCGCCTAGTTTACCAAGTCTTGGAAAAAGAAAAAACCGTAAAGGTATTGAGGATGTGGACCCATTATGAGTGAGGCGCGCGTCTCTCCGAACGGCGGCCTTTACGTCCACATCCCGTTCTGCGTGCACAAGTGCGCGTATTGCGACTTCTATTCGGTCTCCGACCTGAACCTGAAACCCGCGTTCCTGAAGGCCCTTTCTGCGGAGATCGCCGCGGCTGAAGCCGGGCCGCTGGCCTTCGACACCGTTTATTTCGGCGGCGGCACGCCC
>Ga0105097_10001584_pt1 | contig 10953 bp, 8 predicted proteins | sample PPLLak12cMay2015_FD_87035 | JGI IMG/M metagenome (GOLD analysis project Ga0105097, IMG submission 87035) | Freshwater sediment microbial communities from Prairie Pothole Lake near Jamestown, North Dakota, USA - PPLs Lake P7 Core (1) Depth... | ecosystem: Environmental > Aquatic > Freshwater >... | reverse complement strand
CATATGTATCCCGGAACTGAATGCCTTGCGTTATACATCCCGGTGTAGAATCCTTCGGGTAAAAATAAATGACCAGATTCCTACCAGCATACGCTGAAAGCTGAAATGTTTTACCGCTAGTTGCCGATAATTGAAAATCTGCTACGGATTGATTAAGCATTGGAGTGTGTGTCATCTTTGTTAAAGTCTGCCTAGATTGTTGATAAAAAGCGCTGTTAAGGCAAGAGGATAAGTTGTCAAAATGACAATATTTTTTAATAAGCCCGCATAAAATAAGCCTTAAAGCACTTTTACTAGGCAGTTAGCCGTTAATTAAGTTCTATCTTTTTGGGTAATTTTATTGTAACCATGGTACCGCTATCAGGCCTGGTATTGTATTGCAGACTACCACCCAGAGCATCGCAGACTTTGAATGCGAACGGGATTCCCAGGCCAGTACCGAATCTTTTTGTAGTCGGTGCGCTCATTGCACTCGGGTCAGGTGTAAATGGCATGCCGCTGCCGTTATCTAATATCTGCAGGGTAAATTCTTCAGTAGTATTAGTCATTTGTATTTCAATCTGGCCATCTTTACTGCAAGCGTCAATCGCGTTCAATACTAAATTGTAGATGACTTGTTCCAGTAAGTGCTGATCAGTGTAAATGCTGACCACGCCTGCTTTGTTGAAACTAGACCAGACAGGCACTGTAAGCTGAATTGATTTAGCAGCCAATTTTTGCTGCAGAGGCTCTAATGCGCCCTCAATAATTTCTCTGATGTTGGAACTGCTAGGCTGCGGTTTTAGTGGGTGCAAATATGCCAATAATGCACCAGTCCAGCGTTCCAGCCTGTCTACGGTGTTGATAATGCCTTGTAGTGATTCACGTGTCTCAGTATCGAGTTCAGGTTCATCAAGCACTTGGGCAGTGGCGCGAATGCTAGCTAAAGGATTACGAATATTATGGGCAAGCATAGGTACCAACAGGCCTTGTGCGGCCTGTTTTTCTGTGCGTACCAGCTTTTCCTGGCTTGTGATCAGCTTTTCTGCCATTTCATTGATGGCTTTTGATAAAGACGCGAGTTCTTCGATATTTTCTTCAGGTGCTTTATGATTAAGATTGCCGGCACTGATTTCAGAAGTTGCTCTCAATACATCTTCGATCGGTTTTACGATAGATCGCTTCAGGAATATGCGCGAGAAAATAAGCAGCAATGCTGCCAGAATCAGAGGCGTAAACAACAGAAAGTTTGATTTGCGCTTACTTTCTTTTAATTTTAGATCAAGCTCGGCTTGCTTCTCATTAAGTAGTTGTTCGGTGTGCGCCAGTAAGGATTCGTAACGGTTGAAAAGACCGGCTTCGAGGTCTGTGTTCAAAATCTTTTTTAGCTCATCGCCGGTTATGTTTTGTTGCAGGTCAAATAAGGCGGATGTTTCCATCACAACAGCTTTGTAACCCGCGTGCAGGTCGTTGATTGCGGTTTTTTCTGCCTCACCTTCGGCAATCTTGTGTAGTTGCACAAAATGGCTTTCGACTGAAAGCGTAAAGGCATTGTATTCGCTGCGTGCTTCAATATCTTTCAGGAAATATGCGTCAAAAAGTTCTTTCATCTGCCGGTAAAGGTCACCGCGCGTCTGCTGAACTTCCTGAACGATTAAGTTGATACGGTTTGATTCCTGACTGGATTTCTCCTGCAGATGAATACCAATAGCACCGATGGTTGCCACTAGAAATATCAGTAAAATAAACGCTAGCTCATGAATGAGTAGCAGGTTCTTGAGAGAGGTCTTTTTGTTGGTCACGAAAGTTCTGGGTCGCGATGCTTGAAGTGAAATAATTACTCGAGCTTAAATGGAACAGGTACGGTAATGGTAAAGTTGTTGCCGCGAAGTGCATCTGGGGGTGTGGGGAACGGCAACGCTTTTTCAACCATTTCCAGAGCCTGCTTATCCAAAACCTCATGGCCGCTGGATTGAATGATTTTTTTTGACTTAAGCTTGCCATTGCCATCAAGTTCAAGCTCCACAATGGCTTCACCCTGCCAGTTGCGCATGGCAGCAATTTTGGGGTATTTCTTGTGTTTGCTGATCGCGCCCCATAATGAATTGCCGTATTTGCTGCGAGCATCGTCATAGTCTACCTGACTAGTTACCGGCGGCGGTTCCTGTTTAACCGGAGTAGGTACAGGGACGGTTTGTACTGGCGGTGCAGTATTAGGTTTAGGTGCTACTGCAATCACCTCGGTTGGCTGTGAGGGCGGCGGTTCGGACACAGGTTGACTCTGCTCCACAACCGGTGTTTGCAGCGGTTTAACTACAGGTTTAGGTTCTGGTTTGACTTTCGGTTCAATCTTGGGCTTTACAACTTCCGGTTGCGGTTGAATCGGCTCGGGCGCAGGTGGCGGTGGCGGTTCCGGTAGTTTTACAAAATCAACTTCTAAAATCTCAGGTTCTTTGACTTCGTCAAATTTAATGTTCGGTATGACTAGCACCATCAAGGCGTGCAGCAGCATTGAGCAAATGACTGCCCAAACAATTGTGTTTGCTGAAGCGGGATGGTTAACTGCGATATTCAAAAGAACGAAGAGCCTGTATTTTTAATATGTAATAGAAGTTAAGTTAAAAGTAACTCAAAATTATACAACAAGCGCAGATAATTTATGATTGCTAAATTTGTGTGCTTGCTTTTAATTATTTTTCTGGTTGTTAGCTTAGTTGTTTTCTTGACCTGCTTGCAATCAGATAACACCTTGCAATACTTGCACACTTACCATTGCGCCGGATTCAAGATTACCAACGCTTTCATCAAGTACTATAAAACAATTGGCCAGTGACATCGAACTTAATATCGCCGAACCCTGCGCGCCGGTAGGTTTTACCTTCCATGTGCCGGATGTATCTGTATATAGAATTCCACGCTGGAACTCGGTGCGGCCGGTGAGTTTCTTAATTGGCTCTGTGCATTCCACTTCGAACATTGGCAATGGATTTGCCGTCGGTTGCCCCATCAGCGTTAGCAAAGCCTCACGTACAAACTGGTAAAAAGTGACCATGACCGCTACCGGGTTCCCTGGCAATCCAAAGTAGTGTGCACTGCCTACTTTGCCGTAAGCTAATGGGCGGCCCGGTTTCATCGCGATTTTCCAGAACATAACTTGCCCATGTTTGGATAGTAACGCTTTCATGTAATCAGCTTCGCCGACGGAAACGCCGCCACTGGTGATGATAACATCGGCCTGTTTTGAGGCATCTAGCAGAGTGCTTTCGAGTTGCAGTGGATCATCGGCAATGGCTCCCAGGTCGATGATCTCCACACCCAGTCGGTTTAGCATGCCGTATAGCGTGTATCGGTTGCTGTCGTATACCTGACCGGTTGCCAAAGGCTTGCCAATGGCAACTAACTCATCACCGGTTGAGAAAAACGCTACTTTTAATTTGCGATATACATTCACTTTGGCGATACCCAGCGAGGCTAGGAGCCCCAGATCTGCTGGCTGCATCATATGTCCAACTGGCAGAGCTTTTTGACCTTGCTGCAGGTCTTCACCTGCGTAGCGTACGTTTGCACGTGGTTTAGGCGCCTCAATAAATTGAATGCTGTCGCCATCACGTAATACCTTTTCCTGTATGGCAACGGTATCGGCACCTTTAGGCATAGCCGCTCCGGTCATAATGCGCACACATTCGCCATTCGCTACTGCACCGTTAAATGCCTTGCCGGCAAATGCGGTACCAATTACTTTTAGCTGTACAGTATTCAAATCCTGTGAATTAAATGCATAACCATCCATCGCTGAGTTATCGTAGTTAGGCACGTTTTCCGGAGACAGAATATCCATTGCGATAACTCGCCCTAAACTTTGGTGCAAGGTTACGATTTCTGTTTCTGCAACCGGATCAAGATACTGTTTGATAAACTGGCGGGCTTTATCTACCTGCATGGAGTTTGGGTCGTAATCATCCATGCAGCTTGGGTTTAAAATCAGTTGTGATAGGCTTGGGTTTGTCATTTGATATGCATTACTTTCAGAATGAAATCTGTAATTTGTTTAATGTTGTTCAGGTCCAGCATCGTTAGCTGAGTTTGTATTGTAAGTGGAGCATCGCTGGCAATAGCAATAAAATGACGGTCATTTGCAGATGACAGCGGCATCCCCAGCGCTGGACGATAAACTTCTATTTTCGGAATGCCTGAATTTTTAAAACCTTCTACCAGAATTAAATCTGCATAATCCGGGTTGATCAGTTCAATCAATGATTCCAGATCTGCTTCATCCAGCGGGCTGGTCGTGCGATGCATTTCAGTGATCAATGCCCAGCGTTTGCTTGAAGCGACCAGAGTTTGTACTGCACCGGCTTCACGAATTTCATAGCTATCCTTGCCTGGGTGATCAATATCAAAATGGTGATGTGCATGCTTGATGACGGAAACGCGAATGTTACGTTCGCTTAGTTCGATAATTAGTTTGTTAATCAGCGTAGTTTTTCCGGTATTACTGCCAGCTGAACAGATGCCGATAAGCGGTAGTGTTTTAGTTGCCGTCATAGAAGAGTTTTCTGGGTAATAGGGTTTGAAGTTTTGCTTCAAGATTGGTCAGGTCTTGTTGAGTGTTCAGGTTGGTGAATGCCTCAGCACAGTCGCTGAAGTCAACATAAACGTGATTTAAGCTTTGCTGCCAAACACTTACTTTTCTGCCGCCGTGGTTCAGGTAATTATTCAGTGCAGACAGCACAGACTTTTTACACAGGCAAAAAACCGGATGTGTATTGCCATCGCTGCTAACGATGGCAATATCTGCATCATGCCCAATTAGTGCATCCTGCAAACGGGTGGCTAAATCTAGAGGCAGTAATGGTGAGTCGCATGGCACTGTAAGCACATGCTCGCTGTTGGCATATTTCAGCCCAAGCTGCATGCCTGCAAGCGGGCCGGCAAAATCGGCGATTTCATCTTGCAGTATCTGGTAGCCAAACGCCTGATACGTTTCTAATTCACGATTGGCATTGATGATAATTTTGTCCACTTGCGGTGTTAAGCGGGCAATAACTTGAGTAATAAGCGGTTTTTGCTGGAACAGTACCAGGCCTTTATCTAGGCCACCCATGCGTATCGCCCTGCCACCAGCAAGAATAATGGCTGAAATCGACACGCTTAGCCGCCTGTATGTGACATAAACCTTATGACCGCAGGTTCTGCGCGGCGCAGGTCAAAGTCGTGCCCTTTGGGTTTAATCGACATGCTGTTTAAGATCGCCTGTATGACAGGCATATCATCATCCGGGTGCTGACGAAGAAGTGGCATCAGCTCGATTTTATCTTCCTGACCCAGGCATAAAAATAATTCGCCTTTGCAGGTGATACGTACTCGGTTGCAGCTTTCACAGAAATTGTGGCTGTGCGGTGAAATGAAGCCGATTCTAGTATGCGTGTTAGCCACCTGCCAGTAGCGTGCAGGCCCCCCGCTGCTATGGGTGCTAGGTGTAAGTGTGTATTTACTTTTCAGCAGTTTCAGCGTGTCAGAATTGCTGACAAAAGTAGACTCACGGGTATGGTTAACTTCCCCCAGTGGCATCTCTTCAATGAAAGAAATGTCAATGGCCTGTGCGATAGCAAAATCTACTAATGGCACGGCTTCATCATCATTGACGCCAGACATCAGCACGCTGTTGAGTTTAATGTTTTCAAAGCCAGCCTGTTTTGCTGCCTGAATACCGTTGAGTACTTTATCTAAATCGCCGGTGCGAGTGATAGATTTAAAGCGCTGACTATTCAAACTATCTAAACTGATGTTGATGCGTTTGACGCCGGCATTTTTCAAATCCTGCGCTTGCTTTTCTAATTGGCTGCCATTCGTGGTGAGTACTAATTCGTTCAGGTTTTGCAGATGACCGATTTCATTAAACAACCATAAGGCGTTTTTACGCACCAGCGGTTCGCCGCCTGTGATGCGTACTTTAGTGACACCTAGTCTTATAAAGATTTTAACCAGTCGGGCGCATTCTTCCAGACTCAGAACTTCGTCACGCGGCAGGAATGTCATATCTTCCGCCATGCAGTATACACATCGGAAATCGCAGCGGTCGGTGATAGACAGGCGAATATAGTCAATTTTGCGACCAAATTGGTCTATCAACTCACTGGGAATTTTTTGTGCGAGCATGGGCACTTTTTTAATCATTACAGGTCGGTATAGTTAGCAATAAACAACTGTATTATACTAGCACTAACTTTAATTAATGTTAGTCGATTCGGAGAGAATAGCTTGTCTGATTTACAAACAACACATGAAATTAGCGCAGCAGTTATTGATGCGCTAATTGCTAAGCATCGGCAGCAGCCCGGTGCTTTATTACCACTTTTGCATGCTATTCAGGATGCTGTCGGATATGTGCCGGAGTATTGCTATGCATCTATCTCTAAAGCTTTGAGTTTGTCTGTAGCAGAAGTTCACGGTGTTGTGACTTTTTACCATCATTTTCGCACACACAAACCAGGTCGCCACATTATGCAGATCTGTCGTGCTGAATCTTGTCAGGCCATGGGTTCTGAAGTATTAGAAGCGCATGCCAAGTCATGCTTAAATGTGGATTACCACCAGACTACAGCTGATGGCGCTATTACACTTGAGCCAGTTTACTGTATGGGTAACTGTGCATTGTCACCTACTGTGGTGATCGATGATGAAATTTACGGGCGCGTATCTCCAGCAGAATTAGACGCTCTGATTACAGAGGCTAAGGTTTCGGAGGTTAAAGCGTAATGGTTACTAAAGTTTATATTCCGCGTGATTCTAGTGCACTTGCTGTCGGCGCTGAAAAAGTGGCGGTTGCAGTTGCAGTGGAAGCAAAAATACGCGGTCTAGATGTCGAGATTATCCGTAACGGTTCACGTGGCCTTTACTGGATGGAAACCATGGTTGAGGTGGCAACAGAACAAGGCCGTGTCGCTTATGGACCGGTTAAAGTGAAAGATGTCGCCTCGCTTTTTGATGCTGACTTTATGCACGGCAAACCACATGCTTTGAGCTTGGGTTTGACTGAAGAAATTGAATGGCTGAAAAAACAGCAGCGTTTGACATTTGCCCGTGTAGGCATCACTGATCCGGTGTCGCTTGAGGATTACATTGCACATGATGGCTACAAAGGGCTGAAAAATGCACTTAAGTTATCGGGTGCAGAAATTGTAAAAACAGTGACAGACTCCGGCTTGCGTGGTCGTGGCGGTGCAGCATTCCCTACCGGTATTAAATGGAATACGGTCTTGGGCTGTGAATCTGAGCAGAAATATATTGTATGTAATGCAGATGAGGGTGACTCCGGTACCTATTCAGATCGCATGATTATGGAAGGCGATCCTTTCGTACTGATTGAAGGTATGACCATTGCCGGTGTGGCTGTTGGTGCAACGCAGGGCTATATTTATCTGCGTTCAGAATATCCGCATGCGTTAGTGACGCTGAATGAGGCGATTGAAGCAGCCAATCAGGCAGGTTACTTAGGTGATAATATTCTTGGTAGCGGCAAAACGTTCAATCTGGAAGTGCGTCGTGCTGCGGGTGCCTATGTTTGCGGCGAAGAGACTTCTCTGCTGGAGAGTCTTGAAGGTAAACGTGGGCTGGTGCGATTTAAGCCTCCATTGCCGGCGATTGAGGGATTGTTCGGCAAGCCAACGGTTGTTAATAATGTAATTTCACTGGCGACAGTGCCGATTATTCTCGATAAAGGGGCGCAGTTCTACGCTGATTACGGTATGGGACGATCACGTGGCACACTGCCGATTCAGCTTGCAGGTAACCTGAAACATGGTGGTTTGGTAGAGTTGGCGTTTGGCGCAACATTACGTGAGCTTCTGTACAGCTATGGCGGCGGTTCTGCCAGCGGCAAGCCAATCCGTGCCGTGCAGGTCGGTGGTCCGCTTGGTGCATATCTGCCGGAGAGCCAGTTTGATACGCCGCTTGATTACGAAGAGTTTGCCAAGCTATGGGCAGTGCTGGGTCATGGTGGTATTGTTGCTTTTGACGACAGCGTAGACATGGCAAAAATGGCACGTTATGCGTTTGAGTTCTGTGCGGTTGAGTCCTGCGGTAAATGTACGCCATGTCGCATCGGCTCTACACGCGGTATGGAAGTGATTGATAAAATTACTTCTGGCAAAGATCACGCTAAAAGTATCCAGCTGGTGCGTGATTTAAGTGACACTATGCTTAACGGCTCGCTTTGTGCATTGGGTGGCATGACGCCATATCCGGTGCTTAGTGCGCTTAATCATTTTCCAGAAGACTTTGGTGTTTCATCAGCTGGTCTTTCATCAGAGGCCAAGTAGCCTGATTGCAGGGTAGGGATAAATTATGGACGAGATCAAATATAATCCAAAAACGGATTACGGCACACCGACTAGCCAGTCAACTAAAAAAGTGACGCTGACAGTAGACGACAGGCAGATAATAGTGCCTGATGGAGTATCTATTATGCATGCGGCAGCATTGGCAGGCATCACGGTACCTAAGTTATGTGCCACAGATAGTCTGGAGCCATTCGGTTCATGCCGGCTGTGTCTGGTAGAAATTGAAGGTCGCCGCGGCTATCCTGCATCATGTACCACGCCGGTGGCGGACGGTCTGGTGGTGCATACGCAAACGCAAAAGCTTGCCGATATACGCCGCGGCACCATGGAACTCTACATTTCAGACCATCCGCTGGATTGTCTGACCTGCGCCACTAACGGTGACTGTGAACTGCAGGACATGGCAGGTGCAGTTGGCCTGCGCGAAGTCCGTTATGGTTATGATGGGGAAAACCATCTTAAAGCTGCTAAAGATGAAAGTAACCCGTATTTCACCTTTGATCCGAGTAAATGTATTGTCTGCTCGCGCTGTGTGCGCGCTTGCGAAGAAACGCAGGGTACGTTTGCACTGACTATTTCCGGTCGTGGCTTTGACTCAAAAGTCTCAGCCGGCAACAAGAGTTTCCTCGATTCTGAATGTGTATCTTGCGGTGCCTGTGTACAGGCTTGCCCGACAGCTACCCTGATAGAAAAAACCGTGATTGAAGCTGGTACGCCGGAACATAGCGTGACGACTACCTGTGCATATTGCGGTGTAGGTTGCAGCTTCGACGCGGAAATGAAAGGCGAAGAAGTTGTGCGCATGACGCCAAGCAAGCACGGCGGCGCTAATCATGGTCATTCCTGTGTGAAAGGACGTTTCGCATGGGGTTATGCAACACATAAAGACCGTATCACTACACCGATGATACGTAAGAGTATTAAAGACCCCTGGCAGCAGGTAAGTTGGGATGAGGCGATCAGCTATGCTGCACGTGAGCTTAGCCGAATCAATGATAAATACGGCAAGGATGCGATTGGCGGTATTACTTCATCACGTTGTACTAATGAAGAAGTTTACGTAACACAGAAACTGATTCGCGCCGTGTTTGGTGTGAATAACGTAGATACCTGTGCGCGTGTCTGCCATAGTCCTACCGGTTATGGATTAAAGCAAACGCTGGGTGAGTCAGCCGGTACGCAGACCTTTGACTCAGTGATGCAGTCAGATGTGATTTTTATTATCGGTGCTAACCCAACTGATGGTCACCCGGTATTCGCTTCACAGATGAAACGTCGTTTGCGCGATGGTGCCAAATTAATCATCGCCGACCCGCGCGAAATCGATCTGGTTGCTAATTCTCCGCATATCCGTGCTCATCACCACCTTAAATTGCGTCCGGGTACTAACGTCGCTTTAGTTTCTGCGCTTGCTCACGTGATTGTTACCGAAGGCCTAGTGCAGGAAGACTTTGTTAAAGCGCGCTGCGAGTGGGATTCATTTGTGGCATGGCAAGATTTTGTGGCTAAGCCGGAAAACTCACCTGAAGCCTTGTCAGAGGAGATTGGCGTAAAAGCCGAAGATATCCGAGCTGCGGCCCGTCTTTATGCAACTGGCGGAAATGCGGCAATCTATTATGGTTTGGGCGTTACTGAGCATAGCCAGGGCTCAACTACCGTGATGGGTATTGCTAATCTGGCAATGGCAACTGCCAACATCGGTCGTGAAGGCGTGGGTGTTAACCCATTGCGCGGTCAGAACAATGTACAGGGTTCCTGCGATATGGGCTCCATGCCACACGAGTTTCCGGGCTACCGACATGTTGCTGACTATGCAACACGTGCATTGTTCGAAACAGCGTGGAATCGACCTTTAAGCAGCGAGCCTGGTTTACGCATTCCGAATATGCTAGATGAGGCCATTGAGGGTAGCTTTAAGGGCTTGTATTGTGTGGGTGAAGATATTGTGCAGTCAGATCCGAACACCCAGCACGTGACTCATGCCTTGGAGAATATGGAGTGCGTAATCGTGCAGGATCTGTTCCTGAATGAAACTGCAATGTTTGCACATGTGTTCTTCCCAGGCGCGTCATTCTTGGAGAAAAGCGGAACGTTCACCAATGCTGAGCGAAGGATTTCACCGGTACGCCGCGTCATGAAACCTAAGAATGGCTATGAAGACTGGGAAGTAACCGCTAAATTATCAGAAGCCTTGGGTTATCCGATGGGTTATAAACATGCGTCTGAAATTATGGATGAAATAGCGTTGTTAACGCCTACCTTCCACGGCGTAAGTTTCAAAAAACTGGATGAATTGGGCAGTATTCAATGGCCATGTAATGAGGAGCATCCAAACGGAACACCGATTATGCATATTGATGAGTTCGTGCGTGGTAAAGGCAAGTTCTTTATTACACAGTATGTACCGACTACCGAGAAAGTGAATGCTAAGTTTCCGCTGATATTAACGACCGGCCGCATTCTGTCGCAATACAACGTGGGTGCGCAAACACGTCGCACACAGAATACTGCATGGCATCCTGAAGATATTCTGGAAATTCATCCGCATGATGCTGAAGATCGCGGTATTAAAGAAGGTGATTGGGTCGGTATTGCCAGTCGCGCCGGTGAAACTGTACTGCGTGCTAAAATT
>Ga0105097_10001582_pt1 | contig 10961 bp, 9 predicted proteins | sample PPLLak12cMay2015_FD_87035 | JGI IMG/M metagenome (GOLD analysis project Ga0105097, IMG submission 87035) | Freshwater sediment microbial communities from Prairie Pothole Lake near Jamestown, North Dakota, USA - PPLs Lake P7 Core (1) Depth... | ecosystem: Environmental > Aquatic > Freshwater >... | reverse complement strand
GGAAGAAGTGATGGCGATCGAGGCGGACCTGCTGCAGCTGTACGCCGACCCATCCTTGAGCGAACCGCCAGCCGAGCTAATGAAACGCGGCGGGGCTTACTACTCCACCCTGGCGACCGAGCTGCTCAATTCGCATTACAACGACCTGGGACAGGTTCATGTGGTCAATGTGCCCAACCGGGGAGCGGCGCCGGGCTGGCCGGATGACTGGGTCATCGAGCTTCCCTGCCGGGTGGACCGCCAGGGAATCCACCCCCTGCCGGCCAAAGGGCTGCCGGCGACTTGCAACGAGCTGGTGCAGCAGGTGAAGACCTACGAGCTTTACACAGTGGAGGCGGCTGTAACCGGCAACCGGGAAGCGGCTTACCAGGCACTGATGGCGCATCCGCTGGGGCTCCCGCCAAGAACGGGCGGGGCTTCGCTCCCCAGCCGGGAGGGCCTGCCTGCCGGAATGGATAAATGGGAGTTTGGGCGGATCGTGCTGAATGACCTGCTGGAGACCAACCGCGCCTGGCTGCCCCAGTTTTTTAAAGCATACTAACCGGAGACATCGACCAGGAATTTTCGACAACGGAATCAGCGGCAGCAACTACCTGGCGAGAAACGACCAGGGCATGCACGGCCTGCAGATACGGGTACATCAAAGCGTCTCTTTCCAGGAAGGGGACGCCCTGCCGCAGCAGGCGGTAAACCGGTGCGGTGCCGGCACCCAGGCTGGCCCCCGCGCCAATCGCTTGGCGGCGAAAGTCGATGCCCTGGGCAGCACACAGCAGCTCGATAGCCAGGATATGCTCGACGTTATCCAGGATGGCGGCGACGTGCTGGGCGGCGGTGAGCCCCATGCTGACGTGGTCTTCGACGTTGGCCGAGGAGGGGATGGTATCGACACTGGCAGGGTGGGCCAGCGACTTGTTCTCGCTGGCTAAGGCCGCGGCAGTGTACTGGGTAAGCATGAAGCCCGAGTTCAAGCCGCCGCCCTGGGTTAAGAAGGCAGGCAGGACATGGGCGTTGCTGGCTTCGTCGGTCAGGCGCATAATACGGCGCTCGGAAATGTTGCCGAGCTCGGCCAGGGCGATGGCCAGGTAGTCCATAGCGATGGCCAGCGGCTCGCCATGGAAATTACCACCGGAGAGCACAGTGATCTCGCCGCTCGACTCATCTACAAAGAGCAGGGGGTTGTCGGTAACGGCATTCAACTCCAGGTCGATGACCCAACGGGCGTAAGCAATCGCATCGCGGGCGGCGCCGTGCACCTGGGGGATGCAGCGCAGGGTGTAAGCATCCTGGACATTGGCAGCATCATGGTGGCGGGTGAAATCGCTGCCGGCCAGCAGGGCTCTCAGGTAAGCAGCACAGTTAGACTGCTGGGGATACGGGCGCAGGCGCTGGATGCGCTCATCGAAGGCCAGGACGGTGCCGTGCAGGGCCTCCAGGCTGAGGGCACCGGCGATGTCGGCCAGCTGCCCAATATGCAGGGCACGCTGCACATTTAGGGCGCCCAGGGCGCACATCACGGCAGTGCCGTTGGTGAGGGCCAGACCTTCCTTGGCAACCAGACGGGCAGGCTGCAGGCCAACCTGAGCCAGCGCCTCGTAGGCTGGCATTAGCGCGTCACCCCGCGACGCTGCGCGGGACTCGTCCCGCGACGCTGCGCGGGACTCGTTCCCCAGGCGGGCTTCGCCCTCGCCGATCAGCACACAGGCCATATGAGCCAGGGGGGCCAGGTCGCCGCTGGCGCCCAGCGAGCCTTTCTGCGGGATGAGGGGGTGCACGCCGCGGTTGAGCATCTCCTGCAGGAGCTGCAGGGTGGACAGGCGGATGCCGGAGTGGCCGCGTGCCAGGGTGTTGAGGCGGATGAGCATGATGGCGCGCGTGGTGGGGACATCGAAAGGCTGGCCGACGCCCGCGGCATGGCTGAGCAAGATGTTACGCTGCAGGGCCTCGACCTCATCCGGCGGGATGATGCGATCCTTGAAGGCGCCGAAACCGGTGGTGATGCCGTAAGCAATCTCGCCGCGGCGGATGAGCTGCTGCACGGCCTGCGCGGCGCGTTCGACACGTTGGCCGGCAGCCGGAGAAAGCTCGATGCGTGGTCTGCCAGGAATACCGCTGGCGACTGTGATAACCTGCTCAAGGGTCAGGGATTGTCCGTCCAGAAAGAGAGAATCAGTCATGGGAGTCAAATGATACCATTTCATACACAATTTGCAAATTTCTAACAGGCAGATTGGTAATACTTGACGCCCAAAACGTTTTGGGATAATATATTTATCTCCAAAACGTTTTGGGCAGCTATCTATTCGTCGCCCATTGATGAATTTCGGTCTGTCGACCATTCTCAACAGTTCTGTGATTTTCGGTCGAAGGTGGTTTGATGCCAATCACGATACGCGACGTGGCGAAACGATTGAACCTTTCGATTACCACCGTATCGCGGGCACTGGATGGGTACGATGATGTGTCCGAAGAGACGCGCCAGCGCGTACGCCAGGCCGCGCAGGAAATGGGCTATTTCCCCAACCAGGCCGCCCGCCACCTGCGTCGGCAGCGCTCGGATGCGATTGGATACATCCTGCCAGCAACACAACCGCGCTTCGCCGATCCTTTTTTTTCAGAATTCATCGCCGGGTTGGGCGATGAAGCTGCCCAACACCAGGTCGACCTGGTTATTTCTACAGCGCCACCGGATAGCGACCAGGAGAAATGGCTGTACCAGACCTGGGTGCAGGGTCAAAAAGTGGATGGGGTCATCCTCCACCGCATCCGCCTGGTGGACTGGCGTATCGATTACCTGATCCAGGCCGGTTTTCCCTTCGTTTCACTGGAAAAACCGCTGCCAGAAGGTGATTTCACCTACATAGAAGTGGACAATCGCAACAGCGTGGCCGCAATGGTGCAGCACCTGAGGGAGCGCGGCTATCAGCGGATTGCTTACATTGGAGGGCCGGAAACGCTCAAAATCCAGGCTGAGCGTTTCGCTGGCTACCAGGCAGGCCTGGAAAAGGCGGGTTTCGCATACGACCCTAAACTGGTTGCAGCCGGCGATATGACCAGCCCGGAGGGGTACCGGCAGGCACTGCAAATCCTGCACCTGCCCCAACCGCCGGACGCTTTCATCTGTGTCAATGACGAAACCGCATTTGGTGTAATGCATGCCGTCGACGAGGCCGGTCTGGCCGTTGGGCCGGAGGTGGGGGTGGCCGGCTTCGACGGCGTACAAACAGCCGGGTACAGCCAGCCACCCTTAACGACGTTGGACCAGCCAGTCTATGATATTGCCCGGCATCTTGTGGGAATGCTGCTGGCCGAGCTCAATCCCGAATCCCAACCGGAACACCAGTTTGTGATCGTCCCGAAACTGCTGGAACGGCAATCAACCTGCGGAAGGGTAGGAGACCATTGCAGGCACGGGGCAGGTACAGAACCGCAACCATGACTGGCGGAGTCATAATAAAAGGGGAGATGGAGGCTGGTATGCAAAAGATAGTCGTTGCAGGGGCGCTGGGCGAATGCGTGCATGTTGCTGGGGTGATGAATTTCCTGCGCCTGGCTGAAGTGGCTGGGTGGCGAACGGTATTCCTGGGACCGGCTGTTTCAATTGAAGAGATACTGGCGGCTGCCCGGCGTGAACAGGCGACCCTGGTGGGCGTCTCCTACCGGCTGACTCCCGAGACTGGCGAGCGCCTGTTGGGTGCATTCGCCGAAGCAGCAGACGAGCTGCACGCTGCCGGGGTACGCTTCGCCTTTGGCGGTACTCCACCGGTCGCCGAGCGGGCCCGGATGCTTGGTTTTTTTGAGCGCACCTTCGACGGCAGCGAGCCGACCGAAGCGGTGCTGGCCTACCTGAAAGGCCAGGTACACGAGAAAACCGGCCAGGCAGACATCCCACAATCTACGGTGGAGCGTATTCACTGGAAAGCACCCTACCCGCTGATCCGGCATCACTTCGGTCTGCCGAGCGTGGAGGCTACTCAGGAAGGGATTGCCCAGATTGCCGAAGCAGCTGCCCTGGATGTGATCTCGCTGGGTATCGACCAGGATGCCCAGGCAAACTTCTTTCACCCAGAACGGCAGGAGCTGCGGCGCAAGGGAGCGGGCGGGGTGCCGGTGCGCAGCGCCGAAGTCTACCGCCGGCTGTATGAAGCCAGCCGATCCGGCAATTACCCTCTGCTGCGCACATATTCCGGCACGGACGATTTCCTGCGCCTGGCCGAGCTGTACGTCGAGACGATCAACATCGCCTGGTGCGCCATACCGCTGTTCTGGTTCAACCAGATGGACGGACGGGGGCCGTGGGAACTGGAAGGGTCGATCCGGGAGCACCAGCAGGTGATGACCTGGTACGGGGAGCGGGGCATCCCGGTGGAACTGAACGAGCCGCACCACTGGGGGATGCGCGACGCGCCGGATGTGGTCTTCGTCGTATCGGCTTTCCTGGCGGCGTACAATGCACGCGCCTGTGGGGTGAGGGATTATATTGCGCAGTTCATGTTCAACAGCCCCCCTGGACATTCGGACGCCATGGACCTGGCCAAGATGCTGGCGATTCTGGACCTGATCCAGCCCCTGGCAGGAGAGGACCCCCAGAAAGGGTCTTATTTCCGCATCTGGCGGCAGACACGCACGGGACTGCTGAGCTACCCGCTGGACCCCAATGCAGCCCGGGCGCACCTGGCTACCAGTATCTATGTCCAGATGGCGCTGCTGCCGCATATTGTGCATGTGGTGGGGCACAGCGAGGCGCACCACGCGGCGACTGCGGCAGATGTGATCGAGGCTTGCGGCCTGGCTCGCAGAGCAATCCAAAACGCCCTGCAAGGGGCGCCGGTGATGAGTTGCGACCCGGCGATACAAGAAAGGCGCTCGGAGCTGGTGGGTGAAGCCAGGATCACGCTCAAAGCGATCCAAGCGCTGGCGCCAGCCAGTGTACATGATCCCTGGAGCGACCCCGGCACCCTGAGGCGGGCGGTGACTTCAGGCATCCTGGATGCCCCCCAGCTGCGCAACAACCTGTTCGGGCGGGGCAGCGTGCGGACACGTATGCTGCACGGCGCCTGCCTGGCGGTTGACCAGGGTGACAACCCGATATCCGAGGCCGAACGCCTGGCCAATATTCAAATGGAGACTTGAAAAAGATGGACCCAGCAACTCGCTTCACTGTAATCGGAGCCGGGCATGGCGGCAAAGCCATGGCAGCTCACCTGGCCCTGATGGGCTTTTCTACCACGCTGTATAACCGCACCTTTACCCACATAGAAGCCATCCAAAAACGAGGCGGGATCGAGCTGGAATGCGGTGAAGGAGCCCCTTGCGGCTTCGGCAAGCTGTCGCTGGTGACCAGCGACATGCAAGAAGCGCTGAACAAAGCAGAGGTAATCATGGTTGTGGTGCCTTCCTCGGCGCATGCCGATATCGCCCGCTCAGCCGCGCCGCACCTCAAGGATGGGCAGATCGTGGTGCTGCACCCGGGACGCACCTGCGGAGCGTTAGAATTCCACAAAGCGCTGCAGGACTCGCGCTGCACGGCGGATGTAACGGTGGCCGAGGCGGAAACTTTTATTTATGCCAGCCGATCAGAGGGGCCTGCCCAGGCGCGCATTTTCCGCATCAAGGAGGCGGTGCCGTTGGCCGCGCTACCCGCCACGCGCACCCAGCGGGTGCTGGACGCTATAAACCCGGCATACCCGCAGTTCATCGATGGGGTGAACGTGCTGCACACCGGGCTGAATAACATGGGCGCGATTTTCCACCCAGCCCTGACGCTGCTTAACTGCGGGTGGATCGAAGCCACGCATGGTGACTACCAGTTTTACATCGATGGAGTCACTCCTTCGGTGGCACGCGTGCTGGAAGTGCTGGACCGCGAGCGGGTAACGGTGGCCTCCTCACTGGGCATCCGGGCGCGCACGGCGATGGAGTGGCTGGAGTTGGCCTATAATGCCACCGGCCAGGATTTGAACGAGGCCATCCACAACCAACCGGGCTATTACGGCATCAAGGCGCCCAGCGCTCTCAACCACCGCTATATCTTCGAGGATGTACCCATGTCACTGGTGCCGATTGCTTCGCTGGGAGCACGTTTTGGGGTATCGGTGCGCGGTATGGACAGCATCATTCGCCTGGCATGCATCATCCACCGCACCGATTACTGGCGCCGCGGCCGCACGGTAGACAAGCTGGGGCTCAGTGATTTAGGCGTGAGCGAGCTAACCCGATTTGTGAATGAGGGAATCAGGTATTAGCCATGATTAAAAACTGCATGAAACGCAATGTGATCTCTATTCCGGCAACGGCAACCATCCGGGAAGCCGCCGGGTTGGTCGTCGCGCATCACATTGGCCAGCTGCCTGTAACCGACGAGGCTGGCAGGCTGGTAGGCATCGTGGATTTGCAGGATATCCTGTCACTTGAATTACCCGATATTTTCAAACTTCTGCCGGATGTCGATTTCGTGCATGATTTCGGTGCCGTTGAAACAACCCGGCCCACCGAGCAGGAGCTCTCGCAACCGATTGCGACTCTGGCCCGGCAGGCCACCTCAGTTCCTGAGACGTGCGGCTTGCTGCGAGCCTATGCGCTGATGTTGAAACATGATCTCCACGACCTGCCAGTTGTCACGGATAGCGGTCACCTGGTTGGAATCGCCTCGCGAGTCGATCTGGGGACGGCTATCTTATCGCTCTGGAAGGACCCGGCGACCTAGACACCATGATTGAGGTACTGGTTGCGGTTGCCATTTTTCTGGCCTGCCTGGGGTTGATTTTTTCAGAAAAGCTCAACCGCACGATTGCCGCGTTTGTGGGGGCGGTGCTGATGGTGGGAGCAGGCAAAATATTTAACTTTTACGATGAGACAGAAGCTATCGCCGCCATCGACTTTAATACACTGGGCCTGTTGCTGGGAATGATGGTGCTTGTAGCGCTGCTGGAACCGACCGGCTTCTTCCAATACCTGGCGGTGTGGGCGGCGCGGTTGTCGCGCGGCAAACCGGTGCGGCTGCTGATCCTGCTGGGCAGCGTGACGACGGTGTTATCGATGTTCCTGGATAATGTAACCACGGTGGTATTGATCGCCCCGGTCACAATCCTGATCTGCGAGATTTTGGGCGTCAGTGCGCTGCCTTATTTGATGGCGGAGGCGCTGCTCTCGGATACCGGAGGGGTGGCTACATTGGTAGGTGATCCACCCAATGTATTGATCTCGTCAGTGGCGGGTTTTACCTTCAACGATTTCTTGACCCACTCGCTTCCTATGGTGTTGATTGCCTGGCTGGCTGCCCTGCTGCTAATCCGCTACTTGTTCCGCAAAGAATTATCCATACCACCTTCCAACCCCGATGCGATCCAGCTGCTGGACCTGGAACAGACGCTACATGACCGGACAACAACCCGGCGAGTGCTAATTGTCCTGGGAATAGCCCTGCTGGCCCTTTTTATTCATGGCTGGCTACAGGTCAGCCCGGCCTATATCGCCCTAGCGGCGGCGGCAGCGGCCTTGATATGGCTGAGGCCGGAGCCGGGCTCGATCTTGCAGAGAGTAGAATGGAATGTACTGGTGTTTTTCGCCACCCTGTTCATCATCGTGGGAGGCCTGGAAGCTGCAGGGGCCCTGGATGGCCTGGTCACACTGTTTGGACGCGCCGGGAGTATGTCTCCGGTCTTATTTGGGGTAATCTTGATCTGGCTGGTGGCAGGCATATCGGCTATTGTCGATAATGTGCCGGTCACTATTGCGCTGATCCCCGTCATTCAAGGGCTGGGAGCGGCCGGAATGAACACGAATCCCCTGTGGTGGGCGCTGGTTTTTGGGGCTGGGTTTGGCGGCAACGGCACGATCATTGGCTCAACTGCCAATATTGTCGTCACGAATCTATCCGAGAAAACCCACACCCCAATCACAAGTCGGCTCTGGAACCGGCGCGGCCTGCCGGTGATGCTGGTAACCTGCCTGATTGCAAGTATTTTTTATGTCGTTGCCTATCCACTGCTTCTAAAATGAAAGCATGAGTAAAGCGTTCTATAGAACAGGAGGTGCGATCTATGTATATGATTTTGTTTGTCCTGGATAACCCAGACCAATTGGATGAGGTCCTGGATGTGTGGTCCGGGATTGGCATCCGCGGGGTGACGATTATTGAAAGCACCGGCATCCAACGCCAGCGCAAGCAGTTGATACCAATGCGCTATCTTTACCAGACCGCAGGTGATATTGAAGAAGGGCACATAACCTTGCTGGCAGTGGTGGATGGCGAGGCAGTGGTGCTGGAGTGCCTGGAAGCGACCGAGGCGCTGATAGGCGATCTGTCTAATCCCCAGACTGGGGTGTTTGCCGCCTGGCCCCTGGCCGTGGTAAAAGGCGTCCCAAAGAATTACCCCCCGGTGGCATGATATGGTCTGGCTTCAATTTATCTTCAGCGCAGTGGTGATAGTGTTGGCGGCCATCCAGCTGGCCAAGTATGGGGATGTGATTGCCATCCGCACGCGGCTGGGCGGGATGTTCGTGGGGGTGATCCTGCTGGCGGGCGCCACCTCACTGCCGGAATTGCTGACTACGATCAGCGCGGTGCAGCAGGGCGTGCCCAACCTGGCGGCCGGCAACCTGCTGGGCAGCAACATGATCAACATGTTCTTGCTGGCGATCCTGGACCTGATGCACCGCAAGGAAAGGTTACTGCGCAAAGCAGCCCTTAAGCATGCTTTATCCGGCAGCCTGGCAGTGCTGATGATTGGCATGGTGGTCTTTTTCATCATCGCCAATATCCAGGGATCGGTGGGCTGGGTAGGCCTGGACAGCCTGGCGATCATTGTGGTTTATGTGATCTCCATCCGGCTTATCCAGACCAATGCTTCGCACAGCGGTCCGCCGGCAAGTACCGGAGAAATCCCCGAAGGGACGCCCAGCCTGAAGCGCGGGCTGCTGGGCTTCCTGATTGCTGCCGGCGTGCTGGTCATGATCACCCCGGTAATGGTGAGCGCCAGTGTGGGGATCGCCGAAATTACCGGTTTGGGGACAACCTTTATAGGCACCACGCTGGTGGCGCTGGTCACGTCCCTGCCCGAGCTGGTGACTACCATCGCAGCGGCGCGCATGGGAGCGGACGATATGGCGATTGGCAACCTGTTCGGCAGCAACCTATTCAATATGTTTGCCCTGGGTTTGACGGATTTCTTCTACCTGCAAGGCAGATTCCTGGGAGTGGTGGATCCGGCATTCCTGCTGGTTGGAATGCTGGGACTATTGATGACCTCGATGGCATTAATCGGGAATCTGGCACGGCTGGAGCGGCGGATCTTTTTTATCGAGCTCGATTCCCTGGCGCTAATCCTGGTGTACCTGGGCGGGCTGTGGCTGTTATACAGCCGCGGGATGTCGCCGTAAAGCGATGAGCAGCACAACACGCCCAACCTGCCTGGTACACAGCCTGGGCCTGGTTGACTACGAGCAGGCCTGGCGGTTGCAAGAAGCGCTGGCGGTGCAGATCGGCGCCGGGGGGCGCCCACCCACCTTGCTGCTGCTGGAACACCCGCATACTTATACTTTCGGCAGGCGGGGGCAGGCTGTAAACCTGCTGTGGAATGACAGAGAGCTGGCAAGCCGCGGGGTGCGGGTGTACTGGGTGGACCGCGGCGGGGATGTTACCTACCACGGACCGGGACAGCTAGTGGGCTACCCGCTGCTGCCGCTGGGGCATGCCCAGGCGAGCAAAGCGGCTGCAGAACAATTGCCGCAAGCCGATTACCTGGGCTACCTGCGCAAGCTGGAGCGGATGTTGATCACTGCGCTGCAGGAGCTGGGAGTGGGTGCAGTGCAGCTGCCTGGATTGACCGGCGTGTGGTCGCCGGCGGGGGCCAAGCTGGCTGCCATCGGCGTCAAAGTGGACGCGGGCGGCATCTCGCGACACGGGTTTGCCCTGAACGTGAGCCCAGACATAAGCTACTGGGAAGGAATCATCGGCTGCGGCCTGCACGACACGCCATCGACCAGCCTGGCGGAGCTGCTCGGCAATGCTCCGCCTATGGAGCGGGTAATACAGGCTGTCGTACGGTCCTTTGGAGAGATTTTCGAATACGAGATGACCCTGCAAGCCATAGATCGGGAACTTTTCCCCCCGGTTTGACATCTCTAGTAAAAGTTAGTACACTATCCTTATGCTCTGCCGCCGGCCCGGAATTTGCGGGTTTCGTGCCATAAACCGGCACGGAACTGCGCAAAGAATGCCTGGCGGCTCTATGCCCGATCTTTGGAGGATTGAATGGCCTCACAGACTTACCAGCTTTTGATGCGCACCGGCCCGACGCCGGGGAAAATTTTTGACCTGAACCAGCCAGAGCTGACCGTCGGCCGGGATATGGTGAACGCAATTGTGATTAACGATTCGGAAATCTCCCGCCGGCACGCCCGCCTGATAGCCCAACCGGGAGGTTATGTCGTCGAAGACCTGGGATCGACGAATGGAACTTTTGTCAACGGGCAGCGGCTGATGGGCCCGCACTTGCTGCGACCGGGTGAGCTGGTGCTGTTCGGCGAACATGTCAGCCTGGTGTACGAAGCGCTGGAGTTTGACCCGAACGCCACGCTGGTATCTGCGACTACAATCCAACCGCCGGCATACCCCATGCCGAATTACCAGCCGCCCGTGCCGGGAAGCATGCAGCCGATCCCGCAGGCGCGCAGCCAGCAGACCGCTTACGCCCAGCAAATCCCCCAGCAGCCTACTTACATCCCGCCGCAACCCCCACCCACGATGGGGGGAGGACAGTACCCTCCACAACAAGCCGACCCATACATCTACGAAGAAGAGCAGCCGCGTATCTCCCGCACCTGGCTGTGGGCCGGGCTGGGCTGCCTGGTGGTGATGCTGTGCGTGTGCGTGGGAGCGGCTTTCGTATTTGACAGCCTGAACCTGTACTGCACCCCTCCATTCAATATCCCGACAGAGTTTTTCGGGTTTACTTGCCCGT
>Ga0105097_10001580_pt1 | contig 10970 bp, 15 predicted proteins | sample PPLLak12cMay2015_FD_87035 | JGI IMG/M metagenome (GOLD analysis project Ga0105097, IMG submission 87035) | Freshwater sediment microbial communities from Prairie Pothole Lake near Jamestown, North Dakota, USA - PPLs Lake P7 Core (1) Depth... | ecosystem: Environmental > Aquatic > Freshwater >... | reverse complement strand
GTTAATGTCACATGCAGGATAATTGCCAGGACCCGTTCGAGAGTTGCCAGACCGAGCTGTGAAACAGAGACCACCATGATCGCCGGAACCAGGAGCATCAGCGCTTCAGCGATACCATGCCCCAGGCCAAAAATAACCGGTTGTGAGAATTCGCACTCCGCTGGTTGCAGTAAGAATTGTTTGAATAAAAAACGAAAACCCTCCTCAAAAACGCCTGCCGAGAATGCTATGATAATGCCAATCAATAAAGGATTCAGGGCATACGCCAGCATGAAATCCGTTGACTGTTGAAGATATTGCAGGATCGGCAATCGCAGCAATGGCTGTGAAATGATAAAACAGGCTGATCCTAAGAAAAACCAAAGAAGTCTATTCCTGATCAATGTATCACAGCCATCTCTTCTTATGCTGATGCAGATATATCAGTGATATTCACTTTTTCATCGTCTTTTTTCTTAAACCCATGGTAACGACGCATCATCCCTGCGAGTCTGGATTTTCGACAGATACTGAACACTCTGGAAACTATCAGGACCTGAAAGAAAAAAGGTTTCACCGATATATAATACATAACCTGTTCACGGATTAAGGGATATACGGGTGGATCACCGTCTCATGACAACAAGACGTATCACTAAGAGATATTTTTCAGCAGCAGCACCTGCTGGGGAATCCGGATTTTACTGGTCTTATAGAGCATTGCAGCATCGGTCCGGAAATAGGCATGGATGAGAATATCCCTCATTCCTGCCATGTCCCGCCATGCAATTTCCGGATGGGCATCCCTGATCTCAGCGGGTATCTTTTTTGCTGCTTCTCCGATGACGAATCGTCCATTGAAAAGTACGTTTTTCCTTGTTCCTTTGAGAGTCCCGATTCAGCCTCTTTGATCTTTTTTACATACGCAGGCCGTATTGCAGATTCCGGAGGATAGACGGCCTCGTCAATCTTTTCTTCAATACGGTCAAGTTTAACGAGAATATCTGAGAGAATCCGTTCGATCTTCGGATTGCCGGAATCTCCGGGAACAGACTCCATCACGCACGGTACTGTTTCACTGAAAGAAGCTTCTGTTGTGCGGAGAGATTCTGCCTTTCTCCTTCTGGCTTTTTCTGGCTGAATTTTATCAGAATAGTGCATAGCAACAGGTTCACGGGTTTTTTTTGTATTCAAGAGGCTTTTGTTGCAATCGTGATGCGATTAGTCATGGATTTTTTTATCCCTGGTCGCAGAGCAGGCTGCTTGTTTTTTAAGTGCTGGGATACCTGCCAGAAAAACAAAAGTTTTCAAACACCTCGTTAACGGCAGGGATCGGGTGAGAAGGAGAATAAAAGAAAATGAAAAAGATTATCCGTAGGTGTTCAGTACCATTTCTACAGAACCCTGCGGACTGCTGGACTGCATTTTAACCATAAATTTATCCCTGACCACCCATGTCGTTGCAGTCCCTCCTTTTGAAGTGACCGTACATTTTGTAGCGGTGAAGGTTCCTGCGGGAACGATTACTACCTCATCGATGGGGGAACAGGTTACCTGTGCATCCGAACTGACTTTGTTCGGGTCACTTGTTGTGTTGCCACTCGAGCTGCAGTCCATCTCAGTCGGCATTCCCTGGACCTGGTGGGCGCCTTCAAACCTCATGGTGCATGTTCCCGTCTGTTTATTATATTTATAATACATGGTCATTGCATCCGACCCGGAACCTGACGACATTCTGTATTCGACCCAGTTGTAAGAAAGGCCCCCGAACAAGCCTGAACCGCTTACAGCCGTTCCCGTTGCCGGTGCTGACGTTGTTGCTGCCGGGATACCAGCAGAAGTCGTTGTTGTTTGTGTTGTGGCTGTTGTTGGTGACGGTGGGGCGGTGCTCGCACAGCCTGCACATGCAGCGGTAATTACAACAAGCATAATCGTTATAATCATGATACGCGAAATTTTCATACCTCTTTCTCCAGTAAAGGACAATCCTCGTTTAGCAAAGGATGTCTCGTTCAAAAGGCTAACACGATTATATTAAAGGATTTCGAAAAAAATTTTAAAGGGGACAACAGGTTAATCCCACATCACACCTTCTCCTTCAATTCTCATGTTCCCACCGCATTGGGGACAGCGATACAACAACCCGGGAATTATTCAATGAGAATTTTTCCTTGTCCAGGGAAGTTTTTGTTCAGGATATTTTTCAAATGTTTTTGTGTAAATCAGATTTTGAAAAACGTTCTGAAACTCAAGACAAAGGGTTTAAAGTTCACGCATTAGTGTAATGCGCCCTGATATCTTCAGATAAAGATATCATGGAACGGAGTTGAAAGATATGGATCCAAAAGAAACAGTAATCATGGGAGCCGAAGCTAAATTAAAAGAAGCGGAAGCTAAATTGAAGGAAGCACAGGCAAAATTAGCAGAGTCAGAAGCTAAGTTAAAAGAGTGCCAGTTGAGCCTGAAAGGACCGATTAAATAATTTCAGAACAGGAGAGTGAATGCCAATGGAAAAAGTCCATTGGCTTCTTGTCCTTAAGAAGCGAAATACGATGATTATTTCGTTTTCAGGTCCTCATCTTTCGCTCGCGCCACATTGCCTACGCCCATTGCGCCGATCATGGATACAAATCCAGTAACGTCCTCAAGCGGTACACCCTTTCTCAACATCGGATATTCTGGATGGTTTGGATTTTGAAACTGATTTTGCAACAACAGGAAAGATTTTTGTATATCTTTCCGTTATTATAACCTGTTGCTCTGATATGAGGTAAAAATCTGCACAATTTCCTGATGATTCCACTGCATCATGAAGAACCTCATGCCAGTGAACGGACGGAGTTGAAAAAAATGTACGATAAAACTGTATCATGGATAGGTGAAAAAACCATGCCGAATGAGACCGTAAACCGGATAGTAAATGAAAAAGTTGCCGATGCTGATATTTTGAAAACCCAGACAGCCGAAACTTTGGAAGACGCTGCCCGCAAGTTGCGGATGGCTGACGTGTCAGCGCAGGGTGAGCATGTCAAGCAGATCCTGCAGGATGTCGAGGACCGGGTAAACCAGTTCAAGGCAGATATTGGCGCCGGGTATCATTCAATGGAAGCAGATTACCATAAGAGGGTGGAACCGGTAGAGAACATCATCGCCGATCACCCCATTCCTTCAGTGCTGATCGCAGCCGGCATAGGTGCCTTCATAGGAATGCTCATCTGTAAAGCACACGACTGACGCGAGATCGTATGGATAATAAAATCGGAAAAATCTTTTTCCTCCTGATTTTTTTTCACGGTGTTGTGCAGGTCCGGCAACCGCAGCGATAAACACGATTTCTCAGGGAAATGCAGTATTCATCGGTGAAGAATGGCTTGATATATCTGCTGCCAGGGGCCGGATACCCGGATTGGACTGGGGGCTTCGGCTGCGGATATCACTACCACTTCCCAGACAAATACGGTTGATCTCACCGGCAGAATCACCAGTATGGTCAATCCCTCTGAGTTTGACGGCTCTCCTGGCAACTGGTATCGGCTCAACGGTGCCGGAAAAGCAGAGCAATTGCAGGGATCCGATACCCGGTCATCGCAGCAGGGTTTGCAGACCGCGTGAGCGCCGTTGCAGGAGACCTTGACGTAGTTGCAGTCCCGTGGATCAAAGTAACATCTCCCTTAACTGAAGTCCTGTCGAAGCGGGTTGCCGGGCAGCCGTCGATGCAGTCGGAGGTCCCTTCACCGATCCGTCCGGGAACAAACACCGGATACGGCTGGTTCTACCCCATCCCCGGAAAGGATAACGGAGGTCCTTGCAGCTGCCTGCCCGCAGGAAAAATAATTCCTTGTTCAGAAAGGTTATCAGGAAAATCACATTCCGGCAGGTTGTTATTGAACAGGAAGGGGGATTAACCTGGGAAGGACCGGGGCACGTACACTCCTTTGTCCATGACCGGGACAAGATCAAAAAATCAGGATTATATCCTCCCCCATCGTTAAATCACTGTATCACAACGGGAGAAGAGATTTCATGGTTTTCATGTACTATAGTCAGGGAGTATCATCGCAATACCAGGATTTTACCGAACGTCTTGTATCGCACCTGGCACTCAGGGGAACCGAGATTACCCAGCAGGTGCTCAGACCGGCCGATGCCCAGATGCATGTCAAACATACCGATGAACAAGGGCACCTTGATATCGCGGTAGACAACGAAAATGTCAGGGTCACGTATAACGTTGACCGGCAGCACAAGGAGGTCTCAAAGGGGATCATGGGTGCAATCGCAGGAGCGGGTATCGGGGGTGTCCTCGGAAATGTCCTTCGTAAGAACCAGAGTACCGGTGATGCGATCACCGGGGCTCTCGGGGGAGCGGCGGCAGGGGGGGCCTACCAGGCATACCAGGGATGGGACGAGTCCAAAAACGAGCGGACTGCATTTGCGGCCGTCCTTGCAGAAACGATAAAAGAGGTCGAGGATGAGCTCCAGTATATCATCCAGGGCCATGAGCAGGCAAAAGAGGCGATCCGGGAAAAAGGACGCCAGAAACTGGAAGAGGATGCACAGAAATCAGATGAGTTCCGGTCCATGCTTGAAGATCTCTATGGAGAGGTTTTAGCCGTTCAGCAGGAGATCGAGATGGCCGGGACCGAGGGCACGAACGTGACAAAAGCGAAGGGGCGGATTGCGCGGGCAGAAAGCCTTTACAAGGAGGCACAGGCTTCTTTTGACAAAAAAGAATTCGGGATGATAAAACCAAAAGTCACTGCCACCCGGAATATCGTGGAGATGGCGCGACAGGCCCTGTCAGAAGCCCAGTCAGGATCATAAGTCTCCCGGCGGGACGGAAAAAAAACCCTTTTTTGATTCAGGGAATATCATCCAGTCCTTTGAGACCGAAAGGGAAATGATGTACAAACGCTGGCGCAGAGCGGAGTATCCGGGCTTTGGATCAACGATGAAGGGGTATGAATCCCCGATATAAGTCCATCAATAATGTGATGAGATAATTCCCGGGAGGTTACTGAGAACCATGACGTTCAGATCCTGCAGTTTCGTGGAAACCATAACGAATCTCTGAGGTATTTTTGAACGAATCTCCCCACCGGTACTTCGAGTACGTACGCAGTTCCTGCGATCAGTCCTTTGAATTCTTTCACCGGGAAGAGGCGGTTGCACCCCGGAACCTCCTTCCCGGGAGTTAACGTAATCCGGTACCGCTCATGGATTGAGTGATAACCCTGTAGAGTCGGGTGAACCTGGTACGGGATTCCCCCCCAACAGTACGATGCGATACCGGGAGAAGCAGACAACCGGTGATCCCGTGGTGATAGTCACCCGTCTCAGAATCTGTTACAAAATCTGATACGAAGGAAAGATTTTATAAAATATCCCGGATAAGCCCAGACAGGACAGAGGAAGCACCATGCAGCAGATTACCGGCAGTAAAAAATTCCAGAACGGGATCCAGGTGTTCTGGACCGATAAAGGAACCGACCTCAATGATTTCTTCTATTACGAAGATCTCATCGACCAGAAGATCAATGCATTTGATCTCCTGAATAACCCAAGGATTTACCAGATGAACGCGGCCAGCCACAAAATTGAATCGCTGGTTGCCGGGTGCAGTTTTGCTACAAAGACCTGCGAGGACGAGATCGTCATCACCCGCTTCTTCGATGCCCCGCGGGAGCTTGCCTGGAGGGCGTGGACCGAGCCTGAACTCGTTAAGGAATGGCTGGGGCCGAAAAACTATACCTCACCTTCAGTCACGATCGATCTCCGGGTCGGCGGAAAGTACCTCTATTGTATGCGATCCCCCGAGGGTCGTGACATCTGGAGTACCGGTGTGTACCGCGAGATTGTCCGGCCGGAGCGAATTGTCGCCACGGACAATTTTGCCGATGAAAAGGGCAACGTGGTCCCGGCAACCTACTACGGCATGAGCAGTAATTTCCCCGCAGAGCTGCTTGTCACTGTTACCTTCGATGTCCAGGCAACCAGGACAAAGCTGACCCTGCGGCATACCGGAATTCCCCCCGGCGACCTCAGCGATGCAACGAGGGCCGGGTGGAATGAGTCCCTCGACAAGTATGCCGGTGTCCTCGCCGTGAACCTGTTCAAGGAAAAGAAAAAATAGCGTAGAGCAATCTGGGCTTGTTATGGGCTCCGATCAGGGTAAAAGGAGCCCTGTACGTGCCCCATTTCTCAATATCCTCAAACCGGGCGTATTTTGCCAAACGGAAGATTTTATAGTACCCCCAAAGCTGGGTGAGATTTCCCTTTCCTGGAAAAATCGCTACTCAGGGGCAAGTCATGTCCGGATTTGCTCCCGGATGACCAGCAAGTGGCTTTTAACGATGTGCTGAATAAAATTTTCATGGAGCCGGATTGGCAAACGGGATGTGTATTGGGCGGGAATTATCGACGGAGAATTGGAGCAGGCTGTCCTCTACGGCATCCCGGGCATACCCTTTCCCGCCTTCGGGTGCGAGCAAAGCCTGATAGGATCCGTTGGAGAGGCGGACATCCTGATCACGCAGCTATTTCATGATCTTGATAGTGCAAGGGAGAATTCCCCGTTGCCGGAAAATCCCCCGGAAGAAGTGTACGATCTGGCAAACGGGTTCCTGCTGGAATGCAGGGGTGTCTGACTGAACGGTTACCGGACGTGTCCGGTTTTCCGGTGTGAATTCCTTTCCCGGGTTTCCCCCGGTGATCCATCCCCGGGATCACACCACCCAAAATGGATACATCCGATGCACGAGGGTCTGACTGAACGTTTACAGTCAGCAGGATAAGGATCCGGTTTCATTGTTGGATCGTACCGGTCATTTTTAACCCGTGTGAACGTGCGATCCGGATTGAGCCGGTAATTATACCGGTCGTTACTCATGCGGTATTCCATATTAAGCATACAATATCCTTCGATGGTAATGAAGTTCCAGGAATGGACTGCCGGATAGTTTTCGGTACGGCGGGATTTTCTCATTGCTTAATTATCGTGTTCGCACCATTCCTCCAAGGGGTTTGTGGTTGGACGGGCAGTTTTGAGGACTGTTGAAAAGGGCTGATCAGTTCATCGTGGAATGCACCGATCCTGCGCATGATCGACCTGGTGATCCCGACTGCATTGTTCCCCCCCTCAATGTACCCGGGACCCGAATGTGTTCATATTTTTGCGACCCCGGGCCAGCCCAATTCAACCGGAATCCTTGTAACCCTGACGTTCCGGAACCCCCGGGTTTCCATCAATTTTCGCGTTTTAAGGTTTCTTACCCAGATTACGGCCGCCTTATCAAGCGGTATCTCCGGTATCAGGAGCTCCACCGCATGAGATTTCATCGCTGCCCGGAGCCAGCACTGGTCTGTCCAGGAAGGTTTGAGTATCATTTTCATCTCCCTGGCTGAAACGCTCTTTCCATTTGTGCAGGCATTGATCGCAATGTGCCAGCTCATGTGATCCATGAACACTCCTTCGAGATGATCAAATGAGAGGAGAACCAGGTTGGGGAATTTTCCTTTCTTCCGGTAGGTTTTCCTGTATTCTCCCTGGACAATATCACCACCGCTCACCACTTTCCAGTTATCCTGGTAGCCGGTCCGATGGATAGCCCATTCGTCATTTCCGACTGAGATAAAATGCGGGAAGAATCCGATCTGTTCCGCCAGCCATTCGTATGCCGGCAGGAGATACGTATCCGTCGAATATGCTGGATCAGCACGGATTGTGCCGTTGGTGACCTGTGACAGCGGCATACAGTGGTGATAGAGAAGATTGCCGGGTTCTGTTGAGAAAAGAGGAATCAGACAGTCACTCCGATGTATTCAACTATGATGTTGTCTTTTTTGCTATGACTGATTGTTGGTAGATTTTCAGACGCCAGTCCGAAGTACCGTCCTCACCGGCACGGATCCCGTGCCAGGGATTCGAATCCCCCCATATCGCTCATATATATGAAGTACCTATATTCCATCAGGAACATGAGGGATACATCCGAAATACTGGATCAGCTGCGGGGCATGAGGCACGAACTCAGGGAGCGGTATCACGTCAGGAGCATAGGGATCTTTGGCTCGTACTCCCGGAAACACCAGACCGAACAGAGCGACCTTGACCTAGTTGTGGATTTTGATCAGCCGATAGGCATAATGGCATTTGTGCACCTGAAAAATATGATCTCTGATCGTCTCAATATCAAGGTCGATCTTGTTACTCCAGATGGCCTTCATCCCCTGATCCGCGATCAGGTCATGCACGAGGTCGTGTATGTCTGAAAAACGATCTTCCTCTCTCCTTTTGTTTGATATTTACCAATCCGTAGAAAAGATCGAGGAATTCACACGGGGTATTTCCTTTGATCAGCTGTTGGCCGATGAACGGACAAAGGATGCGATTCTCCGCAATTTGCAGGTCATCGGGGAAGCCTCAAAAAACCTGCCGGAAACCCTGATCGCGGATCATCCTGAAGTGGACTGGAGTGGACTTACCGGGGTCCGGGATATTGTGACGCACCGGTATTTCCGTGTCGATTGGCATTTACTCTGGACCAGTGTTCATGAAGAATTACCGGTTCTTAAAATTCAGATCCGTAACCTGATGATTACGGAGCAGGGATAATCCGGCTTTCGATCATAGTTCTTCTTCTCCAGATTATCCTTCACGGTTTCGCTTTTAATTCTGGTAAACCAGAGTTACACGTATTTATGGTGTTTAAGTCTGTTAATCCAGAATAAACTTACGTTGCCGGAAAGGAACACTGTTTTTGGGGGATTGACAGACAGCTCACAGGGTCAGATAACCAGCAAACCGGATACCCCAAATGAATACATTTTTTATTCAATTGAGCACATTATGTACTCATGCTGGAAGCGCTCATTCCCTCCAGGACCCGGGTAAAGCTCCTCACCCTGTTCCTCCTCAACCCGGAGAACGAGTATTATATCCGTGAGATTGTCCGCAGGACAGATGAAAATTATAACTCAGTACGCCGCGAGCTCGCAAACCTCGAATCCTTCGGTCTTATCACCGGGCAGAGAAAGGGGAACCAGCAGTACTATATGGTCAACCGTGACTTCTTCCTTTACGATGAACTCCAGAAGATTGTACTGAAGACAGAAGGTGTTGTGAAAATTATCAAAGAAGATCTCTCATCGTTCAGTGCTATCGAATGCATGTTCATTTTTGGATCCTTTGGACAGGGATCCGCGGGGTACAAGAGCGACATTGATCTTTTTATCGTGGGTGATGTGGAGGAAAATACCCTGATCCCCGTTATCCACAAGAGCGAACAGGTGATAAACCGGGAGATTAACTATGTCCTGATGCGTAGCGATGAGTTCAGGAAGAAAAAGAAGGCAAAAGATCCTTTCGTAACGAATGTAATGAAAGAGCCAAAGATAATGATCACCGGAGCCTGCGATGATTGAAGAACTCGAACGGGATGGACTTATAAAAAAGCTCCCGGTCGACCGGAAGAAAATCCGTGACGCAATGGCGCTTGCCCACCGGGACGCGAAAACATCCCGTGCGATTCTTGCAAATGATTGTGACTGGGCATACACTATTGCCTATAACGCAATACTCCAGGCTGGTCGTGCCCTGATGTTTGCACACGGGTACCGCCCGGATGGTGCAAACCAGCACATAGCCGTTGTAAAATTTGCCGGACTATATCTTGAAGAAAAAGACGCTATCGTGTTCGAACGTATGCGACGCAAACGGCACAGTTCGGTATATGACACTGCGGGGGCGATATCAGAAACAGAAGCAGAATTCGCCGTTGACCAGGCAGAACTTCTGATACGCAGGATCGAATCTCTTCTCCCGAAGGTCTGAATTAATTTCACCCGTTTATTAAAAAAAGGAGCAATGCCTGAATTATTTACATTACTCATGTACAAAAAGATTCTACGGGTTTGGTACGTATTCACCACCCATACTTCCCGGGCTTTTTCAGGATAATGAACCCGGCTGTACCCCACAATTTTTTCAACAGACGGAGTTCTCTCGTAACGACGAGTGATTTGCTGTTTCCGGCAGCCTGGGAAAGTGTATCCCTCATTTCCCAATCCGGGGCCATAGTGGGCTCAGTCTTACCTTGAATCCCGCGACAAGAATGCCAGCGTCCTGGCAGTGAACGTATTCAAGGAGCAGAAAAAATAGCTGAAGTCAATCCGGGCTTGTCACGGGCTCCGATCAGGGTAAAAGGAGCCCCGTACGTGACCCATTTTTCAATATCCTCAAACCGGGCGTATTTTGCCAAACGGACGATTTTATAGTACCCCCAAAGCTGGGTGAGATTTCCCTTTCCTGGAAAAATCGCTACTCAGGGGCGGGTCATGTCCGGATTTGCTCCCGGATGACCAGCAAGTGGCTTTTAACGATGTGCTGAATAAAATCTCTATGGGGCTGGATTGGCAAACGGGAGGTGTATTGGGCGGGAATTATCGACGGAGAATGGGGTTACGACGGAAGGGTTCGAAAAGAAAAAAATGTGATTCTTACAATAATTCATCGATTGGGATATTGGCATCCTTGCAGATCTGACTGAGTATCTTTGGGTGGAGGATTTTTCCCGTATGATCCGGTACGGTTACCCTGATACCGAACTATTTTTATACATTTTATGACTCCATCCGGAAAAGGGGAGCCCGGAATGCTCCCTCCTCCCGGTACATACATGTCGTTAGAAATCCAGCGTCGGATAGGAGTACACGCAATTATAGTACTCACCGTTATTCATGAAGCCACAACAAAGAGGCCTGCAGTAATCGAATTGTGGATCCGGAGGTGTCCATATCAGGGGCGGATTGACCCGGGGAAGGGCCGCCTTCGTAACTGAAAAACGGCCTTCAGAATCAGTCTTGACAGATGCCCAGTGTACATAGTGCCCATGGATGATGCTCCAGGTCTTGATCTCGATGGTCTGGTTTACAATCGGCGCGTTCCAGTTCCAGGGATCGGTAAGCTGGCCGTGGACGTTCATGTTCACGGG
>Ga0105097_10001579_pt1 | contig 10973 bp, 12 predicted proteins | sample PPLLak12cMay2015_FD_87035 | JGI IMG/M metagenome (GOLD analysis project Ga0105097, IMG submission 87035) | Freshwater sediment microbial communities from Prairie Pothole Lake near Jamestown, North Dakota, USA - PPLs Lake P7 Core (1) Depth... | ecosystem: Environmental > Aquatic > Freshwater >... | reverse complement strand
CAGGGTGATGTTTTCGGTGACCAGCTGAAACACCCGGCCACGGTGAACCGGGGTGATGCGGTTGACTACGGCGTGCACGGGCGACTCCTTCCAGCCTTTCGGGTAAACGGCAATCGACGGTCCAACGGCCCGAGAACCGATTATAGGCCCAAGCGCGGCGGGTGTCAAAAGCGGCGGGCTGCAAGCCCGGCTGCAATTCGCCTTGCCATCTGTGCCGGCGGTGCATTAGGGGGCGTTTCAAACGGAACGACTTGTCATCGGAAAGGAGCAACGCGTGAGTCGATTTCTGCTGGTGGACATCGAGGCCGGGGACTGGATGTCCTCATCTGTGACGATGCCGCCGGCCTGACCTGAAACCGGTTGCCGTCGATTGAGCTGAACCGGTATTTGTGCTAAAGGTGGCCTTCCCGGGCGGTGTCGATTTTCGTCCGCCTGCGCCGGCCAACCCGCATGCAACAGGTGTTTATGGATACGGTCCTGATCGTTCTGAATGACGCGGAAATCCGCCACAGCCTTCAGATGAGCCTTGAGGCGCTGACGGCTGTGCGGGTGATCCCGGCCCAGGACCGGGAGGCGGGTCTGGAGCGCTTGGCGACCGAACCGGTGGACCTGCTGGTCACCGAACTGAAATTTGGGCGCGGCGACGGCCTCGATCTGATCGCGTTTTTGACCGTCAACCGCCCCGGCGCCCCGCGGGTGGTGCTGACCGAGCGCTCGCTGCCGGGTGCCGCCCGCTGGCAGGAGGGGCTTTACTGCCTCACCACGCCCTTTGAATCCTTCCAGTTGGCTGCGGTCGTGCGTGAAGGCTTGACCCGGCGGGGTCAGGCGGCCGGCATGTCGCTTTGCCCGCTGCTGCCCCTGGTGGCCGAGGCCCGCAAGACCTGTCGTCTGGAGGTGACCGGCGGCGATGGCAACAAGGGCTATCTTTACTTCGAAGACGGGGAACTCGCTGAGGCCCACTGCGGCGTGCTGCGGGGCCAGGCTGCGGCGCTGGCGATGCTGGCCTGGGACGCGGTCCGCATCCGCTTCAGCCGCCTGCCGCCGCAGCGTGCCGGGCGGCGTCTGCCGCAGACCCTCGAAAGTCTGATTCGTAAGGTCAAGGGACGGCCGCCTTCGCCCGATCCTGTGCAGGCTGCCGCGACCCCGCTGCCGCCGCCCGTGCGCCGGTTTCCCGCGGCCGAAAAAACGCGTCTGCGGGAAGCTCTGGCAGGGCACCTGCCGCTTTTCAGAGGGGTCAAGGGCTATCAGATGGTCGGGGTGGTCTCGGACGAGGGCGAAATCCTGGCCGACGATGCGGCTGAAAGCGCCGCAGCGGCGCCCCTGCCGTATCTGGCCGCGACCCTGCAGCGGATCTTTAGGCCTGCGCGCGCCGCTGCCGGCCGGACGGGCATGCAGGACTGCCGCGCCCTCAGCGTTCACACCGCGGGCGCGACCGTGCTGATTGCGGGTGTTGCGGCCAGCACCAAAACCGGGCTTTATCTTTTCGGGGTGGTGGATGCCACGGGCAATTGGTTTTTTCTGAAAACCCAGCTGGCGAAGGTCGCGGCGGAGATTCTGGCGCCGGCCGCCTGACCTTGCAGGGCCGCCTCACAGGTGCATGACCACCATTTTGGTTTCGGTCATCTCCTCCACGGCGTAGCGCGGGCCTTCCTTGCCGGTGCCGCTCCCCTTGAGCCCGCCATAGGGCATCAGGTCGGCGCGCCACTGGGTGCCCCAGTTGACCATCAGGTTGCCGCACTGCACCTGGCGCACGAACTTCATGGCCCAGTCCAGGTTGCGCGTAAAAATCCCGGCGCTGAGGCCGTAGCGGGAATCGTTGGCCAGGGCGATGGCCTCTTCGATCGTGTCGAAACGGGTCAGGGCCACGGCCGGCCCGAAGAGTTCTTCGCACGACAGCCGCATGCCGGGGGTCACCTCCGCCACCAGCGAGGGGGCCACCAGGTTGCCCGCGCGGGTGCCGCCGCTGATCAGGCGTGCCCCGCCGTCCACGGCTTCGTGGATCCAGCGCTCCACCCGGATGGCGTCCTCCTCCCGGATCATGGGACCCATCTGGGTGTTTTCCGCCAGCGGGTCGCCCACCGTGATGGCCTCCACCCGGGGTCTGAGGGCGTCCAGCAGGTCGCTGTAAATTCGGTTGTTGACCAGCACCCGCTGGGTGGAGATGCACACCTGCCCGGCATTGGCGTAGCCCGAAACGGCGGTGGCGCGCGCCACGAGGTCCAGGTCGGCGTCCGGCATGATGATCAGCGGCGAGTTGGCGCCCAGCTCCAAGGTGACTTTTTTGATGCCGGCCACCCGACAGATCTGCTCGCCCACATCGCGGCTGCCGGTAAAGCTGATCTTGCGCACCCGCGCATCGGCGCACAGTTTGGCCCCCACCGCGGCACCCGAACCGGTGATACACTGAATGCCTTCGGGGGGCAGGCCGGCTTCCAGCAGCAGTTCGGTGAATTTCAGGGCGGTCAGGGGGGTGTCCGAGGGCGGCTTGGCAATCACGGCATTGCCGGCCGCCAGGGCCGGGCCGACCTTGTGGCACAGCAGATTGAGGGGAAAGTTGAAGGGTGTGATGGCGACCACCACGCCGCAGGGAACCCGCAGGGTGAAACCGAATTTTCGCTCCCCGCCGGGCGCGGCGTCCAGGGGCAGGGTTTCCCCGGTGATGCGCCCGGCCTCTTCGGCCGAAAGGGTGATGGTTTCGGTGGCGCGCTCGACCTCCACCCGCGCCTCGCCGATGACCTTGCCGCTTTCACGGGTGATCAGGCGGGCGAAGTCCTCCTTGCGGGCGGCCAGCAGTTGGGCGGTTTTGTGCAGAACCCGGGCGCGTTCACGGGCCGTCAGGGCCGCCATGACCCCGGCCCCGCGGGCCGCACTGGCCAGCGCGGCCTCCACCTCGGCCGCGCCGGCGCTGGGGACGGTGTCGACCAGGCTGCCGTCAAAAGGATTATGGACCGCGATCGTGTCGGCGGCCATGATCCACTCCGCGCCGATGTACATTTTCATAATGACCTCCTTTTCCGGCCGCTGCCGCTAAGCGCTTGTGAAACAGACGGGGTGCCTTCAATCGGCCTGCCGCATGTCCGTTGCAGGCCAGCGGTTATTGATCTATAGTGTGAACCAAACCCGGGGGCGTCAACCGGCTTCAGGGCCGTTTGCGTCGCCGGCACGGGGGGAAGCCAATGAACTACGAGGAGATTCTGTACACCAGCGAGGGGGCCGTGGGGATTCTGACCCTCAACCAGCCCGCCCGGGTAAACGCCCTTTCGCGGCGGATGATCGCCGAGATTTGCGACGCCCTGGAGCGCACGGCCGCCGACGAAACCCTGAAGGTGCTGGTCATCCGGGCCGCCGGCGACAATTTCTGCGCGGGTCACAACCTCAAGGAAATGGTGGGTGGGGGGGTCAAAGTCTACAAGGCCATTTTCGACCGCTGCAGCGAGATGATGCAGCGCCTGCACACGATTCCCCAGCCGGTGATCGCTCAGGTCCAGGGGGTCGCCACGGCGGCGGGCTGCCAGCTGGCGGCCTGGTGCGACCTGGTCGTGGCCTCGGAGGATGCCCGCTTTTCAACACCGGGGGTCAAGATCGGGCTTTTCTGCACGACCCCCATGGTAGCCATCTCGCGTGCCATCGGCCGCAAGGCCGCCCTGGAAATGCTCTTGACCGGCCGGGATTTCCCGGCCGCCGAAGCCAAGGCTCTGGGTCTGATCAACCGGGTCGTGCCCCGGGAGGTCCTGGAAGCCGAAACCCTCGCTTTGGCCCGCCAGATTGCGGGGGCCAGCCGTCTGGTACTGGCCATCGGCAAGCAGGGGTTTTACGACCAGGTGGATCAGGCCGACGGTCCGGCCCTGAACTATGCCAAGCACACCATCGCCCTCAACCTGGGCGCCGCGGATGCCCAGGAGGGGATCCGCGCCTATCTTGAAAAACGGACCCCCGAATGGAAAGACTGCTGAATTGCCGTCGGTTTTTGCCCTTCGGGGGCGACAGGCCGTAATCGGATGAAGCCCTATCCCGAATCTTATCTGAACGCCCTGCGGGAAACCGTGCGGGAGATCTCCCTGGTCGCCCATCCTTCCGAGGCGCTCAAAAGTGACGTGGCGGAGCTCAGCCAGAATCTGGAGGTTCTGGAACTCTACGGGATCGAACTGCAGGTGGAGGATCACGTCGGCCGGGCGGCTCATCTCTTTTTCCAGGGTCACTACGCGCCGGCCCAGCAGAACCTCGAAAAGGCGATTTCGTTGGCGCCCGCGGCCCCCGCGCTCTGGATCCACAAAGGCGTGCTGCTGATCCGTTTGGGACGGATTTCGGAGGCCCTCCTGGCCGCTCAGAAGGCGGTCGGTTTAGACCCCCGCAGTGCTGCGGCCCGGACCTGCCAGGCGCTGGCGCTGGAGGCCGCGCAGCGTTTCGGGGAGGCCCTCGCCGCGGTGGAGGCCGCCATTGCCTGCGACCCGGATTACGCCCCGGGCTGGGCGCTCAAAAGCGGTATCGCCTGCCGCCTGGGCCGCTATGACGAGGGACTTGCCGCCGGCCGGCAGGCCTTGACGCTGGATGCCAACAGCCCGGCCGCCTGGTACAATCTGGCGTGCATCCTCAGCCTCAAAGGCGAAGTCCGTCCGGCCCTCTCGCACCTGGAACGGGCGATTGCGATCGACCCTGCCTGCCGGCTGATCGCCCGGCGCGACGCGGACCTGGCGATCCTCAAACAGACACCGGAATTCCGCCGCCTGACGGTCTGACCCGGGCGCTTGACAAACGCCTGCGGTCCGCCTAAAAAACCCCACCCCCGCGCCCGGTCAAAAGCCGCCCGGCGCGGGGTGGACGCGGGAGCCGCCGCATCGGGTTCCGCAAACCGTTTAACCTGCTTTCGCAGAGGATCTGGCATGCCGATCTACGAATTTTACTGCAGCCGCTGCAACACCATCTACAACTTCTTTTCACGGCGGATCAACACCACCGCCACCCCCAATTGCCCCACCTGCGGCGATGCGCCCTTGAGCCGCCAGGTGTCGGTCTTTGCCGTCACCGGCAGGGCCCGGGAGGAGGGCGGCGAGGCGGACGATCTGCCCTTTGATGAAAGCCGCATGGAAAAGGCCATGCAGATGCTGGCGGGCGAGGCCGACAAGATCAACGAGGACGACCCCCGGCAGGCGGCCGCCATGATGCGCAAACTCTCGGATGCCACCGGCCTGGAACTGGGGACGGGGATGCAGGAGGCCCTGCGGCGGATGGAGCGCGGCGAAGACCCGGACGCCATCGAAGCCGAGATGGGCGATTTGCTGGAAACCGAGGACCCCTTCAAACTGCCCGAGAAAAAAGGCGCCGGCAGCGCCGGTCGCCGGGCGGCCCCGCGGCGGGATGAAACCCTTTACGACCTTTAGGAGCGCCAACGCTTCAAAGTCACCCGCATGGCTTTGCCTGCGGCGGGCCCCGGGTGTGAACGCCAAACCCCGCGGCCGCAAGCGCTGTGGCCTTCAGCGGGTATTGAAAACCGGCCGGCGGCATCCGGATTCTGGTGTGGTGATAAGGTCTGCGTCGCGTTTGCGACGACTGGCGACAACAGCTTGCAATATTTCATATGAGAAACAGGGTATTTGTTCGGCATGACGCATTCGCCGGCAAGCCACTTTTTAAATTCCATGCGAACATGGATGCAAAAGGGATTCTGATTTGCGAAATAAATGCAGCCCCGTTTATTCACCATGCAGGATGTGACACCATAGCCCCCCAACCCCCGCATATCTTCGAACGTCGACAAAACTCGGTTCACCGAGATTTGCTGCGCCATGCCAGTCGGACTTGAGCTCAAAAAGTTTATAAGCTAAGGGCGTTCCTTTCTTTTTCGATATTGCATCGCAAAAAAATCAGGCGTTATTTTGAAGGATAAAGGTTTTTTCGCTTGATTCATGGGCTTTAATGTGAAAAACTAATTTGTGCATCGCAACAATTATACTTGACAGGCTCCGGTTGGGGTTTTATTCTGATCTTGAACCGGGATCGCTTCCGCTGCAAGAATTTTTACCCTCAAGAAGGCAAAGCCAGGGAGTTGTGATCGTCCTTGCAAAACAAATCTTGTGGCTCAATTTCATTTCGATATTTATAACCCGCAGAAGGCTCAAACATGAAAAGTCCAGATCCAAAAGCGCCAGTTCAAAACAAGGATGGCAATGAAATTTCCATCCAGTCCTATTATCCGTTCAATTGGCTCCAGCGCTATGGGGATGCCTTGCTGTCCGCAACCGAGCAGACCAGGGCCGCCCAAGTTTACACCACCGGTGTTCTGAAATATCTCAGTGAATTCAGCGCACCGTTCTGGGTTGCCCTGAGCGCCTTCAGTTCCACAGAGAAGATAAAGCTGGGGCAGGTCTATCCCTGGGAGAGCATGAGCGATTACATCGAACTGATCCGGTTCAACCAGCAGGTGGCTGAAAAAGGGCTGACCAGCACCCTCGAGTCCATGAACCTCTTTCATGCCCGTAAGGCCAGTGAAGGTTTTTTTGCCTGGCTCAACACCCTCTTGGGCCGCGAGAGCGATGATCTCGGCGCTTTCACTGCCCGGCAGCGGGACTTGATCGATACCGTCGTCAACGTGTATCCCCAGGCCATTCGGGATATCAAACCCGAGTACGGCTTCGACTTCGAACACGGGGACTACCTGAAGGTCGCCGAGACCGAGCGCTTTTTCCTCTACCAGGTGTTTCCGCTGGCGGCAGGGGTCAATATCCGGGAAAACGGCAAACCGATCATCATTCTGCCCCCTTACGTCCTGGGGGCCAACATCCTGGCCTTTCTCCCGGGGGAAGGCAAAAGCTATGTCCACTGCTTTGCCAATCAGGGGATTCCCACTTATATCCGCATCCAGAAGGATATCGACACCACCCCAGCCGTGCAGACCATGACCGGTGAGGACGATGCGCGGGATACCCGCCATTTCTGCGAAACGCTCATGCGGCGGCACGGCCGCAAGGTCACCTTGAACGGCTTTTGTCAAGGCGGGTTTATCGCCACCCTGGACCTCCTCTCCGGCGAGCTCGATGGGCTGGTGGATGCCCTGATCACCTGCGTGACGCCCATGGACGGAACCCGCAGCAAGTCCCTGGTGGAATACCTTTCGCACCTGCCGGCGCGCTTCCGGGATCTGGGGTATGCCGTCAAAACTCTTCCCAACGGCAACCAGGTAGTCGACGGCTCGGTGATGAGCTGGGTTTACAAGCTCAAGAGCATGGAAAGTGAAGCCCCGCTGTTCACTCTTTACCGGGACCTGATGATGTTCGACCGCCCGGGCGGCAAAAAGGTGACCATCAGCAAGACCGCGGCGGCCATCAACCATTGGCTGATCTATGAACGCAATGACCTGCCGGTGGCGATCACCCAACTCAGCTTCGACTCCTACACCCGCCCGGTGCAAAAGGACGGCACCCTGCCGGTCAAGCTCTTTGGCCGCCCGCTCAATTTCAAGCGGCTGGCGCAACAGGGCATCCGCGTCCTGATCTGCTACGCGGAAAAGGACAACCTCGTGGACCCGGAGTCCGTGCTGGCCCCGCTGGATTTCATCGATGCCGAAGTGACCGTTTTTCCCAAAGGCCACGGCGCGATGGCCACCTCCTGGTCTCTTCCGACCGACTGTGTCACCCATGACGGCAAGGCGTCGCCCAACCTGCTGTGCGCCCGGCCGTCCTCTCAATCATGCCACATAAACCGTTGCGGCCGCCAAAAATGCCGCGGCCCGGTGCGCTTCCAGCTCGACCTGGAGGAGGAGCTCTAGGTTCGTTGGGCTTTCACCCAAAACACTTCCTGTGCTCCGGCATGGGCATCCACAGGAGGCCGAGATGTACCCCGATAGCAGCGACCGAATCGAAGCCCGGCAGGGGGATATTACCCAGTTGGCGGTGGACGCCATCGTCAACGCCGCCAACCGAACCCTTCTCGGCGGCGGCGGGGTCGACGGCGCCATCCATCGCGCGGCGGGCCCCGAACTGCTGGCGGAGTGCCGCACCCTGGGCGGCTGCCCCACCGGCGAGGCCCGTTTGACCCGCGGCTACCGCCTGCCGGCGCGCTACGTGATCCACACCGTCGGGCCGGTCTACCGCGGGCACCCCCGCGACAGCCGGTTGCTGGCCGGCTGCTACGACAGCAGTCTGCAGCTGGCCGTGGATCACGGGCTGCATTCGATCGCCTTTCCAGCCATCAGCTGCGGGGTTTACGGCTACCCCATCCGGGACGCCTGCCGGATCGCCGTGGATACCACCCTGGGCTTTGTCGACCGGCAGCGCAGCATCGAAAAAGTGATCTTCATGCTCTTTTCCCCGGGCGACCTGGCGGTCTACCAGGACTATCTCGCGCGCCGGGGCGTGGGGTGAGCCTTCCAGGTCCGATCGGCACGCCTTTTCCCCGGCTCTGAGCGCTGCTGCATTGACAAACCGCGCCGATGTGACTAAATTCCTTCTGCCCAACCGGACGAGGTCACCCTAATTTTTTCAAGGAGGTTTTCATGGTCGAGGTAACTGAATCGGCAACCCAGCAGATCGCCGAGTACTTCAAAGGCAAAGACGTTACACCCATACGGATCTTTCTCAACGAGGGCGGCTGAGGCGGCCCCTCGCTGGCCATGGCTCTGGATGAGCCTAAAGACACCGATGACGTGTATGAAATCGAGGGATTCACTTACGTGGTCGACAAGAATTTCATGGAGAAAGTGCACCCCATCAAGGTGGATTTCCAACAGTACGGATTCAAGGTCGACTGTGCCGTCGACTTCAGTGCCGGCGGCGGCTGTTCCAGCTGCGGTACGACGGGGTCCTGCTGCTCCTCCTGATGCCACCCTGGCAGAACTGCAGACGGGCAACCCTCCGCAAAGGGGGTTGCCCGTTTTGCGTTTGTCGCTTTCCTGTTGACTGAGGGCTGAATTCATTATATTTCATTTTCAAACCAATGGGTTACATTTTTTTTGAACTTGCGGGGCGCGGAGGGTGACAGATGGCGATGGTGGATTACGTCCTGGATGAAACGGTGGCGCTGGCAACCCTCAACAGCGGTGAAAACCGCTTCAACCCCGAATTTCTGGCCGCCTTTCTGGACGTCCTGGACGCGGTCGAGCGGACCACCGATGCCCGCACCCTGGTGGTCCGTTCCGCCCACGAAAAGATCTTTTCAAACGGCATCGATCTGGAGTGGCTCGTTCCGGTTGTCCGGAAGGGGGATGTCGATGCGGCCAAGGCCTTTTTCCTTCAGCTCAACACGCTCTTCAAACGACTGGTCAGCTATCCGCTGATCACCGTGGCGGCCATCACCGGGCATGCCTTTGCCGGGGGCGCGATTCTCGCCTGTGCCTTCGATTTCCGTTTCATGCGCTCCGACCGGGGGTTCTTTTGTCTGCCCGAGGTGGATCTGGGGATTCCCTTTTTGCCCGGGATGAACGCACTGCTGAAGAAGGCCATTCCCCGCCACCTGCTGGAGGAAATGCAGTACACCGGCAAGCGCTTGACCGCCGAGGCCTGTGAGGCCCACCACATTATCCTCAAGGCTTGCCATCAGAAAGAACTGATGGGTGCGGTGATGGCATTCGCCAGGGGCCTCAACAAGCAGCGGGCCGTGGTGGCCGAACTCAAACGGCGCCTCAACCGCCCGATCCTGCATGCCATCGAGATCGAGGACGCGCCCTACATCGCGTCCGGCAACTTCAACATCGGGTGACCCGGCCTTGCCGGAAATGAAGGGAGCTTTGACATGAACGTATTGATCACCGGCGGCCTCGGCTTTGTCGGCAGGCACCTGTCGCGCCTGCTCCTGGAAGAGGGACACCACGTCACGGCGGTGGGGCTGCGGCCGCACCCGGCGCTTATCCCGCACCCCCATTTCAGCTACCTGTCGGCGGATACCACCCGGCCCGGTGCCTGGCAGGAGGCGCTTCGGGATATGGACGCGGTGGTCAACCTGGCCGGCAAAACCATTTTTCACCTCTGGACGGAACGCTACAAAGCCGAGATCTACGACAGCCGCATCCTCACGACGCGCAACCTGGTGGCGGCCCTGCCCCAGGGCCGGCCGACCACCCTGGTGAGCACATCGGCGGTCGGCTACTATGGGGATTGCGGTGAGGACACCCTTACCGAAGAGGCCCCGGCGGGCCATGATTTTCTCGCCCGGCTGGGGCGCCACTGGGAAGCCGAAGCCCTCAAGGCCGCGGACCAGGGCAATCGGGTGGTCGTGGCGCGCTTCGGCATCGTTTTGGGAGCCGACGGCGGCGCGCTGGAAAAGATGATCCCGGCGTTTCGCTCCTATCTGGGCGGGCCTCTGGGCGACGGCACGCAGTGGTTTCCCTGGATTCACATCGGGGACCTGACCGCCGCCCTGGCGTTTGTGCTGGAAAGCGAGTCCGCCGCCGGGCCGATGAACTTCACCGCGCCCAACCCGGTGCGCAACCGCGAGTTTGTGCGCGAACTGGCGCGCCTGCTCAACCGCCCCGCCCTTATGCCGGCACCGGGCTTCGTGATTCGGACGGTGCTGGGCGAGCTGGGCAAGACCCTGCTGGCCAGTCAGCGGGTGGTGCCCGAAAAACTGCTGCAGGCCGGATTCGCGTTTCGTTTTCCGGCCGTTCGTGAGGCGCTCTACGACCTGGTGCGCGCCGCCGTACAGGGGTACAAGGCGTTTTGAGACCCCGGCGGCTGATCCCGCCCAGGGGGTGGAGGACAGGGGAATGCTGGAACTGTTGGTTACTCTGGTGATAGGCGGCAGCCTTTTTCTTTGGGTCGTGTTTTCGCTTCGCAGGCGCTCCGCGCCTCCGGTGCCGCCGGACACCTTCGTCTGCCCGCACTGCGGGGAAAAACACTGTGACTGCCACCCCGAAAAGCAGCCGGGCGAGCGGGACTCGTGACGGGCGGCAGGTTGCGGAAGGCTTGAATTGAATCTATCGGTCATACGATCGACTCAAGGGCGGGTGGTCGCGGCTGTCGTCGTGGTGCTCCTCTTGTGGGCCT
>Ga0105097_10001578_pt1 | contig 10974 bp, 11 predicted proteins | sample PPLLak12cMay2015_FD_87035 | JGI IMG/M metagenome (GOLD analysis project Ga0105097, IMG submission 87035) | Freshwater sediment microbial communities from Prairie Pothole Lake near Jamestown, North Dakota, USA - PPLs Lake P7 Core (1) Depth... | ecosystem: Environmental > Aquatic > Freshwater >... | reverse complement strand
ATTTTTGTATATCTTTATTAATATCTTCTTCGCATTTTTCTGGTGTTTTAGAAATTTGTATAACTGTATCTAGAGGACTAACTATTGCCGGTATACGTTCTATTTCATTGAATGATAAAAAATCAAAAACTGTATCCATAATTTTAGTTGTTATATTTGTATCCGAGATATTAACAGCAAACATTATAATTATCAAATGATATTTTTTTCTAAAAAAATTATTTAACACGGAGATGGAGGTGGAACAGTATTATTATTTGTATTTTTATTAAGATTCATTTTTAACAATTGTTGTCGAATTATTTCTAGATTTTTATCATATATAAGTGTGTCATTTTGTTGTATATATAACTCTCTTTCTGTATTGATTGGATTTTTAATTCCAATGGTTTGATAATTTTCATTATTATAGAAATATGGTAAATGTTTCTGACAATATGTATCTTTTCCAACAACAAAACAATTACATGTTTCATAAGCACATTTCTTAAATAGTTGTTTTGTTTTACAAAATATATGTTGGTTAAACGGATGTTCTTTGGTGTATAAAATACATTTATAATCATCACAAATAATATTATCCATTTTTAACTATCAATTAAATATCTGTGCTAAATATTTAATTTTTCATTTTTTTTTCAATATAAAAATATATTTGTTATTATAAATATTATGTCATCTGAGAAGACGCGCCCAAGAAAATCTAAAAAAATTCCAGATGAATGTGAAATATGTTGTAATGAATATAATCAAAGCACCCGTAAAAAAGTAGATTGCCAACATTGTCATTATACAGCTTGTTCCGGATGTCTTCGACATTTTATGCTTTCTAGTTATCAAGAACCACATTGTATGAAATGTAAAACTGCTTGGTCACGTGAATTTTGGATGGAAGCATTTCCTAAAGTCTTTGTTCATGATGAATTTAAAAAACATCGTGAAAATATTCTTTTGGAACGTGAAAAAAGTTTACTACCATTATCTCAACCAGATGCAGAAAGAATTAGTGAAATGGACAGAATAAGAAAAATTAATCAAAAACTCCATGATGAATGTAATATTGTTAGAATACAACTTTATCAATTCCAAAATAATGATTTAACTGATGAGGAAATTTATAATCAAAAGAAACCATTAGCAATGAAAATTGCTGAATTAGATTTTGAAGTGAATCATAATAATAATCTTATTGCAAGATTGGCTAATAGACATTCTAAATCAACTGAACGTAATCATATTTTTGTTCGTGCTTGTCCTAGTGATGGTTGTAAGGGTATGCTTTCGACACAATGGAAATGTGGTCTATGCGGTATTTTCGTCTGTAATCAATGCCATGAAATTATTGGTGATCGTAAAGATGCCCCCCATACATGTAAACCTGAAAATGTCGAAACTGCTAAACTTCTTAATAAAGATACTAAACCATGTCCTCAATGTGCTAGTCTTATTTTTAGAATATCAGGGTGCACAAGCATGTTCTGTACGAACTGCAAGCATTCATTTGATTGGATTACTGGAAGAACAATTGATTATGCTCATGCACATAATCCGCATCTGTTCGAATTTTTGGCGACTCGTAATCATGCACCAATAAATAATAATGAACCTTGTGGTGGTCTTCCCAACCAATACGAATTACAAACTAAATGCCGTCAATTTAGAATTCCAGTTAATATTGAAGTACTATTATGTCAACGACTTCTTTCAGCAATTCGTCATAATAATGATATAGTGATGCGACGTTATAGAATTGATAATGATGTTAATGATAATAACGATATTCGAGTTCAGTTTTTACTTAATCAAATAGATGAAGAAAAATTCAAACGTTTGATTCATTGTAGAGACAAAAGTAATGCTAAAAAATTAGACATTTATCGTATTATGGAATTATTTGATACTGTATCAAGAGATTTATTAATCCGTTTAAAAAATGCTACTTCGTTTGAAGACATTATGAATATTCATACAGAAGTTAAAAATTTAGTTCAATATGCCAATAAACAAAACGATATTATCGGAAAACGCTATAAGAATATAATTCCAATGATTGATATTGAAACATTTAGATGGATGTAAAAAATTGATTTTTTTATTATATTAATAATAATAAAATATTAACCAATATCAAAAAATGTGGAAAAAACTAATAAATAAAATAAAATCATATCAACCACTAGAAGCTCCTGAATGTTTAACATATCCATTACTTTACACAACACAAGGAAGTAAAACTGTGAGAATAGATTGTAAAATGGATGATTCGGAAATACTTAATAATATTCTTCGTCAATTGTATTTCAATGATGTGAAAATTATTCCACATGACCGACTGCCAGAAGCTGTATCACTATACGTTAAATGTCCGGATAAAGAATCAAAAATAGATATGTTTACTATCATTCATATCTATAGTCAGCAAAATGTTTATATGAACGATTTCAAAACTAATTTTTCTTTGCGAAGTGGAATCATCAGAAGAAAAAAACTCCAAACTGAAAAAAATTGATTTTTTAATATTTTATTTATATCTAAAATATTAAAGTATCTTAAATGTTGTTATTACAAATCACTCTTATGCTATACTTTTCCATAACCTGTTTGATGATGGCAATTCATCCAATTATTGGAGCTGCGACATCAGTATTTTTCTTAATTTTTGTCAATATTATTATTTTCAATGAAACAAAACATTTGCACAATAATCATCAAATACCTACACAGTTTTCTATTGCGTAGAATATTCATATTCATAAAATAAATTTTCTTTACGATGTTCATAGCAATAAAGCGTATTATCAACTTCATTATCAACCCTTTTCCGACATTCTGATTTTTTCCAATGACATTTATGTTTTGCACATAAATGAATTTTTTCAATTTTAATATTTTCATCATTTTCTTTTTCTTCAATATTAATTTTATTAAGACAGTCTGATAAATTTTTTATCGTTATATCATCATCATCATATTTATGAAAAATATAATTATCACACCTTTCACCTTGTTTATTTTCAAAATCACATCTTATTGTATGTTTAAAACACCATGGAGTTTTATCATTTCTCATACAGTTTTTACAATTAGTTAAATGACATGTATGTTCTCCGCAATAGTTTGTTTTGGTAAAAAATACTGAATTCTTTACGAAAGATGTTGATGCTGTCATATCATTATCATCTAAATTTTTAAGTTGATGAATTATATTTTCACATTTATGATTATTATTATCAATGTAATCACAAAAAACTATAGAATTAAAATGTAAATTACACAAATGATATTCCCTATTATTAACTCGTAAATTACAACAGGGAAATTTGCATTTATGTTTCTCACAAAATCTTGAACCATTTTTATAATTATAAAAATAGATACTGTTTTGACATTGATTATCATTTGAATCTTTTTGTATACATCTACATTGTTTTCCATGTTCTTGACAATACCATTTACTTTTACAATTAGTTATTTTACTACATTGTTCTATCTTATTAAACATAAATGAACAACGATGATTAATACAACATTCGAATGATCCGAAATATTTCTCGGGACATTGAATTCCGAGAGTATTGAAAAAATTACATTGTCTCCACATTTCATCACCAAATAACATGTCATCAAATGGCGTTTCAATATTATCATATGGAGTTTCCATTATATTATTAAGTTACTTATTTTAGTATAGAATAAAATAAATACACAATATTATAAATTTTTCATTTTTTTCTTATCTAATGTATTGAGGTTTTTATCTTCGATATAATGGTCTTCTGCGAATGTTTCGGTAATGTCTTGATGGTGCGACATAACTACCTCTCCACCAAGGATACCAACTATTATAAACTGGTGCAACAACTGGTACATTATCTCTTTTCTCTTGAGTTTTATTGTATTGTGAAAAAATAAACGCTCCTGCCATTAGACTTAGTATTACTAATATAGCAACTATAACAGAATCCATTATGTATATAGTTAGAATATATTTTAGTTGGTTCATTTCACAAATTAAAAATTATTTCATAAATTATAAGATGTCGGACGATTATTATACAATTTTAGGAGTTGATAAAAATGCTGATATTACAGAAATTAAAAAAGCATATCGTAAATTAGCATTAATGTGGCATCCTGATAAAAATAACTCACCTGAAGCTGTTGATAAATTCAAAAAAATAAGCGAAGCATATGATACACTTTCTGATTCTGATAAAAGAAAAAATTATGATACATTTGGAAAACAAAATATGCCACATCATATGCCTTTCGATCCATTTGAAATTTTCAGACGTTCTTTTGGTGAGCAATTTCAAATGCCTAATATGTTTCAACAGCATTTTAATATGCAACAAAATAATAATATTGAATTAGTTGAAAATTTAACTTTGAAGGAAGTTTTTACAGGAAAAAAAGTTTCATATTCATTCAATCGAAATTCTCCTTGTCAATCATGTAATGGTTCTGGTTCAGATGATGGTGTTGAACGAAAATGTCCCACATGTCATGGACAAAAACAAATTCATCAACGAATCCAACAGGGACCATTCCAAATGATACAAGTTATTCAATGTAATACTTGTCATGGTTCGGGTTTTCAAAATGGCATACATTCATGCAAGAATTGTAAAGGCTCTAAAATATTTTCAGAACCCATTAATTTTAATTTTTCAATCCCACGTGGTTGTATTGATGGAAATGCAATAACAATTGATAATATTGGTCATATTGATATGCAAACTAAAAACCGTGACAAAGTTATCATTAAAATTAATGTTTTAACGCATGAGAAGTTTCTCCGCAATGTTACCATTGATAATAAATTACGTGTCGATGGTTACAATTTACTTATGCCAATGGAAATTTCTATTGCTGATTCTCTTTGTGGTTTTACTACATCATTTACACACATTGATGATAGAAATATTTCTTTCACGGTTTCGGATGTTGTTCAAAATAATAGTATCTATGTTATCAATAATGAGGGATTACCAAATAGAGAAAATGGTAAAGGTAAATTAATTGTAATGTTCAAGATAAATTATTCTGAAAATATTTCAAATGATAATAAAAAAATAATTTATGAAGCATTAACAGGAAAACAATATATTCAAAAAGAAACTTCCAGTAATATTACAAAAAATCTTGAATCATAAAAATAATAACTCAATTTATATTATTATGTGTTTTATATTCTGTCCACAAATTATAAATCAACAATCATCATTATATCATGATATATTTGAATCATATGAAAATGAAATATATGATTTACAAAAAAAATCTCTAACTATCTTTAAAAATATTGAAACAAATATTAATAAACTAGAAAATGTAAATCAAAAGAATTCTAATTTTTCTGATAATTTAAATAATGAATTATCAATAAATATTGAAGATGCAAAAAAACAAATTGATACTCTTAAAATAATAAAAAAATATTTACTTAATGAAACTTTGTTTTTCTCTAAAAAAATTAAAATACTAGAAAAAATTCTTAATCATAGTAACAAAAATATTGATAAAATTTTACTTAATCTAACTAAATTATAATTTGTTATCTATTATTTTTTTTGTACTCATTGATTTCTTTTCTAATTTGAATAATGTCATTAAATACTTTATTCCATTCTATTTCATTTGCTTCTTGAAACTCCTTTGAACTACCATTATCTTCTTTCATTTGATTCTCTAAAAATTGGATTCTTGCTTTAACATTTTCCATTTCTTCGATGAGTTGTATATGTTTTGGTTTATTATTGTTTTCCATATTAAATTATTTATACTATAACTTAATTAATAATAAAGAAATTTAATTTTTCAATTTTTTTTATAGATATAACATTGATTCCTTGACAACTCTGTCCATTTCTTTCTTCTCTTCTTTGAGAAGAATATCAATATGATCTCTTGTTAATGTAAGTGGTAATTTAAATCCCTTAATGTTAAAACTAATTGCGATTGGTGGTTCGCCATTATCCGAATCATCCATCTCTGAATAAATTGTTCTCAATAGATTTATTTTCTTAAATATTTCCATAACACTTCTTTCTATTTCTCTGACACCATCTTCTTTGGTTGTCTTTTGAATAATATGTTTAATTACTTCTGGTGTAAATGTAATATCACCACTATTAAATTGGAAGGACTTCATACATTTCGGTACAATGTAATCAGACATTATTTGAATCTTTTCTTTCTCAGAATATCCTGAAACATGAATGAATGTCATTCTGTTTCTTAAAATTGGATCTACACTTTCAACATCATTGAGTGAAAATATATACCATAATTTTGATAGGTCGATTGGAATATCCGCAATGTATTCATCGTTAAAATGATCATTCTGTGTAAAATCAGTAATGTGTAATAGTAAATGACTGACACCCTTTACTCCGTTTCTTTCTTCTAACTTATCAAATTCATCGAAAAATAGAATGCCATTCTTACATTCCATTTGCTGTAATGATGATACTATTTGTCCTGGTCTGCTTCCTTCATATGTATAACTGTGACCTAGGAAAAACGATGCATCATGCTTACCTCCAAGTGAAATTTGACTAAATGGTAGTGATAGTGCTTTACATAATGCCATCACTAGTGCTGTTTTTCCTGTTCCAGGTGGTCCTACTAGTGCAATTGTGTTCTTGAATGATTCTGGATTTCTCAATTTATTATTTAAAATCATTAAAAGTTCCTCCTTGGCTTCCTTCATTCCGAATAAGTTTTCATTTAGTGTTGTTTCAATATGTTTTAGATATTTTCCAATTGAAATATCATCAGGTTTAATTGGACACATTGTATTGTATGGAATTCTAATTGCATTTTCAATCCATTCCTTTAGTTTAGCATAAGTATCTGTTCCTGTTGGCATTGATGATAATTGTTTGTATTTATTGTAAATAATTTTTTTATACGGGAGTTCAAGATTGGTTAATAATACTCTCTTCTCTAATGATAAAATATCTTCTTTACAATTTTCTAGTTGTTTCTTTGTTTCTTCAAATTGTTCTCTTTCCTTTAAATCAGAACGACTGTAATTTCTAATTAAATTCTTTAAATCATCTCTTGCATGGACGAGGTCTTCAATGTTTTGTGTTGTAGCATATGATAAATACTTCTCAACTAAACTGGCTTTTTCATCATCAGTGACATTTTCTAAATCATGTAGATCGTCTAGTGTTACCATTCTCTTAATTAGAATTTCTCTAATTTTCATAAATTTATCATCCTTAGCATATTTCTTTCCCGCAACATCGAAAACTTTCTTAATTAACAGTTCTAAAATATTATCACTTCCGTCTTCTTCTTCCTCCTCTTCTTCATCATCGGAAGAACTTTCAATGTCTTCGGAAACATCTTCATCAGCAACCACAAAATCATCATCTTCTGATTCCTCAGATTCTTCTGGTATTGGTTGTCTCATGGGATTTCTTCTTAATCTCTTAAACCGACATCTCTTTTCCTTTGGCTTTTCACTAGGAAGTTCTTCATCAGATGATTCAGATATTTCCACTTCTTTTGTCGCATCGGTAATTACAGTTCTAAATAATGATCTGAGTTCCTTCACTATTTTTGATTTCTTTGGTGGCTTTTCTTCATCTGAAGATTTTGATACAACTGGATGAGTTGTTCTCTTCTTTGGTGTTTCATTAGGTTCTTCATATGCTGGTATGTCAATTACAATTGTAGTTTCATTATTGTCTGTCATATTATCTTGATACTCGTTAATAATATTTATTTCTTTATGTTGAAAATATTTTATAATTTCGTACATTGTTTCACAATCTATTCTATTATATTCAATAATTTTTTGTATTACCGGTGATTCTTCTATCTTTTGATATTGTTTATTCGTATATTCTCTCCATCCTAAAAACATAGCTGATGCTCCATCAGACATATCATTGCCCCAAATTACATTTATCATTCCATGTTTATACATCGCTTTTGCTACTGTTTTCAAACTGAAGTTATATGCTCCACGAACTAATATTGGTTCATCTGTCATAATTCGGCAAAAATCTACTAGATTTGGCATTCTCCAAATATTACCGTGACGCGCAATAGCGTGTGATAATACTGTTCTCTCGTGTTGCCCCCAATGATATATTACATTTCGTTCTTGCTTTGAACATGTGTCGATAATATTAAAGAATTGATTGATAATATTTCTTTCTTCACTTAATGTTAATTCTTTAACTATTAAATTGATATATTCAAACTTATTATCTTTCATATATTTTAATCCAATCATGAAAATGTAATCACCATTTAAATTGAGAATTTGTGCCATATTTTCTTGTATGGTTTCAAAATCAACGTAAAATGATATTTGGTTACTGTCTTGCCAATTGGAATAATTATTTATAATCTTTTCAGGATGTACTAATGCGGTGCTATCTCTATTTAATGTAACAATCGCATCGATAACTTTCTGTTTCTTTCCTGGTTTTAATCCAACTACTTCCGATGAAAAATTTTTATCATTCCAACTCTTCACACCATTATCAAATGCTATTTCACGTTCTTTAGTACCACAATTCCATAGTTGTGTTATTTCATGATATTTATCGGCTAGTTGTCCTTTAATATGATGAAATTTTCCATCCATTGAATTATTCATGTTTGGATAAAGTTCTGTGCAACTTGGTGGATCGTGATCAAAATTATCTTGTGTTTGTAATGAACGATACCATATAACAGCATCACTTGCTTTTTCGCTATATTCTTTATCAAATTCAACAAAATCAATCTTTCCCAATCTATCAAATGGATTACTACTTTTTGTAACTATTTTATTTCCTTTTCTTGTTCTTTCACAAGACCAACCATTTCCTAAAATATATGCTACAGGAGGTTTATATCCCTGCATACTTCCAAGTGCTTCATTATAAATTGTCAATTGTGTTTTGAATGGTTTAACATTTAAATTATTTCTCAATGTTTGTAAATTAACATTAAAATGTAATTTCGTCCATTTAATATCTACAACACGATAATGATATTTACTATTGAATGTTGGTGATGGTATTATACTTTCTTCTTCGTCAATACAACTATGATTAATTATTTTATTTAAAAAATCACTTCTAATTAATAAATCTACAGCACCAAATGTTTTATTATCACCATCTGTCACAATATTATTTGGATTATAGACAATCGCTTGATGAATAATTGGTATTCCTTTATTCATCGCATCAATTGTTTCTCTGTATTTCTCAAAATATACTGCCTCATATGGTTCGCATATTTTTATAAAATCTTTTGAATATTTATTTTCCAATTGTTCTATTATTTTTTTTTCGAATTGAATTCCACATCTTAAAATGTAATCAGTGAATGATGATGCATTTAATGGATTTTCATCTCTTTTATTTTCATAATTAGTTGTTGTTCTTTGTTTCTTTTGCGGTCTATCATTAATATCATAAACATTAAATATTTCAAAATAATCTAAACATTTATCGTCTAGTGCCGAATTCCTCGTTTTACTGGCTGCTATCCAGTCCAACGGAAGTCTATCATTTGTGTCAAAATCGCCATATATATTCCTTTTCCTATTCTTTGATATTTCGTTATTAGACATTATTGTATAGAATTAATAGTTAAATAAATAAGGCATTTTTATATATTTGAATTTTTTATTCATTTTTTTGATAAATAAACGGTTATTTCACCATATGGATTTTCATCATTATTATTAATCCGATGATACTAGAATAGGTTTCTGGAGTCATTTTTTCACGTAAAACCATTATTTGCTCCAATACTTTTTCATCCACATCGCATCTAATTGATGTTAAAATTTTGACGTTATTAATTAAAATTATTTCATTATAATATTCCATTAAAATTCTATCATATACTCGTGGAGTCATCGGACATTTTATTCGATACAAATACTCAAATACTGGCTGATTGTAAAGTGCGTTATAAAATGTTGTTGATGTCACTGGAAATCTTTTTTGATGCAATAATTCAATAATATCAGCTGTTGCGTATGCTGCTACAATATCGCAAATATTATTTGGCAGTGTATATTGTTTTTCAACTAAAAATTTAATATATGCTGATTTCTTAATTAAATTATCAATTACTTGTGTTGAAAATTTAGTTCGAATTTGGTTAAAAAATTCTAAAATTTTTAAATTTACATTATTCATTTCACTGTAAACATCAATAAGAAATTCAGCATCAAATCTTAACATGTATAAAATTTTTATAAAATCTAAACATTTTTCACTATTTGAATTAAATCTAATAATATTTTGTGCTGCAGGTTTATCGATCGAAAATCCCATGTTATAAAATAATAGTAAAACATTTGGATTGAAAATACACATTTCAACTGTTGGAATAATGCCAATACAAAATAGAAATTGAAAACATTGAAATTTCTCCTCATGAATTGCTATCAGCATATGAAGATAATGTAACTCCAAATTTTGTTGATGTAAAAATTTCAAACAGGAAATATTATCATCTCTGATAGCACCAATGATTGATTTTTCTGTATTCGAATTGAACATATCTATTTTTTTGTGATAGATAATTGATACTTTATTAAATAATTTATCATAATTAAATTTTTCTTTCAATGATGTTTTGACTAGTACTTTGAGAATATTATATTTTTTATTTATTTCATTAAATTTTTTACATGTTAATGAAATTGATTGTAAATTTTCTTTTTCTTCACAACAAAATGTGAATATCTTAGTCAAACAGTAATCGTCTAATTGTGTAATATTCATTTTATCTTTGGTATAAACAAATTTAATTATATTTTATATTTTTCATTTTTTATGTTCGATTGAACCATCCTGATAGAATGAATAACTTAATTATTCCAACTATCATGAAAATGACTCCAACAGAACACAATAGTATTTGTAAAAGGTATAAATTTAGATTTCCAACTATTAGTAAAAGTAATCCAACTCCAAAAAGTAAAAAACAATATCTTTT
>Ga0105097_10001577_pt1 | contig 10975 bp, 21 predicted proteins | sample PPLLak12cMay2015_FD_87035 | JGI IMG/M metagenome (GOLD analysis project Ga0105097, IMG submission 87035) | Freshwater sediment microbial communities from Prairie Pothole Lake near Jamestown, North Dakota, USA - PPLs Lake P7 Core (1) Depth... | ecosystem: Environmental > Aquatic > Freshwater >... | reverse complement strand
TCGTTTGCCACGAATATTTTGCTCGGCGCGGTCGTAGCGGCTGGACTTATCGCAACACTCAAAGGAGCCGTCGCAGTGGCGAAGGCCGCGGCGAACGGATTTGAAGAGGGCGGTTATACTGGTAACATGGGAACGAAGGATATCGCAGGCGTCGTTCACGGGCAAGAGTTCGTCATGCATGCCAAAGCGACGAAGCAGTTCCGGCCGGTACTTGAACAAATGAACCGCGGACATATGCCGATGATCGATAACGGCGAGTTCTCAGCAATGCGCGCGGAACTCTCAGCGATTCGTAAGCGTCTCGACGGCATGCCGAACGGGATCCAAGGATCGCAGGCCGTACGTCTCGACGTCGGATTTGATAACTACATCTACGAACGTGATCGCAGGCGCGCGTCGCTGCGCGGTCTAAGGGGTTAACAATGGCAGCGTCCAACTGGAAAGTAACACTTTACGCGGCGAACACCGATACGGCGTCGACGGCATACGATACGGTCGCGACGTCGAACATCGCTGCGCTCGGTACGACATTCGCATACACGACAGCCGAGTTCTATATCACTGGCTCGCGGGCTACGTGGGAGATCGAAAGTTCTTCACTCGAGGATATCTCAGGGTCACGCCGCGGAACGTCGTCACGGCGGCGTGTGTTCCAAATAGAGTCATTCCCGTTCGCCTTCGCTAATGGTGCGGGCGATCAGGACGTCGACGTGATCGATCAGATCGCAGAGATCGTCGATTCGCGTTCGTTCTTATGGGCGCGCGTCGAAGCGGGCTCGCGAACCTATCCGAGCACATCAGCAACGGCGCATCCCGTCGTCGTGAACGGCTGGGAAGAGTCCATCAACGACGAAGCCGGGACGCGTCGCCTTACCTTGTCACTTGCACATAGGTTCAAGCTATGAGTATTTACCGCTACTCGCGTGAGCTCCCAAACGGGTGGCGCGTCCGTCTCGATCTTGTGCCGTATAACGAGACGCTATCAGGTACGGTAGTCGAGCAACCTCCGTACGGCGTTATCAACATCGGCGAACAAACATCGGAGTTCGACGAGCTACCGTTCGGACTGCAGAAACCACAGACGCTGAAGATAGAACTCGACTGGGAGGGCCTGTCTTCAGGCGTGCGTACGCTCCTATCAGCGGCACGCGGTACAAACCCGTTCGGCTTCCAAGGGCGCAATACGTGGATGCTCTTCTCCGATCGTGGCACGGCGGGCGCAACGTACTCTCTTGAGTTCTGCGGAGTCGAAGACAACGTCGACGCGCTGGAGTTAGAACCGGGCGATAACGGGTACGTGTACAACGCCGAACTCGTCGACGTGGTGTACTTTACACTCAAAACCTACACGGGTTACAACCTGTTTTTCGGTTACACTCCCGAGGACTCGCAGCCATACCGTGAAGTCTTCGACTCGATCGAAACCGGGGGCGGTGGAACAGATAACCAAACGTCGCTTATATCTATTCCGAATGCGAGCCTTTTCAAACAGGTTGAACTTCCTCACGCTTTCGTGAGCTCTTTCGAGCATGTGATGTCGCACATCCGCTACGCCGCTGGTAACTCTCTTAACTTGTTGAATGCGCGCGCTAACCCTTGGATCGCTTTGCAGGGCTCGAACTTCGACGTCGGGAACGACCTGCGCAACCTGATAGAGACAGGCGTCGAGATGTACGAGCAGGATTTCAACGCGCCGCGCAAAGCAGGGGCGGCGCTCACTAAGTCGACGGCATATCTAACGACGCACATATCGCAGACGTCAAACGCAGCCGCAGCATATACGAACATCCTCGGCGGCCTCGTCGCGCGTGGTGATAAGCTCGCATGGGGCCGCGATGATTTGACCGCATGGGACATCCTAAAACGTCTTGCCGAAACGATGGGCGTTAAACTATCGTACTCATTCGGATACGATAACACGACGTACACATCACCGACACGGCCGTTCGTGACTGTAAAGTGGAACGTGCGCCGTATCGCTTCTCCGATTACTAACTCGAATACGAGCGACGTGTCCGACTACAGCGTCGATCTAACAACGGCGCTCTCCCGCCCGTCGATCAGCATACGCGGTAACAACGTGCTAAAGGGCGAAGCGCGGATCGAAGGGTTCAACGATGAAGACGTCACCGAATGGGCGTACATAAGCAGAGGCACGGAGGCGTCGCGGTCGATCAACGTTGAGCCGATACTAAACAACATACCGACGTATAAGAACAGGGTCGCGTCGGGTGTCGGCTGGATCAGTTTCGGCTACCTCCAAACAAACAACGTCGTCACCAAGTACAGCGCGTCGAACGATCAACTCTTGAAAGCGCACGAAGACACGAAGGTTTACTGGGGGCCTGTCTCTACGCAGGCGATAACGGTATCGACGCCCGCATCAGCTGAGCTACCACAGATCACCAACACACCTCTCTACAAGCTAACACTCGCCGAACGACAGGTCCGGTCGTGCCTGCCTTACGCGCTCGTCAAATTCTATTCGACGATCTTCGCTCAGGAGGATTCGGCGTCGATCGAACTCGAGTACGACCTGCGCGCATCGCTCGGATACTTGCCGCTTTCACTGGGGGCGCGTGTCGCCTTTTCAAACGGTGCGGCCGCTACGTTTACGAGTCTACCGTGGGCGCGGGCTATCACGACGTCGATCGTAACCAACTGGACGGACGGCACAACCAAAGCGCGTTACTATCTCATGGAGGCTCCGTAATGCCGATCAACGATCCCGTTCGGGGGCAAAAGATAGCCCCGGCTTCGCTCGCGTTTGAACGGTCACGACGCAAAGGACAGAACGCCGTAATCGTCGACAGTGGCGACACGGTCACGAACTACCAAGATGACGTCCTGACGAACAGCGTAGACGACGTCACGCCGCTGATCCTCAAGGACGTCTCGAATCTGGATAAAGCAGTGACGCGTGCGGCACTGCAGGGCGAACGCCGTGCGAAGGCATGGACGGGCGAATACGAGCGCGCGCTCGACTGGTGCATCAGCAACGACATAACGATTACGACGCGTGCGTTCTATCCCGTACCGTTTCAACGTGAGGTCGTGCGTAGTATGGGCGCGGCGTACATCGCAGGGGTTACGCAGAATCTCGATACGTGGCAATACGTCTGTCCGGCCGATGCCGTCGGCGTCTATCACGTAAGCGCGATGCTGCAGCTACGACTCACGGCGGGCGTAGGTTGCACGGTCGCGCGTCTCGGTATCATGGTCGACGGGTCTTTGTGGCGCGTGATCGACGCGATCGACAACGAGTACGCAGGCGAGAATCCTATCCTCGACGTGAAGCTCTGCGGGTCGTCACTCGTTCCCCTGCGCGCGGGTCAGCGACTGCAGATCGGCTACTTCGTGAACTCATCAGCCCCGGCCGGGACACTTCAGCTTTTGCACCCTACCTCCGTCTATGGTTATGTTAGCGCCCACCGCACGCGCTGCGATCTCGGAGGCTATGCTGACCAGCAGAACGGCGGACTCATCAACAGCCCGACAACGGGCGTTCTCTACGCTTTTGACGTCTGATTGAAAGAATACGTATCGTCTAATTGAAAGCACAACAAACAAAACAGGATTACAAATGAGTTGTCTCCCGACGACCCCCACAACAAACAACGTACTCACGGACATCGTCGCGTCGAATACTGACGGCTGGCTCAACATCTCGAGCGTATCGACGTCGGCGCTCACTCAGTATTTCCCCGTCCAGTCTACGCCGTCCGTGCTAACGTTCAACGGCGTGTTCCAAACGACCTTCCAACATGGGCGCATCGTGCAACTGCAGATCGAAGAGACAGCGTCGAGTGCGGCGAACATCCGAAAGACCGCACTCCAAGTCTATCTCTACACAGGCGCGGCTCCGGCGACGCCGACGGCGGGCGCTGTTTACAACGGTAGCCCTACTAACCTACTCGCGATCGTCGAGATTGCTGCGGGCGACTACAAGCGCCTAAGCGATACGGTATGGCTCGCGACCGTCGCGCCGAACATTTACGTTCGCACGGGATCGACGGCATCGTCGACGAACGTTTACGCGGTCGTTCTCGCTAACGAAGGTAAAACATACGCGGCGAGCGCCTCACTGCGTGCGCGTCTCTTCACAGAACAATCGACGGCGCTGGCATGACATCGGAACAAATGACGCAAGCGCAGTTCATCGCAGCCGTACGGAAGATGCTCGAAACCGTCGACATGGCTCCCGTTCGGCGCTTCGAGTTGGAACATATTCTCAGATGCTGGGGCGCTTCGCAGCAACGCGCGGAGCATGACAAGTCCATACATCCCATAGGGTTACAGGTAAAGTAACCGGATGCGATCGCCTCGGCATAACAACCGGGGCGATTTTTTTTTTCGCTCGAATGAAGAAAACACTTGACATGGGTATGGACATATCCGTATGTTTGTGACGTATTCAATTCGTATTCACTTCCACAACGGGTTACACCATGACAAACGCAGAACAAGAAGAAATGGCATACAAGCTTTGCAAGCTGCCGAACGAAGCCTTTGCCTATTACATCATGGAGATCGTCGAACTCTACAAGCAAGGCAAAGCAAGCCAGCAAATCGTCGAGTGGGTTTACGTGGTAGCTAAGACACGCCAGCGACTGATCGCACAAGCATAACGCAACACGGGGCGGAGCATCCTACACTCCACATCATTCACTTCCACAACGGGACACACCATGGACCCAAAACTCAAAACAGTCTACGCCCATCACTGGATCGACGGCGTCAAGGTGACCGCCTCCGGCCGGAACGAAACCGAGGCGCTGAAGAACCTACTCGAGAAGCTGAAGTCGATGAAGAACAACGCAGGGTCGAAGCCATGAATCCGAACAGGAAGAACACGTGTATCATCATCGCAACAAAGGGCAACCGTTCGCGGCGCGAAATGGTGCTTCGTGAAAGCTTATATCAGTATAGTGCCTTGGAACAGGTTATCATTCAGACGACACAACCTTTTGGCAAAGCATACTCCGACATGCACGCCGCAGCGTTTGCGAATGGTTTCGAGTACGTCATCCACTGTAACGACGACGTCGTACTTCGTCCGGACACTATCGAGAAGCTCTTCCACGACGCCGCGTATCTGAACGACGCCGGTATCAAGTGGGGATGGCTCGCAGCGCGTACCGACTGGGTGCGGCACTCAGCGCAGAACATCCGCTTTCCCTACGACAACAAGTCACTCGACGCAATAGGCTATCCTGAAGAGTCGCTGATCGTCGAAGTCTCTTCAGTGTCTCCGATCTTCGCGATCACCAAAGCCGCGGACTTCGTACCATACGCGCCGATCAACTGGTTCTCCGACGATGAACAGTGCTACCGCATGACGCAAGCCGGGTTCCGGCACTTCGTCTCACGTGCCTACGTACACCACGTCGGATCGCAGACCATGACGCCCGAGACATGGGCGACTGAACAGGCCGCGTCGATCGAGTTCTTACGTGAGTATAACCCTCAATTTCTACTGGAACACGGCATCGCATGAAACGACTACACAAACCAAAGCCTAAGACAACGTCCGACAAAGCGATCGCCATTCGCATCGACCGCGGACAATACGAGCGACTCAAGACGGAAGCCGAGCGCCACAATCGTTCGGCAGTTGCACAGCTCAAAACGATTCTCTACTTTTACTTCACCGGCATAGCCGAGTAAGTTCCACCCCTATTCATGGAGTTCCACCCATGCTTTTCGGAATCGAGTTCAAGCGCCGTACCATCGACGGCGAACCGTGGTTTCAAGTCAAGCCGCACGGATTCAACGCGACACACGTCGCAATTGCGATAACGCTCTTTGCGTTCATTTGGGTAGCCTGCGCTATCACAGACGTTCCCGATGTGAAACCGACCGTAGACGTAGGGAGGTTGATCCGATGAACGAACAACTCTACCGCGCCGTTATGCGCGAAGTGTCAGACCCAATGTTACTCGCTATGATAACGCGTAACGTTCGCGAGCTGATCGAACGCAACCTGCTAACACCCGACCAAGCAGATTCACTTATTAGCGTTCTCGAGAACGCAGCACACCGCGCAGTCGAAAGCGAAATCGCACTGCGGAAGATTAAGGAGACATTGTCATGAGCACCCCCCGCTGGCTATTCTTACATGACGAACTTCTTCCACCGCCGCCGCTGTTCCGCTACGACAAGGGCGAGACGCGATACTACGCACGTGTCACCGCTGAGGGGAACGTCATTTGGTATCCGTCCGTTACGACCGTGATACGCGCGACATCACCAACGCCGCCAGGGCTACTCGCATGGTATGCAAAGCACGGCATGGACGGCGCGACCGAACTTAGAGACGAAGCCGCACGCCGTGGTACTGAGATGCACGTACTCTTCGCGGACTACCTCATGGGCAAAGCCGTAGATCTGACAGGGCTCGACGAGTTCCAAGCCAAAGCCCTTGCCGCGTTCGATCAGTTCTGCAAGGATCACGAAGTCGAGCCGCTCGCGATCGAGATTCTACTCGCTAACGATACCGACGTTTACGCAGGTACTGTCGATCTGATTTGCAACATGACCTATAAAGGACGTAGGCTAAAGGCTATTGTCGACTTCAAGTCTGGCTCCGGCGACTACCGCGATCACGCCGTTCAGCTAATGTTTTACAGTGCGGCGTTCGCACAGACGTACGGCATAGGTGTTGACGAGCTGTTTATCTGGTCTCCGAAAGACTGGCGAACGAAGCCGACGTATAACCTAAAACAGCGCACAGGCGAAGTCGAGTACGCAGAGATCTACCACCGCTGCAGCCTGTATCGCATTACGAACGACGTCGCACCGAAGGCTAAGGTCAAACTGAGCGGACGATTGCCGGGCGCATTCGAGATCACACAGCACGACCCGAACGAGGTCATCCGTACCATCTGGTCGTCCGTCGTAGGCGACGACACAACGCCGACTCTATTCTGATTCCATCAACTGCGGTAACCTGTCAACGCTACCGCCAATTCACACTATCACAGGAGTAACGCCATGGCGTTCAACAATACCGCGCGATCATCGCGCACGACGTACTTCACAGTATCGAACGGCAAAGTTCGCGTTCGTCTCAAGGAAGCGAGCGAAGGCTCAGTCGCTCGTCAGAACAAGAACGGCGACGTCGTACATGAGTTCGTCTATGACGAGTTTACCGGCCGCCTCGTAAGCGTGGCCACGGACGAGGCTCCGTTCGGTAAGCAGTGGAAGATGATCTTCCTAGACAATGACGATCACTACACGCTCTCCATGCCCTACGACAGTTCGACCGCTCAGAAGCTTCTCAACCTGCTTCTCGCTCCCGAGCTCGACCTCACGCAACCGATTACACTGCGCCCGTACGACTTCACGAACGACAAGGGGAACCGCGTCGTAGGCGTCACCGTGGTACAGAACGGCGCGAAGGCGAAAGCGGCGTTCGGAACTGCAGCCTACCCGATCGACGGCCGTCCTGAGATGCCGGAGCTGGAGAAAATCAAGTTCAAGGGTCAGGAAGTTTACGACTCTACGAAGCGTCTCGAGTTCATCGTCGCAGCCGTCGAGTCGACGCTGACTCCTAAGCTTAGCACGACCACGACCGTAACCGTCGACACTGTGCAACCTGATGACGGAGGCGATGATGGACTCCCGTTCTGAGGAAGCGCCAAAGCACACGCCGGGGCCGTGGTTCGCTGGGTTTGATAGCATTTTTGGTATCTGGAACCTTACCTATCCTAAACCTTTCGGCCGCATTTTAGTACAGGCTTCAGGCTATTCTACCCACATCAACTTGCGCCCTGAGGACTGGAAACTCATCGCCGCCGCGCCTGAGATGCTGGAAGCGTTGAAATACCTTACGAAAGAGGTGGACTCTTGCGTTAACAACGCGTGGCTTTGTAAACAGGCTAAGTACAAGGAAGCACAAGCCGCCATCGCCAAAGCAGAAGGGAGGCAGCCATGAGCGAAACACCAAAGCACACGCCGGGGCCGTGGAAAGTTCACGGCGCAGAGGTTCGAGACTGCGGGCTAGGCATTGATGTGATATGTACGATGCAAGTAAGCAACCAAATGAATTGGCTCGCCGACGCTCTACTCATCGCCGCCGCGCCTGAGATGCTGGAGGCGTTGAAGGCATTACGTAATGCGTGTTGGGGTGGATGTGCCTGTGCAGATCCAAGCGAGGAGGAAAACGCGGCGTGGGACATAGCAGAAGCAGTCATCGCCAAAGCCGAAGGGAGGCAGCAATGAAAGACATACGCTCTCACTGGCTCTACCGCACCCTCGAAGTCGTTGGCGTGCTAATCGTCGGGACACTCGTCTGCGTCGGCATCGTCGGCGCTTTTGCCAACCTCTTCCTATGGTTTGCTAAATGAAATACACACCCCAACTCAACGACAAGACCGAACGCCTCGCCCGTGGGATCACGCTCGTTCGTAGTGGCGAGATCATGTACATCGAAGCGACCTTCCGTTCGCCGACCGTGGGCTTTGCCGAAACCGCACAGTTCGACGTCTTACCCGGTGGTATGCTCGAAGCGATGGAACAGGCGCGCGCATGGTGGAAGCGTAAGGACCTCGACATGCACGCCGCACGGAAGCGTCGCAACTTCGTAACAAAACGCGACCAAAGGATCCGCGGCGAGATGCAAGCCCTCGAAGAGCACCGCGAACGCACTATGCAATCGCAGATGGAACGCGAGATCCACAACGGATCGGTCGTCGAAGCAGCCCGGCAAGATGTCGCCCGCGTCTGGGCTTTCTATGGCCCGGCACTCGATGAGCATCGTTATCGAACATCTGATTTCCAATGGTGAGCGCATGACCTACGAGATCAAAACGATCATCAGCATCGAACGGACTCACGTCGTTGAAGCCGCAGACGAACAAGGAGCGAAGGCGCTCGCAGCTGAACTGACGTTCAACGCGATCGACGAGACGACAGTAGACTACGACTACGACGTATATCACATAACGCGTTCACAACGAACGCAACACATCATTCACTAACTACAGGCAGTATGGTTTAAGCCCCCCGAACAAGCGCCAAAGCTCACGCGGGATCGTAAGCAGGCAAAGGACTACCGCACGCGGCGAGCTGCATCGTAGGGCGTGTCCGGGTTCGACTCCCGGCGGTAGGCAACGTATGAGGAACAGCTCACAAACTACAAACACTATGAAGATTTACGAGATCAACAATCAACGACAAGCAGACAGGCTGCTTGATGAGATGTTCAGGTATAAAAACACATGGGGCATAACCGTGCAAGACGCGGCTCGGTTCTGTTCAAACTTGGTCAGCAAGAATCTGCTCAGAATGCATGTATGGGAATACGACCCGATCGATCGATCCTACTCAGACGTCTACAAGCAAAATCACGGCGAATGGATGCACAGTGCGGGACGCACTATTTCTCATAACGATCTCGGCATGCGTTGGGCTGGTAGGATGCTGACAATGGGCCACGACGTTAAGCTTAGCGATTCACCTGATATTTGGGGCAAGCTTTCGGATGATTGCAGCAACGCAACGATTGTCGGCGATGTTGGACAATGCTCAGTGTTCCCTGCGTTCAAAGATGGCCTATACGGAATGATCACCGGATCTCTTTGGGTGTCTGTCTTTGAAGGTCGAGAGGTAATTTTGGAAGCGATGTGCGATATCGCGTATGTGTTGCAGGAATCACAGTATAACAAAGGCATGCTACCTCGTTTAGTTTACGACTAACAACACCGGAGACCGTCGGCGGCGCGTGGAACCGTCGTTAGAATACCTCCAAGCCCCGGCGACCGACGGCGAACCGGGCGATATTTTTTCACTGGAGAACACATGAAAACAACACCATCACTCGACGAGCTCATCGCTCAGCTCGCACAGCCTAAGAAGGTCACCGCCTACTCGTTCGCGGTTCGACTGCTTACCATGTCGACGATACTCTTGCTACTGCTTACGATGTTCGTATTCGTAGCTAAATGCCTATACTGGACGCTCTCATGGTAAGCGAAGAAGCCGTTCGACTGCTGAGCCTACTCGCCGCACTCGCGATACTAACTATCTACCTCAGATTCTCCGGGGACCGGGACACATGATCTATAACCTATGCGTATCTACTGCCGTCGTAGGCAAAGCCGAGCGCCATCAATACAATGACCTCGCCGCTAAGCTCCGGCGCGTCGAGTGGTCCGTCGATCAGATCGAGTACCACCTGACCAAACGCGGTCACCCGATCTGCAGCGCCGATCTCAAAGAAGGCTCCGACGGGTACGCGCGCCGGAACTCAGACGCGTTCATCTCATCGTCGATCGTCGGACTCGACATAGACAACGGCCGCGAATCGTTCGGAGCGGCATCGCGGAACGAGTACTTCGCAAAACACGCCTCGTTCGCCTACACGACGCCGTCGCATACAGACGTGCATCCACGCTACCGGGTGATCTTCGTACTCGAAACGCCCATCACCAACATAACAGAATACAAAGCCCTCACGACCGCACTCGTTCAACGGTTCGCAGGCGATACCAACGCGCGTGACGCCGTCCGCCTCTGGTTCGGTAATCCAGACGCGCAGGTCGTGTCGTGGTACAACACGCTCAGCGATGACGAAGTCCAGCGCCTGCTATCATTCGAGGATGAAGTCCGCCATGAGGAGACCAAGTTCTCAGCGTTCGGAGCTCGTAAGCTAACCGTCGACGATGTGTCGCTCATGCTGAAGTTCATCCCACCGCAGCAAGACCATATCGACTGGAAACGCACCGTCGCAGCCGTAGTCGACGCACTCGGAGACACGCCCGAAACGATTGCTCTCCTATCGCAGTGGTCGCCGTCAGACCTGCCGTACGCTCAGGTCGTCAAGAACAGACTTACGCAGGTAAAGACAGGTACTCTCATATACCTTGCACGTAAATACAACTGTCCAATCCCGAAAGACCTGTACAAGGAAGCTCCAAAGGACGCCGCGGAAACGTTCGACCGGATCGAGTCGTACCTCACAGCGCGGTACGAG
>Ga0105097_10001576_pt1 | contig 10982 bp, 15 predicted proteins | sample PPLLak12cMay2015_FD_87035 | JGI IMG/M metagenome (GOLD analysis project Ga0105097, IMG submission 87035) | Freshwater sediment microbial communities from Prairie Pothole Lake near Jamestown, North Dakota, USA - PPLs Lake P7 Core (1) Depth... | ecosystem: Environmental > Aquatic > Freshwater >... | reverse complement strand
GATGTAAATTCTTATGTGTATTGAACCATCTTTTAACAACAATATCAAATGGGGTTTTTGTTAATTTGGAAATTCTTTTAAAACCAAAAATCTGTGCGTCTAATTCGTGTGGCTGAGTATAATACTCTTTACCTTTAGGTTCTTTACGAACTTTTGTATTGTATGACCCCGTTAATTCTTGGTGAATGTGTCTTACTTCGTGAGCAATTATTTCATTTAACTCACCATTTAAATCATATAACAATCTTTTTTTATCCTGTGGATTATAGAGTATACTAATTTCAATTACTTCATCTTCCGATATCCAATTAGCATCCACCTCAAACCCATCAATTTCATCGTCTATTTCAATACTTAATTCAATCGTTAACGTCACATTGAGTTTTTCAAAATCGTAAAATGGTTCATCGTTTAGATCCTCAGGTAAATAAAACTCACCCTCATCATTATCCTTAAATACGGAAAGTATGTCTCTAACAACCTTTCTGATCTCTTCTCTCCTGTTATTATCTTCTTTCAATAACGACTTTATTTTTAAATCCAAAAAATCCATATCAATAAATATTATACAATGTTGATTATACAAAACAACTTAATTATCTTTTAATAAAAAGTATATGGAATTATTAAACACTCACCCAATTAAAAAATCAGACTTAGGTTTTCACGGTAATCTTTTTGGGGGTAAATTGTTGGCTTGGATTGATGCTGCCGCGGCAGGTTATTCAATGCAATTATGCGATTCACCAAGAATGGTTACGGTTTCAATTGATAAATGTAACTTTGAGAAACCCGCAAAGGAAGGTCAATTATTAAAAATTTATGGATCCCCATCTAAACTTGGAACCACGTCTGTTACATTATATATGGAAGCAAGAGCTCACGACGTATATACTGGTAATCAAATTCTTGTATTAAAAACAAATATACGATTTGTTCATATTAGTGAGTATGGAAATCCAATTCCAATTGGAGAAAGAGGTCGAAATCGTATAAATGGGTTGATTGAGGGAGAAAATTAAGACCTTTTTGGTGGTAACGGGGGATCAAGTAAGAATTTCTCGTTAACCCAATGTCTTAATTCATTTTCAACAAAGTATTCAGGTACTTCTTGATCGTCGGACATTTCTGTTGCTAATTCTGCAATATGTCTTGCAAATTTAACTTTAAATTTATCACTCATTAATGTTAATAGACCATCCGATATGAAAAATATTTTTGTTAAAGGATCCGTAAGCCCTAGCTCACCTTCCGCTAAATCAAAAGATCTCATAATTGTTTTACCCCACCATGTTTTATAATTTGTGGTTTCTTCTAAAGTTGGTCTTAATATTTTATTTGCCGCTCTAATAATTGATCCCGTAAAACCAGCAATAGATAATTGAGGTAAGAACCAAGGTAATAATCTTAATGTTGCTTTATATCCACCTTCCCCAATATGTTTATATAATCTTTTCTTAGTTGCGGTTTCAACTAACGCTCTTAATTGCCCAAACGTTATTTTACCTTGAGCACTACAAAACTTCTCGGAATCACAAATATTCTTAACTGCGGTCTCAGAAGGTTTGATTTCATTTTCATTAATAAATTGGATAAGATTTTTTCTTACTATTTTTTCAATCATAAGTGATACTATATTACCAAGTTCTACAAGCCCAATATCTAGGCTTCCATCTTGGACCTGGATTATCACAATTGTGTCTTGCTCTAAATGATCTTCTTCTTTCAGGGTTATTCTTTTTAATAACCATTCTTTTACCTTTAGCGGATTTCCCACCAAAACCAAAGTTTACTTTAACTACTTTTCCTTTGTCGTTTTTAACGTAAACTTTAAATTTTTTAATGTCACCTTGCATTATTTTACCAAGTTGGACTTTTCTACCTTGGTACTCAGCCTCATTAATTAAATCGTTAGATACAAAGTCAGTTCTTTCAACTGAACCATGTAAATCCTCATAAAGAAAATCCGATTCATTAGTTTCTTTTAATACACGTAAAACAATTCTTTGTATATCCGATTCGGTTAAAGTAACAATATTTCTTGACATTACTATGAATTTATATATTTATTTATATAAATACCTATAAACTTTACAATTGAAATATATTTATAGAAAAACTTTTCACCATGAAAAAAAATAATTTAAACGAAAATACCCTTAGATCTATAATTAGACGTACTCTATTAGAGAACGATGCTGAAGTTAAAAGTAAGAAAAAATCTAATCCTACTTGTTTACCTGAAAATATAATCCCATTAGATGAGATTGTTGGTCAATCAGATGAATTTGTAAGATACTCACCTGGAGTTTCTAAAAGAAGAAATGGGGTTAACTCAATGGTAGATACATTAGGTATCTTAAATAATCTGAGATTATTTAAAGATGTTAAAGACGGTGGTAGTCATTTAGCTTATGAAATGATGAATAATTTGAATAGATTTAGAAATAAACATTACTTTGATGAAACAAATCAAAAATGTCACAAAGCAATGGACAAAGTTATTGAATTATACAAAGAAAATGAACACGGGACCGAGTTGGTTAAAGATATTGAACGAGTTTTAAACCTCCAAACTAAAGATGATGAGTACACACCATCACCAAGAACTAAAGAATACCTTAAACAATGTATTAACTTAGCTAAAGGAGAGTAAAATTTTGCTTAGGATCGTTACCGTTGGGGTAACAAACTAAAGGGACAATTCGCTACTGTCCCTTTTTTATTGCGTAAAGATATTTATAGATATGAAAAACAAAAAATATTTCTTTGGTTGGGCAAATATTAAGAAATTAATAACTGAGATTGTTAATATATACTCAACAAAACCTTCTTTTTTCTCAAAAAAACGAATAGAATCGGGTATTGCGTTTATTGTTGCGGAATGGGGGATGGTTTTTTTCATGTTAAAGAAGTATCCTGATCTAACTATGACAGATATTGTAATGTGGGCAACTATCCAATTCACAATATCAGGATATATCCTTCATCAAATACAAAAACAAAAGAAAACTGATGACGACCAAAGTAAAAATAATGAATAAATTAGGTCAATTTGAATAATTTTCGTATATTTGTATATGGCAGAGAAGAAAAAACCCACAGAAATTAAGAAATACGAAAGAACTTACGAAACTGAGGACTCTATTAGTATTTGGAGGTACGATACAAGTAAAACAACTACAGGACCTTACGAGGTTGAGATAAAACATAAGAAGAAAAAGTGATATAAATATGAATATTTTACCCATTTTAAGTGAAATAATACACAAAAAAGTCCTATTAAATGCCCTAAAAACGATGGATTTTAGTGAAAAAGACGCTAAAAATGAGCTAGAATACCACATAAATAGGGTAAAAAACCTACCAGAAACGATAAAAGCTTATAGAATTCTGTCTGTAAACGACAAAAAAGACATAAATATGACCAAAATTGGGTCACATTTTGCTCTAAATAGGTCATATTTGGTCAAAAATCACTCATTCTCAACAGGATCGGGTGAAAAATACTACATTATTACCGCAAATATACCTAAAAATGAGGTAAATGTACAAGAAACTATACATAATAACATACTTTACCCCCAAGAAAACGAGATTACGGTCAAAAATAAGGGGAAAAACGTAGAAATAGTATCAATTAAAGAAATAAAACCCTAATTAATAGGGTTTTATTGTTTTTTCTTTAAGAAATCTTGGATTATTTTCATTTGTTGGTTAATATCACCCATATTACCCATACCTTTAGGGTTAAACATGGTTTTATTCATTTTATTAAGGTTTTTTGCCATATCAAAGAATGATTTACCAAATTTCCTCCACCAAATGATGACTCCAACACCAAAAGCGATCATTACTACCGTAAAAACGGTTAAAACTATTGTAAAAAACATATTATTAAGATTTATACCTAATTTTAATCAATTTTAGTGTCTATGTCAAGTTATTTAAGTAAATTATAGTACTCTTTGAAGTGTTTTATACGATCCGCTAGTCCAATTGTACCTCCATTTACTCTTTTTGTTACTGAAGTCACTGTTGCATCGTCTGCACCTCTGTCACATATCGCCCATAACTTGTTAGAATCAAAAAAGAACCCCGCAGAAGCCAATGGATACTTAGTTGCGACCAAATCAGGGTTAGAAACACAATCTTCACCAATAAATTTAGTGAAATTAGTGTAATTTGACTTACCAGTTAACTGAATATACCCTCTACCTCTGAATTTGAACCCTTCTTTAGTAGTTTCGTCACCATTTCCCATTCTACCACCATAAACACGAGCCGCAATCTTCTCAGGTTGTCTTGCATATGATTCAGCAAGGGTTCCAGGGAAGTATTTTCCGAATATTTTCTTCAAACCATCGGCAGAATAGTTTAAATTCTCAGAAACCGCTTTAAAACCACCTGATTCGTGACCACATTGAGCCAAAAAGTGAGCTAAACGTAGATTATTTGTAATATTGAACTTTTTTGCGGTCTCAGGGATCTGTGCAATGACTGCATCAGGTATATGACCCTTTAATTTTTCAATATTTAATGGTCCACCTGAAGGTATAACCACATCTTCTTTGATTACTTCGGTGGATCCGAACATTTTTGACCATGTTCCAGCACCTACAATACCATCTGCGGTTAATCCATTAGCGGATTGCCATTCTTTTACTGCCTTTTCTGTTCCAGGTCCAAATGCCCCGTCTGCAGCAAGTCCTAATTTCGCTTGGAGTTTTTTTACATCCTCTCCTTTGGATCCATTTTTTAGTAACATAATTTTTAGTTTAATTATAAATATTAACTTGATTTGAAAGTCAATACTTTATGTGAAAAAAGTGGAATTTTCGAAGTAAAATGATACTTATTATATAAAAGAGTATGGGACACACAAGAGAACAGGTGGAAGCTGCCGTAAAAGCTAAAGGTTACGTTTGGTTTGAAGACGTTAACAACAAAGGATACGATGTAAACATCGTTGGTATTAGAAACTCGTCTACGGGTGATAAAGTTACAAACGCATTTGATGATTTATTGACTATTTCCTACAAAGAAAATGGTGAATGGAAATTCCACGCTTGGCCAGCTACTACTGACCCCGGTAAAAAGGGTGTTATGGAGTATCATAACAAAGATGGTGTTGCTAGATTGGTTGAAGGTCAATATCGTGGGTCTCACGGTATCGGTTTACACCAAGGAAAGTATGAAGCGTTAAGACAAGCAAAGAATGTTAAGGTTTATCGTGACCCAAATCGTGATTTGAAATACGATGAAACAAAAATTGCTGAAGGTGTCTTTGGTATTAACATTCATAAGGCAGGTGCTGACTCAACATATGTTGAAAACTGGTCTGAGGGATGTCAAGTTTTCAAAAAAGCTGCCGACTTTGAGGCATTTATGAAGATCTGTAGAAAATCAAGAGATATTCATGGTAACTCATTCACATATACCTTAATAGAATCTTCGGATATAAAATAATTAAACAAAAAAACACACAATGAAAAATTTATTTAAAATAATTTTAACATTATTTTTATTAAGTCCATTTTTAGGGTTTGCTCAGGTACCTGCAGCACCATCTAATGGTCTGTGGGGTATTATTGCCTCTCAGTATCAAATTGGTAGTACTGCTCAAGGTAACACAACCGCTAAAATTACACTACAAAACACTACGTTAACAAAATTTGCGGGTGTTCAGTTTAGAGTCTTCTATGATAAGATAGCATTTACCAATGCTACGGTATCATTGATTGGTTCTACAACAAACTTAGACCTTCAGTCTGTCACAAATACGGCTAATGGTTATGTTACTATTACTTTAAGTTATACAGGACCTAGTGCAACGTATACAATACCAAATGGTGAAAGATTTTTATTAACTTTTACTCACGCACCGGCTTCTACATTTAATAACTTATCTTCTATTAGTAACTTAACGTGGACTGGTGTTCAAACATTTACCCCATATGCCGCAAAACAAGATGGTATGGATACAACATTAAGTGTTCATAACTATGGTGGTGTATTTACTCCTGTGAATTTTGATTACCACGGAACATTTACAAACGTAACAGGTACTGGGGCTAAAACATTAAGTTTAGCTTTAGAGAAAAGACCATTAGGTGGTTCAACATGGACTCAACATTCTGTTTACACTACAGATATAAATGGTGATTTCACTATATCAGTTCCTTTGGATACAACGTATTGGGATGTGAGGTTAGCAATTCAAGGTGATACTATGGGTGTTGGTAATATTATATCATCAACAGATGCTCAATTAATTAACCAATGGGTTTTAGGGAACGGAACTATGTCAGGGTTTGATTATTATGCTGCCGATGTTAACGGATCAAATAATACAACTATATCTGATGTATGGGGAGTATTTGGTAGAGTTTCAGGTAGATTCACATCTTGGCCTAACAACACTAAAGACGTTAAATTCTTCACATCATCTGAATATACAACAATCAATGGTTCATCAACTAACTACACGTCATCAATTGCGGGTGTGACTAACTTTACGTTCGAAATACTTCCAGGTCAACCTGACTCTGTTGTGTTCTATGTAATGGTGCCGGGTGATGCAAATGGAACAGGTTACCACATGGCTCGTGTTACACCAATTGAGGTTGTTGTTGGTCCAGCACCTGGTTTAGAGAATCAAATCTACAATGTAATCGATACAAAAGTAGAATATGATTTCCCAACACAGTCTATTGAGGTAAACGTACCAAACATTTCGGTACAGTCTGGTAATTTAGTTGAACTTCCTGTGACACTTAAAACAAATGGTATTGAATTAAGTTCATTACAATTTGGGTTAAAATACAATGATACATTATTACAATTTAAAGGTGTTATTTCTTCATCAAGTGCAATGAAATGGATCTCCTATGTTAACGCTAATGATAGTGAAGTTGAATGGGGAGGTTTTGATCCAACAAACAACACTAATACATTAAAAAATAATGATCAAGTTGTGACATTACAATTCTTAGCTCTCCAACCACAGAATCTATGGGATGCAAGTCCTTTATATACGACAAGAAAATTTGCCGGAAACGTTTATTCAAATGATTTGTCTTTAACGCCAACAAATGGGATCCTTCAAGTATTAAAAATGGAAGGTGGGGATATAATTGATGGTAAAAGTATGATGGTAAGTCCTAACCCATTTGTTGACAATGTTTCAATTACATTTGAAGTTACAGAAACGACAAATGCAACATTGACAGTTTACGATTTAGTGGGTAGAAGTTTAATAACCATTGTTGATGGTCAAATACCAAATGGTAAATACACGTATCAAAAAGATCTTGGGTTTTTAGACTCAGGTGTATACATAGTTAAATTATCTGTTGAGAATGGTACACCATCATTCGAAAGAATAATAAAACAAAAATAAACATAAAAACAAAAATTTAAAAACAATGAGTGAAGAAACACAAGAGACAAATGACGGAACTTGGTCAGGTCTGAAAAAAACAATTATCGGAACACTTACAACTGTTATTGCAGGTGGCGGTGTATGGGTAAGTACATTAATCTTTGGTGGGGGTGAAGAACCTAAAGAAGAAACTAAAACAGAACAACCGGCAGGTCAACCTGTTATTAATCTTAATGTTCAACAAAACCAAGAAAACAAACAAAAAACTGAGAACAATGGTGGAGGTACCGTAATTCGTGAAAGAGTTATTGAGAAACCAGCGGCAAGTACACAACCTGCTCAACCTCAACCTAAACCACAAGAAGATTCTTGGTAATAAACAAACTAAAACAAAATAAAAATGAGCTTTTTAAAAAATTTATTAGGTGGTGGGTCAACTGACTTTACAAAAGTTGAGAACTCGCAACGTTTTAACTTTATGTTACAACAAATGCAATCAAACAGATGGAAGATCACTCTTATCATCTTATTAACATTCTTCTTTATCATATTCGGTATTGTGTTATCGGTTATGTTTAAAGCATCAATCCAAGAGTCTTGGAAAGAATTGTTATTATTACTTTTAGGTGCATTCGTTGGTAACCTTAATAAGGTAATTGACTATTGGTTCTCTAATGAAGATAGAGACAAAATGTTAGTTCAAAAAATGGACGAAGAAGATAATTCATCTGAATCTGACGTAACTGAAATCTAATATGAAAAGGATAGTATACATACTTTCATTATTCACTTTATTAAGTTGTAAGACTTTACAGGCCCAGCCCCCTCAAAATGGAGGGGGTATTGGTTCTGTTAAGACTGAACAATACCAAGCTGAATTTGAGAAGAAACAATCAATCAATGATGTTGCTAACTACACTGATACAATACAAGTTCCTATCCAATTATTAAAGATTGGTATTAACGAAGAATTGTATGAATTGTATCCTGAACTTAAAGACAAACGAGTTGGTTTAGGCGTTACAAACATTGTGATTGAGTATTTAGAGTATACGGGTAGATTTGTATTTACCGAAGAAAAGGAAGACATCAAACAACGAATGATTGCTCAAGACAAAGCGTCTGATAAAGGAATCTCAGTTAATAAAATTGATGTAAAAGGAAATGTAATTTTAGCAAAATACTTTGTGTATATTGAGGTGTATGACTTTAGTGTTTCAGAAGATGAGGTGGTAAAGGTTAATGGACAACAAACAACAACACAAACAACACGATTAGGATTACAAATTAAATTTGTGGATGCAGAAACAAGTCAAGTGATCGTAGGATCAGGATTAGGTGAAGCAAGTACAGTTAAAACCTCAACTATTTTGGGGGACATCTCTGATGATGTTAAATTTAACCAATCAACAATTGGTATAACAACAAAGAAGGCGTTAGAAACGGCTTCTTCAAGAGTGGTAAGTAGACTTATCACGAAAGGAGTATTTAAAAATTGAGATTAAATGTCGTCATATTTATATTGTTCTGTGTGTTTAATTTTTTTAAGTTAAACGCACAGACATATAATTATAGTTACTCTGATCCCTGTTCGGGAAATATAAAAACGATAGTAGTACCAATTAATGGAAATGTAACAGTTTCGTACTACGGATCAATCGGGTCGTTTAGTCAAAACGATTTTACAAACGGAACATTCGAATCATGGACTAATAACATATTTTCACAATATGGTACAAATAGTCCGTGCTCAGAAATAGTAGGGTTAGGAACCGCAATTAATGTAACTCAAGGAACCGCCCTAAATGTTATCGGAATTCTTAATTCACTTTCATCCATATCAGATTTGGCAAGTGGATCAACCAATTTAATAGGTGGATCTGTGACGACCATTAATAATACAGGTGGTAATAATAATTCTAAAAATAACAAAAGAGGGAATAATTCCCAAAATGGAAGTGGTAATAACACAAATACTAATAATAGCACAACCAATAATACTCAAACTCAAACGAATGGAACAGGTAACTCTACTCAAGGAGGTACAACCACTTCTGGATCAAATGAAGGAACTACAAACGGAGGAAATGGAGCCACTAGTCAAAATGCTGGAACTCAAAATCCAACACAAACAGGAGGAACTACAACTCAAGGTGGATCAAATGAAAATGGAAATACATCGTCTAACACGACTGTAAATGGTGAAACACCAAATAACCCAACCCAAACAACAGGAGGGGAAACATCTGAAACACCAATAAATAATCAAACAACAACTGAAAATGGAAGTAATAGTAGCAATCCTAGTATCCCTAATAATGGGGGTAATGGTGGTAATGGGGGTAATGGGTCTGGCTCAGGAAATAATCAGACACAAGAAAATCAAACAACAACTGAAGGAACGGAAGAAGGTGGACAAACAAATATAACGGGTGGAGCAACCACAACCGTAAAGGCAACACCAACAAGTAAAGAAGGTGGAAAACCAACAATTATTGCAAGTGGTGACTTTGTTGGTTTTAACTTTAGAAATTCTGAGGTTAACACAGGTTTAAAGGTTACGGGTGGTTATACTGCAATGAGATGGGACGGTAAAAGAAGTTCAGGTGTTTTAGGTGATTACACATCCGCACTTAGAGGTCCAAATATAACTGCTTTCTATGCATTTATTAGACCTAAATCAATTGTGATTGGATCAAGTACTCTAACTATTGGATTTGAGGGGAATAAATCATTATATGGTACAATAGCGGTAGGCCAAATGTTCTCATTTAAAAAACCTAAGTCACTTAAATTATTATATATGGGTACGGTTTCTTATGGTCAAGTATATAGAGAATCTTTCTTAGGTACCGCATTAATTGCAGGTGCAACTTATGATATGAAGATTGGAAAACGATTTGACATTAAATTAATGAACTTAATGGTTTACGCACCTTATGTTAGTTATTATAATGATGTAGTGTTAAAATCTCCTTATGTGATGTTACCAAGTATTGGTACAAATATTAAAATAACAAAAAAGTTTAAATTTAACATAAACGCCGGTGGTGCTTGGGATTTGAAAACAAGTGATTTAAATTATACAATAACGTGTGGAACAAGATTATTATTGGGGCAATAGCCTTTCTTTTTAGTTATACGGCATATTCACAAGCGGCGTTGTGTACAAGTTACCCAACTCAATTTTGTTGTGAATATGTTTCAAGTGTAACTATTAACGGACAAACATTTGCCGGATCAAATGGATATGCCGCGACATCTGGTGGTAATCCTCCGGGTTATTACAATTATACAAATGGACCCTTAATTCCAACGATTACTGCGGGACAAAATATATCACTTCAGTACACCGCACAGACCAATGGAAATTACATGGAATATTTTAAGATGTGGATTGATTTCAATGGTAATGGAATTTTAACTGATGCTGGGGAATTAGTACATCAGTATAACTTTTCTTGGTCAGGGACACATACGAAGTCGGCAACATTCGTTGTACCAACAACAGTATTCAACGGACCTGTGCTTGTTAGATTTGTGATGGTATATGCAAACATACCAAACCTTTGTGGAACATATGCTTATGGGAACACAT
>Ga0105097_10001575_pt1 | contig 10984 bp, 8 predicted proteins | sample PPLLak12cMay2015_FD_87035 | JGI IMG/M metagenome (GOLD analysis project Ga0105097, IMG submission 87035) | Freshwater sediment microbial communities from Prairie Pothole Lake near Jamestown, North Dakota, USA - PPLs Lake P7 Core (1) Depth... | ecosystem: Environmental > Aquatic > Freshwater >... | reverse complement strand
TGAAAATCGGGATAAGGATCTTGGCGCAATAGTGAAGGAAGTTGAAAACATGGGTGTACCTATGTTTTTGATGCAGGATTCCACTACAGCAGCCGTGCATGCAGAAGGCATGGGTTGGATCGACAAACAGGTATTAGACAGTGTTAGAAAGGCTGTTTTTTAGCTGTCACTAAATTTAAGGTTCAAGGTTCAAGGTTTAAGGTTTACCTGCCGAAGGCAGGTTCAAGGTTTGTTGTTAAGAAGTTGAAAGTTTGAAAGTTTAAATGTTGAGTAATGATATTAAATCCGCCATTGCTCAAGATTTACCTGCATGCCGGAGGCAGGTTCGAGGTTCGAGGTTCTCATATCTCAATACTTTTAACTTCTTTGTTTACAAAATGCATTTTAATTACCTTTTACCAAAAGGCATGTCCGTTCAAAACTTTAATTTCATACCACCAATCTTAAAATAAGAAAAATGAAAAATAAGCTACTCTTAATCACCTCCTTTTTGCTGGGACTACTGACTAATGCGCAAGATATGTTGCCCGTACGGGGCCTGGCCATTGCAGCACCTGATAAACAAAACATCGACAGGTTTGTCAAATTTATCCATGAAGAACTGGCTCCGCGAAAGATCAATACGCTGGTACTGCGGGTGGATTATAATTTTGAATACAAATCCCATCCGGAATTGCAGGAAAACAATGCACTTTCACAGGCAGAGGTCAACAAATTGGTAGCTGCCTGCCAGCAACACGGAATCAGCATCATCCCGCAAATAAACCTCCTCGGGCACCAGTCCTGGGAATCTGAATTGGGTATGTTATTGAAAGTGTATCCACAATTCGATGAAACTCCGGCAATTAAACTTCCCTCAACTTATAAATGGCCGAATGACGACGGACTTTACTGCAAAAGTTATTGCCCATTACATCCTGAAGTTCACCAGGTTGTTTTTGAACTGATGGATGAAATTGTAAGCGCATTTCAGGCGGATGCCTTCCACGCGGGAATGGATGAGGTTTTTTACCTGGCAGATGATGCCTGTGTGCGTTGCAAAGGAAAGAACAAAGCGGAATTATTTGCAGGGGAACTGACGAAGATCCGAAATCACCTCGCACTGAAAAACAAGAAATTGTGGATCTGGGGCGACCGCTTGCTGGACGGGAAAACTACCGGACTGGGTATGTGGGAAGCGAGTATGAATGATACCCATCCTGCCATTGACCTCATACCCAAAGACATCATGATCTGCGACTGGCATTATGAACGCGCCGAACCAACAGCTGCCTATTTTGCAGTCAAGGGTTTTGATGTGGCCACCTCATCCTGGCGCAAAGGTGCTGTTGCCAAAGAACAAATGGCTTTTCTTGAAGGGCTCAGAAAAAATGCAAATCCCGAAATCGCCGATCGCGTCAAAGGAATGGTCCACACTTCCTGGAGTTCAGCGGGCGATTTTCTTGACAGATTCTATGGTCCGGTGGACAAAAACAAAGAAGATGATGCGGTTTGCTTTAAAATGTTGTTTGGACTTTAAGGTTCATTATTTATTGATTCTGATTCGTTAAAAAAAAATATGATTATGAATTCCTGTTCCCCGTCTCTAAAAAATTTTATCCGGAGGCCGCCAGCTATAAAATCCGTATCTGAATCGTATAAAATAATTACCTTTATAAACAAATTTATTCAATCCATGAAGCTCTTTTTTACTGCTGCCTTAGCTTTCTTTTTTTTCCTGAATGTCCCCGCACAAAATCAAAGAATTACAAACGAAACCAGGGAAGGGTTTTTTATAAATCCGGTATTTTCGGGTGATTATCCCGACCCGAGTATTTTGGCGGATGGTGATGATTATTACATTGTACACTCCTCTTTTGAATACAATCCGGGCCTGACCATCTGGCATTCCAAAGACCTGATACAATGGGCTCCCGTGACCAATGCCCTGACTAAATATGTAGGCTCTGTTTATGCACCGGAACTTATAAAGCACAAGGACAAATATTATATCTATTTCCCTGCCGCGAATACCAATTTTGTGGTGGTTGCTGATGCCATTTCAGGGCCATGGAGCGACCCGGTCGATCTGAAAATCGGAAATATAGACCCCGGCCATATCGTTGATTCAAATGGCAAAAGGTATTTGTATTTCAGCAACGGAGGCTATGTTTCTTTGTCGGATGACGGTTTGTCCGTAACCGGTGATCTCATCCCCTCCTATGCAGGCTGGCCCATTCCAAAGGATTGGACCATAGAGTGTTTTTGTCTGGAAGGACCGAAACTTTTTAAGCGCGGCAACTATTATTATTTAACTGTTGCCGAAGGCGGAACAGCAGGTCCGGCGACCGGCCATATGGTGATCTCGGCCCGTTCCAAATCTCCACTTGGACCCTGGGAAAATTCACCTTACAATCCCATCATCCGTACCACTAATGCAGATGATCCGTGGAAATCGGTAGGACATGCAACTATCTTTGAAGATGCCGGAAAAGCATGGTGGATGGTCTTGCACGGCTATGAAAAAGACCATTACAACATGGGCCGGCAAACTTTGCTGGCGCCGGTAGAATGGACAAGTGAGGGATGGTATAAAATGCCTGAACAATATAAAATTGACAAGCCGATAAAAAGACCGGCAGGCAAAGCGCTTGATAAAGTCTACGCATTGAATGATGATTTTTCCGGTAATTCCTTAAAACCCCAGTGGAAGTTTTTCAAGGAATATGATACCTCGCGTTTTAAACTGGAAAATAACAGCCTGATCATGAAAGGCAAAGGGAATTCTGTCTACGAAAGTCCACCCCTGCTCCTTATTCCGGCTGACCATTCGTATACGGCAGAAGTGAAACTTGAAATAGAAGGTGATGCTATTGGCGGACTCATCCTTTATTACAACCAGAAGGCCTTTTCAGGAATCCTGGCCGACAGTAAAAATATACTCGCCAATTTAAGAGGCTGGCAATTCACAACTGAGAAAGAAGTTATAAAGAATCAGGTTCATCTTCGGTTAAAGAACCGGGATCACATAGTGGATATGTATTACAGTGTTAATGGAAAAGAATGGAAAAAAATAGAAAGTTCCCTGGAAGTTTCCGGTTATCACCACAATGTGCTCGGCGAATTTTTAAGTCTGCGGATCGGGTTGGTATCCATGGGAAATGGTACCGTCAGGTTTAAAGATTTTAAATATATCCCAGGCAAATAAAGCAGGAGCAAAATGAAAAATACACGCAAATTAATAAGTTCAGGATCAACCTTTGAAAAAGAGATCGGTTATTCCCGCGCGGTGGTGGACGGCGACTGGGTGTTTGTTTCGGGAACTACAGGTTATGATTATAAGAGCATGACCCTTGCGGGGGATATTGTGTCTCAGACCAAACAATGCTTGAAAAATATTGAAATGGCCTTACATCAGGCAGGTGCAGGAAAGGAACATATTGTAAGGGTTTTGTATATCGTGCCTGTTGCAGGCGAGTTTAAACTATGCTGGCCGGTATTGAAAGATTTTTTTGGAGAAATAAGACCTGCAGCCACCATGATCTCGGCAGGTCTGGCCGATCCGGACATGAAAATAGAGATCGAGGTAACGGCGAAAATACAATGAATCAATGAGAGGATAACTCCCGGAGTTTAACGGCTTTTTATCGATTCAAGGTTTAAGGGTAACTATACTTGAACTCGATGCCTAAATAGCATTGACCGTGTTTAACTCATATTCTTTAAAAATCCTTGAAAAAGTCCAAGACAGAATCTTACAAAAAGTAAATTTCAAAAAATAGAATTAAAAAAGGGTCAGTTTCAAACACTGACCCTTTTTATTAATTGCATTTTTCCGATTCTTGTACCTCTTTGATCTTACCTCCATCCTCTCCGGTTTTGATACAAAGACCTGACCGGTTATGTTTCCAAACAATCCAAAGTCTGTCTTTTTTATATCTTTCAACTTCTTTATATCCTCTTGTTCTCAGTTCGTCATAAGCTGACGAGGCCACCCAGCCTTTAATATCTTTATATTGGCCTGAGGAATTGTTACCCATATTACCCTGATTGCCCTGGTTAATCTGACAGTCAAGTGCAGTCGAATTAACTACAGATACTACGCGTCCATTTGACACTCGAACCGTAACGCACTTGTTTTTATTGCCATTAAACCAATTCTGATAGGCGTCATTTCCGGATTTTTCTGTTTTAATAAACCTATATCCTCTGTTTTTCATTTCCTGGTCTAAATAGGTTCCTTTCATATCGATCAAACTACTGAATTCATCATTACCATACTGATTGTTATTGTTACCCTGAGAACCTCTGTTACAATCAGCATTAGGAACATCAACGATGGACTTCACACGGCCGTCCGATACCCTTATCGTAACACATTTGTTTTTATTGCCATTAAACCAATTTTGATAGGCGTCACTTCCGGATTTTTCTGTTTTAACAAAGCTATATCCTCTATTTATCATTTCCTGGTCTAAATAGGTTCCCTTCATATCGATCATACTGTCGAAATTATCCTTTTGAGCAAAAGAAATCAGGGAGACCATAAACATGACACAAATCAAGGTGGCCTTTTTTTTGATGTTTTTCATAATTGTTTAATTATCAGATTAATTTTTTTAATAACTATTCATTTCTATTTTTAGAACACTGTAAAACCGATTTAAAATGTCCTCTTGTTCTCCTTTTAAAATTTGTATTATGCAATAACTTGAAAAGGTACAGAAAATTAAAAAAGGGCCTGCGCTTTAGGGCTGACCCTGTTAATCCTTAATTTTTCTTCAGGCAGCGCTAATTACACTTTTCAGATTCCTGAATTTCTCTGATCTTGCCTCCATCCTCTCCGGTCTTAATGCATTTTCGTGTAGTATGGTGTTCCCAAACAATCCAGAGTCTGTCTTTTTTATACCTTTCTACTTCCCTGAAGCCTCTTTGATGCAAAACATCATAAGCTGAATAGGCTTCCCAACCTTTTAAATCCATATATTTTACCTGGTTCTGATGTCCGCCATATCCTGAAGAATAGTTATAATTATTGCTATTGCTGCTCCTTTCATCATTACCTTTATTATAACCCTGGTTATAACCTTCCTTTTCATCGCTTGTATAGTAATAATTATGCCAGCCCTTGTTGTACCTGCCATCATTATACCCTTTTACATAAGCAGCTTCATGACGAGAAGAATCGTAATGATTGTTGTGAGCGTTGTAGTCATTCTGAGAATAACCGCTGTATGCATTTGTACCGTATTGTCCGCAATCAGAAGGCGACATTTTAATGATCGAAGCGGTTCTTCCATCAGCTGTCTTTACGCTGATGCATTTGTTCTTGTCGTCGCTCCACCAGGTAGTATAACTTGCATAATTGTCTTTTTTGGTACTTATTAGCCGGTATCCGCGGCTTTCCAGGTCCATTTCTGTTGAACTGGCTTTACCGCCAACCAGGTTCTGAAGACTGCCTTCCTGTGCAATCATTTGGTTTGAAAATAAGATCAAAACCATTAATAGGGGGATTTTTTTTAATGTTGTCATTTGTTTTTGATTTTAGTTAATATTTATGTGAAAATTAAAATTTTTACTGATTTAAATGAATAATGAAATGCTGTACCGGTAAATAAATTAATTTTTAAGCCATGCCTCTTTTATATTGCTCTTTGACGGGTCTGCAAACTGATATCCCTGTGCGTCAACATAATTCAGTTTTATCTTTCCACTCAGCTCTTGCACGGATCCATTTCGGTTTACAGAAATTTTCATGTCATTGCCTACCTTTAATTTGAAAAATGGCGTTAAAACTGAGGTAACATCGGAAGCATCCAGCTTCTTGCCATTCACAGCAACCAGAACATCGTTATTTTGAACTCCCAGGGCCTTATATAATTCATTTTTTTTATCGGGGTCTACGGCAATTACCTCCATTTTTGTCTGATCAATTTTTATAAAGGGCACCATATCAACGACTAAGGCAATGTCAACCGGTACTTTTAAATTTACCCTGTCAACACCAGCCAGTTTAAGATACTGAGCGTAATCCAGCGGTTCACCCTTAACGACATACTTTTGCAGAAAATCTCCCACCTCGGGATACGTTATTTTGGTAACTACCGGGATCAACTCAGCATCATCAAAGGGTTTGGTGGGTCCGTACATCTCGGAAAGCTCCCCCATCATATCGCGTAATCCCCTTTTTCCTTTGCTTTTATCTCTGATGATCAGATCGATACACATGGCCATCAAGGCCCCTTTCTGATACACATTCGGATAAATTTCCTTCATTTCGGGTTCCAGTATATTTTTACTCATCTCCGTAAATGAAATATCCTTGGGGTAATTGGCTATGGCATACCTTTCTTTTTCCGACATCAAAGCATAAAATTCATCTTCTGTGATCAAACCCTGATTGACCTGAAACAAGTTGGCAAAATACTCAGTGAACCCTTCATACATCCATAAATGTGCAGACATTTTGGGATCGTTAAAATCGAAGTAATGGATTTCTTTAGAATGCACTTTTAAAGGTGTGAGGGTATGAAAAAATTCATGTGATATCACATGAATCAGTTCATCACTGCTCATGGTTTCAGCAAAAACAGCGGTAGTAGACTGGTTGTGTTCAAGGGCACCAAGGCCCCGGGCATCATCCTTCCCGTTGCTTGTAATATAAACCAGAATAGCGTATTTTTCAGTATCATTGATCTTACCAAGAAATTTTTTCTGAGCAGTCATCATCCGTTTCAGATCCGGTGTAAGCTGCTGTGAAGTAATATTTTTGTTTACCGGCGAGTAAACATGCAAAACCACCGTCATCCCGTCAATAACAAAGCTTGAAATATCCGGTGCAGCATACATCACCGGGCTGTCCATCAAAGCGGCATATCGCGGTGTAATGAAAAGATCCTCTTTCGAATTCTTGTTCATGTCTGTCATGGCGGTAGTTCCTGTTAAACCCTCAGGGTGAGAAATACTGACTTCGTATGGTATTTCAGTACTGCCGCCAAAATATCCCACAAAACCACCCATATTCAGCATGAACTGCTTCCCTGAAAGAATGTTGGTTCCGGCAGGTGAAAATATAGTAGTAGATTCTTTGGAAAAGGCTTGACCTTCTTCAGAATCATAGGTATCATTCACCAGATAGGTTATTTTGCCCAACTGGCCGGCATTCGAAATTTCCCAGGTATTTACATCTTTTTTTATAAAATCCAAAGGTTTACCTGACTTGTCAAGGGCCGAAAAATCAGTTATATAGCGTCCGTAATCAGCAATGGCGTATGTACCCGGTATGATCTTGGGCAACTGGTAACTTGTAGTGGTAGTTTTTATTGCGGGCGGGATTACAGTTACCCTGACCTGGTCATTCGTAACATTGACCAGATCAATTGCAACCTGCATCTTTTCCGAAGTTGCTGAGCCAGTTCCCTGTTTGACAGAACTACAGGAAGTTAAAAGGGCAAGTATAAATAAAAACAAAAAAAGATTTCGGATTTTCATAACCAATATTTTATACGATTTTGTTTAGATCTGATTACTAATAAAAAAATGACTCTTTGAAGCATGGTACCGGAAAAAAAGAAAAAGCCCTAATTCGTTTTAATAACTAACCTGATCCTATCCTGTTCCTGTATATGCAAAAACTTAAACTTATCTTCTACAATGAACTTGTCAACTTTGGGCGCAACAGATGGATTAGTCGGATACTTTGTTCCATTCCAGCCCATTTTATATACTGTACCGTCTCTGTTCTCAATACAAATATTTTAATATCCCCTGGTAACTGCCATACCATTGAAAGGCAAAAATAAATGAGCCACCCTCTCGTGGCAAAATAAATTTTAAGTTAATAAATTACTTGGGTATTTTATTCCTTTACAAATGTTATATTTGTTGTTATAAATGATTCTAAATTCGTGATAAACTGCAGGTTATTAATTTTATGCTCTGTTCTGCCCTTTCTGACTTATTGCCAGGATACCACCTTTGTCAAGAAACATTTTTTTGACAGTACGGTTAAAAATGTTTTCAACGGACCGGATGGAATTTATGCCAAAACGGGTGAAGGTTTGTATAAACTAAAAAATGATAAGTGGGCATTACAGAACACTGAATTCACAAAAAACTATGTATTTTTCAACAAGGAATTTTATGAATCTGATTATATCCCCAATCCGTTCCTTTTCGATATAAAACCCCTGCAGGATTTAATTCCTCAGCGTTCACTTTCAAATCCCACTTTGGCGCGCAGTGATAACAGACTGTTTGTGTCAACAGGAGGCAATCTGTATGAATACTTTATCAATACGGCCTATAAGCGCACTTTTGGCGGCTATTCCGTACGTAATATTTATTTTGATGATGTTTTCTCAGTCACCTCAACCTACAAAGGGATTTTTTTTAATGACAGCATCCGGGCGGAATTACCCCGCTATTCAAGTGGCTATTTCCAAAAAATTGGTGACAGATATTTTTTATGCAGCGATCAGTTGTTTGAAATGACAGAATTTGGCAAATTCACACTGCTGAACATTACGGACATCAATGTATCCGGTCATTTCAGAAAATTACTCGAATGGAATAACCGGAATATTTCCCAGAATACGCGCTCCATAAATATCTGGGATTATCAAAGCGGATTAACACCCATACACCGGGGAGAAGAGTATTTTGACATAGAAGTTGCTGATAACAAGCTCTTAACTTGTACCGGACAGGGAGAGGTCATTGAATTTACGGAGGATTCTTTCAAAATCCTATGTAATGTAAAAGCACGTGTCAGGGATTTGTATGTTTATGGTGATGTATTATATATCTCAAGTGATAAAGGTTTATTTACTTTGGAGAAGTTTGAACCAAAAAGCCTGAAAAGACAGAATGGCCTGCCCAATGTGGTAGGTGTTATGATGGATCTGAACAAGAACCTGTGGATTTCAACCGAGAATGGATTGTATGTGCAGCCTGCCGACAAACAATTTCCAATCTCATTTATACCCAATGTGGAATTCAACCGGGCTGCCCTTACAATTTACAACGATCAGGTCTATGCAGGTTCTGTGGAAGGCTTGTTTATTATTGACATATTTAACGTTTCTAAAAATATACTTCCTCAGACTGTCAATACAGTAGCAGTTGGATTCAAAAACTGGCTTCTGTATTCGGTTATTTTGCTAATGGTACTTGCGGGTGCGGTTCTCTGGCTGCTGAAATACAGGCAAAAAAAGAAAAATCTGGTTATTGCCAATACCTCAAAGAAAAATGAGGAAAAAACCATTACTATAGAACAAATGGAGCAGGAAATTATCAACCAGCGTATTATGACCGTTGAAAACCTGGCAGAGTTTTACGGAACAAACTCCGTTCAGTTAAACCGCATTTTAAAGTCGTTTAACACAACGCCGGGTAAAATTTTAAGACAAACAAAGCTAAAGCATGCCAGAGAGCTTTTAAAGAATAATGTACCCCTTCATGAGATTTCACAAAAGGTGGGATATTCAGCTGTTTTCTTAAAAAGTAAACTAAAATAAATTCAAACAGTTTATTAGTAAGCATTACCCCTGCCTAGCGGCAGGCAACACCCCGCGAGACATCGCGGGGCTACAAATATAAATCCCTTATTACTTTTTCCTTTGAACTTTTTCCTTGTTTTAATAGCACACGGATGACACAGATCGGACTGATTTACACTGATTTTATTTTTAAACTTTGGCTATTTGCCTTTAAACTTTATCCTTGTTATGAGATTCCTCACCCATGAATGGGTATCGGAATGACAACATAATGAAGGTCTTCGGCTCTTCGAATTCTAATGGCATGAATTGTCCATGATATTTTGCAATAAAAATAACCCCATCGGGGTTTAATCTGTGTAGCCTGGTATGCAATGCCGGGTATGGAATAATGCAAGAATCAGGTTTTGGCGGAATTTTTGTATCAAAAATTGTGACAAAACCTTGTCTGGAAAAAAGAAAAAAGGAAAAAATTCAAGGTGCTGGGTGATTGGTTAAAGTCTCTTGTTTCCTGATTCCTGTCTCCTGTCTCCTGTTCCTGATTCTCAAATCTCAATAATAATTCTTTGGATCCGTCATAAAAACACCCCGCGAGGCATCGCGGGGCTACAAATATAAATCCCACCATGGCCGTTTGAACTTTGAACTTTTTACTTTGAACTTTTTACTTTGTCCTTTATCCTTTGTCCTTTATCCTTACAGATACCCTTTCTTATTCACGTAATCCCTGCTCATTTTAATACTTTCAAAAATATCTCTTTTACTCACATCCTGTTCTATAAACCAGTATTCTAGACCGGCTTTTTTGCTGGCTGCAAAGATCTTGTCGAAATCAATGGTGCCATTGCCCACTTCAGTAATATCTTTTGAATTTGCTTCCATATCCTTTACATGCCATAAAGGGAATCTCCCTGGATACTTTTCAAAATAAGTCACAGCGTCATGTCCTGCCTTGCTTATCCAATAAAGATCCAGTTCAAACTGCACCAGATCAGCGCTTGTGTTTTTTAATAGGTGGTCGTAGGCCAGCGTGTCGGCATATTTTTCAAATTCAAAATCATGGTTGTGGTAGGCAAACTGAATACCGGCCTTTTTGGTTACCTCCCCTGCTTTTGATAACAAATCAGGTAAAGAGGTATAAATTTCCGTAGTCCGTTCGTTGGGAGCCAGATAAGCACAGGCCATATATTTTGCACCGAGTGAATGAATGTCTTCTACTGTCTTTTCCCATCCCATGGCCATCGAACCCTGACCCTTATTGGCTATTCCGGTGCCGTGGTGCGAACTGATCACCTGTAAACCCGCCTTATCTAAAATGGCTTTAAACTCTTTGGCAGTTTTGCCGAAAAATGTTCCGTTATACCCATAGATCTCCAGGTTTTTATAGCCCAGGCCTGCCAGCTTCTCTAAGGAGCCTTCCAGGTCTTTGGCAACCGCATCGCGGATGGTGTACAGCTGCACGCCCAGGGCTTTATTATTTGCAGGTGAATTGGCAAATAACCAGT
>Ga0105097_10001573_pt1 | contig 10987 bp, 22 predicted proteins | sample PPLLak12cMay2015_FD_87035 | JGI IMG/M metagenome (GOLD analysis project Ga0105097, IMG submission 87035) | Freshwater sediment microbial communities from Prairie Pothole Lake near Jamestown, North Dakota, USA - PPLs Lake P7 Core (1) Depth... | ecosystem: Environmental > Aquatic > Freshwater >... | reverse complement strand
TATTCTAATGAAACTAATTGAGGGAAAAGCAAAAAATAGTATTAACAAAATTTTCTAATAGAATATGAAAGTAAATATTGAATGCGATGAAAAGGAAGCTATCTTAATGCTTACCGCAATGGATTTATTGCCACGATTGCACACTATTAAAGAACGAATTAGGCGGTGTTTAAAAGACGATACAACGGATTTGATTTATGAGTGTGTTGCTGACATTGAAGAATTATTGGTGAATTTAGAATAGTTGTTTTATATTTGCAATATTGGCTAATGTGAAAAACTGCAATGTAGTACTAGAACTACACGTTAAAAATAAAATAGTTCAGAGCAGGAGTGCTGATGCTACATTAGTTTTTTTGACAACCCTATATTCTCCGTAGTATAGACCTGCTCCTTTTGGGAGCTTTTTTTATTTGTTTATATAAATAATTATCATTAGATTTGTGCAACTAAAAACTAAATAATATGACATACATTCAACTTAAAACGGATGCCGATATTAAGCATATCCTTAATCAATTACCACAAGATAAAAACTATTTCAATAACGCATGGTCGCACTCAATACTAAACGATGCACCGAATAAGAAAGAGTTTATCATCAAAGCTTTACAAGTAGCCTTAGACGAATACACCGCAACTAAGCCAACTACTAAAGGATGGAAGATAGCTAGGTTTATAGCTAGAATTGCAAGTGTATTAAGTAAATTTGTAAAAATATTAAAGCGTAAAGAAGGGGGAAAATAAGTCCCCCTTTGTTTATTTAACAGCTGTACCATTTATTCCAATGTTATAAATATCTTGACCATCAAATGAAATTAATTGTTTATTATTAAGATAACTTTCCATGATACTAGAATTTGCTCTAAATCTTGGGTTTCCAATTCCTACAAAATATACTTTTTCTGAATATTCATTAATATAGTCTTCTGCATCAGTAATTACAATACAATTTTCATCTTCTTTTATTGCATGTTTAATTACATTGCTTAAAGATGTTCCACCAGTAGGTTCAATAAACAATATATTGTTTACATCGTTGTTTTTTAATTGTTTAACTTTGCTGTTAAAAGTATACACCGATTTTAATATATCCATTTCTTTTAATTTAAAAACTAAAGCTTTGCAAAAATCAATTCTTGAAACCTTATCTAAAATTATATTGCTCATAGAACCTGAAATATCTATATAGATATTAATTTTACCTAACTTTTTTACATCCCTGATTTGAAGATCTTCAATAAATAAATTTTTAAATTTAGGATGTAACATTTCAAATTCAATTAGTTCACTTGCAATTGGATTATTTATAAATTCATCATAAACATATTTTTCTTTACCTTTAAAATAAGAAATACTTTTATCTAAAATCTTTTTTACAAAAGGTTTAATACTTGTAGAATTACAACTTATTTCTTTAAGTTTTGATTTAATTTGTTCTAATTCTTTAGGATTAAATTTATTAGAATCAGTAATATTATAAAGCATTTTATTCCATTCTTCTTCTATTTCTTCTTTGCTCATTACTTGATCGATGTTATTTACAGTTTCTTTAGCTTCATTAATTAAATTATTTAATAAGTGTTCATCAGTTTCAATCAATTTTTCTAAAGAATTTTCGTTAGTTGCTCCATTTATATTATTAGATAGATTTTCATTATTTTGCTCATCTTGTTTATCATCTTTGTTGTTTTTTTGTTGTTCTTGACTTTCTTGTTGATTTTGTTTACTATTATTATTATCTTTTTTTTGCTCACTTTTATTATTAAGATTATTCATCGTTTCTTCAAATGCTTTTTTATCTGTGTATTTAAGTTTTGCTAAAATATACATATAATATTGCATTATGTTTTTACAAAATACCATGCTTTTAACATGATTATCATTAGTAATAACTTTTAATACAGATTCATTAGCTCTATCTAAAAACTTAAATTTGTTTTTATTAAAAACTTCTCTATCTTCATATTTAAGTTTATGATTTACTGTATAATATTGATTAAAAATATCTCTTTGAATTTCTTTTGGAAACTTTAAATATATTTCTTTCATTGAATTTTTAAATTCAAGCACATTTATCTTATCATTTCTTTCGCTGTTAAATTGATTTATTTCTGCATCAATATTAGAAGATATATTTTGAGAATTCATAAATGTAATAGAAATATTTTTATCTAAAATAGTTTCATCAATAGAATGAAGATAAGGTTTGATTAACTCATTTTTTTTAAAATAATTAACACCTGAGAACTTTCTTGTTGTTACGGTATTTATAGTTCCACTTTTTACTTTTTCAAATATAGTGAACATACTTTTTAACTTTGCCATAAATAAATTTAAATTAAAAAAGGAGAGGGTAAAATCCCTCTCCTTTCTATTTGTTAATTAATAAAAAATATTAAAAGGGTATTTATACTCCTTCTGCCATTTCTGGTAATAATTCTTGAATATCAGTACTTGTATTTTTCATAGGATGATTGTCAAGTACATAAGACATTGCTGTTTCTATTTCTTCAACATCTAATTGGTTAATTGTACCATTAAATGCGTGCCCACTGATAAGACCTTCAATTTCTACAATAGCTTGATTTAATGTTTCAGCATTATTATAGCTTTGAAGTGTTTCAATCTTATTTAAAATACTTTTTAATTCTGGTGAATATAATATATTTTGTAAATCAGAAGCAACAGAATTATTAATAAGAATAGATGCCACTTTAATCATAGCTTTATCTGTACTTATATTCCAAATAAAACTGACTGCTTTAACTAATTTTGGTACAAAAGTTAGTGTTCTATCTGAAAGATGGGTATATGCAACTGAAAGAAATTTCTCTAATTTACTCACTGGAATATTTACCGTTTCTATTTCTTGTGGTGATGGAATTCCAATTTGTATTTTTTCAGTATATTTCTTGTCGCCTGCTGAATAATATTTAAACATTTCACCAGCACTAATTCTTGATATATTCATCTTTAAAATAAATCTATCCCAAAAAGGACTATCAATTTCTTCTTTAGGTATTTCATTACACGTAGCAACAAACAATTTCCATTTACACGGAATTTTATGTTTACCATTAAAAAGAAATCTCTCATTCATAACACCTAAGAGCGAATTACGAATATTAGAACTTGCTTTATCCACTTCATTAATAACAGCAATATCTGCTGTAGTGATAGGAGCAATTATTTCATATTTGTTTTCTGTAAACAATTTCTGAAGATCGGGCATACCTTTTACTTCTGAACTTTTAGTACCTTCATCAGTTTCTAGAATATAAAGTTTATTAATAAAATCCTGATTAGTTACAGCAGCACTATCTTTTTGAAGCCATGCTTTTGAATATTCAATAACAGTTTTTGTTTTACCAGTGCCTGGTTTTCCAATTAATAAGATAGGCATTCCTGTACATTCAGCTAATGCTAACATTTTAAATACTTCCTCTTTATTAATAAGAGAAGTATCAATATTTCTTAATTCAGCAACTTTATTTTTTGTTAATTTTTTAATTTTACTTGTTGACATTGCGTTAATAATTTAAATTGTAATTTATTTTTTGTATTTAGCTTTTAGGGTATCTACTATTTCTTTTAGTTCATTTATAGCTTCTTGAGGAACAGATGTACTAAAAGATACAGACCTTGATGTATAGATGGTTTTTCTACCGGCTCCAGGTTTACGTTTCTTTGCCACTTTAATTTGTGGTTGTTTATTTTCTTGATTAATGTTTGAATTTTGAAATACTACTAATTCCATGTTTTTAATTTTAAATGTTAAGGAATAAATCTGATTCGCTAGAATTAATAATTTCTGCTTGTGGTTCTCTAACCTCTTTAATATATATAGTTTCATTTTCTAAATCATCAATAATGTTAAAGATAGTGATGTTTGGTTTAACATCTGACAATTTAGGATGTTTTTGAATCATTTTAATTTGCAATTCATTTGCAGCATATTTTTCTTGAATAGACCCATATCCAACATCTTCATGTTGTAACCATGTATGTCCATTTTGCAAATCATTTAATAGTTCTGACAGCTTGATGTCAATTTTTTTTGTGTTCATTGTGTTAGCCATTTAATTGGTTTTAAATTGTTTGTTATTAAATACTCGTTACATTTATTAAAACATTCATTGCAATCCCATTGCTCATTGTTGCCATAAGCGGCTGATGCAGGATGAGATGCTTTTATAATAAAGTGTTTTTCCTCGTCAATCATATCTTCATATTCTTGTGCTCTTTTACCTAAAAGTATAAATACCAGTTTATCTTTCTTATGATTTAGTGTATCTACTGCATAGTTTATAAAACTTTCCCATATTTCATAATGAGATGCTGACTTACCAATTTCACATGTTAAAGCAGTATTAAGAAGAAGTACACCTTGTTTAGGTAAGTGTCCAAGACTAGGATTTAAAACTTTAGGTATTTCTAATTCAGGATAAACAGTTTCGTATATACTTTTAAGAATATATTTAAGACTCATTTGTGGTTTAGAAATATTCTCACAACAAAATGCAACACCATTAGCTACACCAAATTGATTGTACGGATCTTGACCTAATATAACTACTTTTGTATCTGTGTATTTAGAAGTTTCAAATGCTTTAAATACATTTTTAAGTGGGGGTGTAAATCTTTTACCTTCTTGTTTTAATTTATATAACTTATTAATAATTTGTGTAAAATCATCACTAAGAATAAAAGAGTTTAAGGGCCACTCTGAACCATCTAAATATTCTATAAATTTAGATTTTATTTCATTTAAATTTGGAATTTCTGAATTCATTTTATAAATTTGTAAAAAAATAATATAATGTCTAATAAACCAACCTTTATTTCAATGTTAGAAGATGGTAATAAAACACCCTTTCTAAAAAAAGAAGCAATTGTTCCAATAGAAATTGGAACAGGATACCTTCAACAAATAGCATCAATTATTCCTGTTTTGTTGGAGGGTAAATCTCAAGATGATCTTAATAAGATTGAAGAATTAATTCAAGAAAAAAAACAATTAGAACCTTGGATGGCAGCTATTGCTTCTTTACAAGTTCTAATTAAAACTGTTTTCGAAAAAGCATATGATATGGAGCTTGTAGAATTTAAAGATACTGAAGAAGCTATGAAAGAAGAAATATTTAAACCTGAAAATTAACTTTTCTACCTATTTCTTCTAGAGTTGTAATAACCATAGCCAACTCTTCTTTAGAACATTCTCCAAAAGACTTACAAATCAACTTGTCGAAGCTGGTATAACACATACCAGCTTCTTCTTTTGTGTACATTTTCATTTCTTCAAATGTATATCCTGTGTGATTAGCTAAAGACCTAATCATTGCGTGGATTTTAGCTAATTGTGCTAATGAGCCAGAATTAGATTGTATGTCAATATAATATTCAACAATACTTCCTTCTGGAATATTATCAACATACATTTGATAAATCTTTTTTTGCGCTTCATTAATACAAACAAGCTTTCCATTTTTTTTTATAAGTTTTGAAAATAATGATTTTGACATTTTATTAATATGTATAAATTTTAAAATTTATATTATCTTTTAACTTATTAAGAAAATAACGTCCAGTTTCTTCTGGAATAAAAGACACTTTACTTTCTATTGATTTTATATCAGATAATACATTAACACTTTCACCATTATTACTTGTTCCTATAATTAATCCATAACCAAATAATGGTTGACCAAAATTATTAAAATAAAATGCACCTTTATAATCATCATTATCAATAAGTAATCCTTCATCATCAATGTACAATGTATCCAAATTATCTAATATAATAGGACATGTAAAAAGTTCGCAATCTAGATGTTTATAAATACTCTCAAGTGTATTATCAATATCAACATATGATATTGTTTTATTTAACGAATCAATTTTAATTACTTGCATATAGTTTTAATTTTAGTTTTTAATAAATAAAAAATGAATAAAAAAATTCTTCTGTTTGCATTGGAAATTTCCACTAGGTTTAGATATCCACTGAATCCCAATATACCTCATAAATTTCATTTTTGTTGTATGGTTTTTGTGTTATATAGACGTCTATTCTATTTACTAAATGTAATCCGTTTAGTAAAACTAAATCATTATCATCATTTTCTACTAAAGTCCAAACTCTATTTTCTAATAGTGCTTTTTCTAAAATGATTTTCTCATTATGATTGACAATTTTTGGATGAAAATCTTTATATGATTCTCCTTCCATAATTGGGATAAATTCATCATCCCATTCCTCTACTTGTAACTTAATCATTTTTTAATTTTCTATTTACTTCTGAAGTATAACTATTATCCCAAATTAACTTATTATTATCATATATTTCTATTGTACTACATCCATCATTTTCATTAACACTTATAAATTCTTCTGTATCACATAAATCTTCACATTCTTCAGATTCAATCTCATAAGGTGTAAATCCTTTATATAAATCAGAAATTGTTTTTTCTAAATCTTGATCATCTTTAAAATAAAGTCTTTTCCAAGTTGTAATTTTAAAATCTAAATGTTTCATCTTTTAAATGTATTATTTTTGTTTCATCAAAATCTTGTAATGCACTTTTTACCCAAAATTCATCTACTGTATTTCTATAACATAGTATGTGAATTGTAGATACATCATCTGGGTTAAGTCGCAACATTCTAGCAATTCTTTGAGAACTTTTTCTTTCATTACCATATGCATGAAGAATTACACCGGTTTTTAATTTAGGAATATTAACACCTTCACTAAGTTGTAATACACAACTTAACTTATTTATTTTATTATTCTTAAAATTAATTAGATTTTCTTCACTATTTGGATTATTGCTATGATAAGAGTTTTTACACATCCTATCTGCTTGAGCTTGAGTGTTACAAAATATAATACATTTATCCTCTTCTGCTTTAAATAACTTGTAAGCATAAACTTCTTTAGTGTTATATTCCATCATTGCTTTCATTCTCATTACTGATGCAATTTGTTTTGACTTTTTATTTGCAGCTTCTTCTATTCTATTAGTCCAATACATATAATTTGCTATTTCTGAAGTCATAAAACTACCATTTTTATAATTTACTTGTAAATCTTTGTTTTGGTTTAAACTCATATAATGAACAATAATTCTATAATCATTTAGAATATTATCATTTACAGCATCTTTTGTAATATATTCATACATTACAGGACAAAATATTCTGATTATTTCACCTTTTTCACTACCAGAATGTCTTGGTGGAGTACCCGTTAGTCCTAATATTTTAGAATTTATTAAACTAAGATAGGGAAGATGAGAAGAAAGAAGATTGTGACATTCATCAAGAATAAGAATATCATAATCTGTATCTTGTTTAACTAATGATAAATAAGTAGTAAATGTTGTATTACTTAATACATCATTCATGTTAAATTTATCGGCTTCATCTTTCCAACTTTGAATAATGCTTTTCTTAGGAGCTGCTATTAAAACTTTAAACTTTTTCTTGTTTAGGTATTGCATATACTCAATATATTTTAAACCAATATATGTTTTACCAACACCCATACCAATAGTTAAGGTACATCTATTATTAGAGATGGCTACTTTTAAAGCTTCTGATTGTATATCATTTCTTGTTTTTTTAACATTCATATTACTTATTTGAATCATCTTTAATTATTACATCTTCCTTTGACATATTAAATTTTTCTAGAATTTCTTCTTCAGATGATTCTATTGAATAATATGAACAATAAAAATGATCACCATATTTTTTTATAAGTTTTTCTGGATAACCACATTTTAATAACCATTTGTTTACATTTACATTTTTAGGTAATGGTCGTAAAAATTTAAATAACCAACCTTTAGAAGGATCTATAAATTCTAAATTAATTTTAGACATTACTAATATATTTGTTGGTTTACGCGCTCTGTTTCTTTTTCTTTAATTTTATGCGCATTTTTATTTTCATAATGAATCATAATAATTGTTTTATCAACAGTAAAAGCACCAATATCTAATGTAATAAAGTTTCCTTCTTCATCATTAAAGAACGTCAACATTTTACACTTATTTAAGTATATAGCTTGCATTTCATAACCATCACCTTCATAATATGGATTTTCCCATTCAACTAATGTATTTGATGGAGCTCCATATTTTTTACTGAGAATATCCATCATATTAATATAACTTTTTTTAGAATCATACCAACTAGTATTTTCATCTACGTAAACTAGAAACTTCCAAACAACATTAGAATTAGGTGTAACTACTAAATGTAATTTTACTAATAAACCATTAATTTTTTTTTGATAAGTGTAACTGTTTTCTGTATGTTTTTTTATAAATTTAAATCCTTTAGCTAAAACCGCTGCTTTAGTAATTTCAAGACTTTGACCAACTTTAATTCCATTATAACTTTGTGAATTGCTTGTCATATGTAGCATCATAGCTACAATAAATAATAATTTTTTCATTTTTAATTGTTTGTAAATATAATTAATTTAGTTATCTTTGTACCGTTCATCAGTTATTTAGTTTTGAGGCATCCGAAAGGGTGCTTTTTTTATTGTGGGTGGATAGGATTCGAACCTATGCTAGTGGCAACCTTTTAACAGGTTCTCGATAACCGCTTCTCATTTAAGCCAAACGCACCCTACTTTTTATTTACCCAACGGATAATCATCCAAATCAGGTTTAAACTTTGCATCTATCAACTTTCGTAACTCGGTCTTATCTCCTTTATATTCTCGTTCGACATAGTGGCTTACCTCGAGCAGTTGTTGGTAGTCTTGTGCGTCTGCGATGCGTTGGGTGATGTTGGTGTGAGCAGTTGTTTGATATTCTGTTAGCCATACATCATACCAATATCGGCTACCTTCTGTAGTTTTACACCAATCAAAGGCGAAGTCTAATTCGTCTGTTTCTTTAGAGTGTATTGTGCTATTACATTCTCTCTGACACTCCAACGCCCTTTGTTTGATAGGTTCTGGTAATTGTGATATTAGTTGGCTCATGTTGTTTAAATTTTAGTAGTTTGAATTGAATGTTTATCTAAAAAGTCCTTTGCTTGTTTAAACCCATAGTTGCTTTCGGACATAAGGAATTTAACCGCACTTATTTTGTTTGTTTTATATTCCTCAATCGCTAGTTGTTCATTTTCTGTAAACTCGCTGAATTTATCTTCTAAAAATCTTAGCACCCAAAACACCCCCTTATTAAATGAAATTTGGTCTATACTCTTGTGGCTTTCTTCTCCATGCCAATTATTAAACGCACCAACTATATCGTACATATTTGGTTGAATATTTTTAAAATCTTGCTTTGTCATTTTGGTTTAAATTTTAGTTAAATTAATTAATTGCTCATCGGTTAATTGGGTGATGTAACAGCTATCTTCTTTGCGCTTTTTAACGTATAATTTCGGCTTATTTAGTTCGCCATAGCATACTTGTATACTAGCCTTAGAATTAAGGTCAAATGATAGGTAAAAGCCACCGTAACCAGTTTGATTAAATTCAACAGCATCATCCGTATCGTGCCGTTTAAACCCTAGTTTTATGTAATCGGAGTAGTTCATTTTCGTTGTAATTTTAAAGTTTCTAAATATTTTATTTCTTGTCGCATATTTTGGAGTAATTCATAATCGTCAAGTCTAGCTTTTAAAGTAAAGTAAAGTTCTTTTAACTTTCTCAAATATTGTTGAGTGTACTTGTAAGATATTGGCGGCACTTTAATAGGGTGTACTTTATTGCGTCTAAGTATCCCTATCATTTCCCAATACTTAATACCTACTTTATCAGCTATTTCATGCGTTGCTAAGCACCCATTGTACATTCTATGCGTGTCGAGTGCTTCAAGTTCAAGTTCTAGGTCTAGCATAGTTAAACGTTAAATAAAGTTTCAATAGGTTGTGATAATATTTCTTCAATTTCTGAAATGTCGGTTAGTGTGTCAAGAGGGGCGAAGATTCTTTCACTAAGGAATCGAGATGATTCATATTTTGTAGTTACCGCACCACATGAACCGCATTCATGTAATACCTCTCCATTAGATATAATACCTATATTAATCTCAATGTTTCCGCAATTACATGGGGCTGTTCTTAATCCCTTAATTACAAACACTTCGTCTTCTTTAACTACACCTTGCGAGTGAGATTTTATACATACAATGTCTTGACCGATATACCAATTATGTGACATATTTTTAGTTTTTAGTATTATTAATTAACTCAACCTTTGCACCACATATTTCTATTTGTGCTTTGCGTAATCTAATGCAATTATAAGCCACTGTACGCTGTTGTTCCATGTTACTATACATATAGATGTATTTTTTATTAATAATAATAGTTAATTAGCATTTAGTGAATTATCTTGTACTAATGATAATTCTTTGCTCATGTTATTATTTAGTTAGCGGTAATACTACCAACCGTGTGTAATTGAAACTTTGTTTAACATTTGCAAATACAGTTTAGTTAGATGTTTGTGGTAATATTTGCGTTTCCAAAATGGCTTAGTTTTATGCTCTATAAAATCATTTAGTAAATCACCTAAATCAGCAGTATATTCATCAAGATTTACAGTTAATGAACCGCCATTATTTACGACATTACAAACTGTTGGTACTTTTTTACCAGTTCTGTATTTTTCTAATTCTTTATACATATTCTTGTTTTTAAAATCCCTCGTAAATTAAACCGTACTACCGCTAACAAGGGTTTGTAGCAATAGGGGTAGAAGTGCAAGTTTTGAGCCTTAGTACTTCTATTAGGCTGTGGTGCTATATTCAACAGTAGTGCATCAAATCCCCTACTGCTACAAGCCCCGACCGTTTAAGTTTTAAAAGTTTGGCGTTTATTTCGGAGTATTTCGCCACCCACTCACTGTTTTACTTATCCAAATGCGCAAATAAACATTGTTCTTCTTCCGTGTCAAGTTCCTTATCTAAGAATACTTTGTCGAATACCATAGTATGATGCTCAAT
>Ga0105097_10001571_pt1 | contig 10990 bp, 13 predicted proteins | sample PPLLak12cMay2015_FD_87035 | JGI IMG/M metagenome (GOLD analysis project Ga0105097, IMG submission 87035) | Freshwater sediment microbial communities from Prairie Pothole Lake near Jamestown, North Dakota, USA - PPLs Lake P7 Core (1) Depth... | ecosystem: Environmental > Aquatic > Freshwater >... | reverse complement strand
CGCTCGTTATCCTCTATAAATGTAATTGCGATACCAGGGTCCCTGAACATCGTCTAGATTAGCCTATATTCGATAATACCCCCGCGTGTGAATCGACCTCGAGAAACTAATAAAGAGCGACCAATATGGCGAACAAATGCTTATGGTGAACAACTCTCGGGAATGATCGAAATATTCGTATTTAGCCTGCGGAACTGTCTGCATCATGTGAAGAAAAAGTTCGTGCGCTCGGGAGCTCGGAAGTGTATGTAGCGCCTCTCTCGGGGGCTATAGTTTATGTGTGCGAATAGAATGCGGATAGTGGTGGTCGAGCCTCGCGAACGCCATTAGGAGCGAGCAGGAGGCCGAAAGGGGGCAATATGTGCTCTGTGAGTGAAATATTGGCGAAATAGCCTATATCGCCGTTTCGGAGGGGCCTCAGGATCGAGCTGTGGAGGGAGACGATGCGTAGGAGTGTGTTTCGTGAGGGAAATTCGCAGGAGAAGGAGATTCGGGCTGGAAGTGCCTAAACCTAAGTGCGGTACACGAATGAAATTCGGCTAAGTGGGGGCGAATCAGCGGGGCGCTTCGGAATGGGGCCGAGACGCGGAGTTAGGCGGCGATATGGCGCTGGGCGATCGGCAGAGGGGGCTGAGCGGCGGCGAAAGTGAGGGCGGATGGGGCGCCGCAAGTGGGGAAATAGGGGCCTGATAGGGCCGGGATGGGGCACGGATGACGCTGAGGAGGAGGAAAAAAATAGGGAAATTGAGGGCGGCCGAGTGCGGCGCGTAATCGGGGGGCGCTTATGGCGCGGGAGGAGCTGTAGACGAGGCGGCTGAGGCCCTACGGGTTTCGGGAGGGATCGACACGAGTTCCATGTTCCGCAGGCTGTATTCAACGGCGTCGGCGATGCTGTCGCGTGTTAGGCTGTCGGCGGACTTTACGGCGATTATCCGCGCGGGGTATATCTCCCTGTCCATGGTCATCCGCCGGACGCGGCGAACCAGCGCAAGTATGCGCTCCCACTTCTCCACTTCGCGCTCGAATTCGAGGCCAAACGACTCGGGCAAATCGAACCGTTCGAATTCTTCATCTCGCAGTTCTTCGTTGATAAGCTTGATTGTGCCCGATAGACGAGCGAAGTTAGAGTTCATGCGCATAAGCGATACTGAGGAAATCATCTTGTATATGGGGGGTGCTAAAAAAAATGTGCGGAAAATTCCACTTTATTCCTGATGCGCGCCCGCCCTTTCGACGCCCCGTACATCGTTCCCCTCCGTTTGCGCTTCGGCACGAATTCTGTCGCGGATATTTGTCAGAATGCACTGTTCGGCGATATGGCCGACCGTCTCGTTCGTTGGTGGGTAGAAAAGGTCCAGATTCAGATCTATATGGTTCGCAGTTCCTAATTCGGTACGTACTTTGCGTATTATAGCGAGATAAAGCATCCAAGTCTCATGCACGCCGAGAAGCGCCCCTCTAGTTTGCGTGTTGAACCCGATTCTCCGAATCTTTATCTCTCGAAGTTCCTTCATAAGCAACGAGAACAAACCGGACATAAGACTTATTTCGTCGTTCAACCACAACAGATCAACCAATCCCTCTTTTCCCTCCTCTTCCGCTCTCTCTAGCGGAGGAGGTGCTATTCTAATTATGTCCTCGTGGCTAAGTAAGTCGGCCATGGCTTTTCGTATATAGGGCGTGCTAAATTCGGCGGGAAAACGAATATTGATTCCCGCGATTAATATTCGTAAACAAGCCGCACGCCCGGCGGCGCGTCGTCGAATCCAATGAAGGAGCGCATAGCGCGCGCATGCAGCCTCTTAATATCGGGGCGGACGTCGCCGAGGATGACGATCCATTCGCCTTCCGTTGTTCCCCTGCCCGAATGGACGTCGGCGGCCGTAATCGGGCGCTCTGTCAGCCGCCTATCGTTGGCCATGCGCAGCACCTCGCCCACAGGGAAGCGCTTCTTGCTCGCGAGCAGGGCAATGAGCCGGACTCCTTCGCGTTCGGCGCGGATTTCGCGTAGAAGCGATTCTTGTTCGCTGTCGTTCATCGTAGTCTTCCTATAATGAGGCGAATACCTTTTCTGGGTAATTTCTTCGTGCGGAATGTTGACCGGTCGAATGCGCTCGGCGGGCGCATGCGGAAGCGGTAATAGTTCTCCGTTTCGTGCACCGGCTTGATCGGCGCGCCGAAGGAGGAGACAAGATTGTGCGCCTCGAGCCACGTGAAGTGCTTCTTGCTGAATAGAACGGCCTGAATGGTCGACATGCTATATGTACTTAGAGATCTTCTATCGCGAACTGGCCTTCAATGTATCCGCCGTTCAGCCAAACCAGCGGCCTACCGTTGCTTCCCGTTAATTTGAATGCGTATGACGACAACCGCGTCGTTGGGTTCCAGAGCTTAATTGTCGGCAGCTGCTGGCCGCGGGGGAAAATGTAGCTGTTCGGCGTGGTTCCACTCTCGCTGATCAGCGACATCACAGCGAACAGGTTGCCTGGCCGATTATTGTAGACGCCGAGATTGCCGAAGCCGTCAAGAAATAGGTGAATATCGCTTGTAAATGGGTCCATTTGCGCGGGCAACGTTGCCGATGAGAGCCCGTCGACCGCGATAACGGCGGCGGCTGCCGAGGCGAAGCCCAGATTGATCCACAGTTGACTCTGAACGCCGCCCGGTGGGGTATAGGCAAAGTTTATCACCAATTGCCCGGGAACGGCGAGTTGCGTACTATCAAGCGAGACATAGGGGATTTCAGTCGCCGTATTGTATTGAAGCACGATTCCGCACACTGCTGGCGCGGGCAGCCACCAGCCGGCCGCCGTTGTCGCGGATTCGATGGCCGCGTTGATCATCGCGATCGAGTAGACCCCCGCGGGAAGCGTAATTGCGAGCATCGTTGCCCCGTTGTCGCGCGATACGCCTATGACTTGATTCGTATAGGTCCCATACGTGTATATGTTCGGGATATTACTGGAGAAGCTGCAGCTTATCAGGCGGACGTACTGATTCCTGCCCGAGAGGTTCAGCGGCACGTCTAGATTTATCGACGCGTCAAGGGGGCCCACGGTTCCTGCGCCGCCGTTGTATTCCTGCCGGAATGTCATAATTCGCGTTCCCATTGTAGATATATATGATGTTCTTTTTTCGCGGCCATTAATATAGCAACCGACAGTCAGAATGTCCGTGCCCGAGATTAGCGAAAAGCCACTGAATGCCCTGTTGGATACGGAAGCATACACAATGCTGCGCATGATGGAACCGCGTGCGCGCGACTCTACGGATTATGAATCGTACGTCAAGGCGCGGATGGCGAAAGAACAATGGCGCCGGGAGAGGGCCGGAAAGCGCTTCCGCGGCGTCGCGTATGATCTGCAGACGCCGAATGCACCCCCATCCGTTGGCGATGACGGCGTCGGCCGTCGCGGAGGGCTGATGCCGCCCGCTGGTATGGGCGCCGCTATGCCGCCGAACATTAGCGGCGGATTTGGGTTCAGTGCACTCCTGCCGCTCTTGCCCGGGCTGATCGGGGGTGTCGCCAGCGCGATTCCCGGCATAATTGGCCTGTTTAAGAAAGGAAAGGGAGCAGAATACGGCGGATCTGTTATGCCGCCAAATTTGCGACGCGGCGGATTGGCCACCGACGCGCTGCGGGCGATAATCCCGGCGGCCGAGAGGATCGAGCGCGATGTTTCCGGGGCGAAATCGGGCGCAGAGTTCTTCCACAAGCTGGCGACCGGCCTACGCGGAGAGATCGGGCCGCTTCTTCATCGCTACAGTCGCGTGGCCCCCGAGCATGTCGACTTCATCACCACGCGCGTGCTCAAGAAGATGGGTCTGCCGCCCTCCTTTGTAGACTTCGTTGCCGACGAGGCGGCACGTATCGCCGAGAAGGGGACGTCGGCCGCGGCAAGGCGGCTCAGCGGCAGCGGCGTTTCTGGCGGAGCGGCGATCAAGGAGCTCGTCCGGCCGATAGTCAAGTACCTCGCCTCTAAGGCTCTCCATAAGGTAGGCCCTGCCCGCGCATTGTATAAGAAGGCGAAATCGGTTATGGATTCGGCGAGCGACATTTGGGACTATACCGAGCCGCCCAAGGCAGCGGGAGGTCGTGCCCCGCGGAAACCACCTGTTGCCGCGGCTGCTGAACGCGCCCTTGAGGAGGAGGAAATCGAGGAGGAAGAGGAGGCGCCAAAGAAGAAGGGCATATTCGGCCGCATTGGCGATATTGCGCGGCGTGTCGTGGGGAAAACGCTGGAGACAATTGCGCCCGCCGGATCGAAGGCGTTGGGCGTGGCGCTCGATGTGGCGGCAAATAGGGTATTGGGCACGAGCAGCACCTTGGGGAGGGAGATTGCCGAATCGCTTGGCCAGAGCGCGCTGCAGAGTGTCGGCAAGGCAATGCAGGATGACGACGAGTCGCCCGAAGAGGAGGAGGAAGTGGTGGAGAAGGTACGGCGCCCTCCTCCCGCACGGAAAGGCCGGCCGAAGGTTGCCGTGCCGAAGCCTCCTCGCGCGAGGAAATACCCGAGTGAGCCCGCGCCGGCGCCCACGCCCCGCACGAGAACGAAGACCGGGGCGAGGAAAGGGCGTGGAGCGTCGGCAGAGAGAGGAAAAAAAAGCGCTCGCGCGGTGATTCGGGTCCTGTAAGCAGGGCCGATCTTGAATCGGTTATGCGCGACAAGAAGGAGATCACGAGCGACGATATTGAGTCAAACGGCGTGCGCTGGTGCATGGCGGATACCGCCGACAAATGCCTGGCTGGCCGCGCAAGAGCACCATTCATTGTGAATACGGCCCGTAGCGACGATTCGTCCGGCGGCCTTCATTGGATAACAGCGCGGCTATTTGGGAAGCGCGCGTTCGTCTTTGATCCGCTTGGGCCCCGGAATCAGCGCCCAAATGACGCGCTGCTCACGGATTCGCTGAAGCGCGCTGGGGCCGAGAAAATAGTCGAATTCCCGTTTGCCGTACAGGACAAGGCAACGACACACTGCGGCTGGTTCGCGCTGGCCGTCGCCAAACTGATACGCCGGGCGAGAACGCCACTGGGCGCTATTCGCGCTATAGAGCGCTATTTCGGGCCGGCGAGCAAAGTGCCGCTCGAGAACGTCGCGCAACTGGTGCGTAGTGGTGGATATGTCCCTTGAGAGAGGGCAAAAAAGAACGCCTTTTTTGCTGGAATTAACGCATAAACATCTTGTGGCGGCGACTGCCTGCGGCTTCGCTGCCGTACGGAACCATGGCGCGCTGCGGATTGAACATGAATGTGCCGATAGACCCTCCGCCGGCCGTCGCTATCATGGGAAACGCGCCCTTTCCGCGCCGTTTGCGGCCGCCGATGACCTGGTGATTATCAGCGAGCTGTACGGCCTTGAACTTTTGGTCCACGTAATCGTCCAGGTCGTCATATCCTTGTACCTTCTCTGCCGCTTCCTTCTCCTTATCCATCAATATCGCGTGGCCAAGGAGATACGCGACGCGGCCAGTGAAGCAGCCTCGCGATCCCTCGTAGAATCCCGTTCCCGTGAATATGTCCGAGTCGAAAATTTCCGGCACGTCTACCATCGTTAATATATATTCTACGTGCGGTTTTTTCTCCCGTTTGGATATATATATCATGTCGCGTCTCGACGAAACAACCGCATTTGCGCCCGAGCCTAGCTGGACCTACAGTGCGCTCCAGAAACCTATACCTGAGAACACGGATGTGCTCCAGAGGACGGTCGTCCGCATTCCGCCCACCGGCTCTGTCGGCGGGTCGGTCCTGAACCCGATCAATCAGTCCGGCCAGACGACGATCTTCAACGTATCAACAGCGGGCAATTCAAAGATTCTCCTTCACCAGACGGCGATCGAGGTCGATTTGGTATTTTCGGACGGCGCCAGTCCCGCGGGGACCATGGTAGAGGCCGTGCCCATTTTCGACATCTGGGCCGCTTTGATCAATACACTATCATTCTCGCTGAACGTTCAGGCGACGCCAATATTCACCAGCGTACAAGGAATGTTCCTAGAGCAGCATTTGGCCTATCTGTTCACGCACTACTCGAACACACAGCTCGAACAATTGCCGTGGCTGTGTACTCCCGTTATGTCCACCCAAGTCGCCATTCACGAAGGAACCGCGGCGAATGGGAAAACGAATCTCGGCGCGTATCCCACATATGAGGAACGTGCGGTGAGATTATTTTACGGTACGAAAGCAGAAGAGGAAGGAGCTATTCTAATCCTGAATGACACGCACTTGAAGACGATTCGCCTGGTGATTCCTTTGCGCGATGCTCTGGGAATCCGGCTCCCCGATTCCGCGCCGAATAATCTACGGTCAATGCAGTTGAGCATTCAGTGGGCCGATGACAGAACGCGCAAGCCATTCGTGCGCTTCAATAGCGAGGCAGCTGATGCCGCGTGCGCTGTTAGCGTTGTTGGGATCAACATGCTCGTCGCCAGCAGCGTCATGTCGGGCAGCGAGACCATGAGTAGCGTTGTGAACAAACAGGCCGAGAAGATGGATATTCTCGGGTTTCTTGTCCCGCAGCCGATGAGGCTCCAGCCGGCTCTGGATATGATATTCGGGTCTGTTTCCAACCTGCAGATGGTGTACATCATGCAATCCGCCTTTGAGAAATCAAATGGGCTAGAAGAAGGGGATTACGATTACTACTCCGATGCGTGTCAAATGGTGCCTTTCAATGCGTATCGCGCCGAGGACGGCGCTCTCGTGGATAGGTTCGACATCTATCCCCTATCAGGACTCCCGCAAGGATCGTCTATCACGTACGGATCGATAGGACTGTTCCCCTCTCAGCCGCTGATTCTCAACGACGGCGGAAATAGGCTGACCGTTGATCAGGCCAAGTATTATTACGATTTGGCGATCGATAGGTGCTCTCGCCGCGACCTCGTGCCCGCCGTGAGCCGTTATGATTTCGGACGGACGTTCTTCGTGTGCCTGAAGCCGTTCGGGAGCGAAAATCTCACTCTGACGCGCGTCGCCAAGGATCTCATTGTTCGCCATACAACGCTCAGCACCGCGCCGAACCCCGCCGGCCCCGGAGACGACGGGCGCATCACCGTTGTGGTTCTGAAGGCCGCCGTGTACGGACTAACGGTCGATGGCCAAGTGCTGCCCCTCCAGTAAGCGCGCCTCGCCGCATGTGCCCCTCTTTTTTGCCCGCGTTTATATATCCCGAATGGCCGATCCACGATCACAAGGCGCCGGCAGCGAACGACTGCTGGGCACATGCACGATTCCCGAACATCTATGCCTTGCCGCCCGTATAGTCAAGCTGGAGAGCGAATTCGAAGCCGTTGACATCGACATGCCCGCAAGCCGTGATCTTCTCGTGCGCTCGGTTGCGGAATATCTGATTCTCTGGCGAGAACGGCAAAAAAAGCGTTCCGCGCTGCTCGCGGCGACGCGCTCGATCTCGCCCCCGCCAAATGAGCGGGACGCGACCGAACGGCGCTTACATGCTCAGCAGCCGTTAATCGCCGAGCCAAAGAGCAACCGCGACCTTTAGAACGCGACGCTCCGTCTTGTGCTCGTTGATGAACGCGATTTGCACTGAGCCCTCGTCAATGGCCACAATAGACCACTGGACGCCTTGAGGGCCGATTGGCGCGCCGATTACGTGCGCCGAGAGGAATAGGTTCGGGCGGGGCAACAGGATGCGGAACATCGCGTTATCGCCGCCCTCCAGCTGCACATCTGCGCTGTGGGTGTACATGCGCCCCGCGGATCGCTCGCGGGCCTCGAATTCCTTCCGCAGCTGAGCAAGAGAGGCACTCAGCGCGGCGAAGTGATCGTCTCTATCGTCCTTGGCGGCGATCGGAGGGGGCCACGGCCAGGCGATTCGCTCCACGCCAATGGGCGCTATATTCCCGGTAGTGTTGACTGGCGGCGCGGCTGCGGCTGCGGCAGCGGCAGGTGAACGGATAATCTTTTGCGAAGCCATATATAAGGCAGCACATTTATGCAGAAACAACCCAAGGATAGCGAAACAGAAGAAATCGATAACGGCAAGCCGATACTCACACGCGGCGTATTGGGCGCGAGGATCAACCTGGAATACGCGAAGCCCTTCCAGCACAAATCGCCCGTGCTAAAGCCCGGTTTCAACAGCATGATAGTCGCGGGGGCCTCAGGCACCGGCAAATCGACGTTTGTCCTCTCCATCTTGCCGTTCTTCGCCCGGCTGAATAATATCGTTTATGCGACCCGAATGCCGAATACCGACCTGTTCGACGCGATCGCGCGTTGGTGCGCCGCGACGCCTCGTGATCCACTTCCGCCCGGAGTTGGCGTTCATCCGCCAAAGAAGAAGGACCAGCAGGCGGCTCTCGGCACGCACAAGGACGGGGACAAGGACGACGAGGAGGACGGCCCGCGCCGAATCGGATTTCATGTTGTCAATAATCCGGGCGACTTAATGAAAGTCTGTGAGCCGATCGCGAACGAACAGAAGTCGGGGCGCGATCAGGGGTATTGGAGCATCGTAATAATGGACGATTTCAGTCAGCATCGCGGCCCTAGCGATCCGTATCGGCAGGCCTGTATCCAAGTCTGCAGCATGCTGCGGAATTGCTCGTTCCACAATATTACGATCTCCCAGGCGTATTGCAAAATGGTCGACCCCTCAATCCGCACGAGCGCCAATAATTTCGTCTGCTTCCCTATCTTTGACAAGTTCTCGAGGACCGCTCTTCTTCAGGATCTGAGCCCGCTCAACAAGGAATTCACGGCAGAAGGCGTTCGCTACTTGTACGACGAGATATGCGGCGGCACGGCTCACGGGTACCTGTGGTGCGTTCTCGACGGCGGAAAAGCCCGCCTTTACCGCTACATTGACGATAGTACAGGCCTCCAGCGCGTAATCACGCCGGCCGAGCGCCAAAGGCAGCACGAGGAGGAATCGTCGGGCGCGGGCGGCGAGCACCTCACGAAGTCGCTCACGGCCGCACGAATCGCCAAACTGCGCGCGCTGAAGGAGGAACATAGGCGCGCAGTCAACGAAAAAAACCATCGACTTGCTGCCGCTCTGTACAGGCGCATAGATCGCCTATCGGAGAAGGCGCAAGCAGGCGCATCCTCTTGCGGATATATAGCGCAAGAGGACGAGTGGAACGCTGATTAATCGCCATAATACTTGCGTAGAAGGTCCCTGAGCTCTTTTTTTGTTAGGTGCTTCGTTCGGCGCGTCTGCTGCTCAAGGCGACGCTCAAGAGCCGCTCTCCTTATGCGCAATATGTCGGCTGCCGTATCGTATATCGTATTGGGGGTCAGGGGCCTTCCTTGCAGTTCTTTCGTTATCTCCAGGCGCTCGGCTGCCGTTAGGTCTCCTGCCGCCGTCATGCCGAGAATCGTGCCGACGACGCCGGCCGCGGCCTGCTCCTCAAGAGTACCGAACATGCGCTCTTCCTTTGCCGAAAGCATCATCGCCGAATATCCAGAACGGAGAAGGGCGCGCAATTCGCTCTGGCTTATGTGGGAACCTACTTCGGCCGGCGGCGCGCGTTTCCCCTGCTGATCAATGAGGACAATCCCCAGAGGCGGCTTTTCCTTATGCTCCCATGCGGCCTTGAGCGGTATCGGCTGCACCCGTTCGACAGCGGGCTCCTCTTCTTCGCGCTCGGCGGGGGGCGGAGGCAAGGGCGATGGGCTCCGCTGCCTCCGTTTGCCTTTCCGGGACGATTCGCCCTCTTCCTCTTCCTTTGCCGGAGAGGCGGCACGGCGCGCGGGGCGCGGTTCGACGGAGTGCAACTCGCGGTTCAGCGCGTGGGCGATAGACACGACGTCCACGGTCTCGATTCGGCCCCGTTTCCATTCGGTGGGGTTGATCCCTCCGGCTTCGCGCAGGTCATCGATCGGCACAATCGACTCGGCCACGACGTTTCCTTCCTCGTCCGCAAAGGAGGCCTTCCAATAGCCCTTATCGCCACGTTTTGTCTTCCCTTTGCGAAATGGGGAAACGCCGGCCGACGCGAGACCTTTATTCTTGGCCAGTCGATCAGCAGCGCTGCGGATGACTTGCTGAACGGTGCGCGCACTCTTGGCCGCTGTTTGTTTTCCTTTCTTCGGCATCACTATATTGAACCGGAGAGGAAAATGGCCGGCTCGATATATATGTCTCTTCCGCTTCCGGTAGACTTCACTAAGTACCTCTATGAGGACGATGCCTACAGCGGCGCGCCGACAAATGCCGTTCTCCCGATCCAGTTTGATGTACCGACCCAGACGATTTCGATCGTGCCGGCAAGCGATACGGCGGCCGGATGCCTCACGGCGGGCGCCCAGAACATCGGCGGCGTGAAGACTTTCTATTCTTGCCCGAAGTCGCTGGTTGCGCCCGTCGACGGCACTGATCTAGCGCGAAAATCGTACGTCGACGATGTGGTCGCGCGCGGGCTGTCGTGGAAGGATGAGGTTATCGAATTCCGGGCAATGAACGCGTCTCCGCCGCCTGCGCCGGCCGATGGCGCGCGATATATCAGCAACGAGACGGCGGGCGGATTCGTCGCAAACCGCATATATGAGTGGGACGACGAGACAAGCGCCTGGCTGGAATTCACGCCAGAGGAGGGATGGGCTCTCTACGTGCTGCAGGGGTCGACTTACGCGGATCAGACGATCGTGTTCTCGTCAGGCGGCAATTGGGTGGGAATCGGCTCATCCATCAACCACCAGGACTTGATCGGCGCGGGAACGTTGACGCACGCGACGATCGATTCGTATCTCGACCAGGCGGTGAAGACGACGAGCGACGCTGTCTTTCGAACAATAAAAGGGCAGGAAAACGATTACCTCCCCGCCGTAGCGCCGCTTAACAGCCAGTGGTACCGCTTATGTCCGCCAGTTGCCGTAATCAACCTAGATATCGAATTTTCGCACCGCCCCTACGGATATTCGCGCGTAGCTTACTATGGCTATTCGCCGGGCCCGTCCCATGCGCTGCACGTCTTCACGTCGCAAATAGGCGTGTTTCATCCCCGCGCCATGATT
>Ga0105097_10001570_pt1 | contig 10992 bp, 4 predicted proteins | sample PPLLak12cMay2015_FD_87035 | JGI IMG/M metagenome (GOLD analysis project Ga0105097, IMG submission 87035) | Freshwater sediment microbial communities from Prairie Pothole Lake near Jamestown, North Dakota, USA - PPLs Lake P7 Core (1) Depth... | ecosystem: Environmental > Aquatic > Freshwater >... | reverse complement strand
CACCGTCGAGTGTGCTCATCGCAGTATTTGCTACAATCCACTGCGATTCCGAACCGGCAGAATCAACAATGTCACCTTCATGCAATACGAACTTGCAGTTTATTTCATCCTTATGGTCTTTCAGCCATTGTGTCTGGCTGTAAAAACCTGTGGGAAAAGATGCACAATATTTCTGAGTGTCCGGTAAAGCCACTATCGTGAAAGGCTCGCCCAATCCGCGAATCTGACCAGCATCTTCAGAGGGCTGAGGCGGTTTTACTATGGAAACCGCTTTTCGGCGACTCATACCCCAGGCATCGCCGACGCGTTCTGCGACAGTTATATTGTTTCCTTTTATATTGACGGCCAGAAATTTGCCCGCGCCGCTTTGCGACTGGGCAGCCGGAACACTATAAACATCGAAACCGTTCCAGGCATACATCGAGGTTGTGTGACTGTGGCCATGAAAAATTCCTATTACGTTATATTCCTTTATACGATCATAAAAAGCCTGCTGCATCGAAACCGGCCACCAGGAAAGTCCCCAACTGTCGAATCCATAGTGACACAATATCACCACCGCCCTGCCGCTTTCGCCGACATTTTCAGCAAGGTCGGCCTGCAGAAATTCCAGACTGTACTGTGCAGCTAAACCTGAGTTGTCCGTTCCGCTATCACCGGGACAAAGATTAAGATTTATAAAATGTACCTGCTCCCAGTCCCAGGAGTAATGCAGACCATTACTTGAGATGCTCGAAAGACCTATCCGAAGAAGATTTCGATTTTTCACTGCTTGTCGGACAGCAGAGCCTGCATCGCCATCCTGATTGCCAAAACCTTCGTAAACTGCAAACTTAAGCCTTCCTTCTCCATTGATACCCCAGTCACTTTCGAACTGACTGAATTGTGCGATGCCGTTTGAATCAGAACCGTTATTCACCAGGTCGCCTGCAATCAAAACGCCGCGAGGCGGCTGGACCTGACCATTCCCTACACTGCTTGGATATGAAATCCCCGCAAGAGCGTTCATCCGGTCAATTGTGGCTTGATTTGACGGGCCGGCCCAATCGCCAATCCCATAATGACAATCTGCAGCAACGAAGAAAGTTATATTCTGCTCGACGGTCGTAAACCGCCAGATATTCCCTTTCCAAACCTCAACACCATTGACCTGGTCAACCCGCCAGTAGTAGGTTGTGTTCCATTCGAGCTGACCAGCATCAAAACTATTCGTATCCAAATCAGCAAACATCACATTTGGATGAGTTTCCGGCGAAGCTGAATTGACATCCGTCCAGACCGTCCCGATATAGATATTGTGAAAAGCACCCGGCAGCGCACCAGGTGACCAGGCAAAAATAATGTCTCTGGGAACTTCGGCTGCCTTATCAGATGGATACGGATTCCTTGCATATCCAGAATCTGTCTTAAAACTCCAGACCTCCCCTTTCCAGACATTAGCGTCATTGACTTCATCAATGCGCCAGTAATATGTGGTGTCCAGACTGAGCAATCCGGGATTAAAGGAATTCGCATCCTGCCTGCCCTGAAATTCAGCAGATAAATGATTTGCATCACCCACCGCAGACAAACTCGTCCCGAAATAAACATCGTGGCCGTTCACGATCGCTGCAAACCGGCTCGGTGTCCAGCTTAGTATTATATCCGGTAAAATTGCCTGCGCTGAATCTGCAGGATTCGGCTGATAAGCATAAGGAGCAACACTCGGCAGTGCCGTTACCATTGTAGTATTTGTTGCTGAATCATAGTCAAAGCTGACTGCCCCCGGCACACCATAACCGCTCATTCCCGCAAGCGAAGATACAGAACCAGCAAGCTTGAGTTTGCCCCTCGTTATATCGCAGTTGCCGCCGGCATATACCGTGAACAATCCGTCACAAAAATATGTTCCCCCATCCAATTGCAGATGTCCCCCTGCTGCAGTACTGCTTGAGAGATCCACACCTTTGGAAGAAATATAACCTCCGGTGATATTGATAGCAGCCGGGCCGGAATATCCAATGAACATCTTGCCTGTTACCACAATAGTCCCCGATGCTATATCAATAGTTCCTGTGAAACCGCTGTTTCCCGCATAAATTCTATCGGTAACAGTTAGATTGGCGCCTGAAACTTCAAGTGCGCCGTCAGCAACCTGGCCCAAGTAAACCCTGTTGGCTGCAGCAGTGACTCCTAAAGCAACGACCGGCCTGCTTGTGCCCGCCAAACTTATATAAGCCCTGTCAAGGCTTCCCGGAACTCCAAAGTTCCAGTTGCCTGCATCCTGCCATTTCTGATTTCCAGTTCCGTTTGTCCAGGTTGTTGAAACTGCTGATACTGACCCCCCGGAAAACAAAATTACTACAGCCAAGGCTGCAAAAAACGACATTTTTAACATAATCAGCCTCTTCCTTACGAAATACCTCCCATCCGTGAGGGTGTGAATAAATGTATTATATCAAATCGAGCAAGGCAGCACAAGGATGACCCGCCTTAAATTTATAAAGAATTAGCTATTCATTAGCGTCAGCGGGCTTATTTACGTCTTCGATAGATTTTCCTTTATTATTATCTGACTTTTCCGAAGCAGAAATTTTTTTCTTCATATCTTCTAAATCATTTTTGAGCTTGTCGGTCTCCTTTTTCATTTCATCAATTTTCTGACGCAGTTCTATCACCTCAGCAGGTGCGAATTTCTCCTCCTTGTTGAGCTTATCGAGAGCAGTTCTGGCAGCTTGTGCATAATTGCCTGAAAGTCTTCTTCGCGGAACATCACCGCCTCTTTCTGAATCCGAAATAAACGATTCGAGCAACGGCTTGGCCCTTACATCTCCGAGAGTTCCCAAAGCACGTATTGCGCCCGTCTTTATATACGGATTCTGATTATCGACATACTTTTCAAGAAATTGTCTGATGGGAGTTTTATTATTTCTCTCACGTGCTAAATAGGCAAGAGTATCGAGTGCACTTACAAATGTTGATGTTTCGAGCTGATCTTTTCTATTTTCTATTGTTTTTCTCAGAACAGCAATATAATTCGGATCATCAATCTTTCGAATCCCGTTTATCGAGGCTTCTGCCAGTCTGTTGCGGAAAGAATCAGAGTCGAGATAGCGAACAAGAATCTTTTTGGTCTGTGGAGAATGATAAAGGCCTATATTTTCGATGCATTCAGCAAGAATATCAGGATTCTTCTCATTCTCAATTGTCTCTATCATCTTATCATAGCTTTCGCTGCGATAAGTCGAGCCGATATCGCTTACAACCTGTCTTCGTACTCTCGCATCGGTCTGCTTCATCGATTCACTGAGGGCGGCAAATGCCTCATCTGTGCCCATACGCTTAAGGGCTTTCGAAGCCTCAATTCTCACGGCATAAAATGGATCGTCGTTAAGGACCTTCTTCATTTCATCAACAGTTTTTTTGTCTTTTTCCTTGCCCAAGGTCTCTATTGCCAGAAGTCTTCCTATAACATCATCCTTATTTTCCAGCTGTGCATAGAGCATATCGCGAGGAGGTTCGAATTCTATTTTTGCAAGCAATGTAAAATCAGGATCGAACCGGACAATCGAAGGCTTTGAAGGCAACGGAAAATAAAAATCGTGCTCGCGTGATTCGATATCGACAGTTTTATCGATATTTTTTCCATCCACCACGAACCTGATTTTTACAGGAAAATAATAAGTGTATATATTGTTAAGCTCTTTCTGGACCTGCCTGATAGAGACCTTAGCCAGACCTTCTGATTGCGACCAATTATAAGAAACTTTAAGCTCGGGGAACCTGCCAAGCCTGACGAACTGGTCAAAAAAGCGGTCATAAGAACGACCGGAAAGCTCCTCAACCACGGATACAAAATCCTCAGTCACAACGCTTGAAAGACCGTATCTTTCAAGAAATGTCTTAACACATTCTCGGTAAAGCTGCTCGCCGAGCTGGCATCGCAGCATGTGAAGCACCCAGCCGCCCTTGCCGTAATTTCTGTAATCAAACTGCTCATCTGAATCGCGATATTCCTTAAAAACAATGGGCCGCTGCTCCTCGGTTTGAGCGGTAATACTCTTAGAAGTCCTGTAAAGTGAATAAAGCATCTGGTCTTTGCCGTCCTTGAAGCCCTCGTAAAGCACTTCATAATAGGTAGCAAAGCCTTCATTAATCCAGAGGTGGCTCCAGTCTTTGCAGGTTATGTAATCGCCGAACCACTGGTGAGCCATCTCGTGTGCAATTAGGCCGTCGCTCGAACGAATGTTCTCGAACTCATCCGTAAATAATGTCCGGTCGGTTAAAACGGTCAGGGTCGTATTTTCCATTCCGCCGGCGACAAAATCCCTGACACAAACCTGATAATACTGGTTCCAGGGGAAATTGACTCCAGTTTCTCGCTCGAAAAAGTCCATCATTTCAGCCGTCCGTTCGAACGAATTCTGAGCATACTGAATATTTGAAGGTGTTGTATAGAATGCAAGAGGAATGTTCCTGTGTTTCGATTCTAACTTCTCGAATTTTCCGGCGACAAGGGCAATGAGGTAATTGACATGAGGTTTTTCCTGCAGCCACCGAACGGTCTTCAATCCGCTATTCTGGTCAATATTTTCCGAAACGAGCCTGCCATTGGACAAAACCGTGTAATCCTTCGGAACGTGACAAATTATTTCAGAAGTAAATCTCTCGTTCGGATAATCGTAGCTGGGAAACCAGTATCTGTGTGTATGAGACTCGCCCTGGCTGAACAGGTGAATATCGGAAGCATTGTAACCTAATTGCGGTGTCCGAAAATACATGCCTTGTTTCGGGTGAGCTTGAGAAGCGACTGTAACAGATACTTTGCTGCCGGCTTCAATGGGTTTTTCAAATGTTATAGTTAAATCCTCTTTTGTGGCATTATAACCTGCTATTGGAACACTCGCTTTGACCGATGAAATCAGCAGGTCATACATATCAAGCTTTAACTCACTTAAAGGCTGCGCTATCGGCTTGAAACTGAGTGTAGTGACAGCCTCGACGGACCTGTTATTGAAATCCGGAGTGACATCGATAATTATATGTTCGACATCGACCGTGCGATCGGGGGCATATTTTCGCTCGACAACGTTTTCATCGCCGGCTCCGGCAGCAGACGCAACAGCGGTAAAACAGGGAGTAATTATCGCTCCTGTACAAAAGATAAAAAAAGCGATGGGGGAAAACATTCGTTTCATATATCTCACTCCTCGAATATAAATAGATTTTTATTATTTATGCTGCTCACCCTTAAATTTAATATTATACCAGTTCTAAATCATAAACTCAAGCAAAAACGCCCATAAATCAATGATTTTGGGCAATGCAACTTAAAAAAGCTGTTTATAACGTCAGGAAATTACAACGTGACAATAAGAATTTCATTTAAACCCTTGAAAAACTAAAGCGGATTCACAATAATGCTTTCATTCGGAGTTGAATTCGGAATGAGTTTTATAGCAGATTGTTCAATTTTTTTGAAAAGGACATACAGGATATGGTCTTTTAAGGCTACTGTTTTCTTCCATCTTTATAACTATTCAGGAAACACCATTAAATGAAAACAATCGGACTGGTCGGGTGCGGGGCTTGGGGCGAAAATATTTTAAGAGATTTAATTCGATTAAACTGCAAAACCTGCGTCGCAGATATTGATTTAAATGCAAGAACAAAGGCTTCAACAAAGGGGGCTTGGGGAGTTTTTTCTACAATAAATGATTTGCCCCCCTGCGATGGTTATGTGGTTGCTGTTCCCATTCCTGAGCTAACAAGAGAGTGCGCAAAATTACTCACGTTCAAAAAACCTGTATTTTCAGAAAAAACATTATGCCTCTCTTTAGACGATTTCGATTTATTAAAAAAATCAGGCGGTTCAGATTATATCTTCGTCATGCACAAATGGCATTACCATCCGGGCATTGAGGCGCTGCGGGTCGCTGCTCAATCAGGAAGGCTCGGAAAAATCGAGGAATTGCATACAACCAGGCATGCATGGGTAAATGATTTTCACGGAGGGGATGTTTTTTGGACACAGGCCGTTCACGACCTTACTATTATCAAACACATCTTAGGCTATATACCGGATGAAGTTAAAGCTATTAATGTAATTAAAAGTGAAAATGGACTGCCCACCAGTTTTACGGCCATACTGGGAGATAAACCTACAGTTCTTATTTCTGTCAGCGGCAGACACTGCAATAAAATAAGCGGCGTAAGTATTCACGGAAACAAAGGTTCTGCTGAGCTTTATAACGCCTACGATGACCATATTACAATAAGAGACATACAAGGCGAGGAAAAGATGATAATCGACACAACTTTTCCTCTTTATCTGGAATTAAAAGAATTTATTGAATTTCTGGATAACGGACCCAGGCCGCGATGTAATCTTGAAAGTGCAAAAGAGATAACCGAAGCAATTTTAAATCTCAGGAAAAGTGCAAATTTAGACAAGTGAGTTCGCAAATTGTGATATGAAAGGATTTTTATGACAAAAAGCCAGTCAAAAATTTTTGCCCCGTCAAAAGTGAACATTGACCATCAAAAAATAGAATCCTATTTGAATGGTGAGAAATTTTTCCCTACTACAATAGAACTGGACTTGACCCAGCTTTGTACCCGCAATTGCCCGGGGTGCCCATACGGTGCATCGAGGAAGCCGGGGCTTACATTGCAAATGCCCTTTTTAGACAGGCTGTTTAGCATATTGGGACCTAATACGCCGGGTATAGTGTTCTCTGGAGGTGAACCGACTATAGTTCCTCACTTTCCCCAAGCAGCGGCAATGGCAAGAACAAAAGGATTTAAGGAAATTGCTGTGATATCAAATGGGGCAAATATCGACCTCCCTCAAGTACAAGCCGCACTTTTGAAGCACATCAGCTCAATCCGTATTTCGCTGTATGACTGGCAGGAAGATGACTCAGAATCCTTTAAGAACAGTCTTAAGAAAATCGAAGTGCTTCGCAATCTCATCGATCGAGAGGGCAGCAAGCTGGAAATTGGGGCCGCAATATTGACGCGCCGGGAACTGAACCATAGATATACACCGGTTGGACTGCAGGCGTTAAGCGCCGGAATAAATTGGCTTTACTTTCACCCGTATTGTATTAACTGGGATACTGGATATCCGATTCAAGCAGACCAAACGGGTGTTTTGGAAGCTATCGAAATGCTGAAAGAAGCAGCACCGAAAAATTCCAATATTCAGGTGCCCGTTGATAGATATTCAAAAAAGCCGTTATACTTCGAGAAACTTCATGGGGCTTATTTCTTAATACAGGTTGGTGCAGACGGTGTCAACTATGCCGGCCCTGAGTGCAAATACGAAAAAGATGCTGCACTATTAAATCTCAATCACTATATGGAGGACGACTTTCTATGGCATCCGCAGAGAATTGAAATATTAAACGGCATAAACAGTCACAATTACCGCTGTATCGGCACTAAACACAGGCCGCCAATGTTCAGCGACTATATACAAAGGATAATTGAGCGACGCAAAAATAAAATTGAAGTTGAAAGTTTGAACGAATCTCCTGATAGCTTCCTTTATGCCAATATAATATAAGGATTACCTATGGAAGCAAGAGCAACAGTAATTATACCGACTTTTGGAGAGGCCAGTTTTGCCCGCTGGGCCATTAAAAGTGTCCAGCAGCAAACAGTGAAAGATATCGAGATATGCATTATCTGTGACGGCTCGCCTTCATATATGGTCTCTTTTTTTAAAAGCATCGAACGCACTGATCCCCGAATCAGAGTGTTTACTTTTCCAAAGTCGCCAAGATGCGGAGAACCTTATCGGGACATTGCAATTCAGCAAACTACCGGCCGAATTATCTGTTATTGCAGCCACGATGATTTATGGCTGCCCAATCATGTTGAGGTGATGGAAGAAGCTTTGCAAAGTTTCTGTTTTACTCACACGCTTCATGCGTATGTAAACCTGCCCGAAGCGGCAAAAGATGAAAACTCCCTACTGGGCGGTATCCATTGGATTAAACTAAATCCAGAAATCATGGAAAAAATGCAGCGAGGGCACAATTATTTTGGATTAACTTTTGGATCACACACCAGAAAAAGCTACTACAAATTGGAAGAAAGATGGGTCACTACTCCTATAAAAGATTGTCCAACCGACTTGTATATGTGGCGTAAGTTTTTAACGGCATTCGGGAAGAATTGTAAAACCATAATGAAAGTTACAGCCTTAAATTTCCCGCAAATCACAAGAAAGAATTGGACAGAACAAGAGCGAGATTACGAATTAAAACGATACTTTGACAAAATTCAGGACATAGCATTTTTAAGGACGATTGAGAAACTTCAGCTCAAATTTCGCCCAACTCTTTTAGACAAACTAAATGATTCATATAAAAAACATTTTAAGACAATGAAAAAATACCTCAGAATGTGGAAAATAATTCCCCAGAGCAGAAGACGTCCGAATTTTCACAAAAAAAAATGTATTGACTTAGTTCTCTTTGAACGAAAGAGCACATAAAAAAGGTGTCAATTAAAAATATTTAAAAGCCGTCAAATTTCACTACTATAAATGTGCTCAAACCGGATCATTTTGGATCACCGCCTAACAGCAGAGTCTTGGTCTGATTATTTCACAGGACTTGTTGGACCGCGAAAGAGAAGCTGCTTTACAAACTCTAAATTCCGATTTTATTGCGCACTTGTTTCGCACCCATAGTTTGGGTAGATCCACTTTAATGAAGATTTCGGTGCAACTTAGGCTTCATGTTATCTATAATTTAACGGTGTACAGGGACGGCTTTGCCCTGTCCGATCAGGACATCTTCCTGCAGTAATTTGCTGACAATCTCTGTTCCACTAAACTTTTTCTACATGAGAATAACCTCCAAAAATATTAAATTTAACATAATCTCCTTCGGTTATACTCTCGCTAAGACCGGATCAAATTTCGGGGAGCAGGCCAAAAAGATATGTGCAGGATGTTTTCAAGCAAACTGACAGAGTTACTGAAAATAACAGGATTATTTATATCAAATTAATTGGCGTTACAATACAAAACATCTAAAGTGATTTTAACAAAGAGTTAAGTTTTACACAGGCCAAAGTAAAGATTCTCTCCTGATTTTATTATGCGGTTTAAAGGCGGTACATAATTTTGTGCTGTTAAACGAAAAAGCAGAGGACTTTTTGGGAGAGGATGTCGCAGACTATTTGGAGTTGTTCTTTTTCGGTATCACAGACTTTGACGACATTTGCGTATCGGCTGCTTTCAGGCAAAAGAGAAGTAAGCAGGTTAGGCAAACGCTCGAACCTGTCCTCGTTGAATATGACTTTTTCCTTTTGCGGGAAGAGGGCAACATAGAAGATGTCGGTTTCGACGAGGTCGCGGAAGAAATGTGTCCCGAAGGAAAGCTCGGGCATAAGGTTGCCGCCGCTGAAGGCGACTTCGACGAGGACGGTGATATTGTTTATTTCTGAAAAAGTTACAGGGACGCCGAGGCTTGGGGTGGTAGTCCCCCATCTGCCGGGCCCCATAAGCAGAGCGGCTGTTGAGTCTCTGTTGATTTGCCTGTTGAGCTTGCCGATGAGGCGGGCGATGTCGTATTTTTGAGAAAGGTTGAGGTCGATATATGCCTTCGGCTCGACATAAATTATTCTGTTAATCGGCTGGCGTATGCTTCCGCCCATCGTATAGCCGCAGGATTCGAAAAGAATTTTGTCTTTTTCGATGTTTTTTGGGATTTGGACATTTGCTCTTAAGCCTTTTGTCTGGAGGGGTCTGCACTGGACGAGATTGATTTTGAATTCATCTGTACCGGTGAAGTTGGTAGTGAATTCGATATCAACAGGATATTTGTAGGTGTCCTCAAGGGTCCTGAGCATTTTTTGCATAAGTTCGGTGAAATTTGTTTTGGAAAGGAGATAGTCGAATGAAAGCATCCGGAAATCCCTGCGGTCGAGTCCCTGTTCTCTGAGTCTGTGCTCAGTTTCGGTGTCGGGGACGATAACCAGGTCCATTTTTAAATCAAGCTGTTCGTTTAACAGCTCGTTTATCGTCACGGTGCGGAGGCTGTTTTCTTTTGTGTCGAGGAGGTCGGTATTTTTCTGGCAGAATCTTTTTATGTCGTCCTTGTCGGAGTAAGGGTGGACGAGCGGCTGGTCTAAAGCGATTATCTGGGGGTAATCATCTTCCACGCGCTCGACGGCCCTTGTGCCGAGGCCGAAGACGAGGCGTAACAATCCGGCTTTCGGGTCGAGGTCGGATTTCCAGACGAAGGCGTTGTAGGAGGTTCCGACGCCGGCGAGGTCGGGGAAGAAATAATGGTTTTTGTATGAGCCGGAGACGCGCTGGACGAGCAAAGCCATTTGCTCATCCTGCTGGTCGAGGCCTCTCTGCAGGCGGTATGTTAGAGCGTCTTCGTCCATAGTGCTGGCGTAGATTCTTCTGACCGCGGTTTCGAAGGCGCTGTATCGCTGGTGGTAATCTGCCTGGTTGACGAGGAAGATGCTTTCGTATTTTCCGGCGAAGGCGTTGCCGAAGGCGTCTTCAAGGAGGCTGCTGGAGCGGACGATCATCGGGGATTGGCCGAAGTATTCGACGATTTCGTGAAAACGCTCGCGAATCTCGTCGGGGAATTTGCCTTTGAGGAGGTTCTCTTTCATTTGGGCGGCGAGGCGGAAATAGCCTTCCTTTGTTTTTTGTTCCATCAGGAGCTTCCACCAGCCGTTTTCGACGATGTAGCTGTAGAAGACATCGGAGCCGATGTAAAAGGAGTCGTGGGGTTCGAGGTATTGTTCCCAGTCGAAGGATTTGTCGCGCAAGAGAATTTTTCTTGCGATGAGCATTCCGGCAGCCTTGCCGCCGATATATCCGGAGCCAATGAGGCGGCCTTTGATTTTGATGAGGTCGTCGAGAGAGAGGTTTTGTTCAGCGAGCTGGAGCATTCTTTTTTCGCGACCAATCATAAGCCTGCAGAGCTGGCTAATAGTTTCTCTGGCATCTCTGGAATTTGAAATTCCAGAGAT
>Ga0105097_10001568_pt1 | contig 10993 bp, 12 predicted proteins | sample PPLLak12cMay2015_FD_87035 | JGI IMG/M metagenome (GOLD analysis project Ga0105097, IMG submission 87035) | Freshwater sediment microbial communities from Prairie Pothole Lake near Jamestown, North Dakota, USA - PPLs Lake P7 Core (1) Depth... | ecosystem: Environmental > Aquatic > Freshwater >... | reverse complement strand
TGGTTGCGCTGGATGAGGGATTGGCCCGACAGTCGGCCGCGATCGGAGCGCAGCATCGGTTGCGCGGAGCAGATGCTGTTTATCTGGCTTCGGCCGCCTTGTTCGCTGCCGAGCTGATAACACTTGATCACGAGCAGCTCGAACGCGGCGCCGCAATCGTACAAACGCTGACACCCGCCGACTTCTTGGCAACGATCTAATAGAAATTGGATCTCTTGACAAAAATAGGGGACATCCCCTAAATTTTCCGAAGGACGCGCAACGCAGTATCACGGTCTGATGCGCAGCTTTTCAAGAGTCTTCAAACGGGGATCATGACGACCGGGGCCGTCGTGCACTTCAGCACCCGCTCGGCCACACTGCCGAAATTGAAGTGCCCCTCGCTGCCGCGGTTGGCCATCACGACGATGTCGATCTTTTGCTGGCTGATGATTTTGAGGATTTCCTTGGCCGGTTCCCCGACGGCGATGTGTCGGATATAGAGCGGGCATTCGTTCAGGAATTTGTCGCAGATCTCGTTCAGGCGGGATTCCGCCGTCTGCTTCTCCCACTCCTGCATCTTCTTCAACTCTTCCGGGTCGAATTGTCCATAGGAGGCGCCGAAGGCGGGGTAGTCTTTCATCACGTAAAGAATGTGGATTTCCGCTCCGAATTTTTGCGCCAACTCTGTAACCAGTGGCAGCGCCTTGCCGGCATTTTCTGAAAAATCCGTCGGCCACAGTATCCGGTTGATTCCCATAATCTTCCTCCTTCGGGTGGGTGAGCATTTAGCGTAAGGGCGTCTTTTAGCACCTTCACAGGGGCGGCGCAATAGTTACCAGAACCCGCATATCCGTTTCAGCCCGCACCCCATGCGGCTCGCTGATGTCCGAGATCAGCACATCGCCGGTGCCGGCCGGCAAAGTCTGTCCATCTCTCCCGAGGAAGAGCCCCTTGCCTTCCAGCACAACGATGCTGAGCTGGCCGTCCGTGTCGTGCGAGTGAATCGGCAGTTCCTGACCGGCCTTGAAATTGAAGTTCAGCACCCGGAAATAAGGGGAGTCGTGCACCAGCATCCGAGCCATAGCCAACTCGTTGAACTTGCCGTTCTTGAACACTTCGATTCGTTTAAGCATAACAGCCCTCATCGATAAAGAAATCTGGTTGGAGAAAAGGTGGATAGACAGAAGGCCGTAGGCTGTAAAAAATGCCCAACGTTCCGCCTCCGCATCGTTTGTCTCTGGAAGCCTTCAGGCTTCAGTCTATTTGCCTGCACAGTTTCAAAACGCTTTATCCTCCGCCGACCAGCAGCATGAACCGGATGCGGTCGCCATCCCTGAGCTCGCGTTTGGGCAGGTCCTCGCGGGCCAGGAAACCCTCGTCGTTCACCATCACCTGAATGGTCAGGTCCAGCTGCCCTTCCCCGTCGAGAAGCACCTCACGGGCCTTGGAACCGAAAAGGCCGGTGATCTTGTGCACCAAGTCCGAAAGGCTCGCCCCGTTCCCGATCTGAAGGTCTGTCTTCTTGCCGATGACCGCCGAGAGCGTCGGCAGGCCTAAACATTCAACGGTGACCTTCATGGGTTTCCTTTTATTTATCGTCTCGAAATAGGACTGTTATGCCGGACCTGATCCGGCACCGACACCCGCTTCGGAGGGTGCGGGGCGCCGGCGTCAACGATGCATCCCTCATTAACACCTGGAACGAATCATGGAAAGAGCTTTATTGTGGTTCAGATGCGTCCGAAAGCTCCGTCTGGATGCTTCACGGCAGCATCGCCAAGGCTTTCACAAAGAAGTCATCATCGCCGAAATTGCCCGATTTCAACGCCAGACAGAGCTGCGGTTCGTCTTCCGTGACCGTCCAGGGCACGCCCGGTGCGATTTCAGGACCGATGCATAGCGAGCGGACCTGAAGGGCGGCCATCACCGCCCCGGACGTCTCGCCGCCGGCGACGATGAAATTGCGCACCCCCGCCTGCCGCAGCCGCAGCGCCAGCTCGGCCATGGCCTGCTCGACGAGACGCCCCGCGGCCTCGCGCCCCAGCTGCGCCTGCACGGCGGCCACCTGTTCGGGTTCCGCCGTGGAGTAAATCAGAACGCTGCCCTCCCCGGCCCGGCTCGACGCCCATCGGGCGGTGTCCGCGATGATCAGTTTCCCAGTGGCCAGCTCGCGCGGATCGATACATACGGACGGGCCGACGGCCGACATCCGCCCGACCTGGCGCTGGGTGGCGGCCGAACAGCTCCCGGCCAGAATCGCCGTGCCGCCCGTCAGTTTCGGCAGCGATGCCGGGCCGGTCGAATCCGCCAATAGGCCTGCCCGGCGAAAATTCGCCGGCAGCCCCATTGCCACCCCGGAGCCTCCGGTTACCAGCCTCAGACCGGCGCAGGCCTCCCCGATGGAGACCAGGTGCCGGTTCGTCAACGCGTCCACCACCACGTGGCGGCATTTCCGCCCGGCAAGCTCCTGCAAGCGGTCACATACGGCCTGCGGTCCCCGGTCCACAGTCGCATAGTCGACAAGGGCCACCGTTTGCGAATCCCGGACCTGCCTGCCCAGCAACCGGACCAGGTTGGAGTCGGCCATCGGCGTAAGCGGATGGTGCTGCATGCTGGAGTCCGAGAGCAATTCCGTTCCGACGAACAGGTGCCCGTTGTAGACGGTTCGGCCGTTTTCCGGAAAGGCCGGGCAATAGACGGTGATCCCTCCATCGAGACGCTCCAGCAACGCCTCCGCCACCGGTCCGATGTTGCCTTTCTCGGTCGAATCGAAGGTCGAGCAGTACTTGAAGAAGATCTGGCGGGCGCCCTGGGCGAGCAGCCAGCCGCAGGCTGAGAGCGAATCGGCCACCGCCTGGGTCGTCGGCGCCGTGCGGCTCTTCAACGCCACCACGGCCGCATGCGCCTCGCGAATGACGGCACCGGGCGGCGGCAGGCCGATGGTCTGCACCACCGACATGCCGTGCTTGCTCAGCATCAGCGCCAGGTCGGTCGACCCGGTCACGTCATCCCCAATGGCGCCGATCAAAAGCGGCATGGCGGCATCCTCTCCTGCCCGCAGAGACTTCAACGGGACCTGCAAAGTTCTTACCGGCTGCGACGGCCTCGCGACCGTCCCGGCGGTCCGACCTTCTCTTACCATCATTTGTTTAGGCTTTTCAAATCCCCTGCCAGAATGATAGATACGATTCGACCCCATTTTTCGACAGCCGCGCCGACCCCTTGCACCCGGAGTCAATGATGATGGAAACGGCCGTCACACGCAGCCCGTTCAAGCCTGAGCCGTTCAGGGTTCCTCGCGCTGAAATCGAGCGTCGCACCGCCGCCATCCAGGCGGAGCTCAATCGCGCCGGAGTCGACGGACTGTTCATCGTCCAGCGGGCGGATCTGTTTTACTTCAGCGGCACGGCCCAGAACGGCTTTCTCTACCTGCCGGCCGAGGGTCGGCCCCTGCTCTTCGTCAAGCAGTCGGTCGCCCGCGCGCGGGCGGAGTCGGCCATCGAAACCCTTGTCCCGATCGACTCCGTCAAAGCCGTTCCGGGCCTGATCGCCGATGCGTACAGCCGGATGCCGGACCGTCTGGGTCTGGAACTCGACGTCCTTCCGGTCAACGACTTCCGGTTTTACCGCGGCCTGTTCAAGCCCAAATCCTTTCTAGACGGCTCGCCGCTCATCTTGCGCGTCCGCAGCATCAAGTCCGATTGGGAAATCACCCAGTTGGAAGCAACCGCTGAGATGACCCGCAGCACGTTCGACCACATGCGGACCATCATCGCTCCCGGCCTGACCGAAATGCAGTTTGCCGGAATGTACGAGACCTACGCCCGCACGATCGGTCATGGCGGCAAGCTGCGCGTCCGCCACTACAACGCCGAAGCCTACCCCTGGCACGTGCTGAGCGGTGAGAACGGCGGCCGGGTGGGGGTGCTGGATTCGCCGGCTAGCGGTCAGGGAACTTCGGCCGCCTTCCCGGCCGGCGGCGGAGGCCGACGGCTGCGTAAGGACGAACCCGTCATGGTGGATCTGGGCTCGGTGCTGAACGGGTACCACCTCGATGAAACCCGCATGTTTGCCATCGGCTCGATGCCCGCAAAAGCCTACCGGGCCAGCCGGGCGGCCATCGAAATTCAGGCGACCGTCATCGAGCGGGCCAGGCCGGGCGTGACCCTGTCCGAAATCTTTGAGTTGGCCTCGCGCATGGCCGACCGGCTCGGGTTCAGAGATGTATTCCTGGGACCCAGCGGGCATCAGGTCAGTTTCATCGGCCACGGCATCGGCCTTGAACTGGTCGAGCCCCCCATCATCGCCCGCGGCCGTGAAACCCCGTTGGAGCCCGGCATGGTGCTCGCTGTAGAGCCGAAGATAGTTTATGAAAACGAATTCGCCGCCGGCGTCGAGAGCGTCTTCCAGGTCACTCCGGACGGAGGCCGCCTGATCAGTAAGGTGCCGGCGGAGATTTTCATCTGTTAACTCAGGTTCGCGGTTCAGGGGTGGAAGAAAATGAAAATCAGTCAACCGTTGAACCGTGAACCATGAACCACCAAACGGAAAGTTCGAGAAGAGCTGATGACCAATCAAAATACCTTCCCGGCCAAAACCACCGACGTCATGCAGACCCTCATGCGGGTCGCGATGGGCGAAGAGCCGGCGGATCTGGTGGTGCGGAACGCCGATCTCGTCAACGTTTATACCGGTGAAATCCAGAAACGCATGGGAGTGGCCGTGAAAGGACCCTGGATCGCCCGCGTCGCCGCCGAAGTCGGGGATACGGCCGGTCCGGCCACCCGCGTGCTCGACGCTTCCGGCAAAGCCCTCGTGCCCGGGATGATCGACGGGCATACCCATCTGGCCTGGATTTGCACCGCCGCCGCCTTCATTCCCTACGCGGCCGCCGCCGGGGTGACCACCGTCGTCACCGAAACCCTCGAGCCGTTTCCGATGGCCGGAATAGCCGGCGTTCACGACTTCCTCGATTCGTTCCAGAGCCAGCCGATCCGCATCCTGGCGACCGCACCCGCCATGGTGTCCATCAGCTCGGCCGCGAAGGGTATTTCCAACGAAGACATTGAGCGCCTGATGGAGAGAGACGACGTTCTCGGCCTGGGGGAGGCATACTGGCAGGCCGTGCTGCAGGAACCCGAGACCTATCTGCCGGCTTTTGCTCAAACCCACCGGTTCGGCAAGGTCATAGAGGGCCACACCGCCGGCGCCAGCGGCAAAAAGCTCGCCGCCTACGTCGCCGCCGGAGCGACCTCCTGCCATGAGCCCATCGACGCCGAGCAGGTGCTCTCACGCCTTCGCCTGGGGGTGCACGTGATGGCGCGCGAAGGCAGCATTCGGCGCGATTTGGAAGCCATATCCCGGATCCGGGCGGCCGGTGTTGATCTGCGGCGGATGATTCTGGCCAGCGACGGCGTTTCGCCCCAGGACCTGGTTCGGGGAAAATACATGGACTTCGTGGTCCGCAAGGCCGTGGCATGCGGCTTCACGCCCGTCGAAGCCATCCAAATGGCGACGCTGAACGTTGCCGAACACTTCCGTTTGGACGGCATTCTGGGCGGCATCGCGCCCGGCCGGTTGGCGGATATGGTGCTGATCCCGGATCTGGCTGAGTTCAGGCCCGAAACGGTCGTGTGCAGCGGGGAAATCGTCTGGGAGTCCGGCCGGCTTATCAAGGCGCCGCGGCGGCATGCCTTTTCCGCAGAGAGCCTGAACACGGTCCGCCTGCCCCGCCGTCTGGATCCTTCCGATTTCAGCATCAAGGCACCGTCGGGCGCCGCTTTCGCCCGGGTGCGGGTCGTCGAGATGCTCACCGATCTGGTCACGGCCGAACGCCATCTCGCTCTGCCGCTTTCGAACGGCGAATTGAAGCCGGATGCGTCCGATGGATTATGCAAGATCGCCGCGGTGGACCGTGCCCATAGCCCAGGAAAGCTCTTCACCGGTCTGATCAAAGGCTTCGGGCTCACCAGCGGCGCCGCGGCCTGCAGCGCGGCATGGGATACATCGGACATCGTGGTGGTCGGGGCCGATGAAGCGGACATGGCCTGCGCCGTCAACCGCATCGCCGATCTGCAAGGCGGAGCCGTGCTATGTGAGGGCGGCCGGGTCCTGGCTGAAATCGCTATGCCCATCTTCGGAATCGCCAGCGACCTGCCGGTCGCAACGCTCGCCGCTCAACTGGAAGAGTTCAAGCACGCGATCAGGAAGCTGGGGGTCGTGTTTTCCGATCCGCTGCTGTCGCTGATCACCCTGACCGGCGCGGCCATTCCCTACCTGCGGATCTGCGAGGAAGGCCTCGTGAATCTTAAAGACGGCAGGACCGTAGGGCTCTTCGTATCCGAATAGCCGTCCATCTCGCATGGCCGAAATGGCAAAGCGCAGGGCGTCGGTTCGACCGGCCACCGCTTTTTCCGTTATGTTTGTGTTTCCCGCGCAGCAGGCCGGACACTTCGCCCCCACCCCATGGCAGGCTTCCGTCTCAAGCGGGAAAAAATCACGCGCCTCAGCATTCCCCCCAGACAAATAAGGCCCGTGCTCTATGGACAACCAGCTTAATTTGCTGGAAAAATATCCAAAACGGCCGACATGCGGATTCCCGCCAGTCGCCGCGATCCGGTATTATTGACGTCGATGCATGCCGCGCGAAAGGAGGCTTGCCATGATCGAAACCCATAACGATGTCATTCGTGAAAAGCATTTGCCAAAGGTCGGCGACACGGTGCGCAGCAGAAAATACGGCACGCCTTGGCGTGTCATTGAAAAGCGGGAAGTCTGGCTCAATGCCAGCGATGATCCGCCGACGGGGGAGTATCGTGCGATCCCGGCCATCTATCTCTGCTACTGGCGCGTTCACGAAGGCCGGCAGCCCGGAATCGGCAAGATGCTCGGCTACGCCTACTCGCTGCACGACAACACCTTTGAGGCCAACTGGGAACGAGTCAATTAGGGAGGTGCTGTCATGAAAAAGAGGGAACTCGAATGCATCCGCAAGATGCTGAAGGGCCAGCTTGAGGAATTGACGCAGAAATCCGATGAAGCCATTGCGAGATTGTTGAATTCAACCGTTCAGTCCGCTGACCCCCTGGACCGGACCGCCCAGCAGTTGGAGCGGGACTTTATGCTTCACATGCTGGATCGCGAGAACAAGTTGATCATGAAAATCAAAAAAGCCTTGCGGAAAATCGAGGACCAATCTTTCGGGATTTGTGAAATTTGCGGTGAGGAAATCGATATCGAGCGGCTCAAATCGCGGCCCGTTACCGAACTCTGCATCGGATGTAAAACTCATCAAGAAAGGCTTGAAAAGCTGAGCTGCGAATGAACCCGGCCGCCCCCGCCGGCTGGCCGAAAACGGCGTCAGGGCTGATTGGTCATGACATGCACGCTTGCTGACCCATTGTCGGCGGCCGCCAGGTCCAAAAAACCATCGCCGCCGAAATCGCCTGCCGCCAGTGCATGGACTCCTATTTGGCCGGCAATCCCGCTCCGAGCAGAAAAAGTTCCGGTGCCGTCGTTTCTCAGAACGGCGATGCTGTTGGAGCCGAAATTGGCAACCGCCAGATCCAGGTCCCCATCTCCGTCCCAGTCCCCGGCAATCAGCGCCGCGACACCCGTCTGGCTGTCGATGGTCTGCAGCAGCGAGAACGCACCGGAGCCGTCATTCCTTAAAACCGCCACCGTGTTGGCCCCGGAATTCCCGACGGCCAGATCCAGGTCTCCGTCCCCGTCCCAGTCCCCCGCGCTGAGCGTCCTGGCGCCGACCATCCCGGGCACCGTATCCCGGATCGCGAAACCACCGGCGCCGTCATTTTGAAGAATCGCCACGGCGTTGCTGCTGAAATTCGCTGTGGCCAGATCGAGGTCGCCGTCACCATCCAAATCCCCGGAAACCAGTGCACTGGCCCCTTCCATGCCGGACAGCGTTCCGGCAACCGTAAAAAAACCGGCGCCGTCGTTCTTGAGGACGGCAACCAGGTTGGAGCCAAAATTGGCCAGAGCCACATCCATGAATCCGTCGCCGTCCCAATCCCCGGCGCTCAACGCCCGCACCCCCTCCTGGCTGTCGACCGTGCCGGCCGCCGCAAAGGCACCTGCGCCGAGGTTTCTCAAGACGGCCAGGCTGTTCGAGCCGGAGTTCGCCACGGATAGGTCCAGGTTTCCGTCCCCATCCCAGTCCCCGGCCGCGATGGCCGTGGCGCCGACCTGCCCGACCATCGTGCCGGTGACTGAAAAGTTCCCGCTTCCGTCGTTTGTGAGCACCATGACCGCGTCTGCGCCGAAATCGGCTATCGCCAGGTCCAGGTCGCCATCCCCATCCCAATCCCCGGCCACTGCAGCGGCCGGGTTGGCCATACCGCCGATCGTCTGATCATCGATGAAAACGCCGGTTCCGCCTCCCGTCTCCACCACAAAACGATACACGTAAGGTTGATCCAATCCAACGCCGTCGCTCGAACTCAGGGCCTGCGTCAGGACCACCTCGATCCCCTCGCCCGGTCTAAAGTTGCTGTCTGGCCCGAAGCTCAGGATCGGTGTGCCTTCTCCGGAATAGGTGCCGGACAGCTTTCCCGACATGGACCCATACACCGCAAAGCCGCCCACTGCCGCCGGGTTCATGTTCCGGTCGAATGTCGCCGAAACGACGGCCGCCGCGCTGGCAGCGCTTTCGTCAGGCTGGGGTGACACGCTGACCACCACCGGTGGTTCCGCCGGATTTGAAGTCGACTCATCCCCCGCTCCGCCGCATGCCAAGATTCCAACGGCGCAACATACGGCCCACAGCTCTCCCCATCGGACTTTTTTCATGCGGCACCTCCTTGGTTCACTCGTTTTCGAATTTTAGGATAACGATTGCGGCCATGGCAAGCAAAATTACCTCATCGCCGCTGCAAAGAGAGCATTCTCCAAGGCATGTTCGGAGGCATGGGCAGCCATCGCACCACCCGATTCAACCCGGCCGGGATCAGGCGCGACCGCCATCCGCTTTCAGGCTGCGCTCATCGGAGCCCCAAACCGCGTAATACAACGTTCCCAGCACGCCGAAGCCAAACGCCCCGATAAAATTCGCCTGCGGGCTGGCCTCCCAGAGAAAGGCGCCGCCGAAGGCCGCGACCGACACGACGATGTCCCGAATCAGGTAATACAGCCCGAACATCCCCGCCTTGTGGGCTTCCGGAGAAAGCTCGACGATGAGGGCCTTGCGGGTCGGCTCGCCGAACTCCTTGAGACCCCGCACGACGAAAGCCGGGATCAGCCACTCCAGGCTCTGGCAGAACATCAGCAGCAGCGGAAAGCAGGTGAAGAGGACAAACGTGATGAAAACGAACGGCTTCTTGCCGCCGCGGTCGGCCAGCCAGGCCACCGGGATGTAAATGAGCACGGCGGTGGCCATTTCGATGGTGGTGAGCATGCCGAACTGCACCGCGCTGACCGGCCGCGCAATCACTTTCATGCACCAGACAACGACGAAGGCATGCGTGATCTGCTCGCAGAAACGGATGAGGATATCCGAGATCAGGAGATTTTTCAGTGCCGGACTCATCATGCGATAGAGTGCCCGCGGGGTGGCGGCGGCGGGCCTCTCTCCCGCCGGTTCATCAAGCAGCCTCTGCTGCAGCGCGATCGCCAAAACCGCAAAGGCCAGGGCGAAGCCGAACGCCCAGCGCACCCCGTCCCGCTCACCCCAAGCGGCAATGCAAAAGCCGCCTAGAACCGGCCCCAATGCCATGGGAATCCGGTTCACCAACGAATGCATGCTCACACCCATGGTGCGCTTGCCGGCCGGAAGCACGCGCGAGATGAGCCCCATGGTGGCAGGCAGGGAAATCGACGACCAGGAAATGAACAGCACGGATCCGCCTATCACCGCCTGCCAGGCTGGAAAGAGGATGACGACGAGAAACCCGGCCATGGCGATGAGATTGAACACCAGCAAGGCACGCTTGATGCCGATCCGGTCGGATAAATAACCCCCGGGAAAGGAGTAGAGCGCGGACAGGAGGTTGTCCAACCCGTTCAGGAGGCCGATGGAGACGGCTCCGCCGCCCAAGGCCATCAGATACACCGGCAGGAACCGCTCGGACATGCGCTCGCCCATGCCGACAAGCACCACCATGCCCAGCACGCCGATGGTGCTGCGCCGCAGGCCGAGAAAATGTAGCATTCGGCGAGGCAGGGTCGTTGGCGGGTGCGCAACCATTGAATTCGAGCCGGCTTGAGGCCGGCCGTCCCGGTGGAGATCCATGGCCGGTCAGTTCAGAAATTTTTCCTTGGCCACTTCCAGCCGGCACCAGGCATACAGCGCGTCGTAGACCTCGAACTGGCGTTCGAGGTTCTGAAGATCATCGGGGTAGCGCAGGCTGTAGCCCACGGCGATGGCCTCCAGCCCGGCCGCCAGCGGATCGCGGTCCAGCCGATCGGTATCGGCGGCGTTGACGATCCGGGCCATTCGCAGCAGCGCCCGGTCGGTCAGGCTGTAATTGCGGATGATGGCATCGAACGTGCACCGGTCGCCGTCATGGTTCAATCCGGCCCCCGGCGTGTCGAAGGGAATCGCTCCCTCCCGTTCGGCCACGGCCATGACTTCGCTCTTGGGCACGAACAGAAACTGGGCGTCCGAATCGATGAACCGGGTAATCAGCCAGGGGCAGGCAACCCGGTCGACGTGAACATGGGAACGAGTGATCCAAAGCATTTCGCAACCTCTCTCTCTTAAACATAGCACGCTTGCCAGGGGGTGAGAAGGTGTCCGACCCAAATAACCTCTGGCGGTTCGATTCAGTGTGACGTCCGCGAAATGATCAAAACCGCCCCGCAGGCCAGGGTGGCCATGGCCGTGATGCCGAATCCGATGGCATAGCTGCCCGTTGAGTCGATGATCAGCGAAAAGGCCGGCAACCCGAGCAGGATTCCGCAAAACGTGAAAAAAAGCGACCCGCCGGTGGCCATTCCGGCATGCTCCGCCGTTGCCACCCGCGCGACCTCGGCGAGATAGACTCCGTTCCACCCG
>Ga0105097_10001566_pt1 | contig 10999 bp, 7 predicted proteins | sample PPLLak12cMay2015_FD_87035 | JGI IMG/M metagenome (GOLD analysis project Ga0105097, IMG submission 87035) | Freshwater sediment microbial communities from Prairie Pothole Lake near Jamestown, North Dakota, USA - PPLs Lake P7 Core (1) Depth... | ecosystem: Environmental > Aquatic > Freshwater >... | reverse complement strand
TGAACATGATCACCGTTGCCTTCTCAGAAGAAAGTTCTTTAAGTGAGCAAGCCTGCCCTGAAACAACATCCATCAAATTAAAATCGGGTGCTTTAAACCCGAGTGGTTTCATTGTGCTTGGAGTTTCTGCCATAAATTATAAATTAAAAATCTACTTAATAGCAACCAGCTAATTATTAATTCACCTTAACCACCTTTCGGAGATAAACCTCTGCATTACATATAACCTTAACAGTGTAAATCCCTTTGTCAAATCCCGAAATATTTATTTGTTCAATTTGCCTGCCACCTTTGTAGCCAATCATATCGCGGGTGATTAATGCTCCTTTGATATCATAAATGTTTAAATCAACATTTTGTGATACAGGAAGGTTCAATTCAACTAAAAGAAAATCTTTGACCGGATTTGGGTAGATTTTTAATTCATTAAAAACATGATCAGGCTTATTGATCCCCACTCCATTTGAAGTGTAAAATGCACTCCAACCCGGTTTAGTAACGGTCATATTTGAAGAAAAAGTAATAAACATTTTCCCGCTGTTTGAAGTCACCGGGTTAGGAAGGTTACCTGTTTCATAGGTTCCGGAATAGGTTGCCAACAACTGACTTGAGGCTGCATCGTAGATTTTAACAAGGTCCTTACCAGATTCAGTGTCAAAATCCAGAAAATGAATTGTCACTTCTGAGGCTCCGGGAGGCTGGATATTCCACATGCAGGTTGATCCATTGTGATAATGGAAATGGCCACTCCCATCGCTTAAAGTGTCCTCTGGTTCAGTTAATTGCAATAGGCCACCACACCAGTTCGGGATAATAGACGAGTAACTGATAAACCAGCCGGGAGCAGTTCCTGAATTATCTGATTGAAAGGTCACCAGTACTTTGTTTCCGGTGGAGTTTATAATTCCCGGATTTGTTGTGCCGGAGAACTGCCCTAGTATCGGGCTTGAGGTCGTTTCACCATCGTAAACAGTAACAAAATCATGATTGAGTTCTGTTTCGAATTTGTCGAATTCAAGAATGAGATTAGTAACAGAATCTTCTTCAGTTTGCGGTGAAATCAGCCATGAACATTCTGAATTGTTCAGATAGTTGATTGCAGGACTGCTCCCATCTTCGATAGTTCCGTTCATAGATCTCAGCGTATCCAGGTTGCTGCAGTAATAAGGATATGAATAATTAATCGTATCCGGGTAACAATTAATTACGAGTTCCTGGGCAAGGTTAAAATTATTTCCACCCGGTACAAGGTTATCAAGATAAAAATAACCATCATACGAGCCACCCCAGCCCCAATTGAAATGAAAATAAGTTTCCGTTTGGTAACCATCCACTAAAAATGCATGACCATTTATATTGGGAACCGACCAGCCAGCATAATACATCGGGATTTTCTGGTCGAGATGGGCAACAATCACACTGTCCCAGTCCAGGTTTGTACTGTCACGATATAGGTATTGGGTTTCAGGAGAATAGTTAAAATAAGTGCGTAAAGAATAGGCTGCCTTATGATTCCACATGCCTGATCCTGCAGGACCGTAATCCATATCAACCGATACACCAAGATGAAAAAGCAATTCTGCCACCGCTTCATTCTGCTCCTGAACTGAATTTGTCATTTCATTCCATCGGTATTCAGTATCTCCAAAATTTGCAGTAATAATTCCATAAACCGGATGCTGGTAAGTATAAGAACCGGTTCCTGTCAATGGCCACCTAAAATAATAGCAAAGTTGTCCCATGGCAGTTGCGACACAGCCTGTAAGGCAATGGCCTGCCGGACCTGCAGGATCTGCAGGGCACATTTGGTTATAGAACTGACCCTGATCCCAGGTAGAGATCAGCATTGGAGAAACTTCTTTTTCAAATTTCAGGTTCAGTAATTTTGAAGGATCATCGGTTAAAAGCCGGTTCCATTCCGAAATCGCTTCCGGCAGAGGTTCTATTTGGTTCGTTTGCGCATAATTAATCTGGTCATAGTATTGCTTTACCCATGAAGTGAATTGGGGTGGTTGATGTATATCAGAATATGTCGAGTAAAGAGAATATGCCGGCACAGGGATTGTATTTTTAAAACCTGAAACAATTACATATCCTTTTGGATTAATATTAAATACGTAGTAAATCGGATTACCCTTATCACCAACCAAATAATAATTTAGGATACCTAAATCATCTATCCTGGTGTTTTCATACTGGTTGATTCTTTCGTAGAAGAAATTTCTTGCTGCTTTTTCAGCATCGGCAACAGATACTTGTTGACCCAAAACAGTCATCAGTAAAGGAGCAACAAGAAAAGCGGTAAGGATTGTTCTTTTCATATTCCTACTTTTAAAAAGATTTATAAAAGTATAAATAATCTTCAATATAAATTGGATTTAAGTCAAAGGTGCTGATTTGATTTTTTTTGTGCCTTAAAACCTAAAATGACAAATAAAAAAGCCTCCTGTTTTTTACAGAAGGCTTTAAAATTAAAGCTATATCGTGTTATTTAATTATAACTTTTTTATTTACAGTTCCATTGTCATTAGTAAGGCTGAGGAAATATACTCCTTTCGCAAGATTGGAAAGATCAATAGTGTTTACATAATATCCTGCAAAATCTTTAGCATCCTCAGAATAAACTACCGTTCCTGTTGCAGAAATCAGTCTGACTTCAAGTGATTGATTCTCTTCCACTTTAAAGCTAATGTTAAGTAAATTCTCAGCAGGATTAGGGTAGACCATCAAATGATCAAAACCGTCAACCTGATCTTCAACCGAGGTGTTTGCTATTTCCCACTCTGCAGTCCAGCCCGGACGGTTAATGGCTCCGTCAGCCTGGAATATAAGAAATAGCTTGCCACTGGGAATGGTAATAGGATCCGGCATATTTCCGGCAGTATATTCGCCTGAATAGGTAGCCAATAACTGGTTATTGCTTCCATCGTATATCTTCAAGACATCCTTGTCTTCTTCGGTATCAAATTCCGTAAAAGAGAGGGTCAAATCTGAAGCCCATTCAGGAGAAACTTGCCACATGCAATTTGATTGGTCCTTATAATAAAACGTTCCGCTTCCATCATCAAATGATCCTGATGTAGCAGTAATTGTAGTTAAACTTGAACACCAGGTGGGTTGGGTAGAACTGTATTGCACCCTGAATCCGGTACCTGTTGTGGCGTCGCCATCACCCTGAAAAACAATCAGCATTTTATTTCCTGTTGAATAGATGGGAGATGCAGGAGGCACTGTTCCGGAATAAGTTCCTAAAACCGGTGCTGATGTTGTTTCTCCATCATAGATGGTAATGATATCCTCCGATTCGGTATCGAGAACGATAAAATTCAATTGAATTTTAGTGACAGAATCATTGGCAGTCTGCGGATCAATCAGCCAACTGCAATTGACATTCGGATCATAGTTTTGCTGTGGTCCGCTTCCGTCTTCAATTGAACCAATAAGATTGGTATTTACAATATCTGGATTACAGCCATAAGGATATGCAGCATCGGCAGGAAAAATCTTCCTGACCATAGCTTGCTGGTAATACCATTCATAACCGGAAGGGCTTGCAATATCAAACCACCCATTTCCATAACCACCCCATCCAAAATTAAAATGAAAAGTGCCGTCAGAATGATAACCGTCCAATACAAAAGCGTGTCCAGAACCTCCGGTTTGAGCATCCCGGCCTGAGTAATATAACGGTCGTATTAAGTCTAATTCATCTTCAATATAGCCCTTCCATGTTGTAAAAGCTGTATTATTTCGGTTCAAAAATTGAATTTGATTGCTGTAACCAAAGTACGTTCTCATGGCAAAAGGTACGTCCTGGCTATATGCGCCGGAACCACCAGAACTAAAATAATCCATATCAACAGACACTCCTGCATGAAAACTGATTAAAGCAATAGGTAAAATTACTTTTGAAGTAGCGTTGTCATGCATTCCATCCCAGTCATAAATGGTCTCGCCAAAATTTGCAGAGATTATACCGGCCTGGCCGCCGTTATAGCTGTGAGATCCTGTTCCCTGGTGCGGATATCTCCAATAAAGCATGATCTGTGACATCGCGGTGGCTACACATCCAACCAATGCTTTACCTGATGAATTTGGTTGTGTGGTTCGGGGAGGGCAGTAATAATTGTACGGATGGACCTGGTCCCATGTGCAGGTTAACAAAGGTTCGATGGATTTACCCCCTCCTTTAAGGGATAAATTTGAAATGTCGGAAAATTCTTTCCACTGAGATTTTATTTCACCGGTTGCCTCTAAATTATTTTCCCTGATGAATTTAACAGCGCCTGCCCTGCCATTTATCCAGCCTGAAAAGTTATCAGGAAGGTTTGCGGGGATGTATTGGCTCTCGAATGAATAACCAATTACCGGGTTCATTGCATCATCAGCTGAAATAATAATAAATCCAAAATCGGAAAAATTAAATGCATACAACATTGTTTCTCCATCTTTCTGAATGTCAAAATTCTCAGAAATCTGAATGTCGTTAAAACTAACAGGTTTAAGATAAAGATTGACTTTTTGATAGTATGCATTCAGGGCGATAGTTCTCGCATCCTGAAGTTCTACCCTGGCAGCAAAAGCTATTCCGATAAATGAAATGAGCAATAAACTGAGTGCGAATCGTTTCATAATTTATAAAAATTTATGTTAATATTCATTGACTAAAACGTGCAAATTTAAAAAAAGATTTGATGATACAAACCCTTATTCAATTAAATAGTTAATATCACCTTTGTTAATAACGTAGACAATCAAACCTATAAAAAAGTTCAATCGGGGTTTGAATTGTTGAAAAAATATTACTTTTTAAGATCGGGACAGATTAAATAATTAAAAAAAGAAATATAAAACCGTAATTTTTATTAATATGTTTTTACTTTTGCAACCCGAAAATATGGCGAGGTAGCTCAGGTGGTTAGAGCGCAGGATTCATAACCCTGAGGTGGCGGGTTCGATCCCCGCCCTCGCTACAAAAAAACCCATCCGGCTTTTAGGATGGGCTTTTTTTTCAGTGAGGTAGTCTGCAATAATTTTATGATCTAATATCCCTCACTTTTTTTCATTCATGGCAGTGAGGTATTCATTTACCTTCTGGCAAACCAATTCGTCAATATTGCCGCAATGGCCTGAATGTTTGCAGTAGAATCCCATTTGCTGATCGAACAAAATGGTAAAGGGAGCCTCCGAAATTCCCATGGCTCTTTTAAAATCACCATTTTTATCAACATACACATCAATGTCAAGGTTATGTCCATAAACAAATGGTTTCACATGCTGGGTGCTTCCGGAGCAATCGATGCAAATAGCTATCATTTTAACTCCCTGGTATTGAATAATTTGCTCATAGGTATCGTACAATTGCATCAATTGGTCACAACAATCGTTTTCAGTGGTTTTCCAGAATGTCATGATCATTGGCATTCCTTCATTAGAGATAGTACTTGCTGAGATTTCTTTGCCGTCCAGTGTATACAGCGGAACATCAGGAAGGCTGGTACTTTGCGCAATCGCTGCCATCGCAGCAGCCAGTAAGTACACGATACTGATAATAAGTTGCTTTTTCATTGCTTTATGGTTTAAATTTGGTTTTCATACTTTAAAAGTATTGCACAAATTTACGACATTTGAATACCTGTTGTCAATGGCAGAAAACCACTGATTTTTTGAAAAACCTATCTGTAATGCAGCTTTTATAATTTTAATGTAAAAACTTCCGGAGAATTTTCTTACCCGTTTCGTTAATGAGGAAATCCTTTATTTTGCCATAAATTACTGCCGGTGAAGATTTACCGTGAAATATTCGTGGCTTTTTGTCTGATTCTGAATATCAGCTATCTGATAGGGCAATGTTCAGATCAGGAAATCTCGTTTCAGCCCGGTGAGAAACTTACATACGAAGTTGCTTATAACTGGGGAGTTATTTGGGTGGATGCCGGAGAAGTGTATTTCAAAACGGATACTTCAATATTTAACAACAAAGCTGTTTATGGTTTTGAAGCTTTCGGGACCTCTTATCAATATTACGACTGGATTTATAAGGTGAGAGAGCTTTATCAATCAAAGTTAGATACTAATTTCTTTCAGCCATTGTGGTTTCAGCGCAAAACTTATGAAGGCGGTTATGAAGTTTTCAATCAGTATGATTATAATACTGAGCACCGACAGATCATTTCTCAAGTTAAGCATTCCGGCAAGTCCGTAACTATAGATACCCTGCTCCTCGATTCCTGCCGGTTTGATGTATTATCTGCTGTTTACTTTGCCCGCAACATCAATTATAACCGCTATAGTCAGGGTGATAAAATACCCGTCAGGTTTATTATTGAGAATGAATTTTATGACCTATATATCCGTTACCTGGGTAAAGAAATTATCCATAACAGATCAGGGAAAAAATACAGATGTCACAAGATGAGCGCCTTGCTGGTTGAAGGAACGATTTTCAAAGGGGGCGAGGATCTGGTGGTATGGGTTACTGATGATCAGAATAAAATACCGATTATGGCTGAAGCAAAAATTCTAATGGGGTCGGTAAAGGCTTACCTAACAGGTTATGAGGGATTGAAATATAAAATGGAGGCCGAAGTTCAAGATACAAGATAAAAGGACAAAGAAACAAGGACAAAGAAACAAGTGATTTCTAAAAGAAAACAACCAAAATTAATTTTATCTATTTTCGTGAAATCAAATTGAATGATAATGAATAGGTTTCTGTCATACCTGAGAGATCGATATGCCATGCTGTCAAAAATTATCCTTTTTGGCCTCAGCATTGTAATTCTTGTTTTGATCCTGCCTAAGGAGGGGAAATTTAAATATGAGTTCAGAAAAGGTAAACCCTGGATGCATCAAAACCTGATCGCCCCCTTTGATTTTGCAATCCTGAAAACTGCTGATGAGCTTGATTCAGAGAAGCAGCAGCTTTTAAAGGACATCGTGCCCTATTTTAAAGTTGATACGTCAGCTGCAATTAAACAACGGGAAATTCTTGTAAACAATTTTGAACGTGCATGGAACGAAAGTTATAAGAATACTCCAGGAACTTCTGACAGGAAGCTTAAAAATCTTCAAGTTTGCTTATCTGTTTTTGATTCCATTATGACCATCGGAATCATCGAAAAAAATGAAGCCATCGAAGGCCAACCGGCTGATTATAAAATATATTCGATTAAAGGGAATGTTGCGGAAGAAAAAAAAATAGAGGAATTTTTCACCATTAACTCCGCGGATGTTTTTATTCGAAAAAAATTAGATCCTTACGGACCTTTCGACAGGAATTTAATTATTTCTGTTTTGGAGGCTTCAATGGTTCAAACTCTAAAATATGATGGCGAAAAAACTGAAAAGGAAAAAGAGTCACTGATCAGCAAAATATCCCTTACCCGAGGTATGATTCAAACCGGTGAGCTGATCATATCAAAAGGGGAACTGATCACCAACGATAAGATGCAATTACTCGAATCCCTCAGGATCGAGTACGAATCTAAGCTGGGTTCTTCTTTTCAATTTACAGGCATCGTTACCGGACAGGTAATTTTGCTGGCCGTGTCGTTATTTTCGTTATTCTTTTTTTTGTTATTTTTCAGGAAAGAGGTTTTCAATGACCAGAAAAGAGTGGTTATGATTTTGCTGTTGATTGTGGCAATGGTCATCGCAACAGCCCTGGTAGTAAAATTCAATCCGGAGTACGCTTATATCATTCCTATATGTCTGGTTCCTATTATTGTGGGAATATTTAATGATACGAGGCTGGCTTTATTTAGTCACCTAATCACCATTATCCTTACAGGTTTAATTGTTCCCAATAGCTATGAGTTTGTATTCCTTCAGCTATTTGCCGGTATCGTAACCATACTGAGTATCGTCAGGCTCGAACGCCGGTCGCAGTTTTTCCTTACTTCACTGCTTATATTCATCACATATTCCATCATTTATATCGGGATGACTTTGATAAAGGAAGGCAGTATTAACGAGATGAATTCTTTTTATTTTGTAATGTTTGCGGGCAGCGCTATCCTGACATTTTTCTCTTATCCGGTGATCTTTGTATTCGAAAGAATATTTGGCCTGATTACGGATGTCAGGTTGCTTGAGCTTTCCAACACGAACAATAAGGTGCTTCGCGAACTGGCATTAAAAGCGCCCGGCACTTTTCAACATAGCATGCAAATGGCTAATCTGGCCGAAGAAGCTGTTTACGAAATAGGGGGTAATCCATTGCTGGTGCGAACCGGAGCCATGTATCACGACATAGGTAAAATCAATGAACCTTTGTTTTTTATTGAAAACCAAACAACAGGATTAAATCCGCATGACGAACTTACATACGAAGAAAGTGCAGCGATTATTATTGATCATGTGATTTCAGGGGTCGAAAAAGCAAAAAAACATAAGTTGCCCGAGCAAATCATCGACTTTATCAGAACCCATCACGGAACAAGAAAAACAGAATATTTTTATACCCTTGCCAAAAAAGCCAATCCCGAAGAAGAAATTGATTCAAAAGTATTTACCTATCACGGGCCCGAACCTTTTTCGAAAGAAACGGCAGTGCTCATGATGGCGGATGTGGTGGAAGCTGCCTCACGGAGTCTCAAAAAGCCGGATGAAGAATCAATTAGTATTTTGGTCGAAAACATGATCGACAAACAAATGGAAAACCATCAGTTAGACAATGCGGACATTACGCTGAGAGATATCCGGAAAATCAAAAAGATATTCAAGAAAAAACTCATGAATATTTATCACCTGAGGATAGAGTACCCGGAGTAATGAATGAGATACCGATTCATGATGACATTGATGAGATGATTCTCAAATTTGTTAAAAAATATTCGAATAAAAATTTTACTATTTTCGCACCGTAATAATTTAAAAAATTAATCACAATGAAAAAGTATGCAGTTTTAGTTGTAATGGCAGTAATGCTAATGGGCTTCAATCAGAATTCGAAAGCCCAGGGTTTTAAAGAAGGTGGCATTGACCTGAACCTTGGTGTGGGATTTACGTCATCCAACGGATTTATTCCGGTTTTTTTCGGTGGCAATTATATGATTAAAGACTTTTTAAGCGTAGGTGCCGAAATGCAATTCAGGATTGATAATGCAAATCAGGGATGGTATGGGAACGAATATAATTACCACCGTAACGGTTTTGCGTTTATAACACGTGGTGATTATCATTTTAACAAGCTTTTAAAACTCCCTGAAGAGTTTGATGTTTATGCCGGAATTGATCTTGGCGTTGCCATTTATGGTGATTATAAAAGTAAGGACACGGAATACCCATGGGATGATAGTGATGAATTCTACTTTTTAGGAGGACCACATGCTGGTGGCCACTGGATGTTTGCTGATAAGTTTGGCCTGAATGCCGAGTTTGGCGGCAGAAGCGGTGATGGCGCTTATATGAAAGTCGGATTTACCTTCCTGGTTAAATAAAAAATAATTATATAGATTACCAAGCTGCCAAAAAAGGGCAGCTTTTTTTATGTCTTCTTGTAAAACTGAACAAGCTCAATGGCCTGGATGGCCTCCTTTACATCATGAACCCTCAGGACATTCGCACCATTTAAAAGAGCAACGGTGTTCAGAATGGTGGTTCCGTTAAGCGCCTCTACTGGTTTTATTTTCAGCAGCTTATTGATCATCGACTTTCGGGATAATCCTGCCATGACCGGAAATCCGAGATCACCAAAGACTTTTAGTTCCCTGAGCAACCTGTAATTATGTTCCACTGTTTTACCGAATCCAAAACCGGGGTCGAGAATAATATTTTCTGAAACACCAATTTCTTTGAATTTTTTAAGCTGAAGTTCAAAGAATTTTTTTACCTCCTCAACTACATTACCATAATGCGGATCCACCTGCATATTTTGAGGAGTGCCCTTAATGTGCATCATTACAAAAGGAACTTTCAAATGGGCAATTGTCTTCGGCATCTGGTTATCAAAAGTGCCTCCTGAGATATCATTCACCATTTGAGCTCCTTCCTGAATGGCCATTTCGGCAACATGGCTTCGCGAAGTATCGATGGAAAATGTCGCTCCGGGAAATTGTTTTACCATTGTTTTTATAACCGGCATTAGTCTCTGCAATTCTTCTTTTTGCGAAATTTCTTTTGCTCCGGGTCTTGTGGAAACTGCACCTATATCAATTATTGTCGCTCCTTCACTCAACATTTTTTCAGTTTGGATGATGGTTTCTTTTTCTGAATTGTATTTTCCGCCATCAAAAAATGAATCAGGGGCTACATTCAGGATGCCCATGACAACGGGTTTTTGCAAATCCAAAATTTTATTCCTCAGCTTTAACTGGTATGTTTTTGATGGAACGGTACCCAAATCTATAGCCGGCATTTTCTCAAATTTTAGAAACGAAAATACAATAATAACATGTTGTGCGGTTTGAAATGTTTGATAAATTAATAAAACAAAAATTTATACGTATTTACCTGAACCATTATTAATTAATGTTTTGTGCAACCCTGACGCAGGCAGGTTGGTGATTTAGTGTTTTCGTGGCAATTTTAATTTTTTCGCCACCAATGTTCTAAAATTCACAAAATCAATTTTATTAAAATTAAAACGCACAACTCGTAATAATAATTAATTAGAATGGTTCACTCAAGCATTTAACATTTTACTCGCAATTAATAAAATAGCTTTATTTTTGGTCCAGTTTTTTTATACCATCTTTACAAAATAATGAATACTTCACAACAGTTTGATATAGCAATTGACAAGTGCCGGGAGGTATTTCTGAAAAAAATGAAAGATTATGGAAGTGCATGGCGCATCCTTCGCGCCCCATCACTTACCGACCAAATTTACATTAAGGCAAACCGAATCAGGAGCATTGAAGAAAAAGGCAGGCAAAAAGTGAACGAAGGGATCATGCCTGAATTTATAGGCATTGTCAATTATTCTGTAATGGCATTGATTCAACTGGAACTGGGAACTGCGGAAGAACTGGATTTAAAAGCAGAACAAGTTTTT
>Ga0105097_10001562_pt1 | contig 11009 bp, 8 predicted proteins | sample PPLLak12cMay2015_FD_87035 | JGI IMG/M metagenome (GOLD analysis project Ga0105097, IMG submission 87035) | Freshwater sediment microbial communities from Prairie Pothole Lake near Jamestown, North Dakota, USA - PPLs Lake P7 Core (1) Depth... | ecosystem: Environmental > Aquatic > Freshwater >... | reverse complement strand
GCGCTGTGTTCTTTGAGCAAAGCGGTGATCCCAGGGAGTCAGCATTCATTCCTCCTGATCATAAAAGCAGATAAGTTTGCTTAAGGGAACCGGCTCACCACGGTTGCCGGAGTCGGCAGAACTGCCTTATCGGCCAGTTTCATTTCGACCGGGGCTTTCCCGGCTTTATCCGGGGCGCTTTGGTAAATCGCAATCGGCGTTCCCTGCTCAGCGCTCTTTAGCTCAAGGTATGCCAGGCCGGTCAGAAAACCATCGCGATCTACAGCACAGCTGGTGACCCAGCCAATCACTTTGCCGCGCCGGTCAATCACCGGATCGCCGCCGTGCGCCATGCGCACACCTTTCTCGTTGAAGCGGAAGCGGATGACTACGTTTTTACGGCTGGCTTCGCGTTGCAGGAATGCTTCCCGCCCAATAAACCAGGGCTTGTAAGTCTTTACGTAACTGCCAAAGCCGCCTTCTGCCACGCCCAGGTCACGCTCGCCCATTTTCCCTGATCCTGCACCCATCTCATGCCCGTACAACGGCAGGCCGGCTTCGGTGCGCAGTGAGTCGCGTGCCCCCAGGCCGATCGGCTTGATGCCAAATGGCTGCCCAATTTCCAGGACCTTCTCAAATAAGGCTGCTGCTCTCTCGGGGTGGACGAACAGTTCAAAAGCCATTTTTTCGCCGGTGTATCCGGTTCGGGAGACCACCAGGTCAAAACCGCCTACGATGGCATCGCACAGCTGAGTGCGCTTGAGCGCCATGATGCGCCGGCGGGTGCCGGCGTCCACGCCCAGGGCCAGCAGGATATCCCGCGAGCGAGGTCCTTGCAAGGCAATGTCCACGCGCATATCGGCGCCTTCCTTGGGGTCCCGCAGGTTGCGCAGCCGCACCTGACGGCCAAAAGCCTTGGCGCCGGGGTTGGCATGGCTGATGAGAATCTTTCCATCCCGAACCAGGTTCAGCCAGGTCCAATCCTTGTCATCATTGGAGGCATTAACGACCACCAGGAACTTTTCAGCACCCCGCCGGTAGACGAGCAGATCATCAATAACATCCGCATCCGGGGTAAGGAAATGTGTATAACACGACTCTCCCACTTCCAGCCCGCTAATATCGTTGCCCACCACGCAGTCCAAAAACACTCCGGCATCCGGTCCTTCAGCCTGGTACACGCCCATGTGAGCTACATCAAAAATCCCGGCTGCTTCGCGCACCGCCAAATGTTCTTCTACCACCGAGGTGTACCAAACCGGCATTTCCCATCCGGCGAATGGGATAATCTTTGCGCCTAGTTTCTTATGGGCATCGTATAACGGCGTTCGTCGCAGCGCGCCTTCCGTATCGTGCCAGGCAAACGGCGGTAATGGAGACGTGCCGCGACTTTCCGGCTGCCCAATATAATATGGTTTTTCCTTCCCAACCCGCCCGCCATCTTTACTCAGCGGGTTCCAGGGCTCGCAGGACTGCACGCTTACCGGTCCAGGCAGCTTGCGCAGCGGATCGTCGTCGAAAGCCACGTAGCCGTCGGACAGGTCCCGCAGCCACGCAGCAGTCAATCCGGCCTGGGCGGCAGGCGCCATCAGGCGGAAAGTGTTTGCGCCAACCGACTGCAGCTCACCACTAACCTCGCCCTGCGGTGTGACCAGCTTGGTCAGCTGCTTCTCACCCGGCTGAAGCTCATCCGCCGAGCTGGCAAAGGCATAATTCACGAAGCTGCGCACGCGCTCACCGCGCAATTCGAAGGCGGCCCAATCGCCTTCTGTCCGATCATCGATATAGTAGAAATGGGGGTAGCCGTGCCTGGCCGGCTCGAAATCCAGCCCGGCTTCGGCTGCCAGCCGGCGAACACGCAGTTTTACATCTTCCAGCACGTCAAAATCGACTTTCGCCCGGCGCGCTTCGCCTTTGCGCCCTTCCAGGCTGAATGGCGTCGCCGATAGCAGCAGGTCGGCCATGCAGTCTGCTACGCGCAGGATCTCATCTTCCTTGAAGCCGCGTTGGGTGACCCAAGGGGTGCCCAGACGCAGTCCCGAAGGGTCAGCGGCCGATTTATCACCGGGTATCGTGTTGCGGTTGACCACAATACCGGCAATATCCAGGATGCGCGCCGCCTGGTCGCCGGAAAGCGTTGTGCCATCCGGTCCTTTCACACTGCGGCAGTCCAGGTTGGTCAGGTGCGTATTGGTTCCGCCGTAGGAAATGCGCAGACCGCGGCGCTGCAGCTGTTTGCTCAGCGTCAGGCAGTTTTCCACAGTCTGGTGCTGCAGCTGGCGATATTTCTCGGTTCCGGCCAGCTTGAACGCCAGCGCGATGGCGGCTACCTGGTGGATGTGTGGTCCGCCCTGCTCGCCGGGGAACACCGCCCGGTCGATCTTCCTGCCCAGGATGGCGTCGGTGGTGATAATGCAGGCCCCGCGCGGCCCGTTCATCGTCTTGTGTGTGGTAAATGTAATCACATCTGCGAATCCGACCGGCGATGGGTAAACACCGGCTGCAACTAAACCGGACACATGCGAGATATCCGCCAACAAGTATGCGCCAACAGATTTGGCAATCGCCTTGAAGCGTGCCCAATCCACCGCCCAGGGATACGACGAATATCCCGCCACGATCACTTTGGGTTTATTAAGCCGGGCCAGCTCATCGATGGCGTCATAGTCGATCTGTTCGGTTTGTGGATCAACGGTGTAGTGCACCGCCTTATAGATCTTTCCCGAGCGATTAACCGGCGAACCATGCGTCAGGTGCCCGCCGTGGAGCAGGTCCATCCCCAGGATTGTATCTCCCGGTGCAATCAGGGCATGGTATACGGCGTTGTTGGCCGGCGCTCCGGAGAGCGCCTGGACGTTGACATACAGGTCGTCTGCTGAAAATCCGTTAGCGGCAAACAGCTCCGCCCCCCGCCGGCGGGCAAGCGACTCAACCACATCTGCGTACTCAACGCCTTTGTAATAGCGCGGGTCCGAATAGCGCCGGAATTCGCCCAGCCTGGCGTCATAATCCAGGATTTCCGCCTGGCTCATCCTGCGGGTTTCCTCATCCGGATAGCCTTCTGCATAAATATTTTGGAACGCTGACCCCAGTGCTTCCCGGACTGCCAGGGGAGCCTGGCTTTCGGAGGCAATCAGTATCAGTTTGCGCGCCTGGCGCTCGGCTTCAAGCTGCGCCAGTTCAAATACATCGGGATCCAGCTCACGGAGTGAGCCGCGGAACAGGAAGTCTTCCATAGAACTCTCCAGGTATTAAATTGGTTATAGGTATTGGGATATCGAAGCCGTCTGGATGCTTCCAAAGCGGTTGGTTCTGCTTGCGTGGGTGACCGTCGCGAACCGGACGAGCGCGGGTATTCATCCTGATATCATTTTAGCCCCATGCGCCACGCGGGTCAAGTGACAGATGACACAATTTGTCTGATGACTTACCTCAAACCGTCTTGATCTTCATATCTTTCAGCGCAGCCTGCGCCGCATTATAACCACACATCCCATGCACACCCGGACCCGGCGGTGTGGAAGACGAGCAAATGTAGATCCCTCTGACCGGTGTACGATAGGTGGATACGGTTGGCCGGGTAAACATTTGGCCCAGGTCCATCGCCCCACCGGTGATATCTCCCCCAATGTAATTTGCGTTATAGGCTTCCATGTTAGCTGGGCTGTGGACATGGCGCATCAGGATTCTTTCGCGGAAGCCGGGAGCAAAGCGCTCGATCTGGTTTTCAATCTGCGAGGTAGCATCGGTAGTGGATCCAAAGGGTACGTGACAATAGGCCCAGGCCGTATGCTTGCCTTCCGGCGCCCGGCTGGGATCGAATGGCGACTGCTGAACCAGCAGCACATAAGGTCTTTCGGCGTGCTCTCCACGCCAGACAGCCTTCTCCGCAGCCGCAATCTCACCAAAGGTGCCGCCGAGATGGACAGTGGCTGCTCGAGCGACGCCTTCCGCCGCCCATGGAATCGGGCCATCCAGGGCATAATCCAGCTTGAAGACACCCGGTCCGTGCCGGAAACCCTCCAGGCGTCGCCGGTATGCGGATGGCAGTTGCTCCCCCATAATTTTTACCATCTGCCAGGGCGTGGTATCGAAAAGCACGCACCTCGAAGCGGGTAGTTCATCCATCGATTTGACTTCGTTATCTGTTCTAATCTCACCCCCCAGGCTGAGCAGATAAGCCGCCAGGGCATCCACAATTTTTTGCGAACCGCCTTTCGCCATCGGCCAACCAACTGCGTGCGCCAGGATCAAAAACATCAAGCCTACGCCCGATGTAGCTAACGAGTTCAACGGAAGCACAGCATGCCCCGCCATACCAGCGAACAACCCGCGCGCTTTTTCTCCCTTGAAGCGAAGATGTGCTAATGTCTCAGCCGGCAGCAAGCTGGGCAGGCCAAATCGGGTAGTCGCCATGATATGGCGTGGTGGGATGCGCATTCCCGCATAGATATCGACGATAATCTCTTCATGCTGGCGCACCAAAGGTGTCATTAGCCTGCTGTATGAGCTTGCATCCACCCCCAGCTGGTGCGCTGTTTCTTCGACCGACTGCGTAACCAGCACAGCCTGATCGCCATCCATCGGATGGGCTACCTCGACCGGCGAATATATCCATTCAAGACCATATTGCTCCAGCGGCAAGCTGCGAAACACCGGCGACAGCCGTCCGGTCGAGTGGATCGCGGCACACACATCATGTAAATAGCCAGGTAGAGTCAGCTCCTGTGTGCGGCAGCCGCCGCCGATTGTGCTCTTTGCTTCTAACACCAGGACCGAACATCCCGCCTGCGCCAGGGTCACTGCCGCAGCCAGGCCGTTCGGCCCTGCTCCAATTACAATCGCATCATATTCCACACTGGAACGCATACGCTGTTCAGATCTTTTTCTTCACCCAGCGAATCGGCGTCCCCATAACGTAAAATACCGTCCGGATAGCTGCCGACTTAGTGATGTTCTTGGCTTCCGACCACTGCACCGAAGGATCCATTAATACTTTCTCTACCTTTACCTGTTCGCTACGGACACCGTAGTAATCGGCAAGTGATTTTAACACATGCAGCCAAATCTTGTCCTGCTGGTCCGAACTGCCCAGAAAGCGGAAAAACAACTCATAAAGGGGATCGCTTGGTCGAGACTGCTCCTGTACCTGGGCATACAACACCCCATCATCTTCAAACACACTGAAGGTATTCCACCCGCTCAGTGGATGCCCCTCTGGATTCATGACTGTAAAGCTTTCATCGTCGGCATACAGTACCATCACGCCTGTAGCTACCGGCATGATGCTGGGTAAGCCAGGCAGCGGAGGTACTTTGCCTTCGATTAAAATCGCCTCGCCCGGCTTGATCCCCGACATGGTCGGGTAAAATTTATTTTCCGGGGGCTGGAACTTCTGGAAATTCGCCTTCCAGGTGCTCATCACTTCCACGGGGGACCTGTCAACACCCGTTAACTGAATTCGGAAGGTTTTCTGCCACATTTGGCCAAACCCCTGCAAGGGAGATTGAAGGTGACGACCCTCCACATTGATGTTCATGGCTTCTTTTGGTGCGCCTGTTACCGTCATGTGGTGGGTTGGCTTTGCCCAGGCACTGCCTTTGGCGGCATCGCCCCCCGTTTCTACGGTCGATTCCACCGCCGCCATTTCCTCTGTAGTCTGTTCGCTCATACCGCCTCCAATACCATCTCGGCCATTAAAATGATCACGATGATCAAACCGCCGCCAGAGCCGAAGCCTCATCCGGGAAGATGTGGATCGCTTCGCTCAAGCGCGTCAGTTCGAAGATCTGCTGGTAATGCTCGCTCAGGCCAAATGCCATTAACATCTGTTTCTGGCGCTGCACGCGGATCAATAGGGTCACCAGCAGCCCGATGCCGGAACTGTTCATATAATCCAGTCCGCTAAAGTTGAGCAGAATCTTTTGCACACCGTCACTACTGGCTTCACTGTAAGCATCCATAAGTGTCGATTCCGCAAAAGCATTGATCTCTCCCTTGATATCGATGATAGCCGCAATTCCCTTTACTTTGCGCACAGTCATGGTTACATTTGCCTTGCTCATATGCTACTCCTCCTCAGGCTATTATTTAGTTAAACTAGCTCGCTACTGATACTGGCCTCATCTGGAAAGATGCTCATGAAATCCGATAGGCGTGTGATTTTGAAAATCTCAGTGTAGTGATCTGTGAGGCCGAACACCACCAATCGCCGGCGGGATTTACGTGCCTGCGCTAGCAAGCTGACAATCAATGCAATTCCTGTACTGTTGATGTAGCTGACATCTGTGAAGTTCAGCACGACTGTTCCCGGGTCCGTCTGCTCTGCGATTCTGTAAGCCTCGGTCAGCTCGCTCTCGGCAAAAGCATTGATCTCACCATGCAGGTCGATTGTGGCCAGATTTGGCTGCTGACGCACCTGCGCTGAAAATGGTTGCGCCTTCATAACTTATCTCCTTCAGTATTGAAAATTAACTCAACGGTATGATGCTTCTCGTCAGACTTGATACGCATCTCATCAACCATGCTGTCAATCAAGAATAACCCCCAGCCACGCGGTGACTGCAAGCCGGCCAACTTGGCATCGATATCCGGCTGCACCGCTTCTGGAATTTCGCGTCCGCCTCCCAGGTCAGTTATCCTGACCATCAGGGCCGCTGCCGAGGTATACACGCCGATTCTCACCGGCAAATCCACCTGGTAATGATTTCCGTGCTCCATAGCGTTCATGGTTGCCTCGGCTACCGCTGTGCGCAGGCGCTCAAGCCGTGTCCCACTGTAGCCCAACTCGCTAACAATCTCGCCAACACGGTCCATTGCCAGGCGTTCAGTCCCGGGCTCTGAAGCCACTTCAAACTCAGCCACAGCCTGCCAGTCAGGCTCCAGGCTCGCTGCAGCAGCATCCTCGTCCCTGGAAACTTTCTGCCGCTCGACCAGGACAATCGTCACGTCATCTTCCTGTTCCCAACCATCCCCGGTAAACTGCCACAAATCTTCAACCACCCGGTCAATCAGGGAAAGTTCATCACGATCTTCCTGGTAATCGACGATAAACTGCTTCAGTCTGGGAAAGCCGTACATCTCCCCATTCGGGTTGTGCGCTTCAATCAGCCCATCGCTGTACAGCATCAGGCTTCCGCCTTCCTCCAGTACGGCTTGTTTCTCTTCATACTCCATGCCAGGAAGTAATCCCAATGGCATCCCAGTTGCCCGCAACTCAACCACCCCATCGGCAGTACGCTTATATGGCAGATTGTGCCCTGCATTGGCGTACACCAGCTCCCCGGTTTCTTGATCGAGGAGCATATACAGGCAGGTAACGAACATATTGCGTGGGATATTCGGACCCAGTAAGTCGTTAGCTCGTTTTAATACTTCACCGGGAGAAACCAGTCGCTCGGCAGTCGCCCGCAAGATTGTGCGCGTGGTTGCCATCACCAGGGCTGCCGGTACACCTTTATCCGTCACATCCGCAACGACAATCCCCAATCTACCGTCGGGAAACTCCAGGAAATCGTAAAAATCACCGCTTACTGCTCGTGCCGGTCGCCAAAATGCTGAGACTTTGCCGTTCTTCAGCTGAGGCAGCTCCTTTGGTAACAGGGTCTCCTGGATCACACGCGCCACGCGCAGCTCCTGCTCCATGCGCTCAAGCTGGCGGGCTTCTGCTTGCTGCTGCCGGGCAAGCTGCGCCACTCGCAAAGCCGGCGCAGCCTGGGTCACTAATGTGTTCAACAAGCGCCGGTCATCGGTGGAGTAGTCCTGCTCGCTGAGGCGTGGACCCAGGTTTAGCAAGCCAATCAGCTCCCCCTGGCTGATTAAAGGCATGGTGATCTTTATGCCGTCGCTTCGCAGAGACTCCAGGGCAGGCGAAGCTAATTGCAGTTTTTCAAGCTCGATGAAACCCTGGGAATTGACAAAGTATTCAAGCAGGGGGTCATCCGGTGCAATAGGCGATTCACGCGTGTCTGTCCTGGTTTTCGGTGCAGCCAGCTCTTCGACCACTGGGGGCGGTGTTTCGGTTAATATTTCCGATGATGGTTTTTGTCGAAATCGTTTCATATTGTCATCCCATTGCTTTGCGGTGGATCAATCTCGATGCTCCCACTCTGGGGCGAACGATTTTTCCAACGAACGCCATTGCGGGGTCATCCGGCTGGTATTGAGCTCGCGCACAATGCGGCGGGCAGCAACGCCAAGCACAGCCGTGAATGTAGGATAGGCGATTTCAAGATCCGCCAGTTGATCAACCGTCATGCCGGAAGCCATTCCGGCAGCAGCCACTTCGACGATTTCCAAAGCCTGTTCTCCGGCTACATGCGCGCCAACGATAGTCCGTTGGTCCAGGCTTACAATCAGTTTGCATAGACCTTCTGGCCGGCCGTCAATCACAGCCCGATCCAGCTCGGCATAAGGTACCGTAGCCACCGCAACTTCGCCGGCTTCGCGCGCCTGGACTTCGGTCAACCCAACGCTACCATATTCCGGATCGGTAAAACCGCCATGCGGTACGATATGGTGGGCTTGAATCTGGCAGGCGCCCAAGACTGCATTCTCCGCAGCGGCCAATGCTTCGTACCCGGCGCTCTGGACCAGCATCATTTTTCCGGTAATATCCCCCGCAGCAAAGATATGCGGCGCTGTTGTGCAGAACTGGTCGTCTACCTTTACGTAATTCCCGTTCGTTTCAACACCGGCCGCCGGCAGATTCAATGCCGACAGGTTGCCCACCCAACCGGTGGACATCAAGATCGCCTCTGAACGCAACTGTGCAGGCGCCTGGTTAAGCTGATAATTCAGGATCAGGTCGCCGCCTTGCCTGTCAATAGAGGAAACCCCACCGATGCCGGTGATAATCTCTATTTCATGTTTTTCAAAGGATTCACGAATGGCTTCGGAGATGCATTCGTCTTCTAGGCGCAGGATGCGCGGCGCCACTTCCAGCAGATACACTTTCGAGCCGAAAGTCGCCAGGATCGAGGCCAGCTGGCAGCCGGTTGCCGCTGCGCCAACAATGATGGTCGAAGCCGGCAGCTTCTTCAGTGACCAGATGTCACTGTGCGTCAGGGTGTGCTCTGCGCCAGGAAAATCAATTCTCCGGGCACGACCACCCGCACACAGGATGAATTTCTCGCCTCGAATATGCCTGCCGTCTTCTAACTTGATCGTGTGGGGATCCACAAAGCTGGCAGACCCCACCTGGTTGTAAACCATGACACCTGCCTGATGCAGGTGATCGATAATCTGTTTTTTCTCATGAATCCCGTAAACCACCTGTTGGGTGCGGGTCATCAAACGGGCAAAATCCAGCCGGGGCATCTCGCCCTCCAACCCGTACTGGTCAAATTGCTCGGTATCGCGCAGCAAGCGTGCAGCCTTGGCCAGCACCCGGGTAGGAACACAGCCATCATTGGTGCAGGTCCCACCCATTCGGCCACGCTCAACCAGCGCCACGTTTGCCCCCAGACTGCGGGCGTGCATAGCAGCCGTGAAACCTGCCGGACCCCCGCCGATCACAACGATCTCGAAATTATGCTCCATGGATTTCCTCTACACGACCGATATCGCCCGACAGGGTCACACGATAGGTCTTCAAGGGCAGGCGGGCAGGACCATTCACTGGCGTCCCGTCTGACACATTGAAGCGGGCCCCATGGATCGGACAGGTAATTACCCCACCTTCCAGGTCGCCTTCGGTCAGTTCGCCTCCCATATGTGTGCACCGGCTTTGCGTGGCGAAGAACTTCTCACCCACTCGAAAAACCGCCACACTGTCGTCACCTAGATAGACCAGCTTCATCTCGCCAGGATGGATCTCATTAGCCATAAACTCGTTTCGTGCTAACGTTGGCTGCGGCTGTAAAGTTGATTGGGGAGCAGAAAAATCATGGCTATGATCCCCATTCATATCTTCCGGCAGCATGACGGATACCTCGCCAGCGTGCACCACTACCTGATAAACGGGCAGCCTGGCCTTTGGGTCGGCCAGCAGTTCGCCTGTCTTTAGACTGTATTCATAACCATGCCAGGGGCAGGTGATCGTGCCGTTATCCAGTTCGCCGGTCGCGATCGGACCGCCCCGGTGGACACAGCTATTGCTGATCGCGTACCATTCTCCGTCGTAGTGAAAAACACCAAGCGAGAGATTGCCAACTTTGACGATTTTTCGGGCGCCTTCGGGAATCTCCTCTTCCATAGCAACATGCACCGCGCTGGCCTGGGTCGCTTCGCCCGGGGCGAATTCGTGTTCAAAAGCATGCGCCGCCAGCTTGGAGACCATTCCTGCATCCACCTCAACCAACGGATCGAAGCGCTCTTCTTCACGCTCGGTAGTATACGCCCGAGCCATCATTTCCAATAGCACCATCATCAGCTTATCCCAGGCCTCGATTGCCCGGTGGCTAAGCTCAGGATCTTTTTCGTGAAGCTCCTCATCCAGCACCTGCTTGATGGCGCGCTGCATGAAGCCCACCTGGCCAATCACGTAGCGCTCCGCAATATAAATGCGGGGGTCGGCGCCATGCGAAGTATGCGCCCGGCCCACATAATCTACATAACGTGCATAATCATCGTCAAACACCGCATCCGCAGTGCGCACCCAGAAATTGCTCAAGTGCCGCATGCGCATCTCGATGTAATCGAAGTCCAGGCTGCCATCTTTCTTCTGGAAAAACTTACGGGTCGGCGGAAAGCGCAGTAAATGGTCGTAGAACTCAGTGACGATTTTCGGCAAGTGTTTCTCAATCGCAGGTTTCGTTCGACGGATTGCCACGATATCGGCCGCGGTTAATCCAACAAATTCCGCCATATAGCGGAAGTATGCTCCAGAATCAGCCACCCCACGTTTCTTTTGAACATCGATCTGGTTGGGTTGGTCGCCCATAAATCTCCACTCCAAGTTATTTTAGTCAGGTTGGGAGCAATACACGGGTGGGACTACCGTGTATTGCTCCCTGGGGTTTCCCCCTGGATTGGCTAAGCCAGTGTTGTGGCAGCCACCTCGTGTGATTGTGCTAAGTATACATACCCAT
>Ga0105097_10001561_pt1 | contig 11011 bp, 6 predicted proteins | sample PPLLak12cMay2015_FD_87035 | JGI IMG/M metagenome (GOLD analysis project Ga0105097, IMG submission 87035) | Freshwater sediment microbial communities from Prairie Pothole Lake near Jamestown, North Dakota, USA - PPLs Lake P7 Core (1) Depth... | ecosystem: Environmental > Aquatic > Freshwater >... | reverse complement strand
TGTACGAGACCTTCTCGCTCTCGAGCCCCGACCAGGTGGGCGAGCTGATGATCTTGCGCGGCTGCGCCAGCACGTCGCGGTAGCGGATCTTCTCGTCCTCGCGATGCAGCGCGAGGTGCGCATGCTCGCGGCCGGTGATCTTCGACAGCGCCTCCCAGGCCTTCACCGCGACGTGACCGTTGGTCTCCGGGGCGAGCTGCAGGATCACCTCGCAGGCATCGACATCGCTGACGATGCGCGGGCGTCCGTCGGCGTCGACGCCGTTGAGTTCGCCGAGCTGCTGCACTTCTGTCTGCGTGTTCCAGCCGATGCCCTTGCCGCCGTTGCCGACCTTGGCCATCAGGGGGCCCAGCGACGTGAAGCGCTGGTAGACGTTCGGGTAGTCGCGTTCGACCACCGCGATCTGCGGCGCTGTCTTGCCCGGGATCAGCTCGCACTCACCCTTCTTCCACTCCTTCACGTCGAGCGGCTGCGCGAGTTCCGCCGGCGTGTCGTGCATCAGCGGCGTCAGCACCACCTCCTTCTCGACGCCGAGGTGGCCGACGCAGACTTCACTGAATGCCTTGGCGAAGCCCTTGTAGATTTCCCAGTCGCTGCGTGACTGCCACACCGGGTCCACGGCCGCGCTGAGCGGGTGGATGAAGGGGTGCATGTCGCTGGTGTTGAGGTCGTTCTTCTCGTACCAGCTCGCGGTCGGCAGCACGATGTCGCTGTACAGGCAGGTCGTGCTCATGCGGAAGTCGAGCGTGACCAGCAGGTCGAGCTTGCCTTCCGGGGCCTGCGCGTGCCATTCGACCTCGGTCGGCTTGGCGTCGTCCTTGCCGAGGTCCTTCCCCTGCACGCCGTTTTCGGTGCCCAGAAGGTGCTTGCAGAAATATTCGTGCCCCTTGCCACTCGATCCCAACAAGTTGCTGCGCCAGACGAAGAGGTTGCGAGGCCAGTTCTGTGGCGCATCAGGATCCTCGCAGCTCATCTGCAGGCTGCCATCCTTCAGCGCCCGCACGACGTAGTCCTTCGGATCGAGCCCCGCGGCCTGCGCATCCTTGACGACCTTCAGCGGATTGGTCTTGAGCTGCGGCGCGCTCGGCAGCCAGCCCATACGCTCGGCGCGCACGTTGTAGTCGATGAAGCTGCCGCCGAACTTCGACTTGTCTGCGAGCGGCGACAGGACCTCCTCGACGCCAAGCTTCTCGTAGCGCCACTGGTCCGTGTGCGCGTAGAAGAAGCTTGTGCTGTTCTGCTGGCGCGGCGGGCGGATCCAGTCGAGCGCAAACGCGAGAGCGGTCCAGCCGGTCTGCGGCCGCAGTTTCTCCTGTCCGACGTAGTGCGCCCAGCCGCCACCGGACTGCCCGACGCAACCGCACAGCATCAGCAGGTTGATGACACCGCGGTAGTTCATGTCGGCGTGGTACCAGTGGTTCATCGCCGCGCCGATGATGATCATCGACTTGCCGTGCGTCTTGTCGGCGTTGTCGGCGAACTGGCGCGCCACCGTAATGACCTGGTCGCGCGGCACGCCGGTGATCTTCTCCTGCCAGGCCGGCGTGTAGGGCGCGTTGTCGTTGTAGTCCTTGGCGCCGCTGCCGAGCCCGCGATCGATGCCGTACTGGGCCGCCTGCAGGTCGAACACGGTCGCGACCAGCGCCTCGGTACCGTCGGCCAGTCGCAGCCGCACCGCAGGAACTTTCGCGCGATTCAGTTCACCCTGCTGCGTGTTGTTCGGGAAGTGAGGCGTCGAGGCGCCGGCGAAGTAGGGAAACGCAACCTCGACGACGTCGTGCTGCTGCGCGCTGTCTTCAAGCACCGAGAGCTTGAGCTTCACGTCCGCGTTGCCGCGACCCTCCTTGGTTTCGAGATTCCACTTGCCGGCGTCGCCTCGACCGTCAGGACCCCAGCGGAAGCCGATCGAACCATTCGGCACGACGACCTGGCCGGCCGCGTCGAAGGCGACTGATTTCCACTCGGGGTTGTTGTCCTGGCCGAGCTTGTCGGCGAAGTCGCTGGCGCGCACGTAGCGGCCCGGGGCCACGACCTTGGTGCCGTCGGCCAGCGTCGTTTCATCAAGCCTCAACAGCAGCGGCAGGTCGGTGTAGCGCCGCGCGTAATCATCGAAGTACGCGGAACGCTTGTTGAAGTAGAACTCCTTCAACGCAACGTGGCCCATCGCCATCGCGAGCGCCGCATCGGTGCCCTGCTTGGGGTGCATCCACAGGTCGGCTAGCTTCGCGACCTCCGAGTAGTCCGGCGTGACTGCGACGGTCTTCGCGCCCTTGTAGCGGACCTCGGTAAAGAAGTGCGCGTCCGGAGTCCGGGTCTGGGGGACGTTGCTGCCCCATGCGATGAGGTAGGTCGAGTTGTACCAGTCGGCGCTCTCCGGCACGTCGGTCTGCTCGCCCCAGATCTGCGGGCTGGCCGGGGGCAGGTCGCAGTACCAGTCGTAGAAGCTCATGCACACGCCGCCGATCAGCGAGAGGTAGCGGCTGCCGGCCGCGTAGCTCACCATGCTCATCGCCGGGATCGGCGAGAAGCCGATGACGCGGTCCGGACCGTGCGTCTTGACCGTGTAGACATTGGCGGCGGCGATCAACTGGTTGACCTCCTCCCAGCTCGATCGCACGAAGCCCCCCATACCGCGCACCTTCTGGTAGTCGCGCCGCGCGGCCGGGTCCTCAACGATGCTGGCCCACGCATCCACCGGGGTCTTGGCAACTTTCAGCGCGGCGCGCCAGCGCTCGAGCAGCCGGCCGCGCACCATCGGGTACTTCAGCCGGTTGGCGCTGTAGAGGTACCAGGAGTAGGAGGCGCCGCGGGCGCAGCCGCGCGGCTCGTGATTCGGCAGGTCGGCTCGCGTGCGCGGATAGTCGGTCTGCTGGGTTTCCCAGGTGACGATGCCGCCCTTGACATAGATCTTCCACGAGCACGAGCCGGTGCAGTTCACGCCGTGTGTGGAGCGGATGATCTTGTCGTGCGCCCAGCGGTTGCGGTAGGCGTCTTCCCAGGTACGGTCCTCGCCGGTTGCCACGCCGTGGCCATTGGCGAATTCTTCCTTCGGCAGCGTGAAGTGCGTCAGGCGATCAAGAAAGTGGCTCATCTCATGTTTCCTCTCAGGTCTTCGTGCCCGCCGGCTTGCAGGCCGGTGGTCCTTGGCCAGGCGGGAGGCCGTGCGCCGGCACGCCCTCCTGTCCCGATCAAGGGTTCTTCACGTAAGCATTGCGACGCAGGTAGAACCACCAGTTCAGGATCAGGCACAGCGCGTAGAAGATCGCGAAGCCGTACATCGCGAACTGGGGTGTGCCCGCCCGGATCTGTTCGCCGATGACGATCGGTGCGATGAACGAGCCGTAGGCAGCCACCGCCGAGGTCCAGCCCAGCACCGGGCCGGCCTGCGTGCGGTCGTAGATGACGCCGATCGTGCGGAACGTCGAGCCGTTGCCGATGCCGCTGGCCGCGAACAGAACGATGAACAGACCGATGAACGGCAGGAAGTACTGCTCGGGCGTGGCCGAGGCATAGGCCAGCATCATCACGTAGCCCACCGCCGCCGACGCGACCACCATCACGACCGAGATGATCTGCGTGACGATCGAGCCACCGACCTTGTCGGAGATCCAGCCGCCCAGGGGACGGATCAGCGCGCCGACGAAGGGGCCGATCCACGCATAGGTCAGTGCCGACGGCGCATTAGGATTCGGCAGGTGCTTGAGCACGCCGTCGGGACCGGCGACGTGGCTTTGGCCGAAGATCACGTTGATCGACAGCGGCAGCGCGTTGGAAAAGCCGATGAAAGAGCCGAAGGTGACGATGTAAAGCAGCGTCATCGACCAGGTGTGCTTGTCCCTGAAGATCTCGAACTGCTTCTTCAGGTTCGGCTTCATGTCGCCGAAGGCCACCAGCTTCATCGCCAGCAGCGTGCCGACGATGATCAGCGGCATGGCGACCCACATATTGAGCACGCCGAGTCCAGTGGCGGGCAGGTAAAGGTAAAGACCGATGGCGGCTGTCACCAGTGCGACGCCGTAGAGCAGCAGGATCTTGCCCATCGCTGCGGCCGTCGAGCCAATGTTCGGCGATATCGACAGCAGGTTGTTCATGCCGAACCAGCCCGCAAACGCCAGCGGCACCAGCAGCACCAGCCAGATGTAGCCGGCATTCTGAATGTAGGTCGGCGTGCCGGCGGGGATCTTGCCGATCAGCGTGCCCGACGGCTTCACCAGTGTCATCGGATCGCCGCCGAGCGTCATGAACACCGCGGTGGTCATGACCAGCGGGATCAGAATCTGCATCGTCGTGACGCCGAAGTTGCCCAGACCGGCGTTGATGCCGAGAGCCGTGCCCTGCAGGCGCTTTGGGAAAAAGGTGTTGATGTTCGACATCGAGCAGGCAAAGTTGCCGCCGCCGATGCCGGAGAGCAGCGCCATGAACTGGAATACCCACAGCGGCGTGTTCTTGTCCGATAGCGCAATGCCGGTGCCCAGCGCCGGGATCATCAGCAACGCGGTCGTCAGGAATATCGTGTTGCGCCCGCCCGAGATGCGGATGAAAAATGACGCAGGAATGCGCAGCGTCGCGCCCGAAAGTCCCGAGATTGCGGCCAGCGTGAACAGCTGCTGCTGCGTGAACGGGAACCCGAGGTTCGCCATCTGCACCGTGATGATTCCCCACATCAGCCAGACCGCGAATCCGCACAGCAGGCTCGGCACACTGATCCACAGGTTGCGGTTCGCGATCTTCTTTCCGGTGGACTCCCAGAATGCGTTGTCCTCGGGTCGCCAGTCGACGATGTCGACTGAACTGGTGGGCCGCGGTGCGGCTCCGGCGGGTTGGACGGCTGCCATGGTGGACTCCCCTGGAAACTGGTTTGCGCGGATCAGGCGGCGGGCTTCGGCGCGCTGTGCACGACGTCGCGCGTGCTGACTTCAGTGCGGTACATCCAGATCAGCGAGACCCAGACGACGCCATACATCAGCATGAAGGCACTCGAGCGCACGCCGGTCAGGTCGAGCAACGCGCCGAACATCACCGGCAGGATGAATCCGCCGAGGCCGCCGGCCAGGCCGACGATCCCGGAGATCGTTCCGATGTTGGTCGGATAGTCGTCGGCGATGTACTTGAAGACGCTCGCCTTGCCGAACGCCCAGGCCACACCAAGCACGGCCATCAGGGCCGTGAAGGTCCACACGTTGTGCGCAAGCGTGAACGTGTAGGGGCCGTTGACTGTCGTGATCGTGTACGTAGTGGCGGGATAAGCGAGCAGGAAAAGGCAGATCCAGCTGACCCACATGACCCACCAGGTCACCTTGTGCGCCCCCCACTTGTCGCTCATCCAGCCGCCGATGGCGCGCAGTACGCCGCCCGGCAGCGAGAAGCAGGCCGCCAGCAGGGCGGCGATGCGGATGTCGAGGCCGAACTCGCCGACGTAGTAATTGACCATCCAGAGCGACAGTGCGACGTAGCCGCCAAACACGATCGAGTAGTACTGGCAGTACTTCCACACGGCGGGGTCGCGCAGGACCTCGAGCTGGCGGCGGTACGTGATGTGGCCCGGGATCAGGTGCTTCGGGTCGCTGTAGGTGAAGAACCAGAACGCGATCGCGGTGACCAGCATCGCGACGGCGTAGACCTGCGGCACGACGGCCCAGCCGAAGGCGACGACCAGCGCCGGCGCGACGAACTTGGTCACGGCGGCGCCCGAGTTGCCCGCGCCGAACACGCCCATCGCGAAGCCCTGGTGCTTCTTGTCGAACCAGCGCGCGACGTAGGGCGTGCCGACCGAGAACGAGCCGCCGGCCAGCCCCACGAACAGACCCAGCACCAGGAAATGCCAGTACGCCGTCGCGTAGGTCAGCAGCCAGATCGGTATGACGGTGCTGATCATCAGCAGGAAGAAGACGATGCGGCCGCCGTACTTGTCGGTCCACATGCCGAGCGGCACGCGGATCAGGGAACCGGTGAGCACCGGGGTGGCCGTCAGGAGCCCGAACTGGGTGGCGTTCAGGTCCAGCATCTTCTTGATCGGAATCCCGATGACGGCGAACATCATCCAGATCGCAAAGCAGACGGTGAACGCGATCGTGCTCATGATCGCGACCGACCATTGCTGCGCCTTTAGGCTTGGCCCCGAGCCCCCCGCACCTGCGGTCAACGCCGTCATCGGCTACTCCGTGAAACGTTTCATCGGATGCCAAGCTAGAGGCGGAAGGACCGGCTTACCTGACCCAAATCAACCGCGTCCGGAGGTTTGGCCCTCAGGGGAAGAACCTTCTACTCCGATGGGGGTAAGGCGCGTACCCTGCAATGGCGGAAGGGGCATGGCGCAATGGGCAGGCACTCGATTGACGCCGGTCAGAGGTCGAACGGGCGACACGTCTACTGTGCGCCGACAATGACGCAGATGAACGGAGTTTCCTGGTTGCGACGGCTTTGGTCCGGCTCGACGCTGGTGCGGGTCGGCGTCGTGCTGTCGGTCGTCGCACTGCTGTCGCTGTCCGTGATCGTCGCCGCGACGATCTTCGCGGAGCAGTCCACCGGCAAGGCCAGCGCCATCAACATTGCCGGGTCGCTGCGCATGCAGTCCTATGCCCTTTCGACGCGCGTGGCCGACACGCGCGGCACCGCCGCGGACCGGCACGAGGCGGCCGAGGCGGCGATCGTCGAGTTCGAGCGCCGACTGAAAAGCCCGTCGCTGATGACCGGAATCCCGCAGGACGGGTCCAATCCGGTCCACCGCATTTACTCGAGCATCGTCCACGACTGGGAGGCGCGGATCAAACCGCTGGCACGCAGGGCCATCGAGAACGAGGCCGATCGCGCCGAGTTCCTCGCCGAGGTCCATCCGTTCGTGGCCAAGGTGGACATCCTGGTGCGCCAGATCGAGACCGACCTCGAAAGCCGCATCCAGTTGCTGCGGCTGGTGCTCGGCGTCGGGTTCTTCGTGATGATGATGCTGGTCGTGTCGGCGCTCTTCCTGCTGAACGTCGAGGTGTTCCAGCCGATCGCGCGGCTGGCCGAGGTCGCCAGGCAGGTGCGTACCGGCAATTTCACGGTGCGCGCGGAAAGCACGGGGGCCGACGAAATCGGACAGTTGGGCCAGGCGTTCAACTTCATGGTGGACGATCTGGCGCGTCTGTATGGCTCGCTGGAGAAGCAGGTAGCCGAGAAGACGCGCGACCTGGAGCGACGCAACGAGTCGCTGGGGCTGCTCTACGAGGCCACGCGGACGCTGGCCGAGAAGCCGCTCGACTCGGAGTCGCTCACGCGGGTGCTGGCACTCATCCGCAAGGTGCTCGGCGTCGAAAGCGGAGTCATCTGTTCGATCCATGCCGGCGCCGAACGCGGCATGCCGCTGGCGCAGGACGAAGGCGTGATCAAGGCCTGCATGGGACGCAACTGCGACCTTTGCGCGGGCGACGGCGGTGTGACCTGGCGATCCGAACCGGGGCCCACCGGCGAGCGGCGCGTGATCGGAATTCCGCTCGTCGAAGGCGGTGTGCGCTACGGTGTCATGCCGCTCGTGCTGCCGCCGAACAAGGGTCTGGAGGTCTGGCAGATGGAACTCGCGGAGACGCTGGGCCGGCACATCGGAGGCGCACTCGCCGCGGTCGAGCGGCGGGAAGAACACAGGCGCCTTGGCGTTCTCGAAGAGCGTGCCGCGATCGCGCGCGAGCTGCACGACTCCCTGGCGCAATCGCTTTCCTACACGAAGATCCAAATCGCGCGTCTGGCGGCCACCCTTGAGCGCGAGAGTGGAGGCCCGCTGGCCAGCGGCGTGCTGGTTGAGCTGCGCGAAGGCGTGGCCACTGCCTACCGCCAGTTGCGCGAACTGCTGACGACCTTCCGGCTCGGGCTCGGCGAGGAAGGCATTGCGGGGGCCCTGCGGGACACGGTGGCCGAATTCGAGCGGCGATCCGGCGTGCATGCGACGCTCGCCAACGAACTGCTGCGGGTCGAGCTATCCGCCAACGAACAGGTGCATGTGCTGCAGGTCGTCCGCGAGGCCCTGACCAACATCGAGCACCACGCGCATGCGCGCAATGCCTGGGTCACGCTACGACGCGGTGGCGACGGCACGATCGAAGTCTCGATCGAGGACGACGGCGTCGGAATCGGTGAGCTGCGCTCGCCGCACGGGCACTTCGGCCTGGCGATCATGCGCGATCGGGCAGCGCTGGTTTCGGGCCAGCTCGACATCCAGGCGCGTGACCCGGTCGGCACCCGGGTGCTGCTGCGCTTCAGGCCACAGACGGCATTTGCGGCGGCATCGGTCATGCCAGCCGAATCGAGGGAAGTGACGAACGTATGAGCGAAGCGCGGCACACGATACTTGTGGTCGATGATCATCCCCTGTTCCGCAAGGGGGTCGTGCAGCTGCTGGCGCTGGACCCCGCGCTGGATGTCGTCGGCGAGGCCGGCGACTACGCTTCTGCTATGAAGCTGGCGTCGGAGAAAGACCCGGATCTCACGCTGCTCGATCTCAACCTCAAGGGCAGCGGCGGACTCGAGATCCTGGCGGCGTTGAAGGAAGAAGACCCGTCGCGGCGCGTAGTCATGCTGACGGTGTCCGACGCCCCCGAGGATCTGATGGCCGCGATCCGGGCCGGTGCCGACGGCTACCTGCTGAAGGACACCGAGCCTGAAGAACTCCTTGAGCGCGTCCGTGGTGCGCTCGAGGGGCGCACGGTCATCAGTGACGCGCTGACGGCGGCGCTGGCTGGAGCACTGCGCGACGATGTGCGCGGAGAGCGACGCGATGTGCGCGACCTCACCGATCGCGAACTGGCTGTGCTGCGCTGTGTGGCCGGCGGCCAGAGCAACAAAGTCATTGCGCGCAACCTTTCGATCACCGAAGGCACCGTCAAGGTGCACGTCAAGCACCTGCTGAAGAAACTCGGATTCCGCTCGCGGGTCGAAGCCGCAGTGTGGGCCTCGCAGCAGGGCCTGCGAGCCGCCCCCTAGCGCGGCGGTTGCGTTTCGGTCGGCAGCGCTTGCCACGGCTGGCCGGTCATCACCGACAGCCGGCTGTTAGCACTCGGATCCGCTGAGTGCTTTGCAATTTCCCGTCCGATTTGCAACATTTCTGGCAAGGGACTTGCTTATTGATTGATCGAACACCCGCGCGATAGCGTTACATCACCTTGACAGACCAGTGACCGAAGACCGGAGGGCTGCATGAGCGTACCTGCCACGATCCCGTCACCTATCTCGATAGCCGGTTTCAAGGACGTCTATCAGATCCCGCGCGTCGAGGAAGCGTTGTCGGACCTTCAGGACCTCGGCAATGGCGCCAACGAGGCGCTGCGCGCGACCTACGTCAAGATGATCCGCACCGGCGGCCAGCGCTTCGTCATCAAGCCCTCCGCGCTGCCCGACATCGACAGCCTCATCGCAGAGCTACCGAATTTCGAAGAGCCGCTCGAAGACATCCGCAAGCAACTGGCACTCTGCCTGTCGTCGGACGATCCGCTCGAACTCGAGCCCATGCTGCTGCTCGGCGACCCGGGCATCGGCAAGACGCACTTCGCGCGGCGCCTGTCGAAGCTGCTGGGCACCGGCTACAACTTCATCGGCATGAGTTCGCTGACGGCGGGCTGGATCCTGTCCGGGGCCTCGGCGCAGTGGAAGAACGCCAAGCCGGGCAAGGTGTTCGACGCGCTCGTCAACGGTGATTATGCGAACCCGGTCATCGTTGTCGACGAGATCGACAAGGCGAGCGGCGACAGCCAGTACGACCCGCTCGGCAGCCTCTACACGCTGCTCGAGCACGACACCGCGTGCGACTTCGTCGACGAGTTTGCCGAGGTCCCGATCGACGCTTCCGAGGTCGTCTGGATCGCGACTGCCAACGATGCCCGCGGCATCCCAGAGCCGATCCTCAACCGCATGAACGTCTACGCGATTGAAGCGCCGGACCTCGAAGGCTCGCGGCGCATTGCGCACAGCATCTACGAGGAACTGCGCGCCGAACACGCGTGGGGTCGTGCATTCCCTCCCTGCCTGGGAGCCGACAGTCTCGACCGCCTGGCGCGCCTGAAGCCGCGCGAGATGCGGCGCGTGATGCTGGCCGCCTTCGGCAATGCCAAGCTCGACGGTCGCAACGAAGTGCTGCCTGACGACATCGTCGAGGACCGCGTCGCCAGGAAGGCGCGCATCGGTTTCTGACGGCGATCCCCGGCTACGCGAGCCGGCGGCTCGCCGGCGCACTCAGAGCGGCCAAGTCCGACGAACGGGTTTTGGGAGGCCCTGCGCCGTTCTGTGTCTCGACGGCAGCGGAACCTGGAAGCGCTATTTCGGCGCGGCGGGCGGCGATTTGGATGTTTGCTCGGCAGCCACCTGCTTGTAGACCGGCCCCCAGATGGGATGTCCCACTTCGGCGTCGGTGAGCCTGAACGTCGGATCGGCCACGAAGGCGGCACGAAACGCCTGTTCGCAGTCGGTCGGGCGACTGTAGGCACACGCGATGAAGGCGAGGTGCTTCTGCGCCACCGCGACGTCGTTGCGGTCCTTCAGCCCATCGGCCAGCGCCCGCTTGAGCAGCAACTCGGCGCGCTCGTACTGGCCTTCCTCGTAGTAGCGCAGCCCGTTGATGAAGGCGCGTTCAGCGGGCTGTTCGTAGAGCCGGGCGATGCTGATCGTCGCCGGCGGCGGCGCCGGTGGCGGCGGTGGCGGCGCGAACATCGCGCAGCCGCTCAGCGCGAGCGCCGCGAACGTCGGAGCGCATCGCAACCACGCGGAGCGTCGTTGAAGCGTCATTGGAAGCGGTGCCGGATCCGTTGCGGCTGGTCTGGCGTCACGTCGACCTGTGCCACATACGGGGTCTGCTCGCCGTTGCGGATCTCGATCAGGTAGCGGCCAGCGGGCAGCGTGAGTTCCGTCAGCTGCGGCGTCCTGCCGCGTGACTCGCCATTGACATACACCGTGCCCCACGGAGCCACCGCCAGCGCGACGACGCCCTGCGCGGCCACCGGCGGCGCGGCGTTGCGGCGCGTTGCCGGAACGCGGGGAGCTTCCGCCGCGC
>Ga0105097_10001560_pt1 | contig 11015 bp, 13 predicted proteins | sample PPLLak12cMay2015_FD_87035 | JGI IMG/M metagenome (GOLD analysis project Ga0105097, IMG submission 87035) | Freshwater sediment microbial communities from Prairie Pothole Lake near Jamestown, North Dakota, USA - PPLs Lake P7 Core (1) Depth... | ecosystem: Environmental > Aquatic > Freshwater >... | reverse complement strand
GCCAGAGCGAAGCCATGCGACTTATCGCCCCTGTCAGCGGGCGCATTCAGCCGCCCGGCAGTTGCGGTAGCCTGGTGCCGGGACTGGAGGCCAGGCTGGTAGGAGATGATGGTCAGGACGTGGCGCTGGGAGAACCGGGAGAACTGTGGGTGAAGCCTCTTTGGCCCCATTTCATTTTTAATGGCTATTTCGATAACCCCGAGGCCACTGCATCAGCCTTTGAGGGGGAGTTGTATAAGACGGGCGATATGCTCAAATGTAATGTAGACGGCTATTACTTTTTCTCCGATCGCAAGAAAGACGCGGTGCGCTATAAGGGCCGCAATATCTCCACGTTTGAGGTCGAGCTGGCCGCCCGCAAGCACTCCGCCATTGTCGACTGCGCCGCGTTTGGTGTGGCGAGCGCAGAACTCGAATCGGAACAGGAGATCATGTTGGACGTCATTCTCAAGCCGGGGCAGGTGCTGGAGGCTGTTGAGCTTGCCAGGTTCATCAACGACAACGCGCCGTATTTTTTCGTGCCGCGCTACATTCAGTTTGTGGAATCCCTGCCCTATACGCCTACCAATAAAGTACAGAAGTTCCGTTTGCGGGAGAGGGGGGTTACTCCCGCCACCTGGGACGCCCGTGCTGTCGGTTTCAAGGCGCAGCGATAATCAGCTTCCCTCCGTTAATTCAGGCATTGGGGCTCTGACCAAGCCTCTGGTTGGGGCGGGCATTTTGGCAGTTGACACGATAACTAACGCCTAGTAGCCTGTAGCTAATACTTTCGTTTAGTCACACTGGAGAGGATAACGATGAGTCAGTGCCCCTTTGCCAACATCCCGAACCTGATCGACCCGGAAACCTACGTCAATGGCATGCCCTACGAAACGCTGGCGGACATCCGCCGTTCCGGCCCAGTGCATTACGTGGATGACGCCTACATGGGTATCCCCTATTGGCTGATTACAGGTCGCGATGAAATCGATTTTGTCTCCAAGCACCCGAAACAGTTTTCCAGTGAGGCGCGCTCCGCCCTAGCGGAAGAATTTACGGAAGACGAGATGAATCTGATCCACCGCAATATGACAATTAACCAGGACCCGCCGCGGCAGATGAAATCGCGCAAAATCGTACGCGCCACTTTCACCCCGGGTGCCGTGGATTCCTATGAGGCGAGTTTCCGCCAGCACGCAAAGAACATTGTGGACCGCGTAGCCAGTCGTGGTGAATGCGAGTTTGTCGAGGAAGTGGCGGCAGAATTGCCGTTGTTGGCTATTTTAGAACTCTGTGGTATTCCCCCGGAAGACCGCAAGGACTTTTTCGAGTGGACCAACAAGATGATGTTCAACCAGGATCCGGAGATGTCTGCCGGCCAGGAAGAATCCGAGGCAGCGTCTTTCAAGGTGATCGAATACGCCATGAAACTGATGGAGCAGCACAAGACTAACCCGAAGAAAGACATCATCGGGGCCCTACTCCAGGGTAATGGCAAGGACGAAGGCCTGAGCGACGAGGAGTTCGTATGGTTCTTCCTCATGCTGATCGCCGCCGGCAATGAGTCCACCCGCACGGTAACCACCCAGGGTATGCGTATGCTGATGGAGAACCCTGACCAGTTGCAGTACCTGGTGGAGAACCCCGACAAGATTCCCGGTGCCTGCGAGGAGATGCTGCGCTACAACACGGCATTTACGCTGATGCGCCGCCAGTGTATGGAAGATACGGAGGTTGGTGGACACCTGATCAAGAAAGGCGACAAGGTCATCATGCATTACCATACGGTGAATCACGACGAGAAGGTCTTCGGCCCAGACTCAATGAAGTTCGACGTACGCCGCGCAGAGCGCATGCCCAATCTGTACAACGAACACCGCGCATTCGGGGTTGGCCAGCATTTCTGCCTGGGTACGCACCTTGCCCGACTGGAAATGCGCGTGATGTTCGAGGAAATCATTCCCCGCATCCGCAATCCCAAACTGGTGGGAGATGTCGCCTACACCCGTTCCAACCTGGTGAATGGCATCAAGCGCATGTACATTACCTTTGATCCGGAAGTCAAAGTTGCCGACAAGGCTGCCTGATTTACTGCTGAACGCTGACGCCTCGGGTGTGATTTCATCCGGGGCGTCTTAATATACTCGCCACAGGCAGCCTACTGCGTGCCTCGTCAAGATCGTCTGCCCTGCCATTGAAGCCGTAGTGCCCATAACTGTTTTTTGGTCTTGTTGACTGCTATTCTCGCGCCTGTTCCACACATTTTATCGATACGAGGTGAAGGCTTGAAGCAGGCTCTGATCAATATGCTGACCATGCAAGACAAAATGAATTCCCGGGTACATCCGGATTGGATCCAGCAGAATTTTGCATGGTACAGGGCAACCTGGATTGAGTGTGGCGAACTCCTGGAACACTATGGTTACAAGTGGTGGAAGAAGCAGGAACCGGATCTGGAGCAGGTCTGCCTCGAAATCATCGATATCTGGCATTTTGGTATGTCGGCTTTATTTCGAGACGGGAAAGATATCGAGCAGATTGCCAGCGAAATTGAAGCGGAGTTGGCCGGGTTTGAACCTGCTGGTCTGGGGGTGAGAGAAGCCACAGAAGCTTTGGCAATGCACGCGCTTCAGACACGAGGTTTTTCTCCTGCGCTATTTTGGGAATTAATGCTCTGTGCTGGTCTAGACTTTGACAGTCTTTACAGTGCTTATGTGGGGAAGAATGTGCTGAATTTCTTCCGGCAGGACAACGGATATAAACTCGGAAACTACGTCAAGATCTGGGCTGGCAGGGAAGACAACGAGCACCTGGTGGAACTTGTAGCCCCATTGGATAAGAGTGCCATTGACTTCGCTGATCAAGTTTATCGCGCCCTAGAAGGTCGTTATAAAACATTGGTGGCACAGGCATAGGAAATGCGCTCCGACGAAGACAAACTTTCCACCACGGCGCTGGCCAGGAAGTTAAACATCCCGGTGCAACAGCTGTTCTCTGTCCTGAAGGATTACGGTTGGATACAACGTATGGGAGAAAGCTGGGCCCTGACGCCCAAGGGTGAGTTTGAAGGGGGTATCTATCACACCAGTCGGCGTTACGGATCCTACATCGTATGGCCGGAGCATCTGGACCAGCATCCGCTACTGCAAGCCATCGAATCAAACCTGCGCATCACGGCGGCCGCCATGTGCCGCTATTATCCTCGCCTGCACGCGCGACACATTAACCGGGCCCTGGCCGAGTTAGGATTGCAGCATCACAGCATACTGGGATGGGAGTTGACACGCCTGGGGCGCTCACTGGGTGGCTTGCAGGAGGAAAGTAGCACGAGCGGTTCTTTCTACGTCACATGGCCACATGAAATAATTGATAATCCCGTCGTGCACCGGGAATTGAGCCTGCAGTCTGATCAGATCCAGGCTGCCCCAATCATCGAAGAGGCGGAGGCCGATCTTTTCGCGACGTCGAATGCCACGGTGGATGTGTGTAAAGGCGTGGATGGGCACAGCCTGGCTTCACCCTTGCAGACCAGTGTATGTAACTGGCTCTATCTTGCCCAATTGGCTCACGCCTTCCGACGCGCGTTACCAACAGAAGAGCTGGTTTACGCAGATTTCTATGTGCCGCTCGGTAATGTCTATATCGATTGTTGGGAAGCGGATATTCCTGCGTCAGAGTTGTCTGGGAAATTTCGCAAGCGAGAGCTGTATAAGGAGCTGGACCTGCGCTGTCTGGAAATCAATTCTGGCGATGGCGATAAATTGGACGAGGTACTCGGTCGTGGACTGCTGGCCTTTGGCATACGCTGTTAATTCTTCAGTTATATTTTTTCACCGGCGATGCAGCACAACGCCACACTCCATATGATCGGTGTAGGGAAACTGATCAAACAGGGCCAGACTCTCCATGCGATGGGTATGGTGTAGCATCTGTAGATTCTGTGCCAGGGTATGGGGATTACAGGAAACGTAAATAATCGTTGAGAAACGGCTGGCCATTTCTGTGGTGTGCTCATCAAGTCCTGCACGTGGCGGATCTACAAACAGGGTTCTCAGGTCGAATTCATCCAGGCGCTTTGGTAGTCCACTCAGGCGACGGAAAATACGTTGGGCATCCATAGCCTGGGTGACTTCTGCTGCTGACAGGCGCACCAGTTGCACGTTTTGAATGCCGTTTTCTACCAGGTTAGCGCTGGCAGCGCGTATCGACGTTTTGGACACTTCTGTGGCGATAACATGGTCAAATAGCCGCGACAGGGGCAGCGTGAAGTTTCCGTTGCCGCAATACAGTTCCAGCAGATCGCCCTGTAGGGCTGAGGCCTGCTTGCAGGCCCACTCGATCATGCGAATGTTGACCAGACCGTTAGGCTGGCTGAAGGCCTGTTCATACTGCCGATAGCGGTATTGCTCGCCGTGTATCGTTAAGACTTCCTGAATAAAGTCTTCGCCCAGCACGAATTTCTGTTTGCGACTTCGGCCAATCACAGAGATGGATGGGATATGACGTCGCAGCCCGGTTGCCAAAACGTCTGCCGCGCTTTCCCATGCATGATCGAGTTTTCGATGATAGATCAGCGATACCAGTAAATTGCCTGATAGCGAGGCCAGAAATTCAACCTGGAAGAGTTTACGGCGCAGAGTGTAGTCAGCCAGCAATGCGTCACGCAGTAGGGGCATTGATTGCTGAATGAGTTTATCAGCGATTGGAAATTCTGTGATGCTAATCGGTGTTCTGGGGTTCTCAGGTCGGAACATGACATAGTTTATGCCATCACCTTCGTGCCACATTTTGAATTCTGCGCGCAGGCGATAGCCAGTCGTCTCTGAGGGAAATACTTCAGGCTCTGGTGGGGAAAAAGGCGCAAACAGTGCAACTACAGTCTCGATTTTTTTGGTCAACAGGCCCTGATAGTGTTCAGGTTGAACAAGCGACAGCGGCATCAGTTGAGTCTCGCAAGGTTGCGATTTGTCCACAGTTGCGACGCCTGCTGATGGGCATCTTCAACGCTGAGTTCAGGAACCAGAACAAGCAGGGCTGTAGCTGTAGTCGCCAGGGTCGCGCTCAGTCCATACTGATTGCGGGTGCTGCCCAGCCACATTGATCGCACGGGTTCTACGCTGGGCGAATCTACACTCTCGACTCGCTGTATCATGCAGCGTGGTAATGCCATCTCCGTCATTTGCCTATCCTGTAGCAGCGACAGTCGCGTGTCTGCATGGGGCTTTACTTCGACCTCGCCGCTCTCGCCTTTGAACACCAGTGCGCGCGGTTGATTCAATAACAGGTCCGCCGCTTGATGCAGCCGCGCATAGGCAGGGTGGAAGATACTCTGCAGGCTAGCGATCGCACGCAGTGGATTGAGCATACGACTCAGGGTGTTGACGGGTGAACGCAGTCCAAGCAAGGGACGCAATTGCATCAATTCCTGCAGCGGATAGCAATAATTCTCCAGCGGCAAATAGCTGAGATGTTCGCGCCCAAGTTGCTGACTGACCTGCTCCCAATTGTTAGCGACGGGCAAGTTCAATTGGCGCATGGCATCCTCGGTGTAGAGCCTGCCCGGGGTATGGCCAGTTGATCCGTGTACAAACACTCGATATCCGGCTTCGGCCAATAGCAACATGGACAGAATAAACCAGGGGTGTTGGTGTCTTTTGCCCGCGTAGCTGGACCAGTCGAGGTCGGCGTAAAGTGTCGACGGGGGTTCCAGCATGGTGTCGCGACAGGCCTGGACGAATCCTGCCAGTTCCTCCGGGGTTTCTTCTTTTACCCGCAGCAACATGAGGAATGCACCAACTTGCAAAGGTTCAGTTTCGCCGCGCAGTATCATTCCAAATGCCAGTCGAGCCTCATGCTGATCCAGCGAACGGGTGCCGGTTTTACCTTTGCCCAGGATTCTTATGTAGTGTGCGAAGGGGTGCTCAACTGAGGTATTGGGAAAACGCGATTTAACCATGGCGGTTCATCACAGGCAGTTGTCAGGTTTTGGCAGGCCGGCGATTTTGCTGCCAATTTTGGCGGGGGAGCCGGGAAACAAGGACAACAGGTAAATACTTTTACCTTTGTCCGGCCCCAGTTTTAGTCCACAGTATTTTACGAGGGCCCGCATGGCCGGTGAGCTGTCGTATTCCAGATAATAAGCGCGCAGCAAATGCACTACTTCCCAGTGTGCTGGCGTCAATTCGAGATGTTCCTGCCTGGCGATTTGTTCGGCCACTTGTGGGTTCCAGTCCGACAGTTTGCGTAAAAAACCTTCCTTGTCGAAGGCGCTTTCGCCAAGCATGACGGCTAATACCACGCCTGTTGTCGCGGGTATCTCTCGGTGAGAGCCACGAAGCCGTCCATGTCGATGAATGTTGGCCCACCGGCAAACTCTGCGACACCTGCTGCAAGGGCATCGCAGCCCAGTAGGTAGACTTGCGCGCCCCTGGCCAGCATCTCGCCCCATGCCTTTGTGCCCGCGAGGGCGACATAGACTCCGTCTCCCAGCAAAACAACAGCATCGCCGGAACGAACTACTCCTATGCAGTCAGCAAAAGCGGCACTGGACGGTGAGGCATTCAGGGTATGCAGAATCATCATAATCCCAGCAGGTGGTCGTAGCCCACCATCAGTCGGTGTATTTGCTCCTTATCCAGTGCCCGGGTGTCGACAGGTGCCTGCGACAGATCCACGCTATAGCGCATGACTGCCTCGGCATCGACGTAGACATGATTGATATCGTAGAGGGGCAGGGACGCTAGCTGGCGACCCACATTTTTCATCCCCAGGGCGCGACTGTCCTGATCCGGTATTAACTGCAGCACACCGTCTCCCAGAAACAGCAGGTCAATGGCCTGGCTAAAGGCGGCCGTGGCCAGCGCAACGTCCACAGAAGCCTTGGCCAGACTCGAGCCATAGGGACTGTGCCGTAGCACCAACAAGATGGTCTTCTTCCCCGAGTGCGCCACACTCAACCTCCAAAGGTGATCAGTCGGTCAGAGTGGGCGCATGCATCCACCAGTTGCCCCAGGCCTGCAACAGCGAACACGGGGTTGATAGTGGGGCCTGGGCGTCCATGCCGGTTTGCCTCGGCCTGGTCCAACATGCCGTATTTGAGCGCGGAAGAAATACAGATCACCAGTTCTAAGGCATGTTGTTCGGCCAATGCCACCCAGAGGTGCACGGGGTCGCTTTCGTCCTGTGCAAACACACTGGTGCCGGAGCTTGCGAGTGTTCCGGCATCGAGGAAAAATACCCGACGAATGCTGTGCCCACGTGCCAGCACACATTGCGCAAACTCTGCAGCAGTGCGTGAGCCGTGCCCCGAAACGGGAGACGACAGCACCAATAGAGAATAGATCAACTGCCGGATTCTCCCCCAAAGAAAAAACCCCGGTAGGTACCGGGGTTTGCGTACTGCAAAGATACGATCAGTCGTCACCACCGCCCAAGGAGAGCAGCCTTAAAAGGTGGATAAACAGGTTGTAGATGTTCAGATACAGCGAAACAGTCGCCCGAATGTAGTTGGTTTCCCCGCCGTTGATAATGCGGCTGGTGTCAAACAGGATCAAACCGGACATGATCATAACAATCGCAGCGGAAATGGTCAGTGACAGTGCGGGGATGTTCAGGAAGATATTGGCGATCATGGCAACGACCGCCACCAGCAGACCGACCATCAGGAATCCACCCATGTAGGAGAAATCCTTGCGCGTGGTAAGGGCGTAGGCCGATAAGCCGAAAAAGACCACAGCCGTGCCGCCTAGTGCCTGCATTACCAGCGCAGGACCGCCGGGCAATGCCACATAGTGATTCAGCATCGGTCCGAGGGCAGCACCCATTACGCCAGTGAAAGCAAAAATGGCGACCAAGCCATTGCTACTATCGGCTGTTTTGTGAACCACGAAGATCAAACCGAATCCCACCAGACTCAATATGAGCGCCATGCCCTGGCTTAGTCCCACAGCCATGGAAATGCCTGCAGTCACCGAGCTGAATAGCAGCGTCATACCCAGCAACATATAGGTATTGCGCAGCACTTTATTGGTGCTCAATGCAGACTCGATCCCGATCGAGTCTGCGCGGTACAAACCTTTGTCTTGCATAACGTACTCCATAATTTAGCGCACAGGATGTGCGACTGGACCTTGGACAGATAATAAGGGTGAAAGATCCAAATTCCAAGTCAAAAATTTACCCGTCGGACAGGGTTTGCGGTTTGACGATGCCAAGCTGCTTTGTGCCGGTCGCCCCGGCCATATCGGTCGTGAAATCCCGTACTATGCGTCAGGGAAAAGTACACAATATGCAATTGGCACGCTAGACTGGGTACGCGGTTGGCGTAAACAGTGAGCGTATTTGTGTCGGCGCAATCTTGGTTTAGGCGCACATTTTTACTCACCGCCAGATCCCGTTCGCTGTGCCTTTTTTCTATTCGCTACCGCATCTTTGTGGGGAGATAGTCCATGTCCGTAGACTATATTTTATACGGCGGCGATCACTCGTTGTTTACCGGTAAGGCGCGGGCCTATATGCGTTATAAGGGTCTGCATTGGGAGGAGCGGCCCGCCACCCGGGAGGTCTACCGCAATATCATACTGCCCAACATCGGCGCGCCAATTATTCCGGTACTGGAAACGGCCGACGGTGAGTATGTGCAGGACACCACAGACATCATCGACTTTCTGGAGGCGCGACACCCCGAGGCATCGGTATATCCCGTAACACCGGTGCAACGCCTGGTGGCATTACTGCTGGAACTGTACGGCGACGAGTGGCTGATCATCCCCGCCATGCACTACCGCTGGAGCGTCATCGATCAGCAGCGTGATTTCATCATGTCGGAATTTGGCAAGCTGAGCGCACCTGGCGCCAGTTATGAGGAGCAGATTGCCATCGGTGAGCGCACCTCCAGGGCGTTTAGCGGTATGTTGCCGGCGCTGGGAATAACCGCAGCAACTATTCCCGGTATTGAAGTAGCTTACCTGGAGTTCCTCGATCAGTTAAATGGACACTTTGCCCGTTATGATTTCCTGCTGGGTTCGCGGCCCAGTATCGGAGATTTCGGGTTCATGGGCCCTCTCTACGCCCATTTGGGCCGGGACCCTGTCCCCAGTGCGCTGATGCAGCAGCGCGCGCCACATGTGTACGCCTGGGTAGAGCGCATGAATAATCCCCTGCCTCTGTCTGGAGAGTTCCTGGCAGATGACACTGTGCCTGATACCCTGCTGCCGATTCTCGCGACCCTGTGCAAGGACCAGTTGCCGGATGTTCTGGATGCTATTGCGCACAACAGTGCCTGGCTGGACGCGAACCCGGGCGGTAGCATTCCGCGGTTTCTCGGAATGCACCCTTTCGCCAGCGGAACTGCCGTGGGAGAGCGCTTCATCAGTAGCTATTCACAGTGGCTGTTTCAACGACCCTGGTGGCACTACCAGTCGCTGGGGCGAGAGGGCAAGATCGCTGCGGACAGGCTGCTGGATCGTGTCGGCGGGCGCGCCGCGCTCAATGCCGATATCCGCCGCTGGGTGACGCGCAAAACCGGCCAGCTCGAATTGGTCGAGGGGCAAGCGCCGGTGACTGCACACTGAAGCCTCAGTAGCGGTAATGAATTTGGCCCTGTAACGGTAATGGCGAGCTTGTCGTCAAGTTTCCCGGGCTATCATCGTTGCCAGCCCCTCGGCCATTGCGTCCAACACTTTTTTTCGCGCAAACAGTTTGTTCGCCGCATAGTGTTGTTGTGGTAACTGGGCCAGCTTCTGGGCCATAGCGAGAGCCCGTGCGTCAATCTCCTGTGCGTCGACGACTTCGTCGAGGAATCCGACTGCCACTGCCTGGTCCGGGTCGAACACCTCTGACTGGATGGCCACGCGGGTCATGAATTGCGGCGCAATACGCGAAGCGGTCAGTTCCAGTAGCAAGGCTGGCAGTTCCATGCCAATGGCCGTTTCCGGAAGCGTGACTTTGTAGTTGCCCCGGGTGCCGATGCGGGTATCGCAGGCCAGGATGATGAAAGCGCCCATGGCGATCGCGTGGCCGGTACAGGCAGCGACGAGAGGCAGGGGAAAACGGTATAAGCGAATCAGCAGTTGCATGCCTTTGGTCACCATTGCCATGCCCGATTCAGGTCCTTTTGCGAATTCGCCCAGATCAAAGCCGGCGGAAAACATGCCCTCGCGGCCGCGCAGGATGACGGCGCCGGCACTTTCCTTTTCGGCGCGATCGAGAGCACTGTTCACGCTGTCCAGGAAGTGATGCCCAGCCACATTGGCTTTGCCATCGTCGAGAGACACGACAGCGATATTATTGCTTAGTCTGTAGTTCATGTTGCGCGGATCCTTTGTCGGGCCCGTTAACATTCCCCGGGCCAGTTTTTTTCGCAGCGCCAATCTTGGCTTGCAAACAAATGACACATATGCTGTCATTAAACCGAGGCCTATGCAAGTTATGCGTGGCGTACAGCAGGCGAGAGCAATTGCGGTAGTTATGGCGGAACAGGAATTGGAAATGGCATCTGACGGACGACGCTTGCGCAGTGAGCGCAGCAGGCAGGCCATCATCGATGCCATGCTGGGGCTGGTGGAAGAGGGTGTTCTCGTGCCCACGGCGCAGCAGGTTTCAGAGCGTGCAGGCGTCGGTATCCGGTCGGTCTTCAGGCATTTCAATGATATGGAGAATTTGTTCGCCACGGCCGATACCAGGATCAGGGAGCAGTACCAGGGACTCTTTGCCGGCGGTGATCGAGAGGGCTCGCTGGAGGAACGTCTGCTGCATGCGGTAGAGCAGCGCGCGCTGGCTTACGAGGTGGTAGGAAATCATCTGCTTACCACCAAAGCCCAATTGTGGCGCTATCCGGTGCTCAGGGAGCAGTACACTCGCCTGCAGCGCCAACTGCGTAAAGACCTCGACGACTGGCTGCCGGAGCTCAAGGAACTGGCCGCAGACGAGCGGGAAATGGTCGATGCGGTGGCGTCTTTTGAATTTTGGAACCGCCTGCGTGAACAGCAGGGACTCAATAAGAAAACCAGTGTCTGACTGGCAACCCAGCTTTTGTT
>Ga0105097_10001558_pt1 | contig 11028 bp, 13 predicted proteins | sample PPLLak12cMay2015_FD_87035 | JGI IMG/M metagenome (GOLD analysis project Ga0105097, IMG submission 87035) | Freshwater sediment microbial communities from Prairie Pothole Lake near Jamestown, North Dakota, USA - PPLs Lake P7 Core (1) Depth... | ecosystem: Environmental > Aquatic > Freshwater >... | reverse complement strand
GAATCAAATCAGTTACAACAGGTTGCCCGAGTGTGATCGTGCCAGTTTTATCCAGCACAATAGTATCCGCGGATCCCGCCAACTGGAGCGCTTCCCCCGAACGGATCAGAATTCCCATTTCAGCCCCACGGCCGGTCCCGACCATGATGGCAGTGGGGGTAGCCAATCCCATCGCGCATGGACAGGCGATGACCAGGACAGCCACCATATTGATCAGCGCGGAAGTGAAAGCTGAATTTTCCATCCCCAGCATCCCTGCTGGTTGCACAAAAAACCAGTAAAGGAAGGTGCCGATCGCAATCAAGATTACCGCGGGTACAAAGTATTCTGAAACCTGGTCAGCTAATTTCTGGATAGGCGCTTTGCTCCCCTGCGCTTCTTCTACAAGCCGGACGATCTGCGAGAGGGTGGTATCTTTCCCAATTCTGGTCGCCTCAAACTGGATCAATCCGGTTTTGTTCAAAGTGGACCCGATAACCGGATCACCCTGCATCTTTTCAACAGGGATGGATTCTCCAGTCAACATCGATTCATCCAGGGTTGTGCGTCCGGAGATGATTACACCATCAACTGGTATCTTTTCACCTGGTTTTACCATGATCACATCCCCGATTCGGACTTCCTCAGTTTTTATTTCCAATTCCTGCCCGTCTCGAATTACCCTGGCAGTTCTCGCCTGCAGGCTCACAAGTTTTTGTACCGCTTCGCTAGTGCGGCCTTTAGCCTTTGCCTCCAGGTATTTACCCAGGCGAATGAGGGTGATTATCATAGCCGATGTCTCAAAGTAGACGTGGCTGTCCAGGAATCCGAAGGTTACAAAAACCGAGTAGAAATATGCAACTGAGGAACCAAGGGCTATGAGAACATCCATGTTGGTCGAACGATTGCGAAGCGACTTAAAGGCTCCTGTATAGTAATCTGCACCGACATAAAACTGAACAGGCGTCGCCAACGCCAGCATTAACCAGTTCAACCACGAGGCTTGCTGGATCGACGCTGGTAGAAAACCCAGGTCGTTCATCATGGAAATGATGAAAAGAGGGATCGTGAAAACAAGTCCAGTTATGAGGAGCTTCCGCTGATGTGCGATCTCCCGCTCGTGGGCGATTGCCTCCGCGTCCACATCATCTGAGTCCGTTTCCATGGCCTTGAAGCCGAGATCAGATAATCTCTTGCGGATTTCCGATTGACTCACGAGCGTCGGTATGTATTTAATCAAAACCTTGCTGGAGGCGATATTCACATTCGATGCGGTGATTCCTTCGATGGAATTCAATGATTTTTCCATCACCCGGGCATCATTTGAATCGATTGCCCGGGTGAGAATCAATTCCGCCTCACCTTCAGCCACGCCATACCCCGCTTTGCGGATCTTACCGACCACTTCAGTAATCCCCACCAACTCCGGTTGATATTCCACGGTTGCCCGTTCTGAAGACAAATTCACCGATACTTGCTCCACACCATTAAGTTTCTTCAGGCTCCGTTCCACAGTCGAAACACAGTTGGCGCATGTCATGCCGGTTACTGGGAGAATGATTTGTTTTGTAGCGGTCATTTCTTTATCTTCAATTCTTTATAGCAAATAACACGATGGATCCACCAATAAAGTTATTCTGCAGCAGGATAATTAATTTCTGCCAGTACATCCTTGACTTTTTCGGTTGTGGCAGGTGCCACAAAATCCACGTTTACCATCTTCGTTTCCGGGTCTGCTTGCACATTTTCCACACCTTCCAATTCCATAAGTTCAGTTGAAATGGTGTGGACACAATGCATGCAATTAATGCCTGGTACGTACAAGGTTACTTTTTCCATTTTCTCTCCTTATCTTTTTTGAGAAGCATTGAACACATCGGATATTTCTTTGAGAACCCTTTCTCTTTCAGCAGGGTCATCTCCGCGAATTGCAGTGATCAGGCAGCTATTCAGGTGCCCTTCCAATATCATCCCATTGACCTTATTCAATGCGGCTTGGACTGCCTGAATTTGCTGGATGATGTCAATACAGTAGGCATCTTCGAGGGCCATCTTTTGGATTCCCCGGATATGCCCCTCTACATTTTTTAGCCTATCAATAGTCTCTTCGGAATACATGGATTTCCATTTCTACCCCCCCCTATAGGGTGGGGGTAGAATGTAATATAACTTTTTATATCTAATTTGTCAATATCAGGGGAGTTTTTCGAATTCCGCGACCAGGTCTTCCCTGGAAGGAGGCCCTACCCAATCTTTAAGAACAGTCCCGTTTCCATCGAGCAGGATGAGCTCCGGAACAACTCGAAACTGGGATAAACGTTGCAAATTGTCTATATTCAAAGGATCATCCACATTCAGGTAGACAAATCGTATTTTATCTCCCCACTCTGCTTCCAGGTTTTTCAATAACGGGTTAAGTAGGCGGCACTCTTCGCACCAAAACGCCATTTTCTCCACTAATTGATACTGCCCGGAAGCCATTTCGAAGGTGGAAGGGATTGTAGCAACCATGTGCACCCATTCCGGGTTTTCAGCGATCGCGGTTTGCGTTTGCTCGAGGATCAAATCGCGTGTTATCGTTGGAATAGGCGTTGCCTGAGCCTGGCGAGTGAGGTAGACATCAATGTCCTCGGTGCTTGGTGTTGTCTCCACTTTAAGGTCGCCATTCACGGTTGGAATACAACCCGTTAGAACCGCCAAAGTGATTGTTAGAAAAACCGGTAGCAGGATAATCCTATTATTTGATATCACGTGGTTCACCTCTAAGCTCGTAGTTTATCGCAACTTCATATAGTTTCCATCAGGATTATAAAATCTTAATACTATGGTTTGACACTGCGTTTTTTTTCAACTAATATCAACTTATTAAAGGAAATAATATGTCTGATGTGGTTTTAGTTACCGGTGGGGCAAAACGTATAGGCAGGGAAATTTGCCTTTACCTTTCCTCCTGTGGATTTGATATTGTCATTCACCATAGCAACTCTGACGTAGAATCAGTTCAATTGGCCGAAAAGATTCAGAAATTCGGTCAAAAAGCCTTTATCATAAAATCTGATTTCTCCAATCTGGTGAACCTCGAGACTGACCTCGCCAGGATACCCGACGATTTGGTGATCAATTATTTGATCAACAATGCCGCCATTTTTGAATCTCTAACCTTTCAAGATACAACGCTTGTGGATTGGGATCGGCACCTCTCGGTGAATTTAACCGCGCCATTTCTTGTTTCCCAATGGTTCGTGAAACGCCTTTCACCTGATGCGCATGCGAAGATCATTAATATTTTGGATTGGAGGGCGTTTCGTCCTCAAACCGATCACTTCCCCTACACCATCAGTAAGGCTGCGCTGGCTGCAATGACAAAGGCTTTGGCGTTGTCCCTCGCACCCCTAGTTTCCGTTAATGGCATCGCGTTCGGAGCCATCCTTCCCCCCAGCGACGGCACTCCTCCGGAAAAAATGCTGAATGCTGTACCATTTGGCAGAACCGCGACGATGGATGAGGTGTTCAAAACAGTTCAATTTCTTCTCCAGGGACCGGATTACATCACTGGTGAATTCATTCACCTGGATGGTGGTAGGCATCTCGTTTGAAAGGATAGAAATGGACCAGATTTTGATAAAGGATCTTTTAGTCAGGAGCGTAATTGGGATCTCCGAACAGGAGCGCGCTCAACCGCAGGATATCGTGATTAATATCGTGATCTTTACGGATATCAAGGATGCAGCGAAAAGCGATTCCATTGCGGATTGTGTCAATTATCGCAGTATGGCCAAAAAAGTTATCGCACATGTTGAGAAAGTCCATCGTTTCACAGTGGAAGCCCTCGCAGAAGATATTTCAGGTTTACTCCTGGCAGAAGACCGCGTTCAAAAAGTAAGAGTTCGGGTGGAAAAACCTGGAGCGGTGCGTTTTTCCCGTTCTGTGGGTGTAGAGATCGAACGACCGTAATATTCCCTATGCCCAGTAGATTTTTCCTTTCGCTTGGCTCAAATATCAATCCGCAAGTCAATCTATTATCGGCTGCTTCGGAATTGCGCAATATTTTTGGCCATGTCGATTTTTCCTCCGTGATCGAAACGATTTCTGTTGGTTCATCCGGACCGAATTTTCTCAATGCGGCTGCAGTATTCTGGACTAAAAAACCAATTGAAGAATTAAAGTATGGTTTCATCAGGAACCTGGAAAGGTCCCTTGGACGGATTCGAACTTCGGATAAAAATTCTCCTCGAACAATAGACCTGGATATCACTGTTTTTGACCAAGTAGTGGTCGACCCAAATATTTGGATTAGGGTGTATCTGGCAGTCCCATTGGCCGAATTATTTCCGACCCTAATCGAAGAAAAGAGCGGGCAAAGTATTCTTGAAATTTCCAAAGAATTGAAAAAACGCGTCTTTTGGAAGGCGCGTCCTGATATCGATTTGAACTCTACAATTTAGAAGTGCAGTGGTTCCGCGCTCCGGGATATATTATCCAGGAACTCCATCCGTTGCGCCATATCAGTCCGGAAGCTGCCAAGCATTGCAGATGTGGTCATCCTGGAATCATGTTTCTTGACGCCACGGATCATTGAGCACAGGTGAAGGGCTTCCAGCACGACTGCAACACCCGATGGGTTTAATAACTCGCTGATAAATTCCGCCACCTGGGTGGTCATCCGTTCCTGCACCTGGAGGCGCCGGGCAAACATATCCACAATTCTGGGTATCTTGGATAAACCGATCACCCTGCCTTTGGGCAAATAAGCAACGTGCGCTCTACCCACGAACGGAAGCATGTGGTGTTCGCACAAGCTGTAGAATTCGATATCACGCACGATCACCATCTCATCATATTGGATCTCAAAAAGCGCGTCATTTAGCATCTCATATGGATCGGTCCGGTAGCCAGCTAGCAATTCTGCGTACATCTTCGATACTCTTTCCGGTGTACGCATCAAACCCGCACGGGAGGGATCTTCGCCAAACGCGACCAGCATTTGACGGGTGGCACCTTCTATGGTTTTAATATCCATTTCCTTATCGTTCAATAGACTGGCTACCCGGTAGACCGATTCACTTTCACCATTTTTTGTTGGCATTGTTAACTCACACCAAGAAATATTCTTAAACTTTCCGGATAATCTCTATCAAGGACCTCAATATCAGGTTGGCTTGCGTATCTGATTCCAGATTACCCAATTCTGAAACCGCCTCATCCAACAACCTGTTCATGTATCCAACAGTGTATTCATAGGCGCCTGTGGATGCAATTTTTTGTATGACCTCTTCTGCGTCAATAATTCCTTTACCCTTACGAATTTCATCAATATAACTTGCGTCTGTTTGGGCGGCGTAAAGGATAGGAAAAGTCCATTTGGCTTTGAAAATATCACTCCCGCGTTTCTTGCCTGTTTTTTCCGGATCCCCCCACAATCCCAGCCAGTCATCCCGGACCTGGAAGGCCAGTCCCACTTTCTTTCCAAACCTCGAAAGAGATTGCCGTTCGTTCAAGCTCCCACCCCCAAGGATTGATCCCATACTGCAACATGCTTCAAATAATGAAACCGTTTTCCCTTGCACCATCAATAAGTAATCTTCCAGGGAAATAATATCTGCCCTCTCAAAACCAAGGTCCATATCCTGCCCCCCGGTCAACTTGGCGCAGGTACTGCTCAGAATTCCAAGCAGTTCCAAAATATTTTTATCCTCTTCCTCAAGCTGTCCGAGACTCAGGAACGCCAGTGAGAAAAGTGCATCTCCTGCGTTAATAGCGATTTCCACTCCATACTTCATCCAAACCGTTTCTTTCCCATGCCGGTATTCATCGTGGTCTTCAATATCATCATGAATCAAGGAAAAATTATGGATAAACTCCACCGCAGCTGCAGCAGGCAATGCATTTTCTGGGTTGCCCCCCACACATTCAGTTGCCAGCAGCAACATCAATGGCCTCAGTCGTTTTCCTTTACGATTTTTTTCATCGGCCTTCGAGTCCCAATTAAAATGATAATTGATGATCGCTTTCTGGTTGTGGTACTCGCTCGGCAGCAATTCCTGGCAATATTGCAGCATCATCTGTTCCACAACGGGAACTGTGGCTTCCTGGTAACGGGAAAATAATTCAGGATCGCTCATTTTGAGTCATTCTTTTTGATCAGAATTTTTCTTAATTCTGAGATATTTCCTGCACCAGTGGCGAACATGGTCACCAATAATTGATTTTTGATTATCTCTGAATATATAAATGCATCCTCCAGCGATTTGGTGGCCACTTTCAAGAATCCTCCGGCAATACCGCAAAGATCAGCTCCCAATGCTAGGCATTTAGCAACGTCCAATCCTGTTTTTATCCCACCGGATGCGATCAATGGGAAACTTGGCTGGATCCGCCTTATTGAAATCAGGGATTCCGTCAGGGGTATCCCCCAATCATTGAATACGGCTGCGGTCTGGGATCGAACGACATCACCAGCCCTATATTTTTCCACCTCCGACCAGGATGTCCCCCCGGCACCAGCGGTATCTAAAGCTGAAACCCCTGCATCGATCAGAATCTTCGCGGTGGATGCCGATAATCCCCAACCAATCTCTTTAACAATGACTGGGACGGGTAATGCATGGCAAACCTTTTCGATTTTTTTGATAAGTCCCGAAAAATTCGTGTTTCCTTCCGGTTGAAGGGCTTCCTGCAGGCTATTGAGGTGCAAGATCAATCCGCTTGCTTCCACAATTTCCACTGCTTTCCTGCAGTGGTCGATGGTGTATCCGTAATTAAGTTGAACAGCACCTAAATTTGAGAAAAGGGGGATGGATGGAGCGATTTTTCGAACCTGGAAAGAGTCTAGCCTGTCAGGATCCTCCAATGCGATACGGATGGAACCCAATCCCATAGCCATTCCATATTTTTCTGCGGTGGCTGCCAGGATTTGATTGATAATTTTCGCGTCCTGCGTACCGCCAGTCATCGAAGAGATCATTACAGGCAGGTCAACCTTGAAACCCAAAAAGCTGCAACTGCAACTGATGTCTTTTAAGTCAATTTCTGGCAGGGAATTATGCATAAAAGAATATTCTTCCAATCCAGTTTTTCGGCGGCTTTGAACATCCTTTTGCAGATTGATCTGGATATGATCACTTTTTCGTTGTTCCATGGACATGTAACTGTTCCTGCAAATCGGGGTTTTAATAATGGACCTAATAAAAGTATAACTTATTGCCCCTTTTACACAAAGTACCATCAATAACCCGTTCTTGACAGATGGTTATTGATGGTTACAATTATCGAAAATAACGAGGAGGATCAATCCATGGCAAGCACTCTGGAAGAAGTGAAAGCAGTGATCGCGGATGTTCTGAAAGTTGATGTCCAAGAAATTACCCCGGAAACCCGCTTCGTGGAAGATCTGAAAGCAGACTCCATGGATCAGTTTTTCCTGATCGACGGTTTTTGCGAAAAATTCAGTCTGACCATTAATGATGAAGACGCCAGGCAAATTAAAACAGTAGCGGACGCTGTGAAGTATATCGACACTCACAAGAAATAATTATTTTTGCTAGGTTGAAATAAAAGACAATTTTTCCAGAAAATTGTCTTTTTTTAATCCTGGATCATGACGATAACCTTGGCAGGGCTACCTGCAACCTTTACCCCCGCTTGGAGCAGGGCTTCCACCTTATCCTTTGCTCCCCCGCTCCCTCCCTCGATGATCGCTCCAGCATGACCCATCCTTTTTCCTGGAGGAGCGGATAATCCCGCCACGAAAGCATAAACGGGTTTTGAGAACTTGTTCATGATCATCTCTGCGGCGTGCTCCTCATCCATCCCGCCAATCTCACCTATCAGGATCACGGATTTTGTATGTGGATCGTCCTCAAACAATCGAAGCAAGTCCACAAAATCGCTTCCCTTGATGGCATCCCCACCAATACCAACACAGGTGCTTACCCCCCTGCCAGCCAATTTTAGGTCATTTAATACTTCATAAGTCAAAGTCCCTGACCTTGAAATAATGCCGATATTCCCAGGAACTGCAATCCCGGCAGGAATTATCCCAACCAATGATTCTCCTGGAGAAATGACGCCAGGGCAGTTTGGTCCTATCAATCTCGATTGTGTTTTCTTCAACCCGGCGCATGTTTGGATCATGTCCTTCACCGGGATTCCCTCAGTGATGCAAATGATCAATTCCAAACCCGCTTCAGCTTGTTCCAAAATGGCATCTGCAGCAGCACTCGCCGGTACAAAGATCACCCCTGTATTTACGCCTGCAACTTCCACAGCCTGTTTCACTGTATCAAAAACCGGTACTTTACCATCCAATACCCATTCGCCACCCCGACCTGGTGTAACACCCGCAACGATATTCGTACCAGCAGCGATCATTTGCCCTGTATGAAATGAACCTTCATGCCCGGTGATTCCCTGGACGAGGACGCGGGTTTCCTTATTGATGAGGATGCTCATTTTTTCTCCCCAGCGGCGATTCTGGTAGCTTTACCGGCAGCTTCCTCCATGCTGGCAGCCGTATGCATATTTGTACCCGATAAAAGTTTTAAACCTTTTTCCGCATTTGTCCCAGCCAAACGAACAACCAATGGAATATTCTTATTGGCTTCCTTTTGCGCAGCAAGGATTCCCTTAGCCACTTCATCGCAGCGTGTGATCCCGCCGAAAATATTAACCAGGATCACTTTAACCTGAGGGTCCGCGCAAATAATCCGCAGAGCAGTAGCGACTTTATCCGCACTTGCACCTCCCCCGATATCCAGGAAATTTGAAGGTGCTCCTCCATTCTGCTTGATAATATCCAGCGTAGCCATTGCCAGGCCTGCCCCATTTACCATGCACCCGATATTTCCATCTAATTTGATATAAGATAACCCGTACTTACGTGCTTCCACCTCAACGGGTTCCTCCGCATCCAGGTCGCGGATTTCCACCAATTCTGGATGTCTGAAAAGGGAGTTATCATCCACGACGAGTTTTCCATCCAGAGCGATAAGCATACCTGTAGACGCGACAACCAGCGGATTGATCTCTGCAATGGCTGCATCAGTTTCTTTAAAAGCTTTCCATAAACCTTTCGCGATAGCATTAAAAGGTTTCCACAATTCCCGTTGGAGATCGATCCCAATGGCAAGTTCGCGGGTTTGGAAATCATGCAACCCGAAAGGCGCATCGAGATAAATCTTGATGATCCGTTCCGGTGATTGCCTCGCGACCTCTTCAATATCAATACCCCCCGCCCCCGAAGCGATTATGACTGGCTTCCTCTCTGTCCGATCGTTGGTGATCCCCAGGTAGATCTCTTTCGAAAAACTGACGATCTCATCCACAAGCACCCGTCTTACCGGTAAGCCTTTGAGATCCATGGAAAGGATCTGGGTGGCAATTTCCTCAGCTTCCTCCACGGATTTTGCCAGGCGTATGCCTCCGGCCTTCCCCCGGCCTCCGATCAGAACCTGTGCTTTAATGACAACTCGACCGCCAAGTTCTTCGGCGATCTGTTTTACTTCTCCTGCAGAATTTGCTACTCTACCTTTGGGGATTGGAATACCATGCTGTGCAAAAATGCTTTTCGATTGGTATTCGTGTAATCGCATCCGGTCCACCTTGAAATAGGATGACCTTCACCAGCAATAAAAAAATTATAACATGCAAAATTTAACCCCCCATCCTTTTGGATTGGGGGGTTGTTGGTCTTCACTTTTAACTCTTCAGGAAATCCTCCAGCGATTCCTTGCTGATCCGGTAAGCGCTGCCAACTTGTTTGGCTTTCAGCTGCCCGCTTTTAATCGCAGCAAGCACATCTTCTTCAGAGACTTTTAATACTGCGGCTGCTTCTGAAGGAGTCATAACTGCTGGGATAGCAGCACCTTGCCCGTTGACAGCCTGGCTTTGATTCTGGGTGCCAACCCCCTGAAGAGAATTTGCCAAAACATTTCCAATTCCCATCCCGGCGCCAATCCCTGCAGTCAACCCTGCTCCACCGGATGGATTGGATGCAGCCTCGCGCATCGCATCCGCAGCTTGTAATTGTGTGTATGTATTCAAATCCAGCACTCCCATCGCCCGCAGCTCTTCGGCTGATTTATCAGATGGTTTCAAGCTGCCAATATAGAACGATTTCAGAGTCAAACCGATGGCTTTGAAGTCATCCTGGGCTTTGGCTCGAACACCAGCGCCTATTTCCTCGGTCAGGGCAATGATATTGACCAGGGATTTCGTTTTGGCGGTTTCCGCCAGAATATCCTGGAGTTTGGAAACCAGCATCAATCTTAGCCGATCTTCGATTTCAGATGTCCGGTAGGTTCCCTGAACACCAACGATCTGGGTGACAAATTGCTGTGGGTCGGCTACCTGAAAGCTGTACGTACCAAATCCCTGAAGTAGCGCCACGCCGAGACCCATGCCTGGATTACTCACCAATATGGGTTGTGGTGTGCCCCATTTTTGATCGGCGAACTCTTTCATCGCGATGAAATAAACCTCAGCGGTGAATGGAGATCGATCGTTGAAAGCCTTACCAATTAGGTTGATCAGTAAAGGTATATTGGCCGTGGTGATCGTATGCCGCCCGGGACCGAATGTATCCAGCGAATTCCCATCCCGAAAGAACACTGCTCTCTGTGGTTCTCGTACAATCACCTGTGAACCGATGTGAAACGCACCATAACCTTCTTCTGGAAAGCGGTGGACGATCTCATCCTTCATTTCGTCAGGGTACTCTATGACCTCAAAAATATTAGCCATGCTATCTCTCCTATCCGAAAATATCGCTTACTGTACCTGGGTTGTGGTGATATCCCCACCGGAAACACCAGTTTTGATGACTTCGATTCTTTTATTGAATGTATCCACGCATTGCTGCGAAAGATTTACCAAATTGTTGATCGCAGCTTTTATACCCTCACCTCCAATGGAAACCTCCACATTATCAATGGCACGCCCAACCTCATCAGCGAGGTTGAACATTGCCATATCGTAGCGATATATTTCGCTCAGTTCTTCCTGATCGATCTTGATTGCGTCAAACAAACCCGCATATCCATACGATGCATT
>Ga0105097_10001555_pt1 | contig 11035 bp, 6 predicted proteins | sample PPLLak12cMay2015_FD_87035 | JGI IMG/M metagenome (GOLD analysis project Ga0105097, IMG submission 87035) | Freshwater sediment microbial communities from Prairie Pothole Lake near Jamestown, North Dakota, USA - PPLs Lake P7 Core (1) Depth... | ecosystem: Environmental > Aquatic > Freshwater >... | reverse complement strand
TGCTGCGCGAAACTGCCGTCGCCGCCGCCAAATACCTCGTCACCGGGTTTGAAGCGGGTGACCTTGCGGCCCACTGCCTCGACCGTTCCGGCAAAGTCTGTGCCCAGGCCCTGGACTTTGGGGGCGCCGAGGCCGGAGCCCAGGCGCATGATATAAGGAGAGCCGCGCATATAGTGCCAATCGAGCGGGTTGACCGAGGCGGACCGGACTCTTACCAGCAGCTCGTCCTCGGCCGGCACCGGGGGCTCGATCTCCTCATACTGCAGTACCTCCGGCGGGCCATAGCAGCGATAGACGATGGCCTGCATGCGGCCGGCGCCGCCGGCCAGTGCCGGTGAGGGCTCGCAGGGGCTAGTGTGGCTGATGAGCACCGCAAGCGAGGCTATTGCCAGGACCAGAGTAGCCAGCACGCCGAGGCCAATCCTGGATATCAATGTCATGGCGTTAAAACCTCGGCTCACCTCCGTGAGCCCCCAGGTAGTGGGCGCTCAGGTTTGGTCGCGCCGACAGCTTGTCATTGATCTCGTAGATGCGCTCGTAGTTGGTGTCCTTGATCAGCCATTTGCCGTTCACCTTGAGATAGCGGTCCCAATAGAGGGCTGTGCCGCGGGTCCTGGCGTTGTGGTTGAGAATCCACATATTGTCTTCCAGGTACCAGATAGCCGTGGCCTCCGTCTCGCTGAGCATCTGGATTTCCGGGTGGTGGGCGTTGTGCTGGCCGACAGCCTCCCTGCTGAAGGCCGCGCCGATATTGTTCACATAATCCTGCTTGCCCTGGAGTTTCCACTCGTAGCCGCCGCCGACGAAATGCACCGATACGTCATCGTGGAACAGGGTGGCCAGTTCCTCCAGGTTGCAGGTGTCCACGCAGCGGAAGTAGGCGTACTTGAGTTGCCGTATCGCCTCCATATCCATCAGGCGCTGGATATCCCGGCGCAACTCCTCTATGCCACCCTTTGAGGCCTCCAGTGGCAGGCCGGGGGTGATGCCGAGGTTCTTTTTACTCAGTAGCTGCCGCGCTTTGCTCATGGTGATTGCCCTCTCAGTGCAGGTGTTCGAATGGTGCAGCATTTTGGGCCGCTTTGCGATCCAGGTTGCGCTCGACCGCATCCAGGAAGCCATACATGTCGACCACGGTTTCCGCTGCCGGATCGGCGGTTTTACCCTTCAGGTCCCCGGTGATGATGCCCTGGTCAACGGTATCGATCAGCGCTTCCTTGAGGTGGCTGGAGTAGGCGGCCAGGGCCTCGTTGCCCTCCCTCTGGGCCAGGGTTTCCAGGGCGTTGGCGACCGCGTAGATCAGGGCGGAAGAGTTGAAGTGCGCTTCCCTGCTGTCGGTTTCAAGGTACTTCAGGTAGAGGTCGTGGGCCGTGCCGTGGGGAGCTTCGTAGAGCATGGTGCCGTCCTTGCTCTCGATGATGGAACTGGCGGTGGCCAGGCTGCCGCCGAGTGCCGCCGAAATGTCCGAGAAAATATCGCCGTCTAGATTCTGCGCCGGGTAGAGGGCGTTCCTGGGCGGGTCAGTGATCATTTTCCGCAGCTGGCTGGAGGGGCGCATGATCATGAACGAGGGGGGCTGGGTGCCGGATTTTGCCAGCGCATGGCGCACGTCGGTAATGGCGGTGCTGAATACCTCGTCATACTCCATGTATTCGCGTTTCAGGCCGAAGTAGACCTCCTTGCCCTTGCGCGAGGCGTCGCGAAACACCTGGCTGACCCAGTCGGTGATTGCCTGCAGGTCATTGGACATCAACAGTACCGGGTCGTTCTGCTTCACCCGGCGGGCGTGTTTCTCCTCGCCGTCGAGGATGACCTTGAGAATGCCGTCCTCTTGCATCGGCATGTTGAAACTGCCGTACTGGTCGCCGCCGCCGGCGCTCATGCGCGACAGGGACACGTGGTGCTTGCGCTTGGGAATGCCGAAGCGTTTCAGTTCGGCCACCAGCTTGTAGAGCTTGCGGCCGGTGGTGTTATCGGGCACGCCCCAGAGGGCGCGCTCGGGCGGGTTGGCGACGATGCGCGCGGCCTGGGCGTCGATCAGCTCGTAGTGGTAGTTCAGCCCCGCCTCCCGGAAGCGCTCGCGGTAAGTGGCGGCGTACACCGCCTCGATGGCGCTGCGCATCACCCCGTCATAACCGGCGATGACGGTGTCTTTCAGGCCCAGGTAGGCATCGCGCCGCTCGTCGAGGGCGCGCTGGAAGAAGGCGTGGGCCCAGGCGGTCACCGCGTCGATGTCGTTGCTTGCCAGCAGCCACGGGTCACCCTTGTTGATGGTCCGGCGATGCAATTCAACCGGGTCGCCGCTGGAGCCAACGAAGACGAGCTTGAGCACTCCGGTGGCTTTGGACAGCTCGTTATGGCTGTGCTTGATGCCACCGCCGTCCATGGTCATCACCTCGATATCGCGGCCTATCCAGTCGGGCGGGTTGAACTGCAGGTTGCGGAACTGGATGTCCTCGCGGGTGATGTTGCCGCCTATACCCTTGCGGATGGCGCCGTTGGGCGACTTGGTGGCCAGCTTGTCGAGCTCGGCTTCCTTGAGGGCGGGATACCTCGCCAGCAGTTCATCCAGCTGCTGCCGGTTGACCGTCATGCCGGCATTCTTGACCCCAACACCGTGGGTTTTCAGCGCGGCGATGGCATCGCGCACGGCCTGGCCATTGGTGGCGAGCCGGTTCTCGGCGGTGAGGTCGATCTCTACCAGCGTGATTTCGAGGCGCTTGCTGACAAATTGTTCGAGGATGCGCTCGAAGGCGACCTGCGCCATTTCATCCCCGTGCAGGATGACCAGGGGTTTCGCAACCGCAATCTTGCCGTACATTTGATCTCCTGCTGTGGGGGCTGGGCCCGACTGCAATTTCGTGGCGCCGGAAGGTTTGCCGGATCAGCGCCGTCGGTGATTTTCCGCAAAGCGGATTACGAACTCGCCCAACGCCAGGGTGATAAGCACGCCCGCCAGCACCGGCCACTGCATGCCTTCGCCCGGTGTGTAGACAAACAACACCAGGGACAGCGCCAGCACCGACAGGCAGACCCAGGCCAGGGCCCGGGCAGTGCCCAGGCCCCCCGGAACCCGGTAGGGCCGCGGGTGGCCGGCGTCGACCACGCGCATTTTGACAAAGGCGAGCAGCATACCGTGGTAGGGCAGCAGGAAGATCACCGCACTGAATGAGAACAGGGACCAGAACAGGTCCTCATTGCTGCCCGCCATCAGGCCGTACAAAACCAGCATCGCGGTGCTGACGATGCCCATGAGCACGGCGGCGCCGATCGGCGTGCCCAGTTTCTGGCTCTCCAGGGCGAAGATGCGCGGCAGCTCGCCCTCCATCGCCGCTTCCGCCGCCGCCCGGTTGGAACCCAGCGCCCAGGTCACGCCGTTGGAAAAAAAGGTGTAAAGGGCGCCGACGCCCAGCGCCAGTACCAGAAAATTGCCGGCCTGGGAGCCGCCGAAGAACAGGGCAAAGGTGTCAATCAGCCCCTCGACCAGGTTGATATCCCCGGCGGGAATGGCGGCAAGCACCGCGACTGTTCCCAGCAGGTACAGGACGCTAATGATTACGGCGGAGATCAGGATCGCGCGCGGCACATCGCGGGCCGGGTCCCTCATCTCCTGGCTGCCGGCGCTCACCAGTTCGAAGCCCAGCATGCCGTAGATAATGGCGGGGATGTACTGCAGGCTGTCACCCCAGTCGGGCTTGAGGGTCTCGAGGGTAAGCGGGTTGGCCATGCCGTTGCGGCTGATATGAACGAATGCCCCGACGATGATGGCCAGGAAAATCAGTACCTTGAAAATCGCGCCGAGGTTGGGTATCCACTTGCCCACCTCCAGGGTGACGACATTCACCAGTACCGCCAACCAGGTGAGGGCGACACCGATTGCAATCTGCGCGCCCAGTGACAGGTCCGGGTAGAACATCTGCTTGAACACGCCGGCGAAGAGAATGAATATGGCCGGAAGCCACACGGCGGTATTGACCCAGTAACACCAGGTGGCCCGGGATCCCCAGCGGCCGCCAAAGGCGTCCCGAATCCAGGCGTAGATGCCGCCCTGCTCCGGGTAGGCGCAACCCATCTCGGCGCTGATCAGCGCTATCGGCACGAAAAAAATGATACCCAGGAATAGCCACCAGAAGATACTGGGCGCGCCGACCGAGGCCGCCGCGGTGAGGGTATCCAGCAACAGGATGGCGGAAACCGTAAACAGCACCAGGTCGCGCTGGCGCAGGGTTTTGATGTGGTGCACGGCTGTCGTCATGGCCAATCTTCTCCGCTGTAAACTTTCATACCATTCGCACAGCCGCCAGAGAACATCCTTGCCGGCGATGGAGCGACTATAGCAGACAGCGGGCCCGGCTCAATGACCGGGCGAGCGGCAAGTCGTGCCCGTCTTTCAGGCGACCTTGTAGTGAGACGCGGTCTGGTCCAGGGCCTGCCCCAGCTTTTCTACCAGGATATCGATCTCCGCGGTGCTGCAGATCAGGGGTGGCGCCATGATCATGGCATCCCCGACCTGGCGCACCATCAGTCCGCCGGCATTGGCCGCATCGCGGCAGAAGACAGCGCTCTCGGAATTCGGGGCCAGCCGTTCGCGGGAAGCCTTGTGCCTGACCAGTTCTACCGCGGCGAACATACCGCGCCCGCGCACCTCGCCGACGATGCGGTGGTCAGCCAGTTCTCGCAGCCGGCGCTGGAAGTAGGGCGCTACCTCTGTTGCGGCCGTCTGGATAATATTGCTCTGGCGCAGGATTTGCAGGGTTGCCAGCCCGGCGGCACAGGCCACCGGGTGGCCGGAGTAGGTCAGGCCGTGGGCAAACTCGCCACCGTGGGTAAGCAGCACGTTGGCAACCCGGTCGCCCACCATCACGCCGCCCAGCGGAATATAGCCGTTGGTAACCCCCTTGGCGAAGGTCAGCAGGTCCGGCTCCAGGTCGTAGGTCTCGCAGCCGAACCAGTTGCCGGTGCGGCCAAAACCGCAAATCACCTCGTCCATCACCAGCAGGATATCCCGCTCCCGGCAGATGCGCTTGATCTCGGGCCAGTAGGTATCGGGGGGAACAATCACACCGCCGGCGCCCTGCACGGGCTCAGCGATAAACGCCGCGACATTGTCCTGGCCCAGCTGGTCTATCTTGGCCTCCAGCTCCCTCGCCACGCGGATGCCGAAATCCTCCGGGCTGTCATCGCCGCCCTCGACAAACCAGTGGGGCTGGTTGATGTGGTGTACATAGTCCAGGCCGTGGATCTGGGCGTGCATAGCGCTCATACCGCCCAGTGAAGCCGCTGCGATGGTGGAGCCGTGGTAGGCGTTGCGGCGGCTGATGATTTGCTTCTTTGCGGGTTTGCCCAACAGCGCGTAATAGCGCTGGATCAGACGGATATTGGTGTCGTTGGCTTCGGAGCCGGAATTGGTAAAGAACACATGGTTGAACTGGGGCGGGGTGACCTCCACCAGCGCCCTGGCCAGTTCCACCGCCGGCTGGTTGGAACACTTGAAAAAGTTGTTGTAGAAGGGCAGTTCCTGCAGCTGGGCATAGATGGCGTCCTTGATGCTCTGCTGGCTGTATCCCAGGTTGCAGCACCACAGGCCCGACATTCCATCCAGCATTTTGTGGCCGTCGCTGTCATAGATGTAAATGTGTTCGGCCCTGGACACGATACGTCCGCCTTTCTTGCTGTAATCCTGCAGGTCGGTGAACGGGTGCAGGTGGTGGGCCTGGTCCAGTTGCTGCAGGCGGTGCGTGTTGGCTGTGGTGTTCATTGGCTTGTCTCTTGTGTCAGCGGGCTGATTGCGCGGTCGGGCTACCCTCAGGTGTTATGGCTCTTGTGCGTCCGGCATCGTTTAATAGTGTGACACAGTCGCCACAGCGGGGAATTACCCCTAAAGTGGTGGATTCAGGGCCAACGACAGCAGGAACCCAGGCAATGGCTGACAGTACCGAGATTTTGCAGGCGTTTCTGGCGCAGCACCCGGATATCGAGATATTTGAAATCATCCTGCCGGACGTCTGCGGCGGCCTGCGGGGCAAGTGGCTGACCCGGGACAAGATTCACCGGGCGATGGCCGGCGAATTGAAGATGCCCCTGAGTTCACTGGCTTTTGATGTGTGGGGGCGCGACGCCGGGAGCCTGGTGTTCGAAACCGGGGATGGCGATGGTTTCTGCGTGCCCGACCCCAGGACCCTGGCCATCGCGCCGTGGTTTGAGCGCCCGACCGCCCAGGTGGTTGTCTCAATGCGCGAAGTCAGCGGGGAGCCCTGTGCCTATGACACGCGACATATCCTGCAGGCACTGGTGGACCGGTTCGCGGCCCTGGGGCTGACACCGGTGGTCGCGACCGAGATGGAGTTTCACCTGTTCCGCGATGAATTCGGCAGCCTGGGTCAGCCGGTGCACACCCAGACCGATTGTGTCGGCGGCCGCTTGGCCGGGGGGCAGACCTATGGCCTTGAGGCGATGGAAGCGATGGCGCCGCTGATGCACGCTATTCGCGATGCCTGTATCGCCCAGAAGCTGCCTATCGATACCCTGATCAAGGAGTCGGGGCCCTCACAATATGAGATCAATCTCTATCACAGCCCCGATGCGCTGGTCGCCGCGGACCAGGCGATGTTGTTGCGCAGGGTGATAAAAGCCCTCGCCCGCAAACACGGCCTGCGCGCCACCTTTATGGCCAAGCCTTTTGGACAGCTGGCGGGCAACGGCATGCATGTGCATTGCAGCGTGCTCGACGCCCGGGGCAGCAACGCCTTCGACGACGGCACCGGCAAGGGTAACGCGCTGTTGCGCGAGGCGGTGGCGGGATGCCTGGCGGGAATGGCAGACAGCATGTTGCTGTTTGCGCCCAACCTCAATTCCTACCGGCGCTTCCAGCGCGGCACCCACGCACCCCTGGCGCCCTGCTGGGGTTACGAGAACCGCACGGTGTCGCTGCGCATTCCCGCTGATGCTCCCCAGGCGACCCGGATCGAACATCGGGTGGCCGGTGCGGATGCCAACCCCTACCTCGCGATAGCGGCCATTCTGGCGGGTATGTTGCACGGCATAGAGAACAAGCTGGAGGCGCCGCCGCCGCTGGCGGGCAATGCCTATGAACTGCTGGAACCGAGCCTGCCACGGTACTGGCCTGACGCCCTGGCGCGCTTTGCAAGCTCGGGGTTTATCGCCCACAATTTCGGCAGGGCATTCCAGAATGTCTACTCGGTGCTGAAACAGCAGGAGATGGCCGACTTCGATGGCCAGGTAACACCGCTGGAATACCACACCTGCCTGTAGGCTAGTCCCAGCTGTACCCGGTGCGCAGGCCAAACGTGCGCGGCCGGCGCGGGCCGAAGAACGCGTTGGGCTCCTTGCCGCCCAGGTTGTTCTGGCCGTCCCAGGTAAACTCGTCGGTAAGGTTCTCCACGTAGGCTTCGACGAACCAGTTGGCGGCCGATGCGTAGCCGAAGCGCAATGCCATCTCCTGGTAGGCGTCTATCTTGGTTTCGTCCAGGTCCTCCCAGCCGCCGCCGCGCTCGGATTCCCAGATCACCTCGAAGTTGCTGGTGATATCGCCGCCCTCGACAGGGTACTTGCCGCTCAACACGAAAGAGCCGGAAAACTCGGGCGCCCAGAAAATACTGCTGCCTTCGCAGCCGCTGGGATCCTCCAGGCCACAGGCTTCCTGGATGTCGGTGGCTTCGCTGTCGAGGTAGCCCATTGACACGAAACCGGTGAAGTACTGTCCCAGTGCCGCAGTCACTGAACCCTCCAGGCCCCAGGATTCAATCTGGCCCACGTTGACTATCTTCGAGGCTCCGGTGTCGGTGGACACCGTGATCTGGAAGTCGGTGTAGTCATAGTAATAGGCGACCAGGTCAAAATTGGCGCCGCCGTCGAACAGGGAGTCCTTGTAGCCGATTTCGTAGGAATCGACTTCTTCCGGCTCCACGGAATCCGGCAGGAAGCCGTCGGCCCTGGTGAGGTCGACAAAGCCAATCGGTGACTCCCCCGCGGGATTGTCCGTCAGCGAGAACGTGCCGAATCCACCGGATTTGAACCCCGCCGTATAGCTGGCGAAGACCAGGGCGGTATCGGTCGGCGTCCACTTGGTGATGAAGCGCGGGGTCCAGTCATCCCATGACTGGGTGTCCTCCAGCGGCTCCGCTGTCGAGTAGCCGAAAGCCCAGTAGGGCCCAAGCTGGCTCAGCGGCGTCGGCACCATGGTGCTGAACTGTTTTTCGTCGTCGGTGTAGCGCACACCGCCCTCTACCTGCACAGTATCCGTGAGCTGGTAGGCGAGGTTGAGGTAGGCGCCCCAGCCGTCGTACTTGCCCTCGATGCGCGCGGTTTCCTCCAGCAGGCCGTTGGCGCTGGGGGTGAACTCTGAGCCGTAGTAGTTGTAGAGGTCCTCGCAGCCGCTGAAGGTCATGCCGGCGTTGTAATAATAGCCGTAGTACTGGCAGAAGAAGTTTTCCTCGCCGGCGAAGCGGTAATCCGTGGTGATGTCTTCCTTGTAGTAGGAAACACCGGTATACCAGGACAGCGGCCCGTCAGTCTGGGAGGTCAGGCGCAGTTCCTGCTGGGCGTAATCGCCGCTCTGGTCCTGGCGATAGGTTTCCAGGTTGAGGGGCGTGCCGTCGTAGTCCTCGTTGTAGTAGTAGTCGTGATCCTTGTAACCGGTGTTGGAGGTCAGGCTGGCGAAGCCCAGGTCATAGTCGATACGCAGTCCCAGCGTGGTGATCTTGGCATTGTCGTCATCACCGCCGGCGCGGTCCACGTCGACCTCCTCGTCGGAGCCCCTCACATCGATCGGCCCCAGGGCCGCTTCCAGCGTGTCCCAGACATCGCCACGGGTCACAGCCCGGTAGACGCTGCCGGACTGGTTGCGATTCTCGTATTCCGCGGTGGCGTAGACGCCGAGCTTGTCGGTCTCCGCGGTGCCTGACCAGCGCAGACCCCAGTTGTTGTGCTCGATCAGGTCATCGGAAGGAAACTTATTCTCGGCAAAGCCGTCTTCCCGCGAATAGTAGCCCGCCAGGCGCATGGCAAAGCTGTCATTGACAGGGATATTCACGGCACCTTCCGTTTGCGCTATATCGCGCTCACCCACCTGGGCATCGATATAGCCGTCGCTGCTGCCAATTTCAGCCCGCTGCGTGAACACACTGAAGGCGCCACCGATGGAGTTGCGACCGAACAGGAAGCCCTGGGGTCCGCGCAGCACCTCCGCCCGTTCCAGGTCATACAGGGTGGTGACCGCCGAGCCGTTGCGCCCTTCGTACAGGTCGTTCTTGAAGAAAGCGGCGGAGGGATCCAGGCCGATACCGAAGTCCTGGGTGCGGATGCCGCGCACGCTGATCGCGTCGATGAAGCTGTCCTGGCTGTTGCCGCTGACGCCGGGGGTGAAACTGACCAGGTCCTTGACGTTGGTCAGGTTGGTCTCCCGGATAAAATCGCCCGACAGGGCGGTGATCGCCAGCGGCACATCCTGCACGGACTCGCTGCGCTTGGTGGCGGTGACGAATACCTCCTCGAGGGTCTGGGCGTAGCCCGGTGCGGCAATTGCGGAGCTGAGCACCGCGGCTGATACAGCTGCGGCCAGAGTGCCGCGTCGGTTGCGGATAGAAACTGCGTGTGGCCGGCGTCGGCTGGAATTGGTCATGGCATCTCCTCGGCTTTGCCCTGTCCTCGAAGCTTGCCACGATGACGGGAATGTTACGAGTTAAAAATAACGAGGACCCCGCGGGCTGCAAATACCCCTATGGGGTAGGGCGGGCGGCCGGGCTCGAAGGCTGCACCTCGACCCCGGCGGCCGCGAGTGCCCGCAGCATCGGCTGCAACTGCGACTCATAGCGCCGCCAGCGCCCTATGGAGCGGGTATGCGCCGGTTCGCGCACCTGAACCGCACTGGCCGTGGACACCGCGCCCCCCTGCTCGTGGAAGTTGAGGCAGGCGGACTCCCAGGGCAATTCCAGGTAATCCAGCAGTGCCCGGGCATTCGGCTCCAGCCTCGCCACGGTGTCCTCGTAGCTGATATCGTAAAAACGTCCCGGGAAACGCTCGCGCCAGACCTGCATCAAGCGGAGGTAGCGGGCGTGGTGGCGGGCCATCTCCAGCTGGTCATAGGAATGCAGATAGGCATCGGCAAACAACTGCTTGAAGCTGGCGAAGCAGGCATCCATGGGATCGCGCACCAGATGGACGATCCTGGCATTGGGCAGGGCCTTGAGAATCAGCGGGATCATCAGGAAGTTCTGCGGCAGCTTGTCCACATAGCGCGCTGAGCCGCCGCGCATTTTGCTGGTGGTCTGCAGGTAGAGGCCGGCTATTTTACCTGCATCGAGTTCCTGGGCCGCGGCGAACAGCTCCGCCGAGAACCGCCTGGGGTTGCGGTAGTTGCTGAGGCGGCGCAATGCGAGGCCAAACTGTTGTAGCTCGCCGGCGGATTTCACCTGGGAGTGGCTGGTGATGATGCGCTCGACCAGGGTGGTGCCGGTGCGCGGCTGTCCCAGCACGAAAATGGGAGAGGGATCCGGGTTGCCGCCGGCTGCGCGCTCGAACCAGTCGCGCGTGTAGTGCTCTTGCAGGAAGTCGAACATGGCTATCTCAGCCTGTTCGTCGAATTCCACGGTGGCCCGCCGCGCCGCCGCACCCGCACTGAACGCCTCGAAGGCCTGCTCCCACTGCTGCAGGTCTTCGCGCTCCTTGCCGATGGCGTAGAGATAGAAGGCGCGCGCACGCGGATCCTCCCGGTGGCGCTGTTGCAGGGTCTCCATTTGTTCGATATGCGCGCTGTCGGTCGCCCTGGTGGAACTGGAGAGTCCCCAGTGGGCCTGGGGGCTGTCCGCGTTCTGGCTGACGATGGCGCTGAAGATCGCGTCCGCGCCCACCGTGTCTCCCCGGTAGACGAGATTGTTGGCCAGGTTGAGCATGAATGGCGCGTGACCGGGCCGCCCGGCGACGGCCCTGGCGAAAAAGGCCCCCGCGGCGGTGTGTTCTCCCATCAGTGAAAGTGTGGTCCCGATCAGGTCAAGGACCATCGGTTCATCGGGCTTGA
>Ga0105097_10001554_pt1 | contig 11036 bp, 7 predicted proteins | sample PPLLak12cMay2015_FD_87035 | JGI IMG/M metagenome (GOLD analysis project Ga0105097, IMG submission 87035) | Freshwater sediment microbial communities from Prairie Pothole Lake near Jamestown, North Dakota, USA - PPLs Lake P7 Core (1) Depth... | ecosystem: Environmental > Aquatic > Freshwater >... | reverse complement strand
CTGCTCTTCTTGGTGGTCAACTCCCAGACCTCCGCCCAGCTCCAGCGCGTCACCGAGGAGCTCAGCTCCGAGACCAACCGCTGGGAGCAGGAGGTGTTGGACGGCCGGCGCAATCTCGTCCAGGCGCACAACACCCTCGATGAGATCACCGCCGAGATCGCCCAAGCCGAGGGCCTTTCCCGCAAAATTTTGCAAGCCATCTCCGCCAAGCGCCTCGAGCTGGCCGACCGCGACCAGCAGACCCTGGCCTCGCGGGAGCACCTGAACAAGCTCAAGGCGGACCTCAAGTCCCTGGAGGAAGACGTGAAGCGGCTGCAGGCCGGCGCCAAGCGCGAAGAGGAGCTGGGCCGGAACCTGCGGCCCTTCCCCGGGCAGGGCGACCGCCAGTACCTGACCGGCCTGAAGATGGGCGGCCAGCGCATCCTGATCCTGGTGGACGCCTCCGCCAGCATGCTGGACGACACCTTGGTGGGCGTCATCCGGCGCCGCAACATGAGCAGCGCCGAGAAGCTGCGGGCTCCCAAGTGGCGGCAGGCCGTAGCCACCGTCGACTGGCTCACCGCCAATCTCCCGCCGGCCAGCCGCGTCCAGGTTTACGTTTTCAACGAGTCCGCCGGACCGCTGCTCGAGGGCACCCAGGGGACGTGGCTGGAGGCCGGCGACATCGAGCGCCTGAACCAGGCGGTGGACAAGCTGCGCCGCCTGACGCCCGAAAAAGGCACAAGCCTCATCAACGCCTTCGAGGCCTCGGCCAAGATGTCGCCGGTCCCGGACAACCTCATTCTGCTGACCGACGGGCTTCCGACCATGGGCAAGGACAAGCCCTGGGGCAACCGCGTCTCGGCCGACAAGCGCCTGAGCTTCTTCCGCGAAGCCGTGAAGCGCCTGCCGGCGGGGCTGCCGGTCAACGTCATCCTGTTTCCCATGGAGGGAGACCCCATGGCCGCCAGCGAGTTCTGGCGCCTGGCCGTCGACACGCGCGGCTCCTTCATGTGCCCGGCGAAGGATTGGCCGTGAACAAAAAGGATCGCGACATTGACGTGTTCAGCCTCTCCTTTCTCGACTGCATCTGCTGCGGGTTCGGGGCGATGATCCTGCTCTTCGTGCTCTCCAAATTCTCGGCGCCCCAGCAGATCGAGGCGTCCAAGGTCGACTTCAAGGCGCGCATCGAGCGGCTCGCGGAGGAGCTGCACGAGATCCGGGGCGAAACCGACATCCTCAACCGGGAGCTCACCGCCAAACGCGAGCAGCTCTCCCAGGAAAAGAGACGGCTCGCCCGCCTGCAGGGCGACATTTCCGCGATCGAAGGCCGGTTTGCAGCCTCCAAGGGGGACGCCGAGGTCCAGAACATCATCGACGGTCAGCTCGCCCGAGCCCTGCAGGAGCTCACCGAGGAGCAGAAGCGCCTCCAGCGGCTGCAGCCCCGCCGCAGGGCCGACGGCCAGGTCGGCGGCATCCCCGTGGACAGCGAATACATCATCTTCGTCATCGACACCTCCAACAGCATGCAGCGCGGCGCATGGCCGCTGGTGCAGAAGAAGCTTCAGGAAACCCTCGAGGTCTATCCCGAAGTCAAGGGCATGCAAGTCATGAACGACGACGGCATCTACATGTTCTCGCAGTACGAGGGCAAATGGATCCCGGACACCGCCGGCCGCCGTCGCGTCATCCTGGCCACCCTCGGCTCCTGGCAGCCGTTCAGCAACAGCAGCCCGGTGGAAGGCATCATCGAAGCCATCCGCGGCTTCTATGCCGCGGACAAGCGCATCAGCCTGTATGTTTTCGGAGACGAATTCAGCGGAACGGCCATCCAGCCCGTGCTCGACGAGGTGGACCGCATGAACCGTCCGACGGGCGGCGCCGAGCGCCGGGTGCGCATCCATGCGGTGGGCTTCCCGACGGTGATCGAACGCACCCAGCAGCCGGGCAACACCGGCCAGCGCTTCGCCACCCTGATGCGCGCGCTTTGCTACCGCAACGGGGGGACGTTCGTGGGGCTCAACAGCACACGGCCGTGAGGAGGCTAAAAAGCAAAGAGCAGAGGGCATAGAGCATAGAGTCAAAAGAGGATTCTGCCAACCTATCAATTTGACTGCGGCGTGCCGTTTGACATCCAGCGCAACTTCATACTAAAGAGAATCATCCCGTCTTCGACTTGCTTCCTTATCCTCTTTCTGCGGCATGGTTGCTGGGCAGCCCCGCTGGCGAACCCATCCGGAAGGAGGTTTCATGAGCATCGGAACTACAATTTTAGCCACCGTGCTTCTATCCGGCATCATTTTCTTGGGCCTCGGCCTTTCACCTTTTGCAACAGGAGGAACCGACATGGCCATCACCATCACATCTTCCGCATTCATCGATGGGGCGACAATCCCACGGAAATACACCTGCGACGCCGAGGACATCTCCCCCGACCTGAAGTGGTCCGGCGTGCCGAACGGCGCGCAAAGTTTAGCTTTGATCTGCGACGACCCGGATGCTCCGGTGGGCACCTGGGTGCACTGGGTGCTCTTCAATATTCCGGCGGATGCCACCGCGCTTCAGGCCGGCATCCCGGCCGAGGCGGTGCTGAAGAACGGTGCCCGCCACGGCCAGAACGATTTCCGCAAGCTCGGCTACGGCGGCCCCTGCCCGCCCGGTGGCACCCATCGCTACTACTTCAAGCTCTTCGCCCTCGATACCCTGCTCACCCTGGAAAGCGGCAGCACCAAGGCCCAGCTGTTGGCCGCCATGAAAGGCCATATCCTGGCCGAGGGGCAGCTGATGGGCAAATACAAGCGCTAATTCTCGGCCGTCGCATTGCGATGGATTCCCTGCGCTCAGGATACGATTGGAACCGAATTATGACCATGCGCCGACGTTACCGAAAGAAGGCCGACCAATTTGTGGTCGCTGTCCGGTTGGACCTGGACACCTCCGGATTCACCTATCGAAAGTGGGGATCTGAACAGCGCTGCAAGCCTGGGGACTGGCTGGTCGACAACCAGGGGGATATTTATACGGTAGACCACGCGGTGTTCAGCAAGACCTACCGCCGCACCGGCCTCGGCACTTACGTGAAGACGACTCCCGTGTGGGCTGAACGGGCGACACGGGCCGGCAGTGTCGCAACGAAAGAAGGGCAATCTCACTATCAGTCAGGTGACTATTTGGTCTATAACAACGAGGACGGCTCCGACGCCTACTGCATTGCGGCCGCCAAGTTCGAGGCGATGTACGAACTGGCCGAATAGAGGGATTGTGCTCCCAGGAAAATTCCTGCGTCGCCTTCTCAAATTGTGAGTCTTTAGACGATCTCACCCATCCGGCCGGAGGGGATGTCAGCGCCCTTTCGCCCGGCAAAATGGCCGCTTGCTGCGCGTTTGAATGCGCTTGACAAACACAGCATTCCCTAATAAAGATACACTCTTCGTACTGTAGCCATTGAGCCCAGGGTGGACTGGGCGAACTATAACAACGCAGGAAAGGAGAGAGGATTTTATGTCACAGTTGATACCCCCCCACGGTGGAAAAGGATTGACGTGTTGTCTGCTGGAAGGCGCGGCGTTGGAGGCCGAAAAGAAAAAGGCGGCCGGCCTGAAACAGATCCCGGTGTCGGCGCGTGAAAAAGGCGATCTGATCATGATGGGCATCGGCGGCTTCAGCCCGCTGACCGGCTTCATGACCAAGGCCGACTGGAAAGGCGTCTGCGACAACTTTTTGATGGCGGACGGCACCTTCTGGCCGATTCCGGTTACCCTCTCCGCCTCCAAGGAGGACGCGGCCAAGATCAATGTCGGGGAGGAAATTGCCCTGTACGACCCCGAGGGCAAAGAAATCATGGCCACCATGAAGGTCACCGAGAAGTATGACATGGGCGCTGCCGAGAAAAAGTACGAGTGCGAGAAAGTCTTCATGGGCGAGGGCACCAAAACCGGCGAGGAATTCTGGAAGATCGCCGAGAAAGACCACCCGGGCGTTCAGATGTGCATGTATCAAAAAGATGTCAACCTGGCCGGTCCGGTGAAAGTTCTGAGCGAGGGCGAATTCCCCAAGAAGTACGCCGGTGTCTATATGCGGCCGGCCGAGTCCCGCAAGATTTTCGAAGAACGCGGATGGAGGGAAGTTGCGGCCTTGCAGTTGCGCAACCCCATGCACCGCTCCCACGAGTACCTTTGCAAGATCGCGGTGGAAGTCTGCGACGGCGTGTTCATCCACTCCCTCGTAGGCAACCTGAAGCCCGGCGACATTCCTGCCGATGTCCGCGTCAAATGCATCGACGCTCTGGTCAAGTACTACTTTGTCGAGAAGAACGTGCTCCAAGGCGGCTATCCGCTCGACATGCGCTACGCCGGCCCGCGCGAGGCTCTGCTGCATGCAACCTTCCGCCAGAACTACGGCTGCTCGCGCATGATCATCGGCCGCGACCACGCGGGCGTAGGCGATTTCTACGGCATGTTCGAAGCCCAGACGATCTTCAACAAAATCCCCTACCCCAAGGAACCCGGCAAGGCCCTGCTGTGCAAACCCCTCATGATCGACTGGACCTTCTACTGCTTCAAGTGCGACGGCATGGCCTCCCTGCGAACCTGCCCGCACGGCAAGGAGGATCGCGTGCTGCTTTCCGGCACGGCGCTGCGCAAGATGCTGTCCGAAGGCGCCAAGGTTCCCGATCATTTCGGCCGCGACGAGGTTCTCGCCATCCTGGGCGATTACTATAAGGGCCTGACCGAGAAGGTCGAGATTAAGCTGCACGGCGCTGCCACCGGCGACACCAAAAAGTAGAATTTTCTGGATCCCTGAAACCAAACGGGGTGCCCGCTTCTGCGGACACCCCGTTTTTTTTCTGAAATTAATGGCAGGATTGGATTGAAAACAGCGGCCAGTCTGCCCGGTCGCTTGAACGTAAAAAAAAAGCGGCATCCGATTTTTGCGGATGCCGCTTTTTTTATTCCTTATTTACGCCCCGCATACTCCGCATACGTCATCGCCACCGTGCGATAGACTAAATGGGCCAGCTTCGAGAACGGCAGGTAGGCGAAGGTGAACCAGATGAGCATCAGGTGGATGAAATAAATGGTGTAGGACGGTCCCGCCCATCCGGCCAGCCGGGTCAACTGCGCCCCCATTCCGGTCACCCCCAATCCCAGGACCAGCCCCAGCAGCAGCCAATCCTTATAGGCCGATTTCTGATCGGGCTTGTCCATGCGCTGTTTGATCAGCAGGATGCTGCCGATGATGAGCGCCACCCCGCTTAAGTTGGCCAGCCACTTGACCGGGTTCAGCTGGGAATACGGGCCGTGGTTCTGGAAGACATAGATCGCCACAAAGAAAATGTTGGTCACGATGAACAGCCCGATGAAGGAAAACAACACCAGCATGTGGGATGTCCCCCGCGCCTTGTTCTCGGTGCATTCGTTGAATTTGGCATGCCGGAGAATAGTGGGGATCGACCGGATCAGGGCCTGAATGAATCCGCCGGCGTCGATGGTCTGCTGGGTGGTCTTGCCTTCAGCCAGTGCGTTCTGATGGATGTCGCCCAGGAAGCGCTTTACGCCGTTGAAGAACGTCAGCGCGGCGAAGCCCGCGGCCGTGAGCATGACGACGTCCACCAGCCAAGTCGAGACCATCTTGGCGTGGACGATCGTACCCTCGGGGCTGAAGTTCAGGAACTGGAAGTTGAATATCTTGCCCATGAGGGTGCCCATGATCAGGATGTAGACCGCCGGCACCAGTAACAGGATCGGGAGCATCTTGGGATTGTTCAACGCGTTCGCCAGCACCTTCGGCCCCGAGTACTCGCTAATGGCCTGGGCGCGGATCGCGGCCAGCACGTCGCCCGGCTTGGCCTGACGCGGACAGCGTGTGTTGCAGTCGCCGCAGTTATGGCACAGCCAGGGGTCGGCGCTTTTCACCAGCTTGTCCTTCAGCCCCCAGGAAGCGGCGATCATCTCCTTGCGCGGAAAGGGCTTATTGTCCGGAGAAATCGGACAGACCACCGAGCAGGTGGCGCACTGGTAGCATTTCTTGAGGTCCTCGCCGCCGAGGATCCCCACCTCCTTGATGAAATTGAGGTCCGGTTCAATAACAAGTCGTTCCGTCATATGTAAAACCTCCTGTATGGCAACGGAAGGGGCGGTTTCCCGTCCATTCCAGATTCATCCTCGCCGTATTAGAACCCCTTGAACGGGTTCGGACCGAGGCCTTCGATGGTCCCGACGAACTCCTTCAGTATCTGCGGGACCTTGTCGTACTCGTCGATGGCCACCTGGAATTGGGCCACTCGCTCGACTTCGAGGGCCAGACTGGAGAGCGCCTCGCCGATCTTCTTAACGCGGATCTCGGCCAGCTCGCTGCCCTTCACAAAGTGGCACTGGTAGTCGTCCCCGTGCTTACAGCCCATAAGGAAGACCCCGTCCATGCCCTTGGAGAGCGCGTCTTTGATCCAGATCACGTTGACCGACCCCAGACAGCGCACCGGAATGAAGCGCACGTCCGCGTTCCAGGACAGCTTGTTCAGGGCCGCGATGTCCAGCGCCGGGTAGGCGTCGTTCTCGCAGATGAGGCCCAGGATGCGCAGGGGCGGCTCGTCGAAATCGTCAGTCGAGGGCACCTTGATGGCCTTGACCATCGAGCTGACGCTGTCGATGCTGTAGTTGGCGAAGTTGATGATGCGCTCGGGGCAGGCCCCCATGCAGGTGCCGCAGCGGCGGCAGCGCGTGGGGTTGGGTTTGGGGGTGCCGCGCTCATCGTCGTCCAGCGCCCCGAAGGGGCATTCCTGGGTGCAGCGTTTACACTGGGTGCAGCGCTGGAAGAAGAAGTCCGGGAAGGTCAGGTCGCCGGAGCGCGGGTGCACGGACACGCCGCGGTTGACCGACTCCAGACACTGAATGGCCTTGAGGGCCGCGCCGGCCGCGTCCTCCATCGCCTCCTCCGTGGTCATGCTGCGCCGCACGCCGCCGGCCGCGTAGATGCCGGTGCGCTGGGTCTCGTAAGGGAAGCAGATGTAGTTGGAGTCGGCGTAGTCGTTGAAGATGGCGTTGTCTCGGAAGGCCGGGCCCTGGCGGTAGGCCAGGTTGATGACCGGATCGTCCTTGGTGGCCGGCACCATGCCGGTCGCCAGAACCACCATATCCGCTTTGATCTGGATGGCTTTGCCGAGCAGGGTGTCATCGGCCTCGACGATCAGGCCGGCCCCGTTCTTGGACACCTTGGTCACCTCCCCCTTGGTGAGGAAGATGCCCGCGTCCTGCTGGACGGCCTTGTAGAAGTTTTCGGTCATGCCCGGCGTGCGCATGTGCTGGTAGATAATGAAGGCCTTGCCATCGGCGTAGTCCTCGCGCACGTAAGTTGCCTGCTTGAGGGCCACCAGACTCGTTACGGAAGCGGCATAGGGGAAGTCCTGGTCCTGGCCCTGTCCCGGGCTCTGGACGAAGACAACGGATTTGGCCGGCTGGCCGTCGCTCGGCCGCGTGATCTTGCCCTTGGCGGCCAGTTCCTCGAACTGGGCGTTGGTGACCACATCCGGTGTAGCGCCGAATCCCAGATGGGCGTATTCGCCCTCGGCGACCTGATAAGGCCTCCAGCCGGCCGCGAGCACCACGGCGCCGAACTTCTCGCCGTTCGGGTCGAAGGTCAGGATGTCCACCCTGCCCTGGTTGTATTCCTTGTAAAGCGCGTTGAGTTTCTCGGCCTCTAGCTCCTTGCCACTGGCGTCCACCCGCATTTCCGGCGGCAATGGGAAGGGCACATCGAACTCGATCTTGTCCCCGGGCTTCTTGAAGGTCACGGTGAAATCCCCGGGCTGGCCGGCGATGCGGGCGACGACGGTGCCGGTCTTGATTGTGATGCCGGGGAAGTTGCCGAGCTCTTTGATCTTGGACTGGATCACCGGCGTCATGGGTTTCTCGTACGGATAGTCCGTCGGAAGCTGCTTGCGCCACTTGGTGGCGTTGCCGCCCAGAGCGGCCTCCTTTTCGACGATGGTGACGTCATAGCCGGCCTTGGCCGCGTCGATGGCGGCCGAGATGCCGGTAATGCCGCCGCCGATGACGAGGATCTTCTTGGTGAAGGTATCCAGTTTGTAGGGCTCGGGCAGATTGATCTTCTCCACCTTGGCAAACGCCATCTTCAGGTAGTCGGTGGCCATCATCTGGACGTGGTCGATGAAGGTCTCGTCGTCTTTCTGCTCCTCGGTGGGCGCCGGCCAGATCGCCCGCGGGTGGGACCACACCACGTGTTCGCGCAGGTTGACCCGCTCCACGATGCAGCCGTCGAACCGAAAGGTGTCATACAGCACCCGGGGCGAACACGCCCCAAGGACGAGGGTGTTGACACCGGCGGCGACATCCTGTTTCAGAAGCTCCACCCCTTCCTTGCCGCACAGCGCGGGGCAGGTTTTGACCGTGTAGCCCTCGTCGGAGGCCACCTCGCTCAGCTTTTCGATATTGAGGGATTCTCCGATCCCGCAACCTTGGCAGATATACACCCCATATTTTTTGTTCATGGTCGGCCTCCTACCGTCTCACCAGGGTTTGAATCGCTTTGAGAGCCATGCCGGTGGCGTTCTGGTTGGACGAAACGACGTCCGCCGGTTTGTTGGCGCAGCCGGCCGCGAACATCCCGCCGGCGGCGTAGTCGTTCAAAATGAAGCCGTCCGGCGTGGTCTTGACCGCTCCCGGCAGCTTGTTCACCGCCGCCGTAGGCTGCATGCCGGTCGCGAGCACCACCATCTCCACCGCCTGTTTGATCTTCTCGCCGGTGACGGCGTTTTCCGCGACCACGGTGATATTGCCGGTGGCTTTGTCCTCACTGACTTCCGCGACTTTGCCCTTGATGAAAAAGACGTTGGGGTCTTTCTTGATGTTCTCGTAGAAGCGCTCATAACGATAGCCCGGCGCCCGCAGGTCGATATAGAAAATGTAGATCTTGGCCTCGGGATACTGGGCGCGTATATAGGTGACCTGCTTCAGAGAAGCCATGCAGCAGATGTAGGAACAGTAGGGGAGATAATTCTCATCCCGGGACCCGGCGCACTGCACGAAGGCGACGCTTGCCGGCGCCTTGCCGTCCGAGGGACGCGTGATCTTGCCCAGCGTCGGGCCGTTCGGTGCGGCCAGGCGCTCCATCATCATGTTGGTGATGATGTTCTGGTGCTTGCCGAAACCGAGGTTGTCCATCTTCTTGGCGTCGTAAGGCGCCCAGCCGGTGGCCCAGACGATGGCGCCCACGTTGAGGTTGAGGGTCTTGGGCTGCATCTCGAGATCGACCGCGTCGTACTTGCACGCTGCCTTGGCCCGATTGCCATCCTCGGTGCCAACGATGCGGGGGTCGATCACGTAGCGCGCCGGAAACGCCATGTTGAAGGGCAGGTAGGCCGCCTTGATCTTCTTCATTCCGAAGTCGTACTCGCTGTCGATTTCGGTCTGGCAGGCGTCGGAGCAGGCCCCGCAGCAGGTGCAATTCTGGTTCACGTAGCGCGGCTTGACCTTGATGGCGACCGTGTAGTTTCCGGGGGCGCCCTCGACCTTCTCCACCTCGGCCATGGTCAGGACCTTGATGCGCGGGTTATCCTTGATGCGCCGGAAGTTGATCTCCAGGCCGCAGGTCGGCGGGCAGAGCTTCGGAAAATACTGATTCAGCTGGGCAACCCGTCCGCCCAGGTAGGGGTTCTTCTCGACCAGAAACACCTCGTAGCCGACTTCGGCCGCCTCAAGGGCCGTGGTGAGCCCGCTGATGCCTCCGCCGACAACCATGATGCTTCCACTCACAGGGGCTGCTTTTTCTTCTGTCATGCCTTCCCTCCGTGCTGTGTCCGGATGTTGGACAGCGGTTGGTATTTACGTTCGCCCGACAGGCGATATCCTCGTTATCTGAATCGGAAAGCGCTCTCTGCCGCGACAGAGCCCTTTCCCATCGAGACAACCAATGATATCGCCCTGAGCCTGCAAACTCCATGTTACAAAAAAACCTCCAGGCGCCTTCCGGCGCCTGGAGGTTTTCAGCCTTACCTACTGATTCTCAGACTCACGGTACAATCCATAATTACGGGATGAGCTTGATGTAGTCTTTCTTGAACACATCCCACTTCGCGGCCTTGGGATCGTACTTGGAATTCACGAAACAGAACCAGTTCTTGTCGTCCTGGCCCGGATGGTCGGCCTGGTAGTAGAAACCCGGGTAACGGGTTTCTTTGCGGAACTGAATGTGACGCAGGTGCGACTCGACCGTCCAGATGCGGTGGATGATTTCCCAGCAGCGCATCAGTTCGTGCAGGTCGCCGGCCGCCAGCTTCTCACAATCCTCGCGCATCGTCTGCAGCATCTCCATGACGATCTCGAGGTTCTTATTGGTGGTCATGTAGAAGGTGGCCGTGCCGGCCCCGTACTCATGGGTCGCCTTCATCATGCGGTACATCATCCCGTTGGGTTTCATGTAGTTCGGGTTGATGTCGTCCGCCGTGGTGTAAGCGGCGAACTGCAGATAGAGGCGCACCGGCTTGTAAACCAGGTCGACGATCTGGTCCTTGCTCAAGGCCAGTTCAGGTTTGAAGGCGGCGCTGTCCTTGGCATAGCGCACCATCTGCTTGGCGGCCATGCGGCCCTCGGCATGCGAGCCGGAGGAGAACTTGTGGCCGGAGCAGCCCACACCGTCGCCGGAGGTGAACAAGCCGTCGACCGTGGTCATGCGGTTGTAGATCTTGCCGTTGGCGGCCTTGATCTTGTAGGCGGCCGGGATCCAGTCCAAATCCGGACCGGAGACCCAGAACCCGCAGCAGCCGGAGTGCGAGCCAAGCAGGTAAGGCTCGGTCGGCATGACTTCGGAGTTCTTCTTCTCAGGCTCGGTGTTCGTGGCGCACCACAGGTTGGCCTGACCGCAGGTCATGTCCAGGAAGTCTTCCCACGCCTCGGACTCGAGGTGCTTGAGCTCCTTCTTGTCCATGGTCTTGCCGAGCTCGGCCAGCGCGGTCACGGTGTCCATCATGATCGGACCGCGGCCTTCCTTCATTTCGAAGAGCATCAGATGGTTGCGCAGGCACGTCGGGGTGACCGCAGCGG